>Ga0189274_100050_pt1 | contig 158367 bp, 148 predicted proteins | sample N5B1minimetaG_FD_130323 | JGI IMG/M metagenome (GOLD analysis project Ga0189274, IMG submission 130323) | Marine microbial communities from the Costa Rica Dome - N5 B1 mini metaG | ecosystem: Environmental > Aquatic > Marine > Oceanic > Photic zone | place: Costa Rica: the Eastern Pacific... | reverse complement strand
CTCCACCTCCCGCAGTTTCGCAATAATCTCTTCAGGCTTGGCTCTCTTGCCCATGTCTCAGCTCCATATCTGAAGCCGGAACTAACTCAAATAACGGACCACTTTTCGGGAGGCAGACCAGATGGCGATGGCCGGACACCAATATCTGCCAAGGTGACGTTGATACTTCTACTTGCGCGTATGAGTTCTGGACCAGCGCTCAAACTCGTAACAAAGTAGTTGTTCAGCCGTGTTTTCTTGTCCGCAACTAACCACCCAGCTTCGCAGAGATCATACAGCCGGTCACTAACCGTTCGGTTTCTTGCTGTGACTTCGCGCGGGCCTGCCGACAACCAGTTGCTGTCCAACTTAATGACGAGATACTCAGGAAGGTTGCACAACCAATGAGCCAGCACATCGAGCACCAACGCTTCAACGGTGCTTTTCTCCTTCTCGGCACGCTGACCTCTGTTTCGCCGGGCCGTGCTGCCCACACTGGCTAGCCTGTCCTTCCTGGCAATGAATTGAGCTTCGACGGCCTCATCAACCAACGAACGGGCAGCGTCTGAGAGAGCTATAGTGCGGGGTTCCCACTGTCTTGCGTGCTGTCGAACGGACATAAGGCAACTGGTAAGTGATAGGTAGAGAAGAGCTAAGAGGTGTCTGGCTGGTATGAGTCAGGTGTGGTGGTTTAACACCACCGTCATAGGACTCAAGGTCAACTAGATATTACTCTAGGGGGGACAGAGGGTGTCACCTTATAAGCGGGTTAAGGGAACGGTTGGTTACACACCACTACGAGGCCTTAGCCTCTCGAACCTGGCGTAGCGCTCTAGAGAACATCAACGCGAAAACCCGATCGCGGGCCTCTGGATCACTCAGTATAATGTTCTGCATTTCACGATCTCTCTGGAAAGCCCGGACGGCCCCTCGGAAGAAGGCTTGCTCAAAAGCACCTCGGGACACATCTGGTGGATTGTTTGTCAGAGTCGCGACCATATCCTCATCAAGAATGCCGTCTTTCACCGCCTCGAACCTCAGAAAGTCTGACTCAGAGAACTCTGTACCGTGCTTGGAGTTGAACGCCTCGATAATCTCAGAGAGTGACCTCTCCTCTTCTGCGGTAAAGGGCTTCGCAGCGAACTCACTAATGGGTGTCAGTTTCGATTCCTCTCCCGCGGACAGAGAAGCTTTTCCGCTTTCCTTCTGCTCCACCTTGAACGCCTGCAGCCTCAGCATCTCGTCGGTGATCTCAATGTCCTCCGGCGGCTCACGACCAGGCAACAAACGGGTGAGCCAGCTTGCGTACTCGTAGAGCTTCTCCAAGTCTGGATCTTCCAGAGACATGATCTGCGCAAGGAAGGTGTAAAAGCGAAGATAGCTTTTCAGGAGCTGACGGAACTCCTCCTGGCGCGCCTCCTCTGCTTCCGCTTCGAACCTAGCCACTGCATTGCGGATGAGTGCCTCGATTGCAATCCTATCTTGCGAGGTCAGCTTGCGCGCATAGAACAGTTCGGCGAACCGATCGACCTCGGTCTGATCTAGGAACCCAAAGCTCTTGATACGATCCTGCAGGATGTAAATCTGGTTTGGATCGGAGTTAGCTTCCAGACTTGTTGTCTCGAAGTAAGGACGGAACGCGTTTTGAATGTCTTCAATGGTGTTCTGGAAGTCCAATACAAACGTCCGCGATTTGCCTGACTTGGTCCGGTTGAGACGTGACAGCGTTTGTACAGCTTGCAGCCCCGAGAGTTTACGATCGACATACATGGCGCAAAGCTTGGGTTGGTCGAAACCAGTCTGGTATTTCTCTGCCACAACCAGAACGTGGTAGTCTCCCTTGTCGAAACGTTTGGTGAGTTCCGTCTCGCCAAAGCCGTTGATTTCGGCTTCAGAATACTTGTGTCCGTCTACCTCCAGATCCCCAGAGAATGCCACAAGCGCCCCAATGGGATAGCCATTCTCCTTGATATATAGCTCAATGGCCCGGTGATAGCGGAAAGCCTCCTCCCGACTCCCTGTGACCACCATAGCCTTAGCCTTCCCATCAAGCTCCTGCATTACGTGGCGGCGGAAATGCTCGACGATCACCTCGACCTTCTGCGCGATGGCCGTAGGGTGCAGTTTGGCGAAACGCGCCACCTTCCGCTGCGCCGTGGCCCCTTGAAACTTTGGTTCATCCTCTATGGCCTTCTCGAGCGCGTAATATGCCTTATAGGTCATATAGTTCTGCAGCACGTCGAGGATGAAGCCTTCCTCGATCGCTTGCCGCATTGAGTAAAGGTGGAATGGCTTGGGCAGCCCGTCTGCCCCCTTGGTACCGAAGCGCTCCAACGTGACATTCCGGGGTGTGGCTGTGAATGCGAAGTAAGAGATATTCTTTTGCGGGCCGCGCTCACGTTGATATGCGGAGATTACTTCTTCCAGGGCGTCGGCTGGGAGTTCCTCTTCCTCATCCCGAGTCAGTGCCTGCGACAACGCCTGAGCCGACTTTCCAGACTGCGAGCCATGCGCCTCATCAACGATGACGACAAAGCGGCGATCAGCCTGACCAGAGACCACTTTCAGGTGCTCAGTGGAGAACTTCTGAATGGTCGTTACAATGATCTTCGCGCCACCCTCGATCGCTGCCTTGAGTTGCCTTGACGTGCCATCAATGCTCCTCACAACGCCTGGGGTTTGCTCCAGGTCCGTCACCGTCTTCTGCAACTGTCGGTCAAGCACGAGGCGGTCTGTTACAATGATCGCGGTGTGAAACACAGACTCGTCATCATCTGTGTGGAGATTGACAGCCTGGTGCGCCGCCCAGCCAATCGTGTTCGACTTGCCCGAGCCTGCCGAGTGCTGGATGAGATAGTTGTGTCCACCGCCATGCGCCTTCGCATCAGCCATCAGCTTCCGTACAGCGTCGAGTTGTTGGAAGCGCGGGAAAATCAGGACCTCCTCTACAATGGTCGTGCCATCATCGCGTTCTTTCTCTTCCCGCTCAACGAAGACAAATCGACCAATGATGTCGAGCAACACCTCCCGGCCAAGGACAGCCTTGCCTTCTGGTTGATCGGCATAGAGATAGGCAATGCGGAACTCGTCGGCGATGTCAGGGTTTCCCGCGCCGCCATCCCGGCCTCGGTTGAACGGCAGGAACCGGGTCTTCCCATTCATTAGCCGTGTCGCCATTGAGACATATTCCTGGTCAACCGCGAAGTGGACCAGTGCGCCGCGCTTGAACGTCAGTAGCGGTTCTCCCGCAGGCGAACGGTCTGTCTTGTACTGCTTCTCTGCGTGCTTGTGTGAAGTGCCAGTCAGGAGGTTCTTCAGCTCCATCGTCGCAACAGGTAGGCCGTTCACGTACAACACCACATCGATGCGCCCACCATGCTTCGTGCTGTACTCAACTTCCTCGATAACCGACAGAATGTTCGACTCGAACTTGTGGACAAGGTCCGGGTTGAGCGCCGACGCTGGCTTGAAGAAACAGAGGCTAAACTTAATATTTGGCACAAGCTTAATGCCGCGACGGAAAACATCCAGCGCTCCACGGTCCTTCAGCGCCCGTGCCAGTTGATCAAAAAGAGCCTCTTCCGCCTGCCCGGCATAACGGTCGACCAGCTTGGCCCACTCCTCCGGTTGCGAACTGGACAGGAACTCAACGACGAGCTTTCGGTCGACCGCAAGTCCTCTATCGTGATCGCCCGGCTGCCGCCTTCTGTAGCCCTGAAGACTGAGCAACTGGTCAACTAGGTGCTCTTGCACCACACGTTCAGTATGCAAATTCCTGTGGTTGAGTCGCATCATGCCGCACCTTCTGCTTCGTCCCCGCTACGACGAATTTGATCCGCCTCCCAATCAGCGTAGGTCTCAGAGGTCCCTTCGAGCTTCCACTCTACTCGACCGTTTGCTTGCCGACCGTTAACGACTGCAGCCGCCGCACTCACACTAAGAAAGGCATAGTTCTTGGCGAATACACAGTGCGTGCCGTTTGGTACCAGTACTCCACTGTTGAGCAACTCAGCATGTAACCGCTGATAAGTATGGTGGGCCTGCGACTCGGACGACCACTCGCGCCGGGCATCAGAGCCCTGAAGAACAACGAATTCGCCGTCCAGCATCTGCGCAACCGCGTTAATGTCGTGCCTACCGTTCGTGAGCGTGAAGCGAACATCGTCGATCGATGCCCTAGGTTCTGATGGTACGCTTGGCCGCGTCCGCGTAAGAAACGAGTCAATCCGCGCGGCAGGCAACACTGCCAATAAATTGCTGAGGAACGACTCCATGTCCGCCTGTGCCGCTTCAGACAATCCTTGCGGTGTAGGATTCGTGCCGTTGTCAGTCTGAACCTTTACCTCTTGAAGAAGTCGAGCCTCCAAGTACCGCACCTGAGCCTTGTTCAGAGTATTGGCTTGAGTAGAGATGAAGACCGCCGTTTGCCACCAGTCCTTGGCGCTGTCATGCGTTCGAATGCGGGCGGACATATCGTCCCCCTCACCCACATAAACGCAGGCTTCGTCCTCTTTCTCACCTAACAACAGATAGACACCAGTATGTGCCGCCTCGGGACGTTTGAGCGCAGCAGGCAATTGCGTGCGCGGAGCAACCAATACCTGTCCGGTCCAGTTGAACATGCGCGCCGTCAGCATGCCTTCAGGTCGACCGTCCACAAAGAACAGCTCCAGGGAACGTCCGCGCCCATCGCTCATTGGGATACCTCCCCTTGAATGGCGTCGAGTTGGCGCTCGGCCGCACCTTGCAGTGTATAGGTCTCCACGTCGAGCTGGCCGGTGACGGCAGCCGTAATTAGGGAGGAGCGATATTCCTTAAGGCTGTCGATCGACCGCTCGTTCTTGGCTTGCAAATGCGTGATTTGTTGAATGCGTTCTTCGACATACTTGGAGATCAGTCGCTGCTCTTCATATGGCGGCACTGCAACTTGGATTCTTCCAAAATTGTCTGCATTCAAGCGCATGAAACCAGAATGCCCATTGCCCAGACCTTTAGAGAGAAGTCGAAACGCCGACATCATTGGCTCTGTTTTGAACAGACGAAGAAAATAAGCAGCATACGCATCTTCATGCACATCGAAGACTGAATAGTCGGGACTAACAATACCAGAATCATTTGCAAGTCCGAATAGACCGATCGCTGCCCTCATCCGATTCATAACAATCTGACCACGAAATACCTTCTTGTAGTTGACGAGATCACTTGGTGGGATTTCCTTGTCGGACACATCGTTGTGCGGAATCAAACCTTCCTTCATCCGCAATGAGAATAGCGTCTCTCGACCATCACTGCTGTATCGAGTGTTCTCCCGAAAGAAATGCTTTAGCCGAAACATGCTCCAATGTTTGGGACGATGTGAAGTCCACTCTAGCTCCACCTCTGGAACAAGTTCTACGAAAGGATCAATACCTAGAGTGACGGCGCGAAGAATGTCGTCTTGGAGTTTCTCCCCCAGCAAAGCTGCTAGGCGCAGCTTCTTCTCGATCAGAAGATCTATTCTTGCGGTCTCGCGGTCCAGGAAGTCGGCAATCCGGCGTTGGGTGGTGAGGTCGGGAAGTGGGACGGGCACTGATTTCAGGGCAGTCCAACGAACCGCTTCTCGAATTTCCATGATCCCTTTCCCGAGAAGACCAACGTGCTCTTGGAAACCTTTGAATTGGATCAAGTAGTTATAATAACCCGCGTATACGTCTTGGTTTGGCTTGCAGACAATGTATGCGGTTGAGGTTACGCCATCATATGCAGAAACGCCGACGGAACCCATGTAGAGATTCATCGAGTTCAATACGAAGTCTCCCTTGTCGACCAATTTGTAGCCAGACAGGTCTTCGGAGACTTTATTTCCCACGTTCCCTTTCTCTGTATAGGGGATAACTCCTCTATCTTTCATCACGGACAATACGAAATCACGCTGAAGATGCGAATTTTTCCGCTTGCTTTGAGTGAATAGGCTACCGAACGGGGCGCTACTCCACGAAGGCGGCAAACTGTTCAACCAGTTAGGTCTCACTCTGTTACCTCCCTTAACAGGTCCGCGATCTCGGCCTCCAGCGCCTTCAACTCGGCATCGATCTCCTCGAGCGGGCGGGGCGGGACGTATTTGTAGAAATAGCGGTTGAAGTTGATCTCGTACCCAACACGCCCGGCGCTGCCGTCCTGTGTGTCCGTGTGAGTTTCATCCACCCAGGCATCCGGGACAAAGGGCAAGACTTGGCGTTGCACATAGTCCTGCCAGTCCTCGTTCAGCGGCACCAGTTCGTGGTCGCGCAAATCCGTGTCGGGCTCCGGACTGCCATTGCTGTCGGTGCAGACCTTGGCAGCCTCGTTCCGCTCCGACAGCGCAGACAGCATCGCCTTCCTGACCGGCGCACCGATCTTCACGCCAGACGCCGTCAGCGCGGCCGAGAGCGCCTTTTCGAAGGCGCCGCGGTCCAACCATCGCTCACCTCCGGGAAGCGCCTCCAGCGCCCTCAGAACGCGTTTCTGGTCCGCCTCGTCCAGCTTGAGGAAAGGCTTCGCCTCGCTGAGGGTCTCGAGCCCTTCAGGCGTTACCGCGACGGCAAGTTTCAGGGGGCGCTCTACGCGGATCTCGCGATAGCCAAAGTCTGTCGTGGCGAAGACCCTGGAGACACTCTCGTCTGCCTTGTCGAAGGCCGCATATTGCCGCACGATCTCCTCCCGCGCCTCATCGGGGATTTCCCGTCGCTTGGACCCAAGATTCTTGCGCATGGATTTCCAGAACCGCTCGCCAGAGGCGTCGATCAATTGAACCTTGCCCCGGCGTTCTTGTTCCTTCCGGTTCGTCAGTAGCCAGACATAGGTCTGGATGCCTGTATTGTAAAACAAGTCGGTCGGCAGGGCGATGATGGCGTCGACCCAGTCATTCTCCAGCATCCAGCGGCGGATTTCGCTTTCGCCGGAGCCGGCCCCACCTGTGAACAGAGGCGAACCATTCATGACGATGCCGATGCGTGAGCCAGCTTCATCATCCCGCATCTTGGAGATCATGTGCTGCAGGAAGAGGAGCTGCCCATCAGAGACACGCGGCGTTCCAGCACCGAACCGCCCATCATGGCCCAGCTCCTTCGCTTCCTGCTCGATCGGCTCGCGGTATTTCTTCCAGTCGACCCCATAGGGCGGGTTGGACAGCATGTAGTGGAACTTGCGGCCCTTGTGCGCATCATCCGTCAGCGTATTGCCGAAAGCGATCTGGTCTGGGTCATGCCCCGTGACCAGCATGTCGGACCGGCAGATGGCGAATGACTGCGGGTTGATCTCTTGCCCATAAAGTTCGACGCGGATGTCCGGATTAAGGCCCTTCAAAGCCTCCTCCGTAAGGGCGAGCATGCCTCCCGTTCCTGCCGCTGGGTCGTAGACCTGACGGATAACCCCCTTGCCCGTGAGGCGTTCCTCTTCGCGCGCAACAAGCAGATCGACCAGCAGGCGGATCACCTCGCGCGGCGTGAAGTGTTCCCCTGCAGTCTCGTTGGAAATCTCTGAGAACTTCCGGATGAGTTCTTCAAAGAGATACCCCATCTCAAGGTTGGAGATAGCGTCCTTATGGAGATCAATCTGAGTGAAACGCTCAAACACGGGCCAAAGGATCTTGGCGTCGCGCAAGCGCTTGAGTTGATCGATGAACAGGAACTTCTCGATGAAGATGTCCCGAACGTTCGCCGAGAACTTTGTCACGTACTCAACGAGGTTGTCATAGAGCTGACCAGGGTCCTGGTTCTTCAACGTATCCAGTGTGAAGCGCGAAAGATTATAGACTTTGACGTCATTCCCGACCGCATCGAAGAGTAGCATGTCGCGCGTCTGGTCGTCGATGTTCTTCGGCAGTCCTTCCGCTGTATCCAGGACTGATTGCTTGCTGGCATCAAGGATACAATCAAGCCGCCTCAAGACGACGAAGGGTAGAACAATGTTCCCATACTCTGACTGCTTGAAGTCGCCCCTCAGAACCTCAGCGACGGACCAAATGAACGATGAGAGTGACTTGATCTGCTCTGACGCTTGCGCGGCCATACCTGCCCCATTGTGCTGATTCCATGAGGGAAGCATCTAGAGCATGCGAGGCGGCAATTGGCCAGACAGGGCTTGGCGCTAGTCACCAGTTTTTAAGTTGAGCAGCTCTGGTCCATAGAGCACCTCGTCCACCTTTCCGAGAAGCGGGATAGCCCTTGTAAGCGCGTCCACTGACTCCGGAAGGGGAAGTTCTCGCACACCATACTGGGCCTTCTTACGACCCAGAACGCGTTCGCGTACGGCGTGACTAATATCGGGGGTTTGGTCAAGCGCGGCGGCCATTGTGTGGCGAAAGCTGTAGCACACCAATTGTCGAGACGCGGGAACCCCTGCAGCGCGAATGACCTTGTTGATACGCGCAGATAAGACTTGGTTGTCGTTTACCCGATTGTTCTTAGGGGCGAGCTTGGGAAACAACCAACCCGTCGCATGCCGTGCACGCGCCGCCTTCGCAGCATCCAAGGCCAACCCCAAGAGTGGCACCCGGCGCTCGCTATCACGCGTTTTCAGGCGGCGGTCTTCACTCCACCGCACAAGCGCGAACGGCACTTCGCCATCCAGAGACAGATCCTCAGCTTTGAGGCCACCAATTTCACTAGGGCGACAGCCTGTAAACTTCAGCATTTGAACGACCCAGCGGGTCTCCTCTCGAACGGTGCTTGTCGAGAGATAGCGGTCTATTGCCGACAAATGCGTGTGATGAAATGGTAGACGTTCCTTCGCAGCCTTTGCAAAGTCCGGAACCTTATGGCCAACGAAGGGATTCTCGCCTTCGAACGCTCCACGCCGTTTTGCGAAGTTGACGATAGCTTTCAGCGCTCCGAGGCGCTTTTTGACTGTCTCATAGACGTGATCTCGTTCCTTCACGAGATACTCAAGCCAATCCATGACTTGGGCGCTGCGAATGGACCCGATCGGGATGTTTCCGTTGAACTCAATGAATTGGTTCACCCCCGAACGTGCATAACGGTCAACCCGACCGTCATTCTTCTTGGCCGTGTAGAGGTCGTAGGCTTCCTGAATAGTTAGAGGGAGTGTTGGAAGCGTGTTGGATCTGAGGACCTGGAGTTTGAGCTCCTCCTCTTGGGTCAACTGTTTCGGATGCCCCAGCCGATCTGTCCCGGCGCGCTTGGCCGCCTTCTCCACAATACGTTCTATCTCGAAGTCGCGAGCAGACTCTTCGACAATTATATCATACCCATTTTTGTCTACGCTGGCAGCACTGACAACTGTGGCATCCCAGTGCGCCTCAGGATCTTCATACCAAGCCTGAACGCGAGCTTTGATCTCCCAGGCAGGAAGCTCTCCATCATTCTTCCGCACCTTTTGGACCAATTGGTCGAACTCTCGGTTCAACGATACAGCTTGAATGATGGCGTCGTCGCGCAACACGCCTTCAGAGAAAGTGCGCTTGAGCTCGCGCCCTAATTCGGGGACAGCCTGCCTCACGTCTGCAGGCCAAACACGGCGGTATTGATACTTGCCGTTTGGAAGAAGTTTCAGGTTCTTCAAGACAATGCCCATGTCGTCGCTTTGTACCTCATTTTGTACCTGAGGGGCGACATGCATCTCGGAAAGCCAAATAAAAACAAAGCTCAAAGCAATATTTTCTGGTGCCAGAAGAGGCATCATATTAAACAAATAATCTATTGTTTTTATTGAAAAATATTATTTATCGAAAGTTCGATACCCCCAAATATACCCCCAATTTCGAATGTGATGCGGTAACTTCACGGTTCCGGCGAGACTTTTTAACTTCGCCGAGCTATCGAAGATAGCAATTACAATGGGGCCAACATGATAAAGCAATTCCTTGATGAAGTCTCTGCGATCCAGAAAACCGGTGTAGCGCGGGAACATGCCTACCGCCCGGCCCTCCAGAAACTGTTCAACAGTCTTTCCGAGGACGTTCGCGCGGTAAACGAACCCGCTCGCGTAGATGTTGGCGCGCCGGACTTCGTGTTTCTGCGTGGCGACATTGCCATCGGCCATTGTGAAGCGAAGGATCTCGGAACAGACGTCAAGGTTCTGAAGGGCTACAGCAAGGATCAGAAGAAACGATACACTGAAGGCTTTCAGAACCTCATCTACACAAATTGTCTGGACTGGCGATTTTACAGAGATGGCGAGCTAGTTGCTGAAATCACCATTGCCGATTTCCTGATGGGTATCCAGCCGCGAGAGGACAGGTTCGCGGCGCTGGAACAAATGCTCCGCGACTTCATTGCACAAACGCCCCAGACGATCACGTCATCCAAGCGCCTTGCCGTGCGAATGGCGGGTAAGGCGATTCTCATCAAGGATGTGCTGGCGCGCGCTCTGAAACAGGACAAGGACTCTGGAAAGGAATCCGCAACCGAACTGACGGAACAATATCAAGCATTTAGGAAGCATCTGATACACGATATCAGCCTTGAGGACTTTGCAGACATTTATGCCGAGACCATCGCATACGGCATGTTTGCCGCCCGCCTTCACGATGACACGCTCGCAGATTTCAGTAGGCAGGAAGCACTCGAATTACTTCCCAAGTCTAACCCGTTCCTGCGCAACCTTTTCAGCTACATAGCTGGTCCTAATCTCGATCCTCGCGTCAGCTGGATAATCGATGACTTGGCAAAGGTATTCCAGGCAACTGATGTTGCAAAGATCATGGAGCGGTTTGGAAATACAACGCAGAGGAATGATCCGTTCCTCCATTTTTACGAAGACTTTCTGGCAGCCTACAATCCGAAAAAACGTGAAGTGCGTGGCGTATGGTACACGCCCGAACCGGTCGTCGACTTCATTGTGCGGGCCGTGGATGATGTTCTGAAAGCAGAATTTGGCATCTCGGATGGACTAGCCGACAACCGCAAGATTACAATTGATTGGGACACCGGCCAGACCGACAAGAAAGGAAAGCCGCTCAAGACAAGGAAGGAAGTGCATAAGGTTCAAATTCTTGACCCTGCTGCCGGAACAGGCACATTCCTTGCTCAGGCTATCAAGCACATTGCACCGCGTATCCAAAAGTCCGCGCCAGGGTTGTGGGCCAGCTATGTCGAAGAAGATTTGATTCCTCGACTTCATGGCTTCGAGCTATTGATGGCATCATATGCCATGTGTCACATGAAACTGGAAATGGTTCTGCGCGAGTACGGGTACAAACCTACCGCCAGCCCTCCCCGTGTGTCCGTATACCTAACAAACTCCCTAGAAGAGGGCGAAGCTGCGAACCAGTCACTACCTTTTGCACAATGGCTTTCAAATGAAGTGAAAGAAGCCAACACCGTAAAACGCGACATGCCAATTATGTGCGTGATCGGCAATCCCCCCTACCGCGGTGAAAGTACAAACAAGGGTGATTGGATCATGTCGCTGATGGACGCTTACAAGAAAGAGCCCGGCGGCTACGAGAAGCTAAAAGAGCGCAACCCGAAATGGATTAATGATGACTATGTGAAGTTCATCCGCATGTCTGAATCCATGATCGAAAAGAATGGCGAGGGCGTGCTCGGTTTCATCACCAACCACGGCTATCTCGACAATCCAACCTTTCGCGGCATGCGTTGGCATCTGCTCAAGACATTCGACAAAATTTACGTGCTCGACCTTCACGGCAACGCGAAAAAGAAGGAGGTCACACCGGACGGTAGTCCCGATAAGAACGTCTTTGATATTCAACAGGGCGTGGCGATTATTATCGGAGTCAAAACCAAGCCGACCATACAAGGCGATAAGCGTAAAAAAGGTACTGATACTCCCTTGGCCACGGTTTATCACGTTGACCTTTGGGGTGACCGGAAAGAGAAATACGCAATGCTTTGGGAAGGAAGCATAAGCTCCATAGATTGGACCCCGCTAGAGATTAGAGGCCCAAACTTCTACTTCTTCAATAGAGATTGGAACGCTGTAGACGCATACGAAGCAGGGTTTGCAGTAGAAGATTTTTTGCCTCTCAACAGCGTTGGAGTGGTGACGGCTAGAGATGCGTTGACCATTGATTTTGATAAACAGGTGGTCTGGAACAGAGTCCAAGATTTCAAGTCGGGCGACCCCGAAATCCTAAGACAAAAGTACTCGCTCGGGCCTGACGTCCGGGACTGGAAAGTAGAATGGGCGCAAGCCGATGTATCAGCCAACTTCTCAGCTGATCGATTGGTAAAAATTGACTATCGTCCGTTTGAAACAAGATGGACCTACTATACAGGCAAAAGTCGCGGATTCCACTGCTACCCTCGCGGTGGATTCATGGATCATTTTATCAGAGGTGAAAACATTGCACTAGCAATATCGAAGCAAGATTCAGCCGCGACTGGCGCTCTCATCGTTCAAAACATAGCAGGTCACAAAGTTTATGGTGCCTACGACATAAACTACCTATTTCCGCTCTATCTCTATCCGTCTGAAGACGAACTAGACCAGACACGCCGCGTGAACTTCGATGAAAAGTTGTTCGGCAAATTACGGACACTCGCCAAACACCCGGCTCACGGTGAGCCAGATGAAGTGGCGGTATTCGACTACATCTATGGTACCCTGCACGCCCCAAATTATCAAAAAACCTATGCAGAGCACTTAAAAACAGACTTCCCACGTATTCCTTGGCCCACAAGCCCGGAAGTATTCTGGGCTGTCTCCGGCAAAGGCCGCGATTTGCGCCGCTTGCATCTTATGGAATCAGGAGCAACCGGCGAAACACCGTTTCCCTTCATAGGTGACGGTGACAACGTGGTGCGTGGTCCCAAATTTGAGGATAGCCGGATCTGGATCAATGAGAGCCAGTTTTTTGACGCTGTACCGTCTGTCGCTTGGGATTTCCCCATCGGCGGCTATCGCCCGGCACAGAGATGGTTGAAAGATAGGAAGGATCGCACTCTGTCATTCGATGAGGTGCGACACTATCAGTGTATTCTCAAAATCCTATCCGAAACCGACCGCATCACGAAGACGATTGATATGCCGCTTAAGGACGCGAACTAACGCTTCAACGTTTTTAGCCAAGCAATCACTTCTGGCGGTAGCGCCTTCTGTTCTTTTGCCTGCGAGACATTTGCCAACCGCTCCATGATCTCCGATGTTCGCCAGTCTGTGACCTTTCCATAGCTGTTCAGGCTGGTGGCGAGGTCTTCATGGCCCAGATTCTGGCTCCAGGCTTTCAGGGCTTCCGGGTCCAATTGCTTGCGGAAGGCGAGTTGCATCAGCGTTTTGCGGAAGCTGTGCGGATTGGCATAGGGTAAGCCTGCCGCCTCGAAGCGTTCGCGGAAGATGCGGCGGATTCCGGCCGCGTCGCTCCAGTATTCACGGGTCAGGCCGATGGGCGCAAATACCCCCTCTTCATTCAGCCCGGTCCGGGTTTTCGGAAAGAGCGGGTCCGTGTCCGCAAACAATAGCTCAGCACGAAGGAACCGCATCCACTCAACCACGATCTCTTCCGCATCGCCGCCGACCGGGAAGAAATAGGTGGTCATCGTTTTGGCGTTCTTGGTCTTCACTTCGCGCGCATCCTGAAAAACCTCGCGGCGCTCCGGAGTCACCTTGCCCAAAGGCAGGGACGCGATCGCTGCGTCACGCATGCCGGTCAAAAAGGTGAAGGCGATCAGAGCGCGGTCGCGCTTCTGGATCGCGGTTACTTGCGGCGCGGCGGCGATGACATGATGGATCTGCTCAATGCTCGGCACATTCTGTTTGCGTTCGGCGGTGGCGATCCTTCGGTCATTGGCAGTCACGTTGAAATACTCGCAATCCGAATGAGTGATGCGGCTCTTGTAGCCTTGCTGATCTGCCAGCCATTTGAAGAATGACTTCACCGCCATAAGCCGCGAGCGAATCGTGGACTTGGCGAGTGGCTTGCCGGTGCGGGCATTGATCGCCGCCTTCAGGTCTCGCTGGAACTTCTGTGGCTGTTCAATATGAAATGCGGCGAAGTCCTTTCCATTCGTCGATTTCTCGAATGCGGAAATGGCGGCGGCGACTTGATCAGCCGTGGCGGGCGTCATGCCTTTGGCAGTCTCCAGCCATTGCAGGTATTTGCGCTTTATACGGGCGTTCTTCGCTTGTGCCTTTTTCAACTTTTAAACCTCCGTCTCGATGCGCCCACGCACACAGAGGGCAAGTGCACTCGCCCAATCAAAGATCTACTTCACCTTAGAACCGGGCGCTGTTGCCTCTTGAGCGCCCAAATCGGCAGGGAGCCCCTGCTCCACGCGAGCGATGGCCATATTCAGCGCCTCTTCGGCACGAACGCGCGCATCACGGGCCTCATTGGCTGCGGCTTGAGCCGCCTCAAGCGTCTTGAACGCTTCGGCCTCTGCGAGCTTCTTCAGGTCCACCTCTTGTTTGTAGTGGTTCAAATCTTTCTGTTCCATGTTCGCTTTCCTATGTGAGGTTCAATGACGACGGCTTGACGATCTCTGCAGGTCAAGACAATCGCGCTTTCCCAATGACTGGCATCACTCTCAATGCGCTTTCCCGCCGATCCAGACTCATCGCTCTGTACGTTCACTCTTGGAATGTGACTTTATCATCTTTCAATCCCCGGATTCGATTTGCTCTCGTACAAAGCCAATCGAGATCATTATGAACTCCTCTCAACCCACTGTTGTGCACATACTGATCATGTTAGCCTGTGAAGAAACGTCCGGAGGAGAATGATGAAAAGGCTTGCTTTGAACTTGTGGACGTACGGGAGCATTGTTCTCCTTGCCTTGGGGCTTAACGGCCTGGTACCCGGGGGTTCCGATGGCGTGCTGACGATGCCGCTTCCGGTTTCCTTCGTCATGATAATCGGTGGTGGAATTGCGTTCTGGTTTGCACCAACCCTTCCAATTCCGGATGACAAAGAGGAGTAGACCGCGCCACGCTAATGTGTTGGCGGCGTCAGAACAGGTACATCGGTGCGACTGTTCAAACATCCCTCTCCCGTGCGCCAGCGACGTACATATCGAATCGTTCAGCACTCTTCGCCCTGAAGGCTCAACATCCGCTCTGACATGTGCCTCTTTCATCTTTCAAGCCTCCGTCTTGTAGTGATCATTCACGCAGGGCTGATTGGTCTCACCTAGGTGTTTGAAGCGATGCGTGCCTGACAGGCTGACAAGGGCAGAAAGACGCGAAACCTGTTGCAAGCTGATGCGCTTGTGCATGACAGTCGTGCACGTCTCGCACAGCATACGTACCATCGCCGTTTTACCATTTGCCCCGGTCAATTCTGCTTCTGAAAACGCTGCCCGCTTCGGCGCGCGACATTTCATGCAGTAGCACTGATCGAGATGGAGCTTGTGCTTCCGGGAGCGCCGCTTTCGAAGGTAGGCCGATAGCTCGTCACCCAGAATCAACATGGGTTTGCAATTATCGATCACTGATAAGTCGCCGGACGCGATCCATCGCCGCACAGTTACCTTCGCGACTCCCAGCGCGCGCGCCGCCTCATCTACTGAATAACTGCGATGAATACGGATTGCGCGCCAGTTCAGCCTACGCGCCATTTTCGATTAGCTCGCGTATGTCTTCCACACGCCAGACCGTGACACGTGCGCCCAGCTTGAGCGGTTTAGGAAACCGCCCGTCTTTAACGCCTGCCCACCAGGTAGATTTGCTAACAGGTATTGGCCCGGCTGGAGCCAAGATTTGGTTGATACGCATGAACCCGGTTTTGGGTAGTTCAGTGAAGTCTCGCATCGAATCTCTCCGTTCGTTTCGATGCGAGGAAACTTGCACAGGTCCGGCATATGCTGGGGGAACAGGCGTTAATACCTGCCTATAGCGCGGGCAATAGACCTATTTCCCAAGCTCTTTCACTGCTGTTTCCGCTGAGATTTTAAGGTGTCCACGCAAAGCCTTTCTCGACATTTGCAAACCTGCCAGTTCAAGATCGTTCAAGATCTTAGTGACGGCTGGCCATTCATCTTGTGTCGCATCGAAATGGTATTTCTTCACGGCCATAGCATAGACAATCTTGTGCAGGCTTTTCAGCGAACGCGGATCAGGACTGTCGCCCTCCTCATTCGAAACCTCATCGAGACCAGATACCTTCAGTGCAAGTTCAGCCTGCCCAAGCCGTTCTTTTAATTCCTCTATCAGCCCGCCAGACGTTGTTTGAAGATTCTCGTACGCAACCGCCCAGTTTTGGTTCTCCTGAAACAACGTGCTCATCTCTTCTCGCAGCTGTTCCACTTGGCTGGTCAGACTTTCACTTTGCGCCTTCCAATCGATGATCTCATTTCCGAATGCTTCGAGCGCCTGTATCAATCCTGGCGGAAAGTCCAAATGTAATTGGTTGAGCCAAACTAAATACTCAGTCGGTGTCGCCGTTTCAGCCAGCTGACCAATTGAAATCCAATTCCAAGCTATTTCCAAACGACCGATGTATTCTCTTCCGAAATCAGAATGCAACGCTTCACTTCCTGCGGATCGCAGAGCGTCCAATGACAGCACATCGGGCGAACGTCCCATAGACAGTGCGATACACTGCTCAATTGTCCAGGTCAGGTTGCGAGCCCATCGCCCATAGTCTGCAAACGCGGCAGGCGCATTGAAGAACAGCCCTGCGTCGACTTCTTCTCGATGCTGTTTACGGTCTTTCACCCGAAACTCAATGCGTTCGGAAAATCGCTGCTCCAGAATTTCGTCTGACAACTCTTCCAGCTGATCACGAAACTCCAAAATGTGATCACCCTCGCTTTCCCAATGTATCGAGAAAGCGCCATTCAATAGGTCTTCAGACGAATAGTTGGAAAATCGGTCCAGCGTCAGCCAATTGATCTTGGCATGACGGCTAAAATAGTAATGCTGCATATGTTCTCGTAACGCTCCCGCCGCCATTCCAGCGAACCGTACGATACGAGTTTTTGCAATGCGAGAGGGTACAAAGAAAACCTGTTAGCGAGCTCTAGCCAACATTCCGGCGATTTGATCCGCCCACCAGTTCGCCATCTTCACCCGCTCATCCCAATAGAGCGCGCGGTGATAGGCCCGCCTCACGTGATCAGCTCCAACATGGGCAAGCTCGGCTTCGATGGCGTCCTTGTCCCAAAGTCCGCATTCATTCAGCAGAGTGGACGCGCTGGCGCGAAATCCATGCGAGGTGTGCTGGTCCTTCTCGAAACCCATTCGCCGCAAAGCCTGATTGAGGGTGTTTTCACTGATTGGCTTGTCGCGGGCGATGGACGACGGAAAGACCCGGTAGTTGCTTCCGGTTTCGCGCCGAAGATCCTGCAATATCTGAACGGCCATCGGCGCAAGATGTTTGACGTGTTCGCGGCGCATCTTGGTGCGGCTGGCTGGAATGGTCCAGGTCGCCGCTTCAAGGTCAAACTCATCCCAGAGCGCCAAGCGCAGTTCGCCGGGCCGGGTGTAGAGCAAGGCCATCAATTTGAGCGCCGCGCGGGTAGAAGGTGCCCCGCCCTCATATTCCCAGACCGCCTGCACTACTTCCGCAAATTCGTCTCGGGTTGTCGCCGCCGCCATATGCGTGACCTTCGGCGCGATCAGCGCCCCACGCAGCGCGTAAGTCGGGTCATTGTCGGCGCGGGCCGTTGCGACCGCATAGCGGCAAACCTGGCCAATGGTTGAGCGTAGCCTCTTGGCGCTCTCATAATTGCCCAGCGCCTCAACCTTTCGAAGCGTCGCAAGGACAGTAGCAGGCGTTAGCTGTGTGATTGGAAGGTCGCCAAAGTCAGCAATCGCTTTGTCCAGAAGCCACTGCTTCTTCTTGAGAGTGGTATCGGCCTTCCCTTCCTTTCGCAGTTTCTCCATCACTTCGGCGGCAATGTTTGCGAAAGTGTGTTCGTTCAGCGCAGCGGCTTCTTCCTTCCTCGCTTTGGCGGTCTCCGCTGGATCTTTCCCATCAGCCAGCAACGTCTTTGCATCATTTCGCCGCTCTCGGGCTCGTGCCAGACTCGTATCTGGATAGGCCCCGAACGCCAGCACCTTCTCCTTGCCATCGTACCGATATTTAAGCCGCCAAAGCTTGGATCCATTCGGAGTCACAAGCACATAGAGGCCGCCGCTATCCGATACCTTGTATTGCTTGGCTTTCGGTTTGAGTTGGCGAAGCTGTGTGTCTGTCAGGGGCATGGCAGTTTTGGGGGTATCGAAAGCGCAGGATTGAGGCTGGAAATGCCACCATACCCCCTAATCTACCCCCAATAAAGCCGGATGCGAGCGCATACCCCCGCACAGCATTGGACAAAGAAACCGTCCATTTGTCGAAAAAATCTATATTTTTCAGAGGTTTTTGGAGTTTCTCGGAGCTTTTCGGAGAAGCCAATGGTGCCCAGAAGAGGACTCGAACCTCCACTCCCTTGCGAGAACTACGACCTGAACGTAGCGCGTCTACCAATTCCGCCATCTGGGCACGGGATCGGAAGGCGCCGATGTATAGGCTGGGGCCGGGTCCGTCAACGGTAAAACTGTAGCATTCGGGCGGGAAACTGCGTGTCATCCCGGCCGCGCCCCACGCGCAGGATTTGATCGGGGCAATGCCTGCCGGATAATGCCGTGCAGCCCCCCACAATCCCCTGCGCAATGGCCCGTGCCAACACCTGAACCACACGCTGAACAATCGCGTGCAATTCCCTGATTTCACGGAAGTATTCGGTTGGAGCGGGTAGACGGAATCGAACCGACATACACAGCTTGGAAGGCTGGTGCATTACCATTATGCTATACCCGCTCACCGGGTCGCAGCAGCCGTTTATAGCACATCAGTGCGGGGTGGTGGAGGGAGCTGGATTCGAACCAGCGTACGCTAAGCGGCCAGATTTACAGTCTGGTGGATTTAACCACTCTCCCATCCCTCCACGGGACCCGCGACCTGACGCCAATTGACGTTGCCGCGCCGGGGCTTCACATGGGCGCTCTCGCGCTTCCGATCCATCCCGGAAGCGGCCTTATAAGGAAACCCGAAATGCCGCGCAACCATTCTAATCGGCGAAAAGCACACGACAGCGCAGATAATGCACGTCGAGGCCCGGCCCGCCCCCCTCGGCGCGGCGGAAAAGGCCGCGACTCCGGTGGTGCAGACGGTGGACCGCTCTGGATATGGGGCACGCATGCCGTTGCCGCCGCGCTGGCAAACCCGGCGCGCACCTGTCATGAGCTGCTGGCGACCGAGAATGCGGCGCAGCGCCTGCCGGCGGGCGCGGTGCAGCCTGTCATCGTCTCCGCGAAGGATATTGATTCGCGCCTCCCTGACGGGGCCGTGCACCAGGGCGTGGCGGTAAAGGTGGACCCGCTGGAGCCAGTCGCGCTGGAAGACCTGATCGATGCAGGCGTCAGCCATATCGCCGTGCTGGACCAGGTGTCCGACCCGCACAATCTGGGCGCGGTGTACCGGTCTGCGGCAGCGTTCGGCTTTGGCGGGCTGGTGCTGCAGACGCGCAATGCCCCGAATGTGACGGGCGTGGCGGCAAAGGCCGCCGTCGGCGCAATCGAAACGGTGCGGGAAGCGCGTGTGGTGAACATTGCCCGCGCGCTGGAGCAGCTGGCCGAGGCGGGCTATCACACGGTCGGTCTTGCCGGAGAGGGCCAGCGGCTGATCGCCGATGCTGTGGAGGGCGCGCCGAAACTGGCCATCGTGCTGGGCGCGGAAGGGCCGGGCATTCGCCCCGCCGTCGCCAAGGCCTGCGCAGAACTGGCGCGCATTCCGATTGCCCCGGAAATGGAGAGCCTGAACGTCTCGAACGCAGCCGCCGTCGCCTTTTATGAAAGCAGCCGTAATCGTTTCCCCCTGTCATAAAGCTCTGCTAAGGGATTAACCACGCTGAGGGGATCAATAGACGGAGCGCTTGCCGCCATGCTGAGATTGCTGTCCATCCTTCTACTTCTGTGCGGCCTGGGCGCTGCGGGCTATGCCGGGTCTGTCCTGCTGGACACCTATGCCCCGCGCGACGACGTGGTCGTGGCCGCCGCGGCGCAAGAAATGGCGACGGAACAGGCGTTTGAAGAGGCCGCGCCACCCAGTGTGGAAGAAGAACTGGCACAGCTGGAGCCGCTCGAAAGCGAAGAGATGATGATGGAGGCGCCAGCCACCGCCCCCGCCCCGGCTGCTGGCCCGACTCGCAGCCTTGGCGCGGACATTCCGGGTGATGTGTTCCCAGAGGCTGTGGGCGCCGCGCCCGAGTTTGATGTGCCGATGTCGACGCGATCGGCCAATGTCACGGCCCAGGCAAACGAATCCTTCGTCGAGACGCTGAAATCTGTTCCCGTCGCGCATGAGACGCCCAGCAAGGCTGAATACAAGCGCGCCTTTGATGTGACGCTGGCCATTGATTCCACAGGCGATGAGACCGCTGTCGACGCCCTGCCCGGCCGCGGCAACATTATAGAAGGTGAAGCGCTCGTCTCTGACCGCGTGGAAGCGCGCCTGAGCGGTGCGAATTTCGAAATTGTCGCCATGTCGCCGGAAATTCAGGCGATGTCACCGCTGACGGAAAATGTCTGGCGCTGGTCTGTCGTGCCGCTGACGGCGGGCAGCCATGATCTCGTCTTCGAGATCTATGCCATTGATGAAGACGCCGTCGTGCCGCTGCGAACTTTCCGCGATACGGTGACCGTGGAAGTCTCTGGCATCAACCGCGCCATCGCGTTCGCGGACCAGGCCAATCCACTCTTTGTCCTGCTTGGCGGGCTGGGGTCTGCCGTGGCGGGCCTGATCGGCGTCTTCCGGTTTTTCGGCCGTAAATAGCCGGACTTCAACGCAGGGCGGGATTTATTTCGACTGGCGCGCCGGAGACCTTTGACTTTACGTCAATTTCCGTATTTCTGGCGGCATGACAACGATGACCACTCCGAAGACCCTCGCCTCAGCTCAATTGTTCCTGCGCGAGCAGGCTGCACGGATTGAAATCGATCCGCTGACCAATTCCGTATTTGCGCTGGCTCAGACCCTGTTCCGGGACCTGGAGCGCGGCGACGCGAAAATCTCTGACCTGTCAAAACTGGCCGATGAAGTTCATCTGGACCTGATAGAGGAACGCGCCGAACGGTTTCGCGACCAGCATTCCGGCGGCAAGGCGAAGACAGCGTGGGCCAGCCTGACCGAAGAACTGGAAGCGCTGGCCGGACAAGGCTTCGAGGCGTTCAAGGCGCGCGTTGAGCAAGCCACCGGCGGCATCGTCTTTACCGGGCACCCGACCTTTGCGCTGTCGCGGGACTTGCGCACAGCACTGGCCGATCATGTGGTGAGCGCCACGAAGACCAGCCGCACCGCGCTGCAGCGCCAGATCCGCGCCGACTCGCGCGCCTGGAACCAGCAGATCAGCCTGCAGGGCGAACATGACGAAGTGCAGGACGCCGTCGAGCACGCCGCCAATGCGCAGCTGGCATATGCGTCCGTGTTGATTTCTGTCGCCCGGAAGGCATTTCCGGACGATTGGCGTTCGCTGAAAATCTATGTGCCGACGATTGCCTGTTGGGTTGGGTATGATCTGGATGGCCGCGCGGACATTCACTGGTCGCAATCGCTGACCTTCCGCCTGACCGAAAAGGCCGTGCAGCTTGGCCGCTACGCCGCCCAGCTTGAGGCGATCAGCGGCAGTCAGAAGATTGGCCCGCTCGCCAAGCTCACCCAGCGCCTGAAGACGGCTGCTGAAGACACTGCCGGGCATGCCGCCCTGTTCGCGGCAGACCTGACCGATCCGGACAATCTGGTGCCCGCTGCCAATGCGCTGACCGCGCCGTCAAAGCGCAATGTGCTGGACGCAAGCGAAATCGTGGATGTGCTGGACGAGGTGATCGCCACAGCAGAGGACGGTCTCGCTGCCAAGCTGATGGCCATCCGCGCGCAGGTCGAGGCACTGCAACTGGGCACAGCGCGCATTCATTTGCGCGTGAACGCCGCGCAAGTCCGAACCGTGATCAATCGCGACCTTGGCCTGCAGACCGAAGATCGGGAGCTGGGCCGCCTCGCCCTGGCAGAGCTCGCGCAGAAGGCCCGCAAGTCAAAGCCAGTTCAGGTAAACTTCGCAGACCTGTTCCTGGAGCAATCGACCGCGCGGCGCCAATTCATGATGTGTGCGCAGATCCTGAAGCATATTGATGCGGGCTCGGTCATCCGCTTCCTGATTGCGGAGAGTGAGAACCCGGCAACCGTGATGGGCGCGCTCTACCTCGCCCGGCAATATGGCGTTGACGACAAGCTGGACATCTCTCCCCTGTTCGAAACGCCAGAGGCGCTTGAAACGGGCGGCCGCTTTATTGAGCGCCTTCTGGAGGAGCCTGAATTCCTCGCCTATGTGAAACAGCGCGGCTATCTCTCAATCCAGCTTGGTTTCTCCGATGCCGGACGGTTTATCGGACAGGTCGCCGCCGACATGGCAATCGAACGCATCCACAATCTCATCGCGCGGGCGCTGGCCGCCAAGGGCGCGGATGTGGACTTGCTGATCTTCAACACGCATGGCGAAAGCATGGGCCGCGGCGCATGGCCGGGCAGCTTCGAACAGCGTTTCGATCACTTGCTGACCCCGTGGACACGCGGCGGAGCGCGGGCACGCGGGCTTCAACTGCGCCACGAAGTCAGCTTTCAGGGCGGCGACGGCTTCCTGCATTTCGCCAATCCAAATCTGGCAGAGGCGACGATGGCCGCCTGGTGCAGCCACACATTGTCTGACCCCGAAGACCGCAGCGAAGACCCGTTCTATACGCGCACGGACCTTGTTTGGGATTTCTACCGCTCGCTACGCGCCTGGCAGGAACGCCTGTTCGTGAACGAGGATTATGGTCGCCTGCTGGGCGCATTCTCCAGCGGCCTGACCGTAAAGGCCGGCTCTCGACCCAAGCGCCGCGCCGCCGGGCCGGTTGGCCCGCGGTCTCTGCGCGCCATTTCTCACAATGCCACGCTGCAACAGCTGAGCATTCCGGTGAACGTCGCCGCCGGGATTGGTTCATCCCTGCAACGGGAAATGGACCGTCTGGTCGAACTGATCGATGCCAGCCCGCGCATGACGCGGCTGATCCTGCTGGCCACCCGCGCCCGTGTGCTGACCAGCCTGCCAGCGCTACGCTCCTACGCCAAAGTCTATGATCCGGGCGTCTGGGTGGCGCATTCGAAACTTGCCGACCAGGACAAGGCGAATGCCTATCGCGCGGTCTATTATGCGCTGCGCAATACAGAGACTGCGGTCTCGATGAACCAGATTGCCAACTTCCTGTCCGTAGACCTCGGCAAGTTCGACCGACTGCTTGCGCAGCTTCAGTCTGCGCCGTCGATCGAAGCGCGCCATGAAGGTCGGCTGGACCTGCATGTTCTGCATGCGGTGCGTCAGGCGCTGATCATGAAAGCGTTCTCGATTGTCGGCGGCCTGCCCCGCCTGTCTGAACGGCATGATGCCAGCAGCCGCGACCTGGTTGAAATGGTGGCTGAGCTGCGCATTGGCGAGGCGGTCAGCCTGCTGCGCGAAATCTTCCCGCACTCTCGCGATCAGGACACGCCCCTGACGGCGCTGACTGAGGCGGGCAATGAGTCCAAGGCGCAGGCCAGCTATGGCTATGACCGCATCCACAAGGATGTGATTGCGCCGCTGGACGAGATTGACCGCGCCCTTCACGGCATCAGCCTGGCGGTAACGCATGCCTATGGGGCATTCGGCTAGAGCCGGTCAGCGACGGCGATAGGTCTGCATCTCCATGCAGACCTGACACTTCTGCGCGGTGCTGTGGCGAATGCGCAGATAGAGCAACTCGTTCTTGCGATCGATCTGCACCCGGAACTGTGCAAGGAAATCCATGCCGAGGATCATGACGGGCTCGTCAGACATGCCGAGGTATTCGAACAGGGCCGGGTCTGACACGACCATGTTGAAGCTGTTCATCTTTACTTCGTGAAGCTGGAAACGGGATATGCGCGCAACATGCATGTCATACCCCTCGCCCGTCACCCCATGCAGACGTTTGGTTTCCTCCTCATTTACCCGCGTGCCCGCCAGCGCGGCAAAGGCGGAGTTCATGTAGGTGATCGTGGACCCCGTATCGATCAGGGCCAGGCCGCGATGCCCATTGATCTTTACCGGGACGAAATAGAGCCCGTTGCGGACCTCCATTGGCCGTTTGCAAAGGATCTCCCGCATCCGCCCCATTGGGCGGCGGTCATAGGCGGTTACCTGTTTGCTGTCGAAATCGAAATCCACCACATCGCCCGTCATGGCGCTCATCGGGAAGACATTGCGCACGCCCTCGACGGCGATCTTCCGGTCGAGCGCAGCGGGCACACGCTGAAGCGTAACCGTTCCGGCGCCAAGGCTGGGCAGGTCAATCAGCGGAAACATTTGCGGGCCACCAAGGCCCAGCACTTCGACAAACTGCTCTTCACCCTCCACAACTGCGACACCGGCAGAGCGCGCGGTCGCACCACCAATCATGGGCAGGGTTGCCGCTGTGTCGATGACGGCCGAAGCGCGCGCGCCGTTTGTGAAGGACAACTCCGTGATCAGGCGATCTTCGGAATCCATCTCGAACGGAACGATCTGGTGAATGTTGGTATTCCCGGAAGCCAGCAAGGGAAGACACAAAAGGAAACCAAGCAGCAGGCTGAACCGAACAAGCTGCTGAGCGAGACCAGGCCGCGTGGCCCGTGATGCTGGCAATCCTCCCATGGATGCTTCCTTTTCCGCCAGTATGCCACAAGCGGGCCATCCGACAAAATGCGGAGGCCAAGGCGGCGTCTCCCTGCCCCGCAAAACAGTTGACGCATCTAACCCGACGTCACGGGTGGTCTTACGCTTACGTTCGCGTAAAGTGCGTCGAAACAGATAATTCGAGGGAGACACTGGACATGGCCGAGGCCTATATCATTGACGCCGTGCGCACGCCGCGCGGAATTGGCAAGGTTGGCAAAGGATCGCTGGCGCACCTGCACCCGCAGCATCTGGGCGCAACCGTTCTCGGCGCAATCCGCGACCGCAACAATCTTGATACGGCGACGGTAGACGACATCATCTGGGGCACGTCCAGCCAGCGCGGCGCCCAAGGCGCTGACATGGGCCGCATGGCCGCTCTAGATGCAGGCTTTGACGTGAAAGCGTCCGGCGTGACGCTGGACCGCTTCTGCGGCTCTGGCATCACGACGGTTTCGCTGGCGGCTGCGCAAATCATGTCCGGCATGGAAGACTGTGTCATCGCAGGCGGCTGTGAGATGATGAGCTACACGGCGGCGACCGCTGACCCAAAAAACCCGCCCATGATGGACGCTGGAAACCTTCACCTGCGCGAGCTGCACCCGCAGTCGCAGCAAGGCGTCTGTGCCGACGCCATCGCGACGCTGGAAGGCATTGATCGCGAAGCCGTCGACCAGCTCGCCGTGACCAGCCAGAACCGTGCCAAGCGCGCGATGGATGAAGGCCGCTTCGATAAATCGGTCGTGCCGGTCTACAATCGTGATGGCACGCTGGCGCTGGAGAAGGACGAATTCCCTCGCCCAGGCACCACAATGGAAAGCCTGTCCGGCCTCAAGACCGTGTTCAACATGTTCATGGACATCCCGGTCGATGACCAGGGCAATACTTATGGCAAGATGGTCACGAAGAAGTATCCGCAACTCGAAGGCAAGATGAACCATGTTCACCATGCCGGGAACTCCTCCGGTGTTGTGGATGGCGCTGCCGCCCTGCTGATCACCTCGAAAGACTATGCTGACAAGAACGGCCTGAAGCCGCGCGCGCGCATCGTTGCCACCGCGAACATGGGTGACTGCCCAACGCTGATGCTGAACGCGCCGGTGCCTGCTGCGAAGAAGGTTCTGGAAAAAGCCGGCATGAGCAAGGACGATATCGACGTCTGGGAAATCAACGAGGCGTTCTCGGTTGTGGCAGAGAAATTCATCCGCGATCTCGACCTGGACCGCGAGAAAGTGAACATCAATGGCGGCGCCATGGCGCTTGGCCACCCGATTGGCGCAACCGGTTCGATCCTGATCGGCACGGCGCTTGACGAACTGGAGCGCTCAGGTGGCCGGTATGGTCTGGTCACCATGTGTGCCGCTGGCGGCATGGCCCCGGCAATCATCATTGAACGGATCTAGATTTCCTCCCAGAAACTCAGTTCAATCCGTTCAATCCTCTCCCGGTCCAAGTGCGCCTGGGCCGGGCTTTTTTTTTGCTGCACCCGACTGCAGACTTTATGGAACGCCCTGCTTGCCGGGGCGTTGCTTACACACAAGCAACCCCAACAGGAGACTCATGCCTTACACCATTGAAGCTGAAACCAACGACCTCACCACCATTGACGCACAGGGCGACCTGAACCCCGAAGCCATGCCGGAAGCCGTGGACCAGTTGATGGAGCAGACAGATGCGGAGGACCCCGGCAGCCTGCTGGTACGGTTACAGCACATGGATCTGGGCACGCTGCACACGGTTGCCAGCGACTGGTCCCGGAAGGCCGAGTTCTTTGCCTTGCAAAAACGGTTTGGAAAAGTGGCCGTGCTTACCGACCAGCCCTGGGTGCGCCAGTCCGCCAAGATGCAAGCCGTGGCGCTGCCAGACACCGAGCTGAAGGTCTACGACCTTGCCGATGAGGCGGATGCGCGGGTGTGGCTGGAAAAAGCCCCGGCAGAAACCGAAGCCGCCTGAAGCCTCAGGCCGGGCTGATGATCTCGCCGTCTTCCTTGGTGAAGCTTGTCGGCGGATTTTCCAGCAGATCAAACACCTTTTCAGAGGGACGGCACAGCGCCGTCCCTTTTTTTGTGACCACGATGGGGCGGTTCACCAGGATCGGGTGTTTCAACATCGCCTCGAACAGGATGGAATCATCGACCGAGGGATCGGTCAGGCCAAGTTCCTCAGCCGGGCTTTTCGACGTGCGCAATGCTTGTCGCGGTGTCAGGTCCGCCGCGCTCAGCAGACCCGCCAGCAATTCGCGCGTCCAGCCACGCTGCAGGTAAAGCACGATTTCCGGCTCCTCCCCGCTGGCCTTGATGATTTCCAGGACATTGCGGGACGTGCCGCACTCGGGATTGTGGTAAATCGTGACGCCCATCAGCTCGCCTCCAAAGCTCAAGCGCCTTTCAATTGCGACAGATACGGCGCGAGGTCCAGCCCCTGCGCCTTGATCCAATCGGAATTGTAGTAGGTATCAAGATACCGCTCGCCGCCATCGCAGATCAGGGTCGCAACGCTGCCCGCCTTCCCCGCGTCTCGCATCTCACGCATGAGGGTGAGTGCAGCCCAGACATTCGTGCCGGTCGAGCCCCCGCACCGCCTGCCGAGAATTTCCTGCAGCCAATGCACCGTTGCGACGGATGCCGCATCCGGCACGCGCATCATGCGATCAATCACGCTGGGGCGGAAGGATGCCTCCACGCGCGGGCGACCAATCCCCTCAATACGCGATTTGCTCTGGCTACGGATATCCGGATCGCCCGTTTCGAAATGATCGTAAAAAACAGAATTCTCAGGATCGGCGACACAGAGAGAGGTCTTCGCTGAGATATCACAACGGTAGCGAATGTATCGCCCGATCGTTGCGGAGGTGCCCCCCGTGCCGGCGCTCATCACGACCCAATCCGGCAGGGCATGCGCCTCCATCGAGAGCTGGGAAAACAGGCTTTCGGCAATGTTGTTGTTTCCGCGCCAGTCCGTCACGCGCTCGGCATAGGTGAACTGGTCCATATAATGTCCACCGAGTTCGGCCGCGATCCGCTCGGCCTCGGCATAGATGTCAGCCGGGGGTACGGCGCGGGTCTCGCCGCCATAGAAGGCGATCTGGTCGATCTTGCTGCGCGAGACACCTTCCTGCACCACGGCGATGAAGCGCAGCCCAAGCAGACGCGCAAAATAGGCTTCCGAGACCGCCGTTGACCCGGACGAACTTTCCACGATCACCGTGTCTGGCCCGATCCAACCATTGCAGAGACCGTAGAGATAAAGCGAGCGTGCCAGCCTGTGCTTGAGGCTGCCGGTCGGGTGGGTGGACTCGTCTTTCAGGTAAAGCGTCTGCGCGTCAAAGCCCGGCAGATCCACCTTGATCAGATGCGTGTCTGCGGACCTGTTGAAGTCTGCATTGATGCGCTGCACCGCCTCACGCACCCATTCGCGCCGTTCCCAATCGAGATGAGAAATGTCCACACCTGCCTCCCAAACCTTGTCCGTTCCGGCGTCACCATAGAGGCTTGTGGCGGGTGGGCAATCGCGATGGACAGGCGGCGGGCTACGCGGTCAGTTTTGGGATTTTTCCAGCACCGATAGCAGCAATGCCTCGCCCTTCAGGCCGGCCGCCTCACGGCAGTAGGTTTCGGGACGGCATTTGTCTCGCGCAAGTTCAAGAATGATGGGGTGAATGTAGGAGGACTTCGCGATGGCGGGCGTATTCCCCAATGCGTCAGCCGCTGCCTGTGTGACGGTCTTGATGGTGACGCGGTCGCAAGACGCCAGGCTATCCACTGCGGCGACGCTTCCCTTCCACGTCCGGAAATCCTTGGCCGTAAAGGCTAATCCCAAAGTCTCCTGAATATAGGTGTTCACATCCTGAGCGACTGGGCGAACCTTCCGACAGCGAAACAGGAAAGCGCCACGCTCTTCCAGAAAGCCGTCCAGCGTCTTCGCAAGCAGCTTGTCACGCACCTGGACCCGGCGAGGTGTCCCGCCTTTACCCTTATAGGCACAGATGACACGCTGGCCCTCAATCGTCACATGGGATTTTCTCAGGCTGACCGCACCATAGGTCTTCCGGCCGGAACGCCCAATCCGCAAGGCGCCCTTGTCCAGCAGGCGAACAATCGCGGCCAGTCTCACCTCTCTCGGACAGTCGGAATAGGTCAGGTCATGACGGACGCGGCGGCGCAGCTCCGGCAAGGCATGTCCGAAGGCGATGAGATCGTCAAACTTGGCCGAGTTGCGCGCAGCGGCCCATGTTGGGTGATAGCGATACTGAAGTCTGCCGGCTTCGTCGCGTCCTGTCGCCTGAATATGGCCGCGCGGATTCGGACAGATCCAGATGTCTTTCCAGGCGGGCGGCAGCACCAGCGCGCGGCACCGTTCCGCCCGCTTTCCCTTCAATGTCTGTCCTTTGTCATCCTGGAAGGTGAAACCTTTCCCTCGGCGCTTGCGGGTCCAGCCTTTGGCCGCCGGATCGGATCGCACAAGACCGATTGCCTCTGCCGTCACGCCTTCGCGACAGAGCGTATCGGGAGCGGAACTGAAGGGCATGGACGTTTCTCTCGGATGATGAATGCCGAGATCAACGATGGAAGAGACGCGCCGGTTCCCGTCCTTTGCGAAGGCTTAGTCTGCGTCGAGGAACTGGCCTAGATTGTCCTTGAATTCCGGCCAGGTGATCTCGAACAACGGGTCGCCATCCGCGCCCTTGCCCTCCAGCTTTCGGAAGCCGAACATTTCGCCCATGCGCAGGATGCTGCGGCGTTCGACCTGCATGATGAAGGGTACGGTTTCGAGATCGAAATCAGACGCAACCTTCCAGATATGGTGGACATGATTGCGCACGAGCCGCCGAATTGCGGCAGAGCCATCTGCCTTGCCGCCGGCCGGGCGGTAAGTGGTCAGCATACCAATCGCAAACAGGAGGATACAGTCGCATGGCTCCCCTTTTGCTGCGACATGAATGTCCATTACATCGTGATCTGACAATACACCCCGCTTGTAGAGGTGTGTCGCAGTCGAGTTCAACGGAATAACCATGGAGATACCCATCCGTTCCCCGGTTTCATCCAGCACGAATGCAAAGCTTTGCGGATAGCGGTCATGAACGCTGGTGTTGCGCAACAGCTTGTCGACATAGTCCCCGGAATAGTTTGCGCTTTCCTCGAAACACTCGGCGTTCATGCGGCTGAATTCCTTCAGCGCGTCATTGTCCGACACGATTTCCAGCTCATGCGCAGGAAAGCGCAATTCGCCTAGCTCGGCCAGGGAGCTGAGATCCTTGATCAGGTGCGGCTGGCGCTTCTTCACGATCCGCTCAGCCACCTTCTCGGCCGGGTTGCGGGTCAGCAGATAGCGCAAGAGTGGCAGGGCGACGACGAGGGTCAGCGTCACAGATTGCGCAAGCCCCACCGTGTTGAATACGAACGCGCTCAGCTCGCTTGCCTCACTCGCCCAGTTTGCAAATTGCGGGAAGAAAGCGGATGTCAGGCGAACGACCGTACTGACGAACAGCACGACCAGCACGCCGATCCAGATCCACCGCTCAAACCGAGAGAGGTCGGTCAGCCCCTTCTGGACTTTTCTGAATATGCCCGCTGCTTTCATGTGCCTGCCCGCCAAAACCTGTGTTCCGCGCGGCAGATAGGCCGGGTTTGCCTTGCGGGGCAAGGCTTCCGCGTCGACAGGCTTGGAGCCGCGAACGTTTGGCGTAAGATTGCGCAAAGGGAGAACAGGATGAAACAGATAACAGGAATTGCCGCATCGCTGCTTGTGATGACCAGTGTCGCGGGCTGTGCGGGCCAGAGCGCTGTGCTGCCGGAAACGGGCATCACCCATGATGCGGACCATCCACCGGCGCTGGTGGAAATGAATTTCCAGAGCCACGGCAAGCGGTTGAACGGTCTTGTCTATGTTGCCGATGGCCCCGGCCCGCACCCGACCGTTCTGCTGTTGCACGGCTTTCCGGGCAACGAGAAGAATCTTGACCTGGCTCAGGATCTCCGCGCGAACGGATTCAATGTCCTGTTCTTTCACTATCGCGGCGCGTGGGGCAGCGAGGGCGATTTCTCCTTCACGCACGTGATTGAAGATGTGGCCTCAGCCGCTGACCATGTTCGCACCAACGCCGACGCCTACCGGAGCGATCCGGACAAGATCATCCTGATCGGGCATTCGATGGGCGGGTTCGCCGCGCTGGCTGCTGGTGCAAAGGATGAGACGATCGCGTGCGCTGCGGGGCTCGCCCCGGCAAACTTCGCAGTCGTGGCGGACGCCATCTCCGCAAGCGCGGACATGAAGGCCGGATTTTCCGCCTATGGTGATACGCTGCAAATGCTGGCCGGAACATCTGGTGATGCGCTGGTCCGTGAGCTGATCGAAAATCGGGACGCGTTTGATATTGCGGCCATTGCGCCGGAGTTTGCAGGACGCAACGTGCTGATCATTGCAGCCGACGAGGATGAAGCCGTGCCGCTGGAGACAGTCGTTCAGCCCCTCATGGAGGCTTACACCCAGAGCCCGGACGTGAACGCCACGACGCTCACTCTTTCGGGCGACCATTCCTTTTCATGGTCACGCGAGGAGATGATCGCATCCGTTCTGGATTGGGTGGAGGTGTGCCGCTAGTTCGGGCGGTGCTCGTCGCCATCGCCGCTCCAGAAGCGCTTGATGCGGCCCAGGAAGCCTTCGCTCTCCGGATGGCAGTCAGCGCCTGTGCACTCGCAGAATTCGCGCATCAGCTCTTTCTGGCGGGCTGACATGTTTCGCGGCGTTTCGACAAACATTTCCACGAACAAGTCGCCCGTATGGCCTGACTGGCGCACGGATGGCATGCCCTTGCCGCGCAGGCGCAGCTTGCGGCCTGTCTGCGCGCCTTCCGGCACGACAACACGGGCGCGGCCACCATCAATGGTCGGGATCTCGATCTCGCCGCCCAGCGCGGCGGTCGCCATCGGCACCGGCGCGCGGCAATAGAGGTTCGGGCCATCGCGTTCGAAAATGTCATGTTCGACAACATCGACGAAAATGTAGAGGTCGCCGCTCGGGCCGCCCAGTTCGCCCGGTTCGCCCTCACCTGACAGGCGGATGCGCATACCGCTCTCCACGCCTGCCGGGATCTTTACTTGCAGCTTGCGTTCTTCGCGGACCTGACCGACGCCGCCACATTCCTTGCAGGGCTTCTTGATGATCTTGCCCTTGCCGCCACAGCGGACGCAGGTGCGCTCCATCGTGAAGAAGCCTTGCTGTGCGCGCACGCGGCCCGCGCCGTCACACGTGTCACAGGTTTCCGGCTGTGTGCCCGGCGCGGCGCCAGACCCGTCACAGCCTGTACAGGGCACGGCCTGTGGGACATGGATGGTTTCTTCCTTGCCGGCCCAGGCTTCGGCCAGCGTGATTTCCAGATCGTAGCGCAGGTCCGAACCGCGCTGTGGCCCGCCCCGGCGACGACCGCCGCCAAAGCCGCCCGCACCAAATACCTGGCTGAACAGGTCGGAGAAGATGTCTTCCGGATTGGCGCCCTGGCCGAACGGGTTGCCTCCGCTCCCGCCGCCATTTTCAAAGGCACCATGCCCGAACCGATCATAGGCGGCACGCTTCTGGCCGTCGCTCAGAATTGCGTAGGCTTCGCCCACTTCCTTGAATTTCTCTTCGGCTTCCGGATTCCCTGCATTCTGGTCAGGATGATACTTCATCGCCAGCTTGCGGTAGGCGGACTTCAGCTGTTTCTCGTCCGCATCCTTGGATACGCCCAAAATCTCGTAATAGTCGCGCTTGCTCATGGAATGGCTATCGTCTTCCAGGATTGTCTCACATCAGCCGCTCATGTGGGGGAGCACTGCGCGACGTGCAAGGGATCGTCACAGGTCGCGCAGCGTCAGGACGGGTATCAGCTGGGGCCAACAGGCGTTGTCGGGAAGGATTGCACACCCCCCTCGACCAGTTCTGCCCCGCCGGGCTGAATCTGCATCACGGCCAGGCCACGCTCGGATGTGCCGTCAATGCGGAAGCGGAACAGGCCATTTACGCCGAAGAAGCCGTCGGGATCGGTCACGCCGCCATAGGTCAGGCTGTCATCGGCGGCCAGACGGACGGTCAGCGCTGCGGCATCATAGGCCAATGCAGCCAGGTCAGTCGGCGCGCGGCCATAGATCCGACGATAGGTCTGGGTGAAGGCCGTCTTGTTGTTGGGATCAGTCGAAGCGTAATAGCCGCCGCGCAGGGTTGGCTCACGCCAGATGCTGGAATCGTCCCAGTATGACGTACCGATCAGTTTCACCTGACGCATGTCGACGCCATTATATGGCAGCAGCGGCGCGACAGACAGCAGTTTCACTCCGCGCTCCGGAATCATCACGGCGACACGATCCAGACGCCCGGACAGTTCATTTTTGAGAACATTGGCGATCTGACGCGCTTCAGCGCCAGCGCCGCTGTCTTCGCCGTAAAATGCCGAGGCAGCCAGCACTGCGCCCAGACGCGGGGCTTCGTAACGCATCGCCGCTTCGATCTGGCGGCCATACTCAGAGCGTGGCCCCAGGAAAACGAACGTATCCACGCCGCGCGACGCGACATACTCCATCACACGCCGCACTTCTTCGTCAGGCGTGATTGAAGCGAGATAGGCCCCGCCCCCGGCGGCAGACCGGTCATTCGAGAAGCCGATAACCGGCACGTCTTCCTTGCGGGCTTTTTCCCGCACGGTTTTCACATTCGCCCCAAAGAGCGGGCCTAGAACAACATCCACCTTGTCTTCAAAGGCTTCATCAAGGCGCGCTTCCGCAACAGACGTCTTGCCGGCGGTGTCCTTTGGGATGATCAGGAAATCCTTGTCGGCATATTCGAACAGCGCCAGCTCAATTCCGGCGAGCATGCTTTCAGCCTCGGCGCGAACATTCGCGTTCGGGTGAGAGAAAGGCAGCAGCACAGCGGCGCGCTTGATCTCACGGCCCTGCATGAAGGGTGGTGTCAGGCCCCGGTCTCCCCGTCCCCGGCGCATGTCGTCGAGATCTTCAATGTCAGTGATTTCGATTTCTTCGCCCGGCACATCGCCAAGATCCCGAGGGACACCGGTAACCGGTTCGTCACGCGGCTGTCCGGTGCCAATCGGCACTGGCTGGCGCGCTGGCGCTGTGGCACAGGCTGTGGCCAGAAGCAGCGAAGCCAACAGAAGACTTGGCGCGGGAAGCTTCCTGAGCAATGGTTGAAGCAATGTCATCTCCTGATCCTTCTGACTCCGGGGCGATTCCCGCCTCCGCCGACTCTAGGCCCGGCCACCCCAAGGGGCAACCGGCTGTATCTCTGGATCCGGGTCTCTATGTGGTTTCCACCCCGATCGGCAATCTGCGCGACATCACCCTGCGCGCACTCGACGTGCTGGCCGCTGCCGATGAGGTTCTGGCAGAGGACACGCGCGTCGCCGGAAAGCTGATGTCGGCCTATGGGATTAAAGCGCGGCTCAGCCCCTATCATGACCACAATGGGGCGGAACGGAGACCGGGCCTGATCTCGGCCTTGCAGGACGGCGCCAGGATCGCGTTGATCTCTGACGCCGGTACGCCGCTTGTCTCGGATCCGGGCTGGAAGCTGGCGCATGAAGCGCTTGAGGCCGGCGTAAAGGTCATCCCCGTGCCGGGTGCATCGGCCATGCTGGCTGGTCTCGTGGCCAGTGGCTTGCCAAGTGACAAATTCCTGTTCGCGGGCTTCCTGCCGCCAAAATCCGGCGCACGGAAGTCTGCCGCGGAGGCGCTGAAAGCTGTGCCGGGCACGCTGATCTTCTATGAAAGTGGCCCCCGTCTTGCCGACGCGCTGGCAGACCTTGCTGCCGTGCTCGGACCGCGTGACGCTGCGGTGACCCGGGAGCTGACCAAACTGTTCGAGGAAACGCGGCGCGGCACGCTGGCAGACCTTGCCGCGCACTATGCAGAAGCCGGCCCGCCACGCGGGGAAATCGTGCTGCTCGTCGGCCCACCGGGCGAAGCGGAAGTGACTGCCGAAGGCCTGGACGCTGCGCTGCGCGACGCCCTGCAGGACCATCCGACCAAGGCCGCCGCCAATGCCGTTGCCGAAGCGCTCGGCCTGCCCAAGCGGGAGGTTTATCAGCGCGCCTTGCAATTGAAGGCCGATGGCTAACGCGCGGCGCCCAAGCGACAAACGCACGGCCGCCGAGCGACGTGGCCGAACCGGCGAGACCTATGCCGCGCTCTTCCTACGCCTCAAGGGCTATCGCATCCTCGCGCATAGGGTGCGCACACCGGTAGGTGAGATTGACCTGATCGCGGAAAAGTCCGGTACGATCGTGTTTATCGAGGTGAAAGCCCGCAAGCGTGAGGCAACGGCGATTGATGCGGTCAGCGTACATGCGTGGCAGCGCATCGCCCGCGCAGCCGAAAACTGGATGGCCAAGCGGCCGCAATACTCACAGCATGGGTGGCGCTACGATTTGATCGGCATTGTGCCGGGTCGCCTGCCAATTCACCTGCGCGATGCCTGGCGGCCGGGCATGGCCTGAAGCATTAACCGTCCTCAGGTTTTGGGTTCGGCCTTCGGCGCGTTCTTGGCTGGGTCTTTGCCCTGCGACTTTGCACGCTTGCGGTAAACGCGCGTCAGCGGGCTTTTTGCCATTGGAATGTAGCGTGACTTCTTGCCGATGATGCGCGGACGGCGCTTGATGCCGATGCGCAGCAGCGTGAAGACGGCCAGCACAAGATAGACGCCCGCGATATACCAGAACAAGGCTGCAGGCTCGAACGCGCTCATGACCAGCGCGCCGACCAATGCACCAACGACAGACCCGACGCCGTAAAGCAGCAGGAGGCCGCCACTGGTCGCAACCGCCTTGCCGACGGCTGCGTGATCATTGGCGTGGGCAGCGCAGATGCCGAACACAGGAATGATGAAAGCACCGAACAGGAAGCTGAAGCCCAGCATGGCGTTCTCTGACAAGCCCGCAAACGTGGCAAGCAAGGCTGACGCCCCGGTGCCCAGCAGGGAGCTGGCGAAAATCACCATGCGGCGGTCAATCTTGTCTGACAGCCAACCGGTTGGGAACTGGAACAGGCCCGCCCCGATGATGGCGGTACTCATGAAGGCTGCGATCGCTGCCGCGCCATAACCGAGTTCCTGCACATAGACCGGTGCCATGCCCCAGAAGGCAGCATTGGCGAGGCCCGTCGCCGCCGCGCCAATCGCGCCGACCGGCGAGACCTTGTAGAGCTGCACGATGTCCAGCTTCGCCGTTTCCAGCGGCGCGGGTGATGAAGACCGGGTCAGGGCCACAGGCACGAGCGCAATGGAGATCAGGATGGACACCAATACGAACAGCTGGAAGCCCTCAGGCGGCGCGATGGCGAGCAGGCCGTTGCCAATAGTCACGGCGCCAAGGTCAACAATCCGATAGACCGACAGGATCTTGCCGCGGTTCTCATTCGTTGCGCGTTCATTGATCCAGCTTTCCAGAACCATGGTCAGGCCCGCAAAGCTGAAACCCGTGATGAAGCGCAGACCGCCCCACGCAATCGGCTCGACAAAGAGGATGTGCGCCAATGCGCTCGACGAAGCGATGGAGGCGAGGGCCACGAAGGCGCGGATATGCCCAACGCCCTGAATCATGCCGGGCACAAGGCGGCACCCGAGAATGAACCCGGCATAATAGGCCGACGCCAACAAGCCGATGACAGTGGTCGGGAAGCCCTCGATGTCGCCGCGCACGGACAGGAGGGTGCTCTGCAAGCCGTTCCCGGCATACAGGATGGCCGCAGCGAACAAGAGGGCAGCAATGGCGGAGATAGATCTGAACATTCCAGCCTCGTAAGCGCGGTCATTCCTGGAGCGGGCGAACACCGAAGCGAACACGATGCACGAAGCTGCGTTCCAATCGCGGCTGTAGAAATCCCGACTCCACCTGTCAATGATTGACGTGCGCCAATCTTCCCCAGCCTGAACCGTGATGCAACCACCCGGCCCGCCAGCCGTTGCTTGAGGGGGAATTGATACGAAAAGGAAGACGATGATGCCTGGCCTGCTGGTGAACGGAGAGTGGAAGCAGAAAGACGAGTTCGCCGGAGATGACGGCAAGTTCGACCGTGAAGATTCCGCCTTCCGCAATTGGATCACGCCGGATGGCTCTCCCGGCCCGGATGGACAGGATGCCGTAAAGGCCGAGGCGGGCCGGTTCCACCTCTATGTGTCCTATGCGTGCCCGTGGGCCCATCGCGCGCTTATCTTCCGCCATCTGAAAGGACTCGAGGACTTGATCCCGGTCAGCGTGGTTCACCCGCATATGCTGGATGAAGGATGGGAGCTGAAGACGGATTTTCCAGGCGCGTCCGGAGACCCGCTCTATGGGAAGGAATACCTGCACCAGATCTACACAAAGGCGAAGTCGGACTATTCCGGCAAGGTGACCGTGCCGGTTCTCTGGGACAAACAGGAGGAAACCATCATCAACAATGAAAGCGCCGAAGTCATCCGGATCTTCAATACCGCTTTCAACGAAATCACCGGAAACAAAGCCGACTTCTATCCTGCTGATTTGCGCGATGAGATCGATCATGTGAATGCGCGCGTCTACGAACCGGTGAACAATGGCGTCTACAAATGCGGCTTTGCCCAGACACAAGATGCCTATGACGAGAACATCGTGCCCTTGTTCGACGCGCTGGACTGGCTTGAGCAGCGCCTGTCAGATGGCCGCGAATGGCTGGTAGGTGATCAGCTGACGGAGGCCGACATTCGCCTGTTCACCACGCTGGTCCGGTTCGATCCGGTCTATTTCGTGCATTTCAAGTGTAACGTGAAAATGATCCGTCAGTATGATGCACTCAGCGCCTACATGAAGCGCATTCATGACATGCCGGAGGTGAAACCGACCGTGCATTTCGACCACATCAAACAGCATTATTATTACTCGCATGCACACATCAATCCGTACCGGATCGTACCGCGGGGCCCTCGCGACACTGTCTCCTGATACAGGCGACAGTTGTGCCGCACCCCGTATAACCCCTGATTGAGATTGTCCTCCAAGAAACTGTATCCTCCCAATGACGCCATACACAGGAGGGCGACATGGATGGGAGCTTCCCGATTCCGGAGATTGAAAGCGGGCGGGCAGACGCCGCCTTTCGTGAAGAGGTGGATGCCTTTCTCGATGCTGAGCTGACCGAAGAACTCCGCGCGGCTGGCCGGGAAACCACGGGGCTGAAATCCCCACGTTGGGCATGCGACGCATGGCGCAAACGCCTGCTCGCGAGAGGATGGTTTGCGCCGTCCTGGCCAATTGAACATGGCGGCGCAGACTGGAGTGCGGCGCAGCGGTTGTATTTCGAGAATGCCTGCGCACAGCGTGATGCGCCCATCATCATGAATTCCGGCGTCCGTACAATCGGCCCACTGATTATTGCAGAAGGTAGCGAGGACCAGAAAGCCCGCTACCTGCCCGCCATCCTGAATGGCGAGCATGAATGGTGCCAGGGTTTTTCCGAGCCGCAAGCCGGATCAGATTTGTCAGCCCTGTCTTTGCGCGCAACGCGAGATGGCGATGATTTCATCCTGAATGGCAGCAAGGTCTGGACCAGCTTCGCGCAATATGCCTCGCATATGTTCCTGCTGGCGCGATGCGAAGAAGGTAGTGCGGGACGTGATGGCCTTGTCTTTCTGCTCGTTGAGATGAACCGTCCCGGAATCCGGGTGCGTCCCATCGACTTCATCAGTGGCGAGACGGAAACGAATGAGGTTTTCTTTGACAATGTCCGAACGCCCGCCGCCGATCGTATCGGAGACATTGGCGAAGGTTGGAGAGCCGCAAAGGCATTGATGGCGATTGCGCGGTCAAACAACACGACCACCGGCCTGCTCCGCCGCGCCCTGCGGGCCGCCAAGCGAGGCATGACAGGTCTTGCGCCGTCTCAGGATCTCTACAATCTGGCCATGAAGGTCGACACGTTTGAAGCATTGGAGGCGCGCGTTGCCAGTGGGGAAATGCCCGTCGGTTCCGCGGCGAGCTCTTCTGTGCTCAAAGTGATCGCCACGGAACTGCATCAGGCAATTACACAGGCAGGCCTCTGCCTGGCCCCGAACAGTGACTTTGCACAAGCGAAATATCTATCGACCCGCGCCGCCACGATTTATTCCGGCACCAGCGAGGTGCATCGGAACATATTGGCGCACGCCATCGGCTGCCCCTGATCAGCGTCCGTCTGCAGCGCGAATGACCTCCGCGAGGCTCAGGCCAGCGCTTTGTCCTTTGCGGGGGCATCTGCGCCCTTCCGGTCATAGACAAATTCCTCGCTGTCCAGATCGATCAGCGGCATCTCGTCTTTCTCGCGCCAGTAGTCCTGCGAGTGTTGCCAGATGTCATGCGCGCCACGCTTCGGCATCAGGTGTAGCGAACGCATCATGTAGCCGGGGTTGAAATTGTCCGGGTCCATCCAGGGCAGGATTTCCATATCCTTGTCTTGCTCGCGAAGCTCAACGCGCACTTCCTTCGCCCCCTTGTCGTCCATATGCTTCAGCAGGCGGCTGATGAAATCGCCCATCAGATCAACCCGCAAGGTCCAGCTGGCGCGGAAGTACCCGAACACCCAGGCCATGTTCGGCACACCCGTGAACATCATGCCGCGATAGGTAACCGTCTGACTGAAATCAATGGGCTGGCCATCCCTCGAGAAGGGAATGTCACCGAGCACGGATAGATTGAACCCGGTGGCGGTGATGATGATATCCGCCTGAAGCTCCTCGCCGGATTTCAGCAGGATGCCACGTTCGGTGAACCGGTCGATATGGTCGGTTACGACGCTGGCCTTGCCGCTGGCGATGCCCTGAAACAGGTCGCCATCCGGGACGAAGGCGATGCGTTGCTGCCACGGGCGGTAATTCGGGGTGAAATGAGGATCGATGGGATAATCCGGCCCCAGCAGATCGCGAACGCCCTTTAGCAGTTCGGCCCTCACAATGTCCGGCTGCTTCTGGGCCAGTTCCGTGAATTTCGCTTGGTCGAACAGAACACGCTTGCGAATGATCTTGTGGATCCAGTCCGCGTCCACGCCTTCTTCCCGCAGCGCATCGGCCAACTCGTTCACATTGCGGCCCGGCGTGAAATAGGTGGGGGAGCGTTGCAACAGCGTGACATGCTCGCACTCGCCCGCAATGGCCGGCACCACAGTGGCCGCCGTCGCGCCAGAGCCGATACAGATAACCTTCTTGCCATTGAGGTCTACATCATCAGGCCAGGCTTGCGGATGAATGATCTGTCCCCGGAAGTCCTGCATGCCGTCCCATTCGGGCGTGTACCCCTCCTCATGGTTGTAATAGCCTTGGCACATCCACAGAAAGCCGGCCGTGAAGACCTGCGTGTCACCCGTGTCCGAGCGCTTCGCGGTGACGGTCCAGACCTTGCCCTCGGATGACCAGTCCGCCGAAACGATCCGGTGATTGTACCGGATGTGTTGGTCCAGATCGTTCTCTTCGATGACCTCGCCCATATAGGCGAGGATCTCATGCGCCGCCGCGATGGGCGCGCCTTCCCACGGCTTGAAGCGATAGCCGAATGTATAAAGGTCACTATCGGACCGGATGCCCGGATAGGTGTGCGTGCGCCATGTGCCGCCGAAATCACTCTGCGCTTCCAGCACGCAGAACGACTTTCCCGGAGACTGGTGCCGCATGTGCCAAGCCGCCCCGACACCGGAAATGCCCGCCCCGACAATCAGGACGTCAAAATGCTCTGAGGGCGTGGCGGCAGGTGATGTGGGCATGTTTTCCTCCGGGGTGCCGGGCCATCATTTACGGGCCCTGGTCGATACTGGTTTCACTGAACCAGTTTGTGCCTCTCTTATCACTCGGGAAATACCCGTATTGTAAGGCGTGACCTCGCGGCAGGCGGCACATTGCACGCCATGCCTTCTCATTGCCCCATTCCTGAAGCAATTAACCTGTTGAAAAATCGAATTCGGGTATCTGGAACACATGGCGAAAACACCCAGAAAACCGCCCACAAAGGCAGGCAAGACGACAGGCGCCCGCGCCATAAAGGTGCGACGCTCGCGCTTCGGTTTCCTGAAGACCCGCGCCGGGCGTTATCTGATGCTGGTCCTGCTGATCGCGCTGCTGGCCGGGGCCGGTTGGGCCTTCTGGAAGTGGCGCTCTCTCTATTTCGGCATGCCCAGCCTGCCGCCCGTGGCGGAGCTGTGGGATGCCAAGCGCGAACCCGCCATCGAATTCGTGGATCGCAATGGGAACACGCTGGATGTTCGCGGCCCGCGCTATGGGCGCGCGACCGATGTCAGCCGCCTGCCCGACCATGTACCGCAGGCCTTCATCGCCGCCGAAGACAAACGCTTCTATGAGCATGATGGCGCAGACGACGCGGCCATCGCCCGCGCGGCCTGGTCTAACATGCGCGCCGGAGAGACCGTGTCCGGTGCATCCACCATCACCCAACAGCTGATCAAGAACCTCGTTCTGGACAGCCGCCAGACCATCTCCCGCAAGGCGCAGGAGATGAAACTGGCACGCGAGTTGGAGAAGAAGCTCACAAAAGACGAGATTCTGTCGCTCTATCTGAACAGAGTGTATTTCGGCGCGGGTCTCTACGGTATTGATGCTGCCTCACGCTATTATTTCGGCAAGCCGCCAGAGGAATTGTCGGTGCCGGAGGCCGCCATCCTCGCTGCACTGCCCAAGGCCCCGTCCAAACTTAATTTGCGCGATAATCTGGAAGGCGCCAAATCCCGCCAGCTTTATGTGCTGCAGCAGATGCAGGATCTCGGCTTTATCACACAGGATGAGGTCACCGAGGCCATCGAGACCGATATCACCATCATCGATGCGCCGGATTACGACCCCCAACTCGGCTATGTGATGGATACCGTCGCCGACCGGGTGAAGCTGATGCTACCCCGCCCGCCGGGCGACATGGTGGTGACCTTGTCGATTGATGTCGAGCTGCAGCAGAAGATCCACGCCAAACTGAATGAGCGGATGGAGAAAGATGGTGAAGCCGCCAAGGCGAGCCAGGCCGCTGCGCTCGTGATTGACCGCGAGGGGCGCGTCGTCGCCCTCGTCGGCGGCCGAGACTTTACCGAATCCGAATTCAACCGCGTCACCCAAGCCAAACGCCAGCCGGGCTCCAGCTTCAAACCATTCGTCTATGCGGCAGCGCTTGAAAGCGGCTTTTCTGCCTATGACGTATTCGAGGACGCGCCGCTCTCCATCGGAAAGTGGAAGCCCGAAAACTATGGCGGCGGTTTCCTTGGCCCGATGACCCTCAGCGAAGCCATGGCCCGCTCCACCAATACCGTCGCTGCAGAGCTGACTCAGGAAGCCAGCGAAGAGAGCGTCATCGGCGTTGCCCGCCGGTTTGGCATCACCACTCCGTTGAAGCCTTTCCCATCCATCGCGCTTGGCAGTCAGGAAGTGTCGCTGTGGGAGATCACCCGCGCCTTCGGCACATTCCAGTCAGGTGGCCTCCGCATGGACCCTTGGCTGATTGAAAAGATCGAGAATTCGCGCGGCGACGTGCTCTATACGCGGCCGGATTACAATCGCGACCGTGTATTCGATCATGAATTGGCAAAAGAGATGAACGGCATGCTGTCGCGTGTGACGAATGCCTCCTTCGGAACCGGCCAGCGCGCCAAATTCGGCAACTGGACCGTCGCGGGCAAGACCGGCACCAGCCAGGACTGGCGCGATGCCTGGTTCATTGGCTTCTCCAATGCCTATGTTGGCGGGGTGTGGATCGGCAATGATGATGACAGCCCGATGGCGAAAGTTTCCGGCGGTGGCCTGCCCGCCGATCTCTGGTCGGACATCATGGAAATCGCACATGCCGGCATGCCACCCGAACCGCTGCTTGGCGCCGAAGTTGGCATGGAGATGAGTGAAGCGGCGGAAGAGCGCATTACGTTCTATCGCGGCATGGCCCAGGCCTTCGCCACGGCGTCCAGCTCCCGAACCGGCAGCGGCGTGCGCGTTATCCGTCAGTAACAGCCGCTATGACGCTGGGCCTTTCCCGCGACCTGCAAACCGCCTAAAGACCGCGCATGTTTGATCCTGTTGTCTACGAAACCTTGATGCTCGCGCTGGAAGATGGCGCCGTGACCCTACCTGAAAACGGGCCGGTCCTGTTCCTGCGCGCGGAAGTGACGCCCTATTTGTCCCAGCTGCCGAAAGACCGGCTGGTCTGCCAGAACAGTTTCAAGCCGGATCATGACGCACTGAAAGCCGCCGGGTTCGAGGTTCTGCCGCCTGAGGCCGAACACTTTCCCGCTGCGCCGCTGACGCTGATCCTGCCACCGCGCCAAAAGGACGAGACGCGCGCCCTGCTCGCCCGCGCCCTGCGGGATGCGCCGGAGGGCGGTACACTTCTCGCCTGCTTGCCAAACACGCTCGGCTCGAAGACCATTGAGAAACTACTCCGCGAAATCGCCGGCGAAACTGAAGCGCTGTCCAAGAACAAATGCCGCGCCTTCTGGGCCGTCAAAGACAGCAGTCGGATCAACACCGTTCTGATGGACGAATGGATTGCCCTTGATGCGCCGCAGCCGATGGAAGGTGGCATTTCCAGCCGTCCGGGCCTGTTCTCATGGAACAGGATCGATGCGGGCTCCGAATTACTGGCAGACAGTATTCCGGAATACATCAAGGGACGCGGCGCTGACTTCGGCGCAGGGCAAGGATTCCTGACGCGCGAAGTCCTCGAGAACTGTCCGCATGTGGAACACATGACGCTGCTGGAAGCCGAGCATCGCGCCCTGCCCTGCATTGCAGGAACGCTGTCAGGCTTTGACAATTGGGACGCGCAATGGGCGGACGCGACCAAAGATGCCGGCACGGCGCTGTACGACTTCGTCGTGATGAACCCACCTTTCCACGTAGGCCGGGCCGACGCAGCATCCCTCGGACAGGATTTCATCCGCGCCGCCGCCAAGGCGCTGAAGACCGGCGGACAACTCTGGCTCGTCGCCAATCGGCACCTGCCCTATGAACAGGTACTGGGCGAATGCTTCAAGGCACATGAAATGCTGGAAGACGCTGGTGGCTACAAGATCATCCGCGCGGAGAAACCGAAGCGGAAGCGATGAAGACTGATCGTCAGCTTGCGAAATATCTCGCCAATCTCGGCTATGGCAGCCGCAAGGAAATGGAGGCTGCCATCCAGTCTGGTCGGGTCACGGGGTCAGGCGACAATTTGCGCTTCGACGATGAACCGCTCGATCCTGCGCCGGGCATGGTTCTGATGATGAACAAGCCCGCGGGCTTTACCTGCTCGCGCGCCGACCAGGGCCGACTGGTCTATGAATTACTGCCCCCCCGCTTCCTGCAACGCAGCCCCGCACTTTCGACAGTCGGGCGACTGGACGCCGACACGACCGGGCTTCTCCTGTTCACGGATGATGGCAAATTGCTGCACAGACTGATCTCCCCGAAATCGTCCACCGAGAAGACCTATGAGGCAACACTTGCCCGCCCGCTCGAAGGACACGAAGGTGATTTGTTCGCAAGCGGCACATTGGTGCTGCGTGGCGAAGACAAACCGCTTCTGCCTGCAAAGCTGGACGTAACCGGAGAACGCAGCGCGCGCCTGACCATCACCGAAGGCCGCTATCATCAAGTGCGCCGCATGTTCGCCGCCGCGGGCAACCATGTCGAAACGCTGCACCGGCTGCGCTTCGGTCCGCTCGAACTCGGCGACCTGCCCGAAGGCGAATGGCGCCAGCTGAAACCGGACGAGATTGCAGCGCTGGCACCCTAGCGCGCGGCCCCGGCACAGGCTACATCGCGGAAATGGCTCAACCACCGCTGATTACCCTGAATGATGTTCGCTTGACCTTTGGCGGCAAGCCCCTGTTTACCGGGGTCAGCTTCTCGCTGTCCAAAGGAGAACGCGTCGCGCTGGTCGGCCGCAATGGCGCGGGCAAGTCGACGCTGATGAAGATCATTTCCGAAAGCGTGGAAGCAGACAGCGGAGAAGTCTGGCGCCAACCGGGCATCACCTATGCCGTTGTCGCGCAGGAACCGAGCCTGGCGGGCTATGACACCGTTCTGGATTATGTGGCAGACGGGCTGGAGGCCAGCTATATGGCTGAGGCCGAACTGATGGAGTTCGGCGTCGACGCCAGTGCCGACCCAGCCACGCTATCCGGCGGCCAGCAACGCCGCGCCGCCCTTGCCCGCGCCTTCGCCCGCGATCCCGATGTGATCCTGCTGGACGAGCCGACCAACCATCTTGATGTGCCCATGATCGAGGCGCTGGAAGCGCGCCTGAAGGGCTTCAATGGCGTCGTCTTGCTGGTCAGCCACGACCGTCGGTTCCTGGAGAATGTTTCGACAAACACGCTGTGGCTGCGTCAGGGAAAGGTTCTGAAAAGCCCGGAAGGCTATACAAAGTTCGACGAATGGGCCGAACAGATCGAAGTGGAAGAAGAGCGCCAGCTGCGGCGGATGACCACTCAGTTGAAGGATGAACAGCACTGGCTGGCGCGCGGAGTGACTGGCCGGCGCAAGCGTAACCAGGGCCGCCTTGCAAAGCTGAAACAGATGCGGGTGCAGCACGCCGAAATGCGTGGCGCCCTTCAGGACCGCAAGAGCACAGCCGATCTGTCTGTCAGCTCCGGCGACTCCATGAGCAAGAAGGTCATCGAGGCCAAGGGACTGTCGAAAACGTTCGATACGCCAAACGGTCCCCTTGTGATCGCGGATGATCTCTCCCTGCGCATTCTGCGCGGCGACCGTATCGGGATCATCGGCCCGAATGGCGCGGGAAAGACCACGCTTGTTCGCCTGCTGCTCGGCGAAATCGAGCCAGATGCCGGCAATGTGCGCCTCTCCAAGACGCTGCAGGTGACGTATCAGGACCAGACCCGGGATTCCCTCAACGCGACAGACACTGTGTGGGAGGCCCTCGCCCCGAATGGGGGGGATTCCATCATGGTTCAGGGCAATCAGCGCCATGTCGCGGCGTATGCCAAGGACTTCCTGTTCAAGCCAGAGCAGCTACGCCAGCCGGTTGGCGCGCTTTCGGGCGGGGAGCGCAATCGTCTCGCGCTCGCCATCGGCCTGGCGCAGCCGTCGAACCTGCTTGTTATGGACGAACCGACCAACGATCTCGACATGCAGACCCTTGAGCTGCTGGAGGACATGCTGCTCAATTATGATGGCACACTGATCCTGGTGAGCCATGACCGGGCCTTCCTGGATGCAACGGTGACGAGTTGCCTCTGTCCGGTCGGCGACGGCAGATGGGTCGTGACGGCAGGTGGCTGGAGCGACGCGCAGGACCAGCTGAAGCATTTCCGCAAGTCGGACGCCCCTGTTCAGAAGTCGGAAAAACCGAAAGCAGACAATGCAGTCCGCGCGAAACCGCAGAAAAAGCTTTCATACAAGGATGAGCATCGCCAGAAGGAAATCAATGCGCTGATCCCGAAGCTGCAGCAAGAGATCCGTACGCTGGAAGAGAAGATGAGCGATCCTGATTTCTACACGCGAGACCCAAACGGCTTTGCCAAAGCATCAGACCGGATCGGCGCCGCGCGCGACGAGCTGGACGAAATCGAGATGGAATGGCTGGAAATCGAAGAAAAGCGCGAAGCGCTGGCCGGGTCCTGAACAACCATTCCTTAAGACCGCGCACCTAGTCTCTTCCGCAAGACGGATGGAGTCCTGCCCAATGCGTATCGTGTCTGCCCTGCTGCTTGCTGCCTGCCTGAACCTGCCAGCGATTGGCGACAATCATGACGCCGCTGAAGCCCCGGTTGAGATCGCCAGCGAACAAGCCACGGGCGTTTACCGCTATGGCGCGACCTATGAATTCACGAACACCGCCACGGCCAGCGATTGCCAGAAGCTATGTGACACGCGCAGCGCCTGCGTGGCGTGGAGCTACATGGCCGGGTTTGATGGCGGCGCATCGCGCTGTGAACTGAAACGCGGCGCAGGCAAGGTGGAATACAATCCGCGCGCAACGTCCGGCCTCTCGGCCATGCACGAAAACCAGTTTCAGCCTGTGCTGCAAAACGCGGACGAATTGGAAGGCGGCGCAGACCTCGCCTCTCCGCCGAGCGACAAGCCGGAGCCGCTGGTCGCGACAGATCCGACCTAGAGCAAGCGTTCTTTCGTGGCTGTGAAGCGGATGTCCGGGTTCTTTTCCTGAGCGTAGCCAACATCCCAGGCATTCTTGGCCAGATAAACTGGCGCGTCATCCAGATCCGTTCCGCTGGCGGACTTGTTCTTGTCCAGAAAGGCTTCCAGCACCTTGTCATCATCACAGCTGAGCCAGCGCGCGACATTGTAAGGCGCAGGCTCAAACACGACTTCAAGATTGTACTCGGCGGCAACGCGCTCGGTCATGACCTCGAACTGCAGCTGGCCGACGGCACCGACAATCATGTCAGACCCGATAGCCGGCTTGAACAATTGCGTTACGCCCTCTTCCGCGAGGCTTTCCAGAGCCTTGCGCAAATGCTTTGCTTTCATAGGGTCTTTCACACGCGCGCGGCGCAGCAATTCCGGAGCAAAGTTCGGGATTCCGCCAAACTGGATATCTCCGTTCTCTGACAGGCTGTCGCCCACGCGCAGCTGGCCGTGGTTCGGCACCCCGATCACGTCGCCCGCATAGGCCGTCTCGGCAATCTCGCGGTCCTGCGCCAGGAACATCATCGGATTGTGGATGTTCAGTTGCTTGCCCGCCGTCGTCTTCAGGCGCATGCCCCGCTTGAATTCACCAGAACACAGGCGCAGGAAGGCCACACGGTCGCGATGGTTCGGGTCCATGTTCGCCTGGATCTTGAAGACAAAACCTGAGACCGGCTTGTCAGATGCATGCACGGTGATCGGCTCGCCCTTCTTCTCCGCCTTCTGGTCACGCGGAGGCGGCGCATAGGCGTGAAGCGTACGGAGCAATTCAAGAACACCGAAATGGCGCAAGGCAGACCCGAACACGACCGGTGTCATATGTCCGTCCAGAAAGGATTGTTCGTCAAACTCCGGCAACAGGCTGGTTGCCATTTCTGCGCCCTCGGAAAGTTCCTCGAACACGCTGTCGTCCAGCGCCGCCTTGAGGCTGGCTTCGTCGCCCGCAATACGCTCGGATTCGCCAATCTTCGGCGCCTCGCCCGGTTTGCGCTCGAACACACAGAATTCCTGCTTGTGCAGGTCCATCATCCCGGAGAAACGCTGGCCACTGGCCGCTGGCCAGTAGAGCGGCGACGTGTCCAGTTGCAGCTTGTCCTGGATTTCATCCAGCAGTGCGATCGGGTCCTGTGCCTCGCGGTCCATCTTGTTGATGAAGGTCACAATCGGAATATCGCGCAGGCGGCAGACCTCGAACAGTTTCAAGGTCTGCGGCTCAATCCCCTTCGCGGCGTCCAGCACCATGACGGCACAGTCTGCGGCTGTCAGCGTGCGATACGTGTCTTCGGAAAAGTCCTCGTGTCCCGGCGTGTCGAGCAGGTTGAAAACAAGACCGTCAAACTCAAACGTCATCACGGAGGCGGAAACCGAAATGCCGCGATCTCGTTCGATCTTCATCCAGTCAGACGTCGTGCGTCGGGCCTGCCCACGCGCAGCGACTTCGCCAGCTGCGCGAATGGCTCCACCTGCCAGCAGCAGGTTTTCCGTCAGCGTCGTCTTACCGGCGTCCGGGTGGGAGATGATGGCAAAGGTGCGCCGGCGGGCGGCTTCCTGTTCATGGGACATGTAATCTGGGCTCTTTCGTGCTGGGCAGAGGCCCTAGCCCATTTGGCGCATCTGTTGAAGCACCAGTATCAGGATCAGGTCAGGCCGCGTTCGGCCAGATCTCGCCCACATTCGGTACCTTGCCTTCGCGGCGGTGGCGATCCCGGAGGGAGGCCAGCACGGTTTCCGGCAGGATGGTCAGCCGCGGCTCTCCGATCATGTCGCCGAATTTCGGGAACAGAACCGCATTTGCGCCGGTCTTGGCGATGATCAGCGCGCCCAGATCCTGAAGCAGCGAATCCTCCAGCGGAATATGCTCTTTCATATGCTCGCTGACCACGCGGCTGGCGAAGTTGAGCGCCTCTCGCGCCCGCATTCCGTAAGGATCCCCACACCCGAGAGACTTCCATCTCCTGGAAAGGTGCATTTCGGGAATTTCGATCTCGGTGATCTGATCGTTCAACAGGAAAAGCATGATGTCGCGCGCCCCAGCTAGCTTATGGCCGGAAGCTGCCCGCACACGGTTAACAAAGGGCTACCTTGTCTTAAGCAATGGATTGAAAATTTCAGTCCAGCTGTTCCTGAACCGGCTCGGTCAGGAAGTGCCGCCCATCGCGATCCTCTATCTCGATGGCCCACAGGTCGCGGTCCCGGTCGCGGGCCTTGCGAACATAGGCGTCAACGTCCGCCTCCTCCGGGCCGATCCCCTGCACGATCAGGTTCAGGAAGACGCGGTCGCCTTCCATGTTCATGCTCGGCGTGTAGACCGCCGCAGTGCCGTCCAGACAGGCGACCTTCACCAGAACGTCGCCGCGCTCCTCATCGCCCGATTGCAGCACGAACGCCGCCGCGCCCGCGACCTGCGCCCGGCGAACCAGCGCATCTACCCAGACCTTCGTCGGCAGCCTGTCCATCATCACTCTGCCGCATCCTCCAGCGGCTGAATGTCTGCAGGATTGGCGCGCGGGAGGCTGACCTCGACCTTCGTGCCCTTGTTGGGGGCGGAATCAATGACGACCTGGCCGCCATGCAATTGGGCGAAGGAGTTGACGACCGCGAGGCCGAGCCCTGTTCCCTTGCGTCCCTTGGAATTGCTGCCCTGAGAGAACGGCTCCAGCACGCTGCGAACATCTTCCGGTGACATGCCCGCGCCCTTGTCTGTCACGCTCAGCACAGTGGCATTGCCTTCGTCGCGCGCATCCAGCGTGACAGTGCCGCCAGAGGCTGAATACTTGATGGCGTTAGACACAAGGTTCTGCCAGATCTGGCGGACGGCTCTTGCATCAGCCTCGGCCCAGACTTCTCGTGTTGCCTTCAGCTTCAGCTTCACACCTGCCCGCTCGGCCTGGTTTTCCAGTTGGCGCAGGACCGATTGCGCAGAGGCAGTCAGATCGACGGGCTCCGGCTCCAGGCGCTGGCGGTCAGCTTCGGCCTTGGCGAGGTCCAGAATGTCTTCGACCAACAGCAACAAATCCTGTCCGCTTTCATGAATGATCTCGGGATAGTCCTTGTAGGGTTCCGGCATCGGCCCGCGGATGCCAGCACGCATCATGTCGGCATAGCCGAGAATGGCATTTAGCGGCGTTTTCAGATCATGGCCCAGTGAAGCGAAAAAGGCGGTCCGCCCCCTGAGGCGCGCTTCGGCCTCTTCCAGACGCGACCGCGTTTCCAGCGTGCTCGCCCGGACTTCCGTCAGATCGCGCAACACCAGGATCGAGCCCTCATCATGCGCCTCGGCGACGAAGGCCACGTCGCGACCATTCTTCAGCGTGATTTCGCCATGCGTGCGTCCATTGGCAGGTTTCAACAGGCTGAGTTCAGACTCGTCCTGCAGCAGGCTGGCCAGCAAGCCCCCCGCCTTGACGCCGTCGAGCCCCAGCATGTCGCCACTCAAGGTTCGGATGCGGCCAAACTCGGATACATCGAGCAGCAGCAGGCCGGATTCTTCGGGCAGGCTGAGATCCTGCCGAACGGGGATCACGGCCTCTGGCGCAATTACTGGCAAGGCGGCCTCTTCCTGGCGCGCATGCATGAAACTCCACGCCAGCAGGCCAACCATTACCAGCGCCGCGAAGGCGAGCAGCATGGCAGGCACCTGATACAGGCTGGTGGGGTTTGCCGGCGGCAACAGGCCTATTCGCACCATCACCGCAGCCGCAAGAAACGCAAAGGCGCTGAAAATCGCCGCTTCGGCCGCCATGCCGGGCTTTTCCAGATTCATCGCCGTCAGCGGCGCAATCGCGAACAATATGGTCAGCGGCGACAGCGTCACACCCGTCGCAGAGATCCCCAGCATGGCCAGTAGCGTCCAGCCGATCACCAGAAACGGCCCGACCAGATCGTCGGCCTGAACCTTTTCGTGCAACAAGGTTGCGCCCACAATTCCCGGCAGCGCCGCCATCACCAAACCTGCCAGCAGCGCCGAATCAGCTGTGCCACCGATAAGCGCAGCCAGACCCACTCCCCCCGTCAGCACCAGCCAGACGAGATGAATGAACTGTAATCTCTTTCGCGCCAGATCGGGCAAGTCGTTAACACCCCGGTGATATTCGTTAGGCATTCTGCCTGTGTCACGCATGTCTTGCTGTATTTGTAATGTGTCCAGCAGGCAAGGTGAGGTTCCCCATGTGGGGAAGTTCATGCAACAGTGTCGCGTGACGCGTGAGGGAGAATTTGCACATGAAATCCATCAGAATGATCGGTACTGCGGTGATTGCCCTGGGAATGGCAATGGGGGCATCGGCGCAGTCAGCGGACCCGATCTCTGAATCCGCCGCTGTTTACGGGACATACCAGTCCGACGTAACCGACGTGAAAGAGAAGCCGTTCGCTTCGGCCAATGACATCGACACGGCCCTGATCACTCTCGGCGGTCACAATCCAGACCAGCTGTCAAAAGGCTGGATCTCCTATTCCGCCCTGATCGCGTCTCAGGATCCTGAATACCGCGCCGCTGTACGCGACATCGAAAGCTATTACGGCTCTGATGTCCTGCTGACCGGCCTGAAGAATGATGTGCGCTATGCCCGCACGCTGAGCGGCGGCGACAATGCGGTCAGCATGTCCCTTGCCGCGACAGAAGCCGACAGCCAGCGACTCAGCGCGACAGCCGCCTACGTCAAGGAACAGGCCTACAGCCTTCAGGGCTCCGGGTGGGCCAAGGCGAAGATCGGCAATTCCGGCGCGAAGGCCAACCGCCTCAACAGCATCCAGACAGTCGGCACTCCTGCTCGCCAGCCCCTGATCTCTGCGTTCGCAGCATCTGACATCGACAGCGTTCTGGCCGGCGCAGGCCGCGTTGGCGCGCCATCGCTCTGGGACAATGTCTCCGGCGCGGCAGACGCCATCCGCTTCCCGGCGGCAGTCACATCCGGCCTCGGCCTGACCCAAAAGAAAAAGGTGAAGTACGGCAAGGAGCCCGTGGCAGACCAGATCGCCACGCTCGCAGCTTACCGCATCCTTGGCGAAACGGCCTCGTCTTCCAGCCAGGTCAATTCTGCAATGGCTGAGCGCGAAACGCGCGGCTGCCTGAACATGGCCAATCTCAACCTGCAGCAATGCGTTGCCGCAGCGAACCAACAGTATGAAGTTCCGTTCTGCATCGGTGAGCACGCGCTTGCCGACGTGGGACAATGCATTGGCGGCGTCTACCAGTAGCCAGTCAACACAAGTCTCTCTCTCGCCCCCGGCGTCCTCAGTGGCCCCGGGGGTTTCTTTTTTGTGTGACATGCCCCATTTGGCGGTCATGACGATTGCAGAAACCGCTGACGATATTCGCGAAGAGTTTTCCTGGTTGGACGATTGGGAAGCGCGCTATGCGCACATCATTGATCTGGGCAAGGCGAACCCGCCGCTTTCCCCGGAAGAGCGCACGGATGAGACGCGCGTGCGGGGCTGCGCCTCTCAAGTCTGGATGGTGACAGATCTGGCAGACGGCCAGATGACGATCCGCGCCGAGTCGGACGCGATGATTGTTTCCGGCCTGATTGCCTTGCTGATCCGCCTCTATTCCGGCGCAGCGCTGGACGAGATTACCCGCTTCGACGCCAAGGCCCTGCTGGATGAAATCGGGGTCAGCGGCGCATTGACGGCGCAGCGCTCGAACGGGCTCGCCTCGATGCTGGAACGCATCAACAAGGATGCTCAGGCAGGGCTCTCTGCTGCTGGCACCAATTCGTAGGCACGCGCCAACCGCATCAGCGCCGTCCCCGCTGTCGCCCTGACCGTTTCGGCCTCCATGCCCCAACGCACGCACAGGGCTGACTCCGTCGCGCGATCAATGATCAAGTCTTCCAGCTGACGCATGCGGACCGTACCGAGATCACTTTCCAGTGCGGCAAGACGCTGCGCGGGAGGATGCGCCCTCCGCTCTCGCTCGCGCGGGTTCGCCCGCTCACGGCCTGCCCCCGTCGGCTGGCTGGCGCGTGTGAACTCATCCCGATAACGACCGGCAGCGGCTTTCTCTCGCGCCCGCTCCGTTGCTGTCAGCCAGTCATGCGCCAGCCCCCTCAGCTGGCCGGGCACATTTATCTTGTCCAGAGGCGGACGAACGGCCTGCACCACTGGATCCGGTGACGCGCCGCGCCGCCAGATGATCCGCTCCGGGAAATCTTCCGGCGCACTCAACTGCCCTTCCCTGCCCAAGCGCCCAATGATGTGCGGTGAGACCCAGCCGACCAGCTGGTACCGCGTGTCGCGCCCACGATAGACGCAGAAACTGTCACCTCTGGGAACCGCAATGCCGCCGCGCCGCAAGATGGGCCGCAATCTGTATTCGGTCAGCAACCTTGTCTGCGCCATGCCTCAGACCTCCACCGGCGCACCATCCATCACGACCACGCTGGACAGGCCGACGGACAATTGCTCGATCCACAAGTCGAAATCCGGATCGTCCCGGCAATCCTCGATCTGGTTACAACCATGGGCGACCGTCGTGCGATCGCGATTGAAAACGCGGGCCACGCGGCTGAGGCTCATGCCCAGCGCCGTGCGCAGCAAATACATGGCAATCTGCCGGCCCCGCGCCTCGGCCGGCGAGCGGCGCTGGCGGCTGAGGATCGCCTCGGTCTTCAGGCCCAGCGCATATGCCGTCAACGCAGCCGCGAGATAGGCCCTGTCCTCGTCTTTCTGGGGATCGAAATCCTGCATGTCTTTCTCCTGTGATGACAGGCAACAGACTACCCGCTTTCCAGCGGTGTAGGATAACTTTCCTATTCCAGCAAGTTGAAGTCCCGTAATCCTTGGGGATTGCGGTGGGGATGTGCGCAGGAGTTCAGGGGATAGACCGCAAAAGGAAACGGCGCAGCCCGGTGGGGCCACGTCCCTCCAACTCAGGGCTTTCACGCGATTGGCTTAGTGGTCCACTGATCAAGCGAGTTTCGCATAAGCAGCGTGTGAGGCGCTTTAAACGCTGGCGCGAGAAAACCCAGAACGAATAGAGAAACTGTCGGATTCGACATTAACTTAGGATTGGGGCAGCATCGACCGGATTGAGGCGATTCGATTCTTTGGGGGAATCGAATCGCCTATCGGTAAACCCTAGCGGGGGTCCAAGCCGATCATGCGTACTGGATGACGCGATTCTAGTGGATCGCAAATACGCTACACAGTCAACGGGCCTCCGCGTCACATTGGAGGCCGAGAAATGGCTTGGTATGTAGTAAGCTACGATCTGCGAAAAGACGGCAGGTTAGCAGAGCAGGATGATTACTCTCGGGTGCACGCAGCACTCCGGTCAGGAATGGATTTTTGCTGGCCCTTGCTTTCCTTTTGGATCATTCAGACACCGCTCAGTCCCAGCGGCGTGATAGATGCGCTTCTCGATGTCGGAGCCATCGATGACAACGACGGTATTGTTGTCCTTGAAATCACAGGAGTTGGAAACTTCCGTCGGCTCGACAGCCAAGAAGCTATCGACTGGCTGAATACGCGCCTCACTAGAGAGTAGGCCTTGGAATCTAGTTTCCGTCGTTTTTCCTTGGCGCGGGCTTCGGCTCGCGCCCATTCTTCATCACCTCATGCGGCTTTGGCTTTGCGTCCACCATCCGCTTGAGGGTTTCGTTGAACTGCTTGTCTTCTTTGGAGTTGGTCATGCCTCAACCTTTATCACGAGTGGTACCGAGCGCGACTTTCGAAATTGGCAATGTGGGACTCGCCACTCTACGGCGCAGACCCAAACTTGCTATAGCTGCTATGGAGTGCATCGCCTCATGGTCCCACGTCGAGAGATTTTTGCTCGGCACTTATGTTCAATTGGCGGGTGGGGAGGAGGCTGATGCCGCTGCGGTGTACCTTGCGATGGAAACATCAACGGCAAAATCGGAAGCCATCCGAGTACTCTCAGAACGGAAACTAAGTCCAGACCATAGAGCGTTGATGCAAGCCATAATTCGTGTGTCAAAGGCTTGCCAGAAGGAACGTGACAAACTTGCCCACTGGTCCTGGGGGACATCACCGGAACTTCCCGAAGCTCTATTGTTGGCAGACCCAAGAATACTGAATGCCAACCCAGACAACATCTATGTATATCGCGCTAATGATTTTGAGAGCATGCGGCACCGGTTTGACCGGATTGCGAGCTGGGGGATGCTACTCAAATTCATTTTGATGGACCATGTTGCCAATCATGAAGGGCGGCTATACGCGAAGCTATGTGCGGAACCTGAGATCGCAAGTATCCTAAGTCGTCAGGCAGCGCCAAAGACTCTTCCTCCTCAAGAATGGCCTGAATGGCTGCAACCAAATCAGGACTAAGCACCGGCCTGTCGGTTCTATCTATAATAGACCGCAAAATAAAACGGCGCAGCCCGGTGGGGCTACGCCGTTTCATGGGTCTTTGCTGGATCAGAAGGTGATCAGGCCGCGATGCCCTGTCCGCCGGTCATGCGGCCCTGCCCGGCTTGCGGCACATCCTTGCGGGCGCGTGGGCGGAGGAGTTCATCATGGCAGAGAACCTGGCTGAGATAGCCATCTGGCCCGGCAAGCGGCAGACGAACCCAGGCGTGCAGCCGGCCGTCTTCCTGCTCGATGACGCCGCCAACCGGTGCGCCGCGCTCCAACGCTGCGGCGAGGCCGAGGCAATAGGCTTCGCCATGCTCGCCCAAAACTTCCTCGATCTGACGACCGCGCGCCTCCATACCGAAAATCTCGCGCAGGCGAGAGCCGGCAATTCGGAAACGGCCGTTTCCGGCCTGGTCGAACTCGACAATGGAAATACTTGCCAGCATCGAACGGAACTGGCCCGGATCCATCGAATCGCGTCGCACAGAACCGCGCGAATCGCGCAGGCCACACCAGTATTCGATCAGCTTTTGCTGCGAATCGGTCACGCCCTTGAACACTTTTGCTTTGGTCATTTCAGTCACCCCCAGGTGATTCGATAGAATCACCTATCGCGCGAGTGGAGTCGCGGATCAAGAGTCTTGGTGAGTTTTTCTTAACCATTCTTGCCAAATGCTTTCATTTCGGATGTGAAACGAAAGTATTCAGCCTTGAATACTATTCGCGCTCAGACTTGCCGAGCCCCATCTTCTTGGCGAGCATTGACCGTTGTCTGGAATAGCCCGGCGCCACCATCGGATAGTCGGGCGGCAAATTCCATTTTTCCCGGTATTCTTCCGGCGTCATGTCGTATTTTGTGCGCAGATGACGCTTCAGGGATTTGAACTTCAGCCCGTCTTCCAGACAAACGAGATAATCCTCCCCGACGGACTTTCGCACCGGAACAGCGGGGCGAGGCGCAACAGGATCGAGTTCCACGGTCCGCAAACCTGCGAGCGCGACGTGCACATCCTTCAGAAGGGCGGGCAAATTCGCCACCTCAATCCGATTGTGGCTGACATAAGCCGCCACGATTTGCGTGGTCAGCATTATGAGGTGGTGCCCGTCTTCTGACGGATTCGCGGTGTCTATCATCACGCGCCCCTTAAGTCATGCTTCTGCAATCAACTTCTCGGGGATAGCGTATTATTACGAGACATTCACGCACAAATCGCAGTATTTATTACAGAATGCGGAATCCCGCACACTGATTGCGCACGCGAATATTCAACCGGTGCCTGATTACCCGGCCGTGATGAAAGACAATAGCAGCACAAATCCGAGCAATATCGCCGTCCAGGTCGCCATGCCTGTGGCCAGACCGCCGCGGGCCAGCTCCCCTCTCGGGCTGAAGGCGGCTTCGATCCTGTTATAGGCGCGCCCGGTCAGCTTGAAGAAGATCGCCGTCAATGCGGGCCCCACCTTCTGCCAGACCGTGCCTGTCCATGTCGCGAGGCCATAGCCAGCCTTGCGATAGGTCCAGTCGCTGTCCAGCACCACGCCCGGCTTTTCAGGCGGGTACCAGCCAAGCCGCTTCAGCATGACAAAGGCGAAGATGGCCAGAACAAGCAACTGCATCTGTGTCAGCACATGATCCAGCGTGAACGGGTGATAGGCCATCGCCTCTTCGCGGTATGGCAACAGATTGTACAGCCACTCATAGCCGAAGCCCGGCACGATAGCTGGTACGCCCACGGCGATACAGATGAAGGCAGCAAGGCCCATCGCCAGCAACATGTTGAAAGGCGCTTCCTTGACGCGCTTGCCGCTATCATGGCCGAAGAAGGCGAAGTACGGGATCTTGATGCCCGAATGCTCCAGCACACCGGCGGAGGCAAACAACAGCATCAGCCAGACCACGGTCAGGCCTTCCTTGCCGACGGCGCTCATGGTCAGCGATTTGGCCGCAAAGCCCGAGAAGAGCGGGAAGGCCGAAATCGACATTGCGCCGATGATGCAGAAGATCGTCGTCCACGGCATGGATTTGTAAAGGCCGCCAAGTTCGGATGCCTTGGTTGTTCCGGTGCGATAGAGCACCGCGCCCATGCTCATGAACAGAAGGCCCTTGTAGATGATATGGCAGAAAGCATGCGCCGCTGCACCGTTCAGCGCGAGCGCATTGCCCACGCCCGCCGTGCCGACACCAATAGCGCAGATCATGAAGCCGACCTGGTTGTTCAGCGAGTAGGCGAGAACCTTGCGCAGGTCATTCTCGATAACGGCGAAGAAGACCGGGAACACCGTCATCACGGCGCCAATCCAGATCAGCGCATCCTGGCCCGGGAACATGCGTGCAAACGCATAGACGGCGAGCTTCGTGGTGAAGGCGGACAACACAACCGCACCCACCACGGTGGCCTTCGGATAGGAATCCTGCAGCCAGTTGTGCAGGAACGGGAACGCCGCCTTGATGCCCAGCGCGATGAAGACAAGCATCGCCCCCGGCTCGTTCAGGCTGGTAAAGGCCGAAATCGAGAGATCGCCGCGAGACTGGTAGACATAGCCAATACCGGCCAGCAGCAGCACACCGGACAGGATCTGCACGCCCAGATACCGCATGGAGGCGAAGTAAGCTGCGCGTGTCCCTGCCCTCAGGATCAGGAACACAGATGTAACCGCCGTCAGTTCCCAGAACACGAACAGAGTCATCATGTCGCCAGAGAAAGTCGCGGCGACCGCAGCGCCCGCATAGGCGATGGACATGCCATCTTGCAGCCGGTCATCCGTGTGCCACGCATAGATCGCGTTCAGCAGCGCCGCCAGCAGGAAGGCGAGCCCGAAAATGTAGCTGAGATTATCGACCCGGTAGAGCACCATTTCGAGGCCAAGCGCATTGGCCGTCAACAGATTGATGTTCCGATCCGCCAGCGAGACCAGCAGGATCGCCGCAATGGGCGCGGCGATCGTCAGGCCCTGACGAATCCTCCGCATGGGCAGGAACAGCGCCACAAGGCCAACCGCAATCAGCAGCCAACCCGGGTTCAGAAGAGACAGGAGGCCAGTCATCAGAGCTCGTCTCCTTCGTCTGGGTAAGTCGGGGAAGTGTCAGGCGCGGCGGGGACATCCGGGTCAATATCCGCAGGCGGTCCGCCCGGATCGCCATAATAGTCCTCACTGCGACGCAACAGGCGGCCCAGCGGCCAGCCCATCAGAACCACAAAGGCAAATGCCGCAAAGCCCCAGAGTGCGTAGAACCCGGTCGCTTCCGCCATGTGAACATATTCATGCCGGTCCACCGCCAGATCGACCACGATCAGGAAAGCCGACAGGATGCCGACGCCCCAGAAAATGGCGGTGCCGGTGATCTTTGCCTCGGTCCAGCCGAACAGGATTTTCGAGATCGGATGCACCCCGTCTTCGGACGGTGTGTGCAGACGATGCGCAGTCTCAGCAGCCTGTTTCACGAAGCGGCCGCTGGCATCGCGGGTATCATTGGGCGTGTTATCGCTCATGGCTGACCTCCGACGAAGGCAGAAGATGTCGGGTTTTCAAACGCGGGCGACAGGAAGTCCGCCAACGGTCCGACGAGGAAGAACAAGACCACACACAGCGCCGCAGTCAGGACGGGCGCAGCCACGGTAAAGAACGGCGCGCCGCCCGGCCGCTTGAACGGCTTTGGTTCCGGCGTTCCCGGTGTTGGCATCAATGCCAGGATCGGGATCGGCAGAAGATAGGCAATGTTCAGCAGCGACGAGCCAATCAGCACCCACGGCACGAAATCCGTTCCGCGGTCGATGGCCCCCTGCATCAGCTCATACTTCGCCCACGCGCCGGCCATCGGCGGAATGCCGATAATGGACAAGGTGGCAATGAAGAAGGCGATGAAGACCAGCGGCATCTTGCGACCAAGACCCTTCATGTCCGAAATATTGGTCAGGCCAGTGGCGACATAGATGGCACCGGCGCACATGAACAGCGTCATCTTGCCAACTGCGTGCGCCGCAATCTGCAGCGCGCCCCCCATGAACCCGGCCTGCGTGGCCAGCATCGCGCCAAGCGTGATGTAGGAAAGCTGCGCAATCGTCGAATAGGCTAGCCGCGCTTTGAGATTATCCTTCGTCATCGCAATCAGGGACGCGACGATGATGGTGAAGCACGCCACCCACAGCACGAATTCCCGCCCTGGTGTCGCGTTCAGAAGGTCTTCTCCGAAAATGTAGATCGACACTTTCATCACGGTGAAGACACCCGCCTTCACAACGGCAACAGCGTGCAACAAGGCCGATACCGGCGTTGGCGCGACCATCGCGTTCGGCAGCCAGAAATGGAACGGCATCAACGCCGCCTTACCGATACCGAATGCGAACAGGATCAGCAGCGCTGTGGCAACCGCAGGGTCGATGTCATACCCGGCGAGCAACCCGCCCTGCACGAAGTCGAGGTTTTGCCCGGCCAGTGCCCAGGTCCACATCAGCGCCATCAGGAACAGACCGATGGACGTGCCCAGCAGCGTCAGCAAATAGATGCGCCCGCCGCGCTTGGCCGCCGCATCGCCCTTGTGCGCGACCAGCGGATAGGTCGACAGGGTCAACACTTCATAGAAGACGAAGAGCGTGAACAGGTTTGCCGACATCGCAACGCCCATCGCGCCAAAGATAGCGATGGCAAAACAGATGTAGAAGCGTGTCTGGTTCCGCTCTCGATTCCCGCGCATGTAGCCGATGGAATAGAATGAGTTCACGATCCACAGGCCCGATGCGACCAGCGCAAACAGCGCCCCCAGCGGCTCCAGTTTGAACGCGAGGTCCAGCCCCGGCGCGACCTGGCCGATATACAGCTCGGGCACCTGCCCCGCTGAAACTTTTGATGCCAGCGCAATGACGACCCCAAACAGGATGGTCGCGCCGGTCAGGGTTACACCTTCCCGCACATTCGAGAATGCGCCGGTGATGGCAATTCCCGCTGCAATCAGCAGCGGCAGGCACAAAGCGGCCCAGATCAACAGCTCAGAGCTCATCAGAAGGCCTCCAGTCCGAACGCAGCGGCGGCAGCGTCACGCGCCAGGCCGAGCGGCAGTTCGGTCGTGATACCGAAATAGATGTTCGCCAGTGCCAGGATCCAGAGCGGAACCAGCAACAGGATGGGGGCCTCCTTGCGCGATTTGCGCGGGTTGATCGGAGGCCGGAAGAAGATCGCTTCCAGAATACGGCCCATGTAGATCACCGCCAGGAAGCTGGAGAACACAACAAAGACGACAGCCCACCACATGCCCTGATCAAACAGGGCATAGCCAAGCTGCAGCTTGGACTGGAAACCAGCCGTCAGCGGCACGCCGATCAGTGAGAGGCCTGCGATTGCAAAGCCCGTCATGGTCCACGGTGCGGTGCGGCCAAGGCCCGCAAAGTCGCGAATGGTGGTGCCCTGGAAGGTCAGCACAACACCGGCCACCGCCATGAAGAGCGCGCCCTTGATCATGGCGTGGTTCAGCAGGTGGAACAGGCCGGCGCTAACGCCCGCGACGGTGCCCACGGACACGCCAAGGATCATGTAGCCAACCTGCGCAACTGAAGAGTAAGCCAACGTCCGGCGTACATCCGTCTGGAAGACTGCCTGGAAGCTGCATGTGATCATCGCGGCAAGGCCAAGCGGCATCAGCAAGTAAGTGAAGGTTGCCTGCTCGAAGGCGAATTCCGGACGGAACACGGTGAACAGATACCGGATCAGCGCGTACAGCGCGACCTTGGTCGCCGTGGCCGACAGGAACATCGTCACGAAGCTCGGCGAATACGCATAAGCGTTCGGCAACCATTGGTGCAGCGGCCAGACAGCCGCTTTCAGGCCAAGACCAACGATGATGAAGGCAAAGCCCGCCTCAACACTGCGATTGCCTGCCAGCTCTGGCAGCATTTCTGCGATCTGCGCAATGTTCAGCGTACCAGTGGCAGAATAGAGGAAGCCAACGCCGATGATGTAGAAGCTCGCGCCGAGCGTACCCATGATGAGATAGTTGAACGCCGCCGGCAGCGCACGGCGGTCCCGCCCTGCTCCCAGAGCGACGAGCACATAGGTGGAGATCGACGAAATCTCGAGGAAGACGAACAGGTTGAACGCATCGCCCGTGATCGCCACACCGCTAAGGCCCGCGAAGCAGACAAGGAAAGCCGAGTAGAAGAGCGGATGCTTGCGCTCCGGAATCTCGGCTTTCACAGTGGGCCATGAGAAGATCGTCGCCAGCACGCCAATCGCCGCGACCAGCAACAGGATCATCGAGTTCAGCGCATCAACGCGGAGCGTAATGCCAATCGGCACCGGCCAGTTGCCGACATCATAGCCGACCACGCCAACCGGCGACGCCTGTACCTGCCCGACCAGGATCATGGCGCAGAACAGTGCAAATACAGTCGCGAAAATACTGATCAGCCAGGACAGCCGACCGCTTGGCAGAATGGCCAGCAGCGGCGCCAGGAACAACGGCACCATGATGAGCAGCGCAGGCGCGTGCAAAAGCGCCCAGCGCGGCGCCATATCCAGGATCGCTTCGATCATGCCAGCGCCTCTTTCTCAGCTTTTGCCTGTTCGGCTTCCTGCGCGATCGCCGTTTCCATATCGATCTCGCGCACTTCGTCAGCTTCGATCGTGCCATAGGCTTCGCGGATGCGAACGATCAGCGCCAGTCCGACCGAAAGCGTCGCCACGCCCACTACGATCGCCGTCAGCATCAAAACGTGCGGCAGCGGGTTGGAATAGGCATTCGCCAGATCTGCCACGCGGTCGCCACCATGACCGCCCGGCTTGTCCGGATCCATCAGGATCGGTGCCGTGCCCCCGGCAACAATGCCGAGCGTGACATAGAACAGACAGATCGAGGTCTGGAACAGGGACAGGCCGACCAGCCGCTTGATCAGGTTTCCGGAAGCAAACGTGATGTAGAGGCCAATCATCATCAGGCCGATGATTGCCCAGTAGTTTGCGCGTTCAAGAATGAAGAGAAGCATCGGCCTACCAGTCCTCGTCGCGGATTTCGGCCACGCGGCCAGCAAAGGCATAGAAGATCGTCAGCATGGCCCCCGAAACGCCGAACAGTACGCCCAGTTCGATCAGGATGATGCCCACATGCTGGCCATGATGGCCGCCGGGCTCTTCCTGGAAAAGCGCTTGATATTCAAGATACTGTCCGCCCTGAAGCAACGCCCAGAAACCAACACCCGCATACAGCAGCACACCGATGGCGGCGACCGAGCGGGTAAAGGCTGGCGGCACGGCCCGCATGGCGGAGGGAACCCCGAAGACAAGCGCGTAAAGAATGACGCCCACAGCCAGGATCACACCGGCCTGGAAGCCGCCGCCCGGACCGAAATCGCCATGAAACTGAACGTACAGGCCGTACAGGACAATGACCGGGATAAGCGTCTTGGTAATGACGCGCAGGATGACGTGATGGTCGCTCTTCATGAGTCGCTCTCCTCGTCTTCGGCATCAGATTTCGGGGCGTTCTTCGACAGATTCTTGTCTTCGTTGCGGATGGTCTCGGCCAGGGATCGCTCGCCAAAACCCAGCAACAGCGCAACGGCGATACCCGCCACGAACACAACGGTTGTCTCGCCCAACGTATCAAAGCCGCGATAGCTGCCCAGAACTGGCGTAACCACGTTCTCGATGCCGGTATCGTACCAGGCCACACGCAGATAGGTCAGGCCAACGCCCGTATTCGCCGGGGAGTTCGGATCACCCACAGCCGGCAAATCGACCGTTGCATAGATCAGCATGATGCCGGTCGCGATGCAGACGAGCAGTGGCCCGAGCTGGCGTAGCGATTTCTCCGGCTTGGCGGTGCGCGACGTCAGCAGCATGGCGCCAAGCAGAACGGCGGTAGACATGCCCGCGCCAACAGCAGCCTCTGTAAAGCCGACATCCACAGCGTCTACGGCGACGTACCAGACCGCGGAGACAAGCGAATAAATGCCAGACAGCATCACAATGGCAAACAGGCTGCGAAGCCGTGCGATCGCAATGGCCACTACGAAGAGAAGGCCCAGCAGGACAATATTGACCAGCGCGAGGCCGATATCTGGTTCACTCATGGCCATCAGGAATCCAGTCCTTCCTTGTCATGTGTGTCGACAGGCCCGATCAGCGGCTGCAGGCCAGCCGTGTGCGCCGCATTGGCTGCCGCATGCGACGAGGCCGGGCTGGTCAGGTAGATGAAGACGAAGATCGCGACCAACTTGCTGACAACCATCCAGTCCGGCGCCATCAGCGCCATGCCAAACAGAAGCAGCGTCGCGCCTGACGTATCGGTTACACTGGCCGCGTGGAGCCGTGTGTAGAAATCCGGGAACCGCAGGACACCAACCGTGCCCACCACACAGAGCAGCGCGCCGCCCAGGCAAAGCGCTGCGCCGAGCGGAAAGCGCACAACCTGCCACCATTCAGCGATTGATACGACCAAATCAGCCATTGCCACCTCCCTGCCCGCGACGGACCAGCGGCACCTGGAAAGACCGGTACCGGAAGAATTTGAGGATCGCGATCGTCGCTACGAAGTTGATCAGCGCGTAGAGAATGGCGATGTCCAGGAATTGAGGGCGCCCCATCACAAAGCCCAGCAGGCCAAGCGCCAGCACAGTCTTCGTGCCGAACGAGTTCACGGCGAGCACACGGTCATACAGGGTCGGCCCTGCGATCGCGCGGATCAGCAGAAGCAACATCCCGAACAGGACAGCAATCAGGGCGGCGGCGGTCATGCAGGTCTCCTCTTGCCATCTGCGGCCTCGCGGGAGCGGCGGTCCATTTCTGCAAAAGCTTCAGGCTGAGCCGACTGTTCGTACAGCGCATGGACCAGCATCTTGTCGCCCTCAATCTCGACCGTCACCGTGCCCGGCGTCAGCGTGATGGAATTGGCGAACGTCACCTTTGCAAGGTCTGACTCGCAAGCGGTCTTAACCTTCACCAAGGCCGGAGCGATATCGAGATCCGCCTTGAGGCAGGCCTTCACGACGGCCCAGTTGGACTTTGCGATCTCCACCATCAGCCAGGGGAAATACAGCGCGAAGCCGACAATGCGCACATAGGGCGCACCTTCACGGTCAATAATATCAAGCCGATAGGCCAGGATCATACAGACGGCGACAGAAACAGCGCCCAGCGACAACAAGAGAGGAGAGTAATGGCCGGACATGCCCAGCCAGAAGCCAACCAGTGCAACCAGCAACCCCAGAAAGTACGCCACGCGTGCCCCTTTCGCAGATGACCCAATAGGATGAACGCCCTGACCTAAAGGTCTGCGGTCGACTTGAAAAGTGCTTTTCGGACGGTTTTCTGCCCTTACCTGCCAAAAACGAGCCGGACGGTGCGTTGCGGCGAGGAGAAGCTGGCCTCCTCATTCGCCGGGACGTCATCAATCGCCGAGGCGAGCGCGTTTGGCGAGAATGCGGACGACAGCGACCAGTTCCAGTAGCGCAGCGTTGTCTGCGCCTTGGCGACGGTCATGATTTCGAAAATATCGGACACCTTGGCGAATTGCGGGTCGATTTCGCCATCTTCCGTCTGCAGCGGCCGCTTCAGCCCAGCCCACAGGACCGGCAGGAATTCCCTGTTCACGCCTGTTCCCTTGCAGAGCACAGCAATCCCCTCCCCGCCCTTGTCGGTCAGGATCTTCGCTGCGGTCACGGGCTTCAGGCCCGCAAGATAACCGATTTCCTGCGCCAGCTCGGAATCCATCCCGTTCAGCGCCGAGGCGTTGATCGCGTCTTCGAGGCTGTCATACGGACTCTTGTCTATAGCTGCGCGGTTGCGCTGACGGCGTTCGATCAGCTGCAATGCCTTGCGCGTCACGGGATCGGACCAGTTTTCCTCGGCGGCAAGCTCGAACACATCCCGGCACGTGTCGATCACTTCCAACCGGTCGGCAGCGTGACGTTGCAGGATCTTGCGGCGTGTGGCGCTGTCGCTCCACCAGAACATGGCCATGGCCTGGGAAGGCTTGGTCTCCAGCCGCTCAACCAGCAGGTCGCACAGGCTTTCCTCCCCGCGTGAGCGAACGACCAGCTTGTCGATGGCCTGCTCAGGCAGGATCGCCCCGTTGTTCGTCAGCATGTCACGGACCGCCGGGATCTCGGCAAACTCCGCAAGATACTCACACACCGATTCCGGCACCTGCTTGCGCTGGGCGATGATCTGACGGTGCTCCGCTGTGCCGGACATGCAGATTTCCCGCAAATCGCACGCATCAAAGCCTTCATTGCCCTCCAGCACGTGGCGGGCCACCTGAAAGGAACACTGGCCAAGATATCTCAGGACGCGTTTCGGCGCTTCGCGATGCGTCGCCAAACGACGGGCGCACATTTCGCGTTCGGCTTCTTCGGCATGAAACAGGACTTCCAGCAGGATGTCGCCCACCATATGCCGGTCCTGGTGCGCCAGACGCGATGCCGGCATCGACACAAGGTCCAATAAACGCCGGAACAGGGCGTTACGGGCACGCCCGGTCTGTTGCGCCGGCTGGGGTTCCAGTTGATCTTCCATCAGTGCGACCGTCTTCGTTGTAAAGAAAACTGTTGCAGGAAACGGTTAACGGTCTGTGGAAATATATGCGCCGCGTCAGCCCCGGTCTTTTGCGCTCGGGTGTACTACCATCACCAGAAGGCTGCACACGAGCATCAGAATCGCCAGCATGAACAACATGCCGCCATCGGTGGACGTGTTTTGAGGGTCCAGCGAGACAGGCACTTCCCTGCCAAGCCAGGGCGACAGGTGCATGGCCACTGCCCCGCCCAGAATCCCTGCCGACAGGAATGCGCCGAACCGCCGGGTCATTGGCAGGATCAGGAACAGCGCAGCGATCAGCTCAATGATGCCCACAACAACGCGCCCGGTCGGCTCGTACAGGCTGATGCCCGAATTCGTGGCGATGGTCTGGAACACGATGTTCTCGCCCGGCGGATCGAAGAATTTCACCATGCCTTCAGGCGGGTTTGGCAGGGGGTGAATGTTCGCGTGAATGAACATCGCCACCAGAAACAGGGCCAGTGCCCAACTCACGAGATGCCGGAACAAACGCATTCTACATTCCTTTCGCCGGGAGGCCGTTAGGCGGAAGCTAACCATAGCCTCCGGCCGTGGCAACTCAGGCATGCGCGAAGTTAACGTGACATCGCGCTGATCATGTCCTGGCCATCAGACTTGCCCATTCCTGCGTGGCGAATGGTTGCGACTGATAGGAGAACGTCCTCTGATTGAGAATCTCGTCAGCCGCATGGGCCAGCGCACTGTAAGCCGTATTGAGCAGAAGTGGGCCAAGGCTGGCCCGTTTCACGCCCGCCGCTTCCAGGTCAGGAAGGGTAAACGGAAACATGCCGGGAATGGCCAGCACATTGACGGGACGGTCGACGCTTGAGACCACCGTCCGAACGTCGTCGACCGATCTCAGGCCGGGCGCGTAAAGCACATCCGCTCCGGCGTCCTGATAGGCCTGGAGACGGGCGATCGTGTCGGCCAGGTCCGGAATGCCGGTGAAGAAATTCTCCGCCCGTGCGGTCAGTGTGAAATGAAACGGCAGGGCCCGCGCAGCCTCGACCGCGGCGCGCACGCGATCAGCGGCTCTCGCAATCTCATACTGCGGCGCGTCCGGGTTGCGGGTGAAGTCTTCGATGGACCCGCCCACCAGCCCGGCATTCGCACCAAGCCGGATGGTCTCGGCGCAGTCTTCGGGCGTATCTCCGAAACCATTCTCCAGATCCGCACTCAATGGCAGGTCAGTTGCGGACGCCAATCTGGCGATGTGCGCCATCTTCATGTCGCGAGTCACCTGATAGTCTTCCAATCCTTCGGTGGCAGCGAAGCCCGAACTGGTTGTTGCCAGGGCCTTGTACCCAAGACCTGCCAGGATTTTGGCAGATCCGACGTCCCAGGGATTGGGCATCAGAAACATGCCATCCTGTTCGTGCAGGGCTGTAAAACGGGCGGCGCGGTCGGCTTGTGAAATCATAACTGGTCTCCAATGTTCGCCTCCTCCTCAGCATATCTGCGTATGGCGACCCACCCGATTCTTGCGCATCGGTCATGGACATTGGCTCTCAGGTGTCGCACTCCCGGGGGCTTTCCATGTCGGGACCACCTCCATACAGTCCCGCCAATCGTTCCGGAGTGGGCATGTCAGACAAGATGGATGACCTGATTGACGAGATGGCCGAGGACGCGGCCGAAGACATCTCGTCCCCCGTCAGCGGGGTCAGCGGCGCGATCGGTGCCGGCGCATCCCTGCTGGCCACGGCCAATCACTGGCGGGCGCGCCGACTGCGCCGCGGCGTGAAGATCGAACTGCCCGCCTATCTGATGGTCCAGCTCAGCTGGTTCATGGCCTTCGGTCTCCAGATGGTTCTGTTCCCTTACCTGATCACGGGTCAGGAACACCTGCACATGGACGGGCTGGCGCTCGGCCTTGCCAATATGGCCTTGTCGGCACCGTCGGTAATCTTCCTGCTGATCGGCGGCGTCGTGGCGGAGCGCGCAGACGGCAAGCGGCTTTTGATTATCCTGCACCTGCTGGCCGCCGCTCCTGCCCTGTTGCTGGCCTTCGCGGTCTCTCGCGGCGAACTCTCCTATCCGGCGATGATTGTCTACGGCCTGACAATCGGAACCGTCGGCGCATTCATGATGCCCGCGCGCGATTCCATTGTGAACGAAGTCGTCGAGCGTCGCATGCGTGTCGGCTCCGGTGTGACCCTGCAACTCGGCGTGACGCTCGCCACGATGGCGCAATTCCTTGCCCAGATCGGCGGATTGATCGTCGGCGGCTATGCCGACAAGCGCACGCTGATGCCGGATTGGCTTGGCGGGTTCGGGATCGGCCCGATCCCTGCGGAACAGCTTCTGGCCATTCAGGGCATGATCCTCGCACTGGGCGCAGGCTTTGCGCTGTGGCTTGGACGCGGCAGACAGATCGTGACTGGCGGCAAGGGCATCAAATCCGCACTGGCAGACATCGCAGACGGCTTCCACGCCGTGCGCTCTGACGGAAAACTCTGGGCCATGACGGCGCTGATGTTCGGTGTTGGCATCTTCGTGATCGGCGCGTTTCTTGTCGTGTTGCCGATCGTAAACCGGGATGTGTACGGTTTCGGCTCAGACGGCATCCGGGACATGTTCGTCACCTTCTGGATGGGGGCGTTCGTTTCCTCGGTTGTCCTGTCCATTTTCAAGCGCATCAAGCGTCAGGGTCGCCTGCTGCTGATCGCGCAATTCCTCGCCTCGCTCAGCATCCTCGCCATGATGTGGCGCGTGCCGCACTTTGCCTTTCTCGGCATTGTCTTCGTCTGGGGGCTGGCCGCCGGCATCTCCATCGCGATGAGCCGCTCCATCGTTCAGGATGCCGCGCCGAAGGAAAAGCTGGCCCGCGTCCTGTCGATCTACCAGTTGGGCTTCATGGCAGGTGCGCCGTTTGGGGCGGCCATCATGGGCGCGCTGGTCGACCTGTTCGGCCCACAGCGCATCGCTATCGTTCCGGCGGGCGGCATGATTGCACTGATCCTCTGGATGGTCTTCTTCACCCCCGTCTGGAACATGAAAGGCTCCGCCTGGCTGGAGCATCAGGAACGGAGCTGACGGCTTTGTGTAGATGACACGCCGGTCAAACGCTTTTATCGGAGTGTTGCATGAGCTTCCGTCCCCGCGCCACGGTCCACCTGCCCCATATTGTTGCCAATTGGCAGGCGATTGACCAGCTGCACCCCGGCGCCACAACGGCGGCCGTGGTGAAGGCCAACGGGTATGGGCTCGGCGCGCTGAGAGTATCCGAGACCCTGTCGAAAGCTGGCTGCAGCACGTTCTTCGTCGCCCATATCGAAGAAGGCGTCATGGTCCGCAGAACGCTGGGCGCGGCGCCCCGCATCTTCGTGCTGAACGGCCCCGCCGCCAGAGACTTCCGGTCGTATCGTGAGTCCGGGCTGACACCGGTCCTTTCCAGTGTGGATCAAGTGGATCTCTGGACCCGCAACGGTATCGGCCCGTGCGCGCTGCACTTTGACACCGGCATCAATCGGCTCGGCCTGCCCCCGGCCATGATCGAAACGCAGCTCGATGCCCTGAAAAAGCTGCAACCGGTTCTGGTGATGAGCCATCTGGCCTGCGCGGACGAACCAGATCACCCCCTCAACCAGACTCAGCTCGACCGCTTCACGCAGATCGCGGAGGCTTTCCCGGATACGCCAGCCAGCCTCGCCAATTCCGCAGGCTGCTATCTCGGGCCGGACTATGCATTCGACCTGCTCCGCCCGGGCATCGCGCTGTATGGCGGATCGGACGCCCCAGGCCATGTAGACCTTCAGCCAGGTGTCACGCTGGACGCCCGCATTATCAGCGTGTTCCAGGCCCGTGCCGGAGAGACCGTCGGCTATGGCGCAACCCATACGCTCAAAAAGGACGCCACACTCGCCACGGTTGCACTCGGCTATGCGGATGGCGTCCCGCGCGCTGGCAGCAATACGCTGATTGGCTATCTGGACGGTTCGCCCTGCCCTGTGCTTGGCAGGGTTTCGATGGACCTCATCACGATTGATGTTTCAAAAGCACACGAAGCGGCAAAAACAGGCGCGCGCGTTGAATTCCTCGGCCCGCATGCCAAACTCGAAGATCAAGCGGCGCGCGCTGGCACGCTAGGGTATGAATTGCTTACAGGACTCAGCAACCGTGTCGAACGTTTCTACGTCTAAGCGTGGGGTGCCAAATCCCCTGCAATGGATCGGCGCTGCGGTGCTCGGCTTCTTCGCCGAGATCGGCCGGCTGACCGTATTTGCCAGCCGCGTGAAATTCGCAGCCTTTACCCCGCGGTGGTATCCCGGCCAGGTCTGGCGGCAGGTCGTCAATATCGGCTTCTACTCCCTGCCTGTGGTTGGACTGTCAGCCGTCTTCATTGGCGCAGCGCTGGCCCTCAACATTTATGAAGGCGGCAGCCGCTATGGCGCGGAGCAATTCGTGCCCAGCATTGTCGTGCTCGGCATCACGCGCGAGCTTGGCGCCACGATCACCGGCCTCATGCTGGCCGGGCGCGTGTCTGCTGGCATCTCGGCAGAGATCGGGGCCATGCGCGTCACCGAACAGATCGACGCGCTGGAGACGTTGTCTGCCTCGCCCTACCGCTATCTCTACGCGCCGCGCTTCCTTGCCGCGATCATTGCCCTGCCCCTGCTCGTGCTGGTGGCGGACATCATCGGCATCATGGGGGGCTGGCTGGTCAGCGTCTACGGGCTCGGGTTCGACTCCACCACTTACCTGCGCAACACGCTCGACTTCCTGACCAATGAGGATGTGCTAGTGGGCCTGATAAAGGCGGTCGTCTTCGGCGCGGTGATCGCCATCATGGGCTGCTATCAGGGCGATCGGTCAGAGGCAGGCGCAACCGGCGTCGGCCGCGCGGCGACGCTCTCCATGGTCGGCGCTGCCGTGCTTGTGCTGGCCGCCAACTATCTCATGTCCACCCTGTTCGTGGAGATCGGCCTGTGAGCACGCCCATACTGAGACTCGAGAACGTCCAGAAATCCTTCGGATCGAAACAGGTTCTGAAGGGCGTCGACATCGAAGTGCAGAAGGGCGAAAGCCTCGTCATTCTCGGTGGCTCCGGCTCCGGCAAATCGGTGATGCTCAAGAATGCGCTCGGCCTGATGACGCCGACCGCTGGCAAGATCTTCTTCGACGGGCAGGACGTCACCAAGGCCACCGGCCGCACGCGCGAAAAGATGCGCGCCCGCATTGGCATGCTGTTCCAGTCCGGCGCGCTGTTCGACTCCCTCACCGTCTGGGAGAATGTCGGCTTCCGCCTGCTACAGGTCGACAAGATGCGCCGCAAGGACGCCAAGGAACAAGCCATCGAGACGCTGAAGAAGGTGCGCCTTGGCCCGGATGTGGCCGATCTCTACCCGGCGGAAATCTCCGGCGGCATGCAGAAACGCGTCTCGCTTGCCCGCTCCATCATTTCAAAGCCGGACCTGATCTTTTTTGATGAGCCGACCACCGGGCTTGATCCGATCACGGCAGATGCCATCAATGATCTGATCCTCGAACAGGTGCGCGGCCTCGGCGCGGCGGCGGTCTCGATCACGCATGACATGGCCTCAGCCCGCAAAATTGCCGACAACATCGCCATGCTGTTCGAAGGCAAGATCATCTGGCACGGCCCGGCGAACATCATCGACAATAGCGGCAACGACCATGTCGACCAGTTCGTACACGGACGCGCCGACGGCCCGATCCAGCCGGCGATTTAGGGCTGGCACAACGAACACGGGCAGGTCCACGCACTCCATTCTTGTCATCCCGGAAAACGCATCGCGTTTATCCGGGACCCTTGGCGCTGCCGTTAAAATGGGTCCCGGATAATGGCTGCACCATTTCCGGGATGACAAGATGTGTTGCTGTGCGCGCAGCCGAAAAGAAAGTCCCTAGACGGCTCAAAGTCTGCCCCCCACTTGACCCGCACTTGATCTTCGGGCGCTATCCCGACGCTGTCACGCAGGGGGAGATGCGCCATGATGGACTTTATCAAATACGTCTCGGTGGCGTTTACCGCTATTTCGCTCGCCTTCACCGGCTGGCTGCAATACGAAAAGTTCCGTCTCGACGGCGAGTGGCACATCGATACCTGTACCGAACAGGCAGATTTGACGCGCTATGAGGGCCTGCATCTCGCCTGGCGCGTCTTCCTGTCGGATGATCCCCTGTCGGCTCCAGTGGTCGGTGATGGCGAAAAGATACAGGAAGCCTTCGCGGCGATCCCCGCCACAGCACGCCATCCCGTGCGTCTGGTCGGTACGAAAGAGATTAACAAGGTGAGCCTGACCGGCCGGTTCGAGGGCCATCGCCGCGCCTCGACCGGACGGTTCGAGTTCCAACCCACCCTGTCGAAGCGCCTCCTGTCCGGATACATCCCCTTCTATCAGCGCAATGTGGATGTTCTGGACGGCAGCTTCGCCTTCACGGCGGGCAATGCACGCGGCCCGGCCCGCGCCGTGCGGCTCGTGAATGGCAAGATGCCGGAAGGGATCGCGCCTTTCGCCTGTCTTGGAAAATCCGTCGCCGATCCTCCCCCGCCTGCGGGGGAGGTGGCAGACGGCGAAGCCGGCTGACGGAGGGGGCGGAGATCGGGTCATGCCCCCTCCGCCCTTCGGGCACCTCCCCCGCGCGCGGGGGAGGATGAACGCAGCCCCTTCCCCCTGCCTGCAAACCCTCATATCTCATTAGCCATGGCCAAGACTGCGACGACTGCCTTTGTGTGCCAATCCTGTGGCGAGGTTCACTCCAAATGGAGTGGCAAGTGCAATGGGTGCGGAGAATGGAACACGCTGGTCGAAGAGACCGTCGGTGGCGCGCCGGGCGGGCTCGCCGCGCCGAAGGCCGGCACCAAGCGCTCGTCCAAGGCTAAATTCGTCGCCCTGAACGCCGAAACGGAAACGCCCGCGCGCATCGTGATGGGCGTGGAGGAACTCGACCGCGTCTTCGGCGGGGGCATTGTGCCGTCGTCCGCCACGTTGATCGGCGGCGATCCCGGCATCGGCAAATCGACCCTGCTGCTTCAGGTCGCCGCGCGCCTCGCCCGCAATGGCGTGAAGACGGTCTATGTCTCCGGCGAAGAAGCCGCCGCCCAGATCCAGGAGCGGGCCAAGCGCCTGAAAGTGGCCGAAAGCCCGGTGGACCTCGCGACCGAGACAGATCTGCGTAAGATCCTGTCTGCGCTGAAGGCCGCCAATCCGGACTTCGTGGTGATCGATTCCATCCAGACTATGTGGTCTGACAGCCTGGAAGCCGCGCCCGGCTCGGTCAGCCAGGTTCGCGCCTGCGCGCAGGAGCTGACCCGCTGGGCCAAGAAATCCGGCGCGGCGCTGGTCCTCGTTGGTCACGTTACCAAGGAAGGCAACATTGCCGGCCCGCGCGTGGTGGAACACATGGTCGATGCGGTCTTCTATTTCGAGGGCGAGCGCGGCCACCAGTTCCGCATCCTGCGCGCCGTGAAAAACCGGTTCGGCCCGACAGACGAAATCGGCATCTTCGAGATGCACCAATACGGCCTCGCCCCGGCAAAGGAGCCATCGGCCCTGTTCCTGTCCGCTGATGGGGACGCAGAGGGCGGCGCTGCCGTCTTTGCAGCGATGGAAGGCTCGCGCCCCGTACTGGCCGAAGTGCAGGCCCTTGTGGCCAAATCCGCCTATGGCACGCCGCGGCGCAGTGTTGTCGGCTGGGATGGTGGGCGCCTGGCCATGCTGCTGGCCGTGCTGGAAGCGCGCTGCGGCATCAGCCTTGCGGGCATGGATGTCTATCTCTCCGTCGCGGGCGGCTATCGCATCGGAGAACCGGCAGGTGACCTTGGTGCGGCGGCAGCCCTGCTAACCTCGCTTGCCGACATGCCGGTGCCAGAGCGTAGCGTGTTTTTCGGGGAAGTCGCCCTGTCCGGCGCCGTTCGCCCGGTGGCGCGGATGGAACAGCGCCTGAAGGAGGCTGCGCGCCTCGGCTTCACCCATGCCTATGTGCCGGAAGGCAGCCCGACTTCAGTCGATGGCTTGACGATCACCCCGATTAAACGGCTTATCGATCTTGCCCAACTTCTCGCCCCGGACGCCCAGAATGCTTGAGTCCATTACAGCTTTTGATGCCATTGCGGTCGCGGTCATCGTGATCTCCGCCATCATGGCGTTTGCTCGGGGCTTTTTGCGCGAAGTCGCCACGCTGGGCTCGTTTATCGCCGCCCTTGCCGCCGCATACTATGCCCGTCGTTTCTTTGCTGAACCGGTGCGCACGCTGGTGCCGGAAGGAGCAGACCCCGTGCTGGGCGATCTCGCCCTGGTCGTGTTCGCCTTCATAATTGTTTATGTCCTGGTCGCGTGGTTCGGTCAGCGCCTGTCGAAAAACATCCAGGGCGCGGAAGGCATCGGCATGTTCGACCATGTGGCCGGCCTGTTCTTCGGCATCGCACGCGGTGCCATCGCGCTGGTCTTTTTCGCGGTCCTGCTGAATCTGGCACTGGATGAAAGCCGCATCCCGGACTTCATCCTCAATTCCCTGACCTATCCACCGCTCGCCGAAATGGCCGACTATGTGAACGACAATGCGTCAAAAGTCGGAAAAGATGTGCAAGCTGCCCTTCCCTCGGCGGGCAAAACAGGGCAATAGGCCCTCGTCGCAGAACTGTCACTCAGGAGGTGCGTCTCAAATGGTCCTTTTCGATCATGATGACGACAAGCCCCGCGAGGAATGCGGCGTCTTCGGTATCTATGGAAATCATGAGGCCAGCCTGCTGACAGCGCTTGGTTTGCATGCCCTCCAGCATCGCGGGCAAGAAGCCTGCGGCATGATCACCTTTGACGGCAAGCGCTTCCCCTCGGAACGTCATTTGGGCATGGTAGGTGAGCATTTCGGGGGTGATCTCCGAACGCGCCTTCCGGGCCACGCCGCCATCGGTCACAACCGGTATTCCACGCAAGGCCGCACCATGTTGCGGAACGTGCAGCCGATCTTCGCAGATCTCGCCGGTGGCGGGTTCGCGGTGGCGCACAATGGCAACCTGACCAATTCCCGCAAATTGCGCCATGACCTCGTCAAGGATGGTGCGATCTTCCAGTCCACAATGGACACCGAAGTCATCCTGCACCTGGTCGCCCGCAGCACCGGCAAGAATTTCCTCGACCGGCTTGTGGACGCGCTTCAGAAAATCGAAGGCGGCTATGCACTTGTCGGCCTGACCGGCAAGAAGCTGATCGGCGCCCGTGACCCGGTGGGCCTGCGTCCGCTGATCCTCGGCAAGCTGGGCGAGGCTTATGTGCTGGCGTCCGAAACCTGCGCGCTGGACATTATCGGCGCAGAGTTCGTGCGCGAAGTGGACAATGGCGAAATCGTCGTGATCAGCGACAAGGGTGTCGAATCCTATCGCTTCGCCGCCAAGCGCCCGACCAGCCCGTGCGTCTTCGAATATGTCTATTTCGCCCGTCCGGATTCCATCATGCAGGGCCGCTCCATCTATGAGGTGCGCCGCCGTATGGGCCATCAGCTAGCCGCGGAAACCCCGGCCGAGGCGGATGTGATCGTTCCCGTTCCGGATTCCGGCGTCCCGGCCGCGCTCGGCTTTTCCGAAGCGTCCGGCATCCCCTTCCAGATGGGCATCATCCGGAACCATTATGTCGGACGGACCTTCATCCAGCCGACCCAGACCGGTCGCCAGAGCGCCGTTTCCAAGAAGCACAGCCCGAACCGCGCCGTGCTGGAAGGCAAGCGCGTCATCCTGGTCGATGACTCCATCGTGCGTGGCAACACGTCGAAGAAGATCGTGCAAATGGTACGCGATGCCGGCGCGAAGGAAATCCATTTCCGTTCGGCCAGCCCGCCCATCGTGAACCCGGATTTCTACGGCATCGACATGGCGGCCAAATCCGAACTCTTCGCGGCGATCCACACGCACGAGGAAATGACGAATGAACTGAAAGTCGACTCGCTCGGTTTTCTCTCCGTGCCCGGTCTCTACAAGGCCATCGGTGAGCCCGAACGCAACGCGATGCAGCCACAATTCTCAGACCATTGCTTCACGGGTGACTATCCGACCCTGTTGGTCGACAATGAACACGCCGAGTCCGACAAGGAACGCCAGCTCTCCCTGCTGGATGATGCCTAGCGGACCTGTAAAGGCTTCAGAATGACTGACACCCCACGTCTCATCCTCGTCACCGGCGCGTCCCGTGGCATTGGCCGCGCCGCAGCGCTGGACTTGGCCCGTCAGGGCAACATTGTCATCGCCGTTGCGCGCTCGAAAGCTGCCCTGCAGAAACTGGATGACGAGATTCGCGCGCTCGGCAGCGAAGCCGTCCTTGTGCCGATGGATTTGAAAGACACCAAAGGCATCGAGACCCTCGGCAAGGTGATTGGCGAACGCTTCGGCCGCCTTGACGGACTGGTCGCAAATGCCGGCATTCTGGGCACGCTCGGCCCGCTGGAGACATGCGGCCCACGCAGCTTCGAGGAAACGATTGCGACGAACCTCAATGCGAATTTCCACCTGATCCGCGCCCTGTCGCCCTGGCTGCACCAGTCAGATGCGCCGCGCGCCGTGTTCGTCACGTCCAGCGTCGCCCGCCATCCGCGCGCCTTCTGGGGCCCGTATCAGGCCGCCAAGGCCGGGCTGGAAGCGCTCGTCATCGGATGGGCGGACGAAAACGAAAACATGAAGCTGCGCGCCAACATCTTCGATCCGGGCGGCACCCGTACCGGCATGCGCGCCGAAGCCATGCCAGGCGAAGACCCGATGACCCTTCCGACCCCGGAAGAGGTGGCCGCCGAAATGGTCAAGCTGGTCAGTCCGGACGAAACCCGCACCGGCGCCTGCGTGGTCTATCGCGAACTGGCCAAGGCAAAAGGCTGATCGCGTGAGCGATCCCAACTATCCTGTCCGTTCTGCCACGCTGGAAGACCTGCCTGCGCTGAAAGCCTGCGAGCAAGGCATCATTGCGGCGGAGCGCCCGTATGATCATACGCTGAAGCCCGATCCGATCAGCTATTATGATCTTGGAGAACTCGTGCAGTCAGACGATGCAGAAGTCGCGGTGATCGAAATTGACGGAAACATCATCGCGACCGGCTACGCCCACAAGCGCCCGTCAAAAGCATATGTCGCGTCAGACCATCACGCCTATCTCGGCTTCATGTTCGTCCACCCGGATCATCGCGGCAGGGGATTGAACCGTGTCCTGATTGATCATCTGACTGAATGGGCCCGCACACGCGGACTGCCGGAACTGCGTCTTGAGGTTTACAGCAATAACGCTCCCGCTCTCCGCGCCTACGAGAAAACCGGCTTCAAACCCTACATCACCGAGATGCGGCTAAATCTGGATGAACAGCCTTAGGCGGGCGGCACGGTCAGGACAAAACTCACGCGCCGGGAGATTTCGGAAAACCATTCCACGAGGTCCGGATGCGGCGCGCGCCAGTTCAGGTCCGGCAAGCGGAAGTCGAGATACCCAAGCGCGCAGGCATAACTGATCCGGCCAAGGTCGAAGCTCGCCTCATCCGCCTGGATGTCTTCGGCCATATCGTCCACGCCGCGATGAATGGCGGAAATCCACCGCGCCTGCCAGAACTCGGATTGCTGTTCCTCTGTCCTGCGGGATTCCATGACCAGGCTCAGCGCCGCGTCCAGAATGCCATCGCCCAGCGCCTGCGCTTTCAGCACGCTCCAGCACCGCGCGCCATCCGCCGGCAGCAATGGCTCGCCGCCCGCCTGATGGTCGAGGTATTCACAGATCACCGGACTGTCGAAGAGGTGCGTTCCATCATCCAGCTCCAGCGCGGGTATCTTGCTGAGCGGATTGCCAATCCTTGTGGCCGCATTCTCCGCCATCGGATCCGCGCGTACCAACTCGACCGCATCTTGCAAGCCCTGCTCTATGATCAGCACCCGAACCTTTCGGGCATAGGGCGATGTTGCGGAATAATAGAGCTTCATGGCGTGCGCCTTCAGATACGGAAATGCTTGGAGAGCCTAAGGCCCTGCCCCTGATAGTTGGAGCCCTTGCCCCCATAGAGCCCCTTGGGCTTTGAGGCCATGCCCTCATAGATCAGCTTGGCGACCGGCTGGCCATGCTCCAGAATGAAGGGCACATCGCGTGAGCGCACTTCCAGCACGGCGCGGCTGCCACCGTCATTCATGCCGAAGCCCGGATCGAAAAAGCCGGCATAGTGCGCGCGAAACTCGCCCAGCTCTGGTGCAATCGGCGCCATCTCGGCCGCTTCCATCGCGCCAACCTTCACGGTTTCACGACTGACAAGAATGTAGAATTCTTCCGGGTTCAGAACAATTCGGCCGTCGCGCGGCCAGACTGGCTCCCAGAACTGGCTCGCCTCATGCGCCGCAAGGCCCCGCAGGTCCACGATCCCGGAATGGTGCTTGGCACGCCAGCCCACCGGCTGGTCGCCCTTCACTTCCAGGTCAATGGAAACGATTTTCTCTTTCAGGGTCTCCGGCTTCTTCCGCTTGAACCGGATCTGCGCCAGTCGGTCGCCCGGCCGCACCATGATGGGAAAGGTGCGCGGGCTGACCTCCAGATAGAGCGGCCCTGAATAACCAGTTGGCACTTCGTCAAACGCGCGAGACCGATTGGTGACAAGGCGCGTGAACACGTCGATCCGCCCGGTGGAGCTTTTTGGATTGGCCCGCGCCGCGATGCCCGGCGGCAGGCGCAGCGATTCCATCAGCGGCACGAGATAGACGCACCCCGTCTCCAGAACCGCGCCCTCCTTGGTCAGGTCGATCCGGTGCATGTGAATGCCCGGCTCCTGAAGCATTTCGGCGACGGTGCGGTCCTTCCCCGGCAGGAAGCTGGCCCTCAGTCGATAGGCATCCTCGGCCAGACGCAGATCAAGGCTGGCAGGCTGAACCTGTCCCTCGTCCAGAGGCAGGTCAAACCGGATCGCCTCCGCGCGCACCAGCGCCTCGATTTCCTGATCAGACAATACACCCGAATCGTCGGCCATCACTTGCACCCCTTACCTTCTCAGGCATAAGACGCACTTCAGGAAACACAAGGGACCAACCTGACATGGCAGACGCACCGGGCGAGAACGCAAAGAAGGGCTGGAAGCCCGCCACACAAGCTGTGCGCGGCGGCCTCATGCGGTCCGAGCATGGCGAGATCTCCGAAGCCCTCTACCTGACCTCCGGGTATTCCTATGACAGCGCCGAACAGGCCATGCGCCGCATGGCGGGCGAAGAGGACGGATTCGTCTACTCCCGCTATGGCAGCCCGACGTGTGAAATGCTGCAGCAGCGCCTCGCCCTGATCGAAGGGGCCGAGACTTGCCGCGTCGCTGCGTCCGGCATGGGGGCGATTTCCACGGCCATCCTCGCCCCGCTGAAGGCAGGTGACCGCGTTGTGGCCGCCACCGCCCTGTTCGGTTCGTGCCGCTGGATCATCGCCAACCAGATGCCGAAATTTGGCATTGAGACGGTGTTCGTCGATGGCGCAGACCTTGAGGCCTGGGAACGCGAGATCGCCAAGGGCTGCCAGCTCGTACTGATCGAAAGCCCGGCCAATCCCCTGCTGGATGGGGTCGACATCGAAGCCGTGGCGAAACTCTGCAAGGCGGCCGGCGCGACGCTGGTCGTCGACAACGTATTCGCCACGCCAATCCTCCAGAAACCGCTGGAGCTCGGCGCGGATGTCGTCGTCTACTCAACCACCAAGCATATGGACGGACAGGGCCGCGTCATGGGCGGAGCCATCCTGTGTGATTCTGCGCGGATGGAAGAAATCTATGATCCGTGGCTGCGCCATCTCGGCCCGGCGGCCTCGCCGTTCAACGCCTGGGTCGTGCTGAAGGGGCTCGAAACGCTGAAGCTGCGCGTGGACCAGCAGACCCGCAATGCGGCGCGCCTCGCCGATGTGATCGCCGACCATCCGGCCATTGCCGCTGTGCGCTATCCACACCGCGAGGATCATCCGCACTACGAAATCCACAAGCGCCAGATGAGCGCAGGCGGAACGATGATCGCCTTCTCGCTGAAAGGCAGTCAGGCCGAAGCATTCAAATTCCTGAACGCGCTGGAGCTGGTCGATATCTGCAACAATCTCGGCGACACCAAGACGCTGGCCTGCCACCCCTCCTCCACCACACACCGCGCGCTGAGCGATGACGAGCAGGCTTCAATGGGCCTAGATCGCAGCTGGATCCGCATGTCCGTGGGATTGGAAGATTCTGACGATCTTGTAATGGATTTGACGCGCGCCCTTAACAGTGTGTGAACGAATTGGATTGAATTTTACCTAAATGGGCAGACGGGTTCCTCCTCCACAGTATGAGCATGTAACGGATGGCGTGCGCATTCGCGTTCGCCCGAAATTCATGCACGACGAGTCAGAGCCCGCCCGCGCGCGCTTCATGTGGTCCTATACGGTCGATGTGGAGAATGAGAGCGAACAGACCTGGACCATCGTCCGGCGGCATTGGCGCATTGTCGATGCCGAGGGGCGTCGGCAGGAAGTGGATGGAGACGGCGTGATCGGCCAGACGCCGACGCTCGGCCCCGGTGAACGTTTCAGCTATACGTCCGGCGCGCCGCTGGCTGCGCCCTCCGGCATCATGGGGGGCACCTATGATCTGGAAGGCGAGGATGGCCGCGTGCTGATCGCCACCATCCCCATGTTTTCCCTGGACAGCCCGTACGAAACGTCGCTGCCCTCCTGATCCGGCCTAGCCTTTCAGGCCTTCCTTGATCAGTTCGTTCACGCGGTCACGATTGGCGCCTTCAATGAACTCATTGCCGATGAAGAAGCTTGGCGTCGCTTCCACGCCCAGCGTCCGGGCCAGCTGTTTGGAATCAGCCAGCTTGCGCTGAATATCCATCGACTTCATGTCCGCCCGCATCTTCTGGACGTTCATTCCGACGTCTTCTGCAACCTCGTCGAGCTTGGCTTCGGTCAGGTCGTTATTGTTCTTGATGTCCATCAGCGCGAGATGGAACTCAAGGTACTTGTCCTGCTTGCCTGCGGCCAGCGCGGCGAGGGAAGCTGTCTCGCTGATGCCGCCAAAGATCGGCAATTCCTTGAACACAACGCGCACATTGCCATCATACTCTTTCGGCAAGGCCTGGATCCAGTCGGTGGAGCGTTTGCACCAGCCGCAGCGATAATCGAAGAACTCGACCACGGTGATCTCAGCATCTGCCGGGCCGATCGAATAGTCGCCCGGATTGTTGTAGATCGCATCGAAATTGCTCGCGATGGCCTGTTGCGCCTCCGCTGAGGCAGCCGCTTTCTGTTTGGCTGCCAGCTTGATCAGCGCTTCCTCGATGATCTCCGGATTATCCAGAATGTACTCGCGTACGACCTGTTCCATCGCTTCGCGGTCCGCCGCGGCGGGGGCGGAATTGTCGGCGCAGGCAGTCAACGCAAGGGCGGAGCCAGCGGCCATCATTGAGGTCAGTTTGAAATTCATGCGGAATGCTTCCTGTTCACAGGTCAGAGGGATTTGCCGTCACATATACGGCGTCGGCGCGTCGCGTCCATCCGGCCTGACGCAAAGTTGATCGCTGGCTATTGGGCCGAGAATGAAAGGCGCGGCCCGCGGCGATACATGTCGCGATTGTCGGGATTGTTGGCGTCTGTCACCAGCAGGATGTCGTCTGCGCGGCGATAGTCCGGCGTGCCCGGCTCCAGGCTTTGCACGGCGAAGTGCGCAAACCGGTTGGCACGTACAATGTCTCCTACCGCATAGGCAGACTCCGCCGTTGCCAGCTGCGCATCGGCGCGGCGCCCCTGCTTTTCGTAGGTGATGGCCAATTGAGCCCAGGCGAACGCATTGTTCGGCTCTGCCAGCAGTGCATCGCGCAACGCCTTTTCCGCAGTGTCCACATCGCCCGGCTCATCCCGTGCGTTCAGGGAGCGCGCCAGATTGATGAGCAGCAGCGGCTGGCCCGGCTTCAGCTCCAGCGAGCGGGCATGAGGCGCAACAGATTCTGCAGCCCGGCCACTCTCGAACAGTATCTGGCCTTTCAGCTCCCAGTAATAAGGGTTCTCGGGGTCTTCCTCGACCAGTGTTTCGACCTGTTCCAGCGCGCGATTGATGTCAGACGCCTGCATTGCCGCGATGGCACGGGCATAGCGCGCAGGCTGGCTCTGGTCGCTGGCGGGATACTCCCGCGCCACCTTGTTCGGCGTGTCCAGAAAGCCGATCAGCTTGGCGCGCATCATCTCATACTGGCGCTGCTCAACATCCGTCGGCGGCAAATCCATCAAGCCGGTTTCCTCGGCCAGCATCCGCACATTGCGGATACGGTCAGAGGCCAACGGGTGCGCCCTAAAATATGGATAGCGACGCGCGCTGGACAGCACTTCCTGATAACGGAAATTCTCGAAGAATTCGACGATGCCGCGCGGCGACTGGCCCAGCTGGGTCAGGTATTCCACTGCGGCGGCATCCGCCATCGCCTCTTCAGAACGCGTATGCGTGAAGAAGTTCAGCGCCGCGAATTGCTGCGACGATCCGATCAGCGCTGCACCTGCACCGCCCTCTCCGGCGGCCATTGCCAGAATACCGAGGCCGATGGAAAGCAGTGCCGGACGCATCGCCACGCCAGCAGCGCGCGACCGGCTGACCGAGTGGCCACAGGCGATGTGACACGTCTCATGACCGATCACGCCCTTGATCTGCAGCGAGGAATCCGCCGCGATGATCAGGCCGGTGTGGATATGAATGTTCTGGCCATTCGCCACAAAGGCGTTCAGCGACGGGTCATTGATCAGGTAAAGGCCAACATCATTCGGCTGCAGGCCCGCAACCTCCAGGATCGGATCGGTCCAGTCCCGCAAGGTTTCCTCGATCTCCGCATCGCGGATCAGGCTTTGCGCCGTTGCACTCGCAGCCATCAAGGCGGCCAGGGCAGCCGTTGCGGCCAGTTTCAGGATATTCCGCGCCATTCAGAGCGCCTCCTGTTGATTACATCTACATCCCTGATTTTATGGGACGCATATCCGGATGGCGAGGGATTCCTCGCACTCTAACGGAAATGTCAGGAATCTGCTGACTGGAAGATGAATGTCAATGCGGGGTCCAGCCGGATGCCGATCTCTGCACCAGCCTTCGGCGCTGTCATCCGCGGCACCAGCGCGACCAGCTCCTGTCCCGCACAATCCAGCAGCAATCGGCAGAGCGGCCCGGTCAGCTGGCTGGTCACCACCGTCGCCCGCACAGGCGAGGTTTCGTCCTGAACGACGCCCTCGGGCCTTACGACCAGTTCCGATCCGGCGGGCACGGCCTGCCCCGTCAGGCCCGCAGGCATATCCGGCCCGGAGATGCGACTGACCGGCCCCAGCGCAGCCGCAATCGCGGCGCTGTCCGGTTTCAGGTAAACATCACGCGCCAACCCCTGCTGCAACAGGCGCCCGCCTTGCAGAATGGCAATCGCATCGGAGCTTTCCAGCGCCTCGGTCGGGTCATGCGTCACCAGAAGGGCCGGAATGCCAGCTTCCCGAATGGCTGCCAGCGCCGTGTCGCGTACGCTGCCCCGCAGGGCCGGGTCGAGGCCGGAGAACGGCTCGTCCATCAGGATCGCTGCAGGCTCAGGTGCCAGCGCGCGGGCAATGGCGACGCGCTGCTGCTCCCCGCCGGACAATTCATGCGGATAGGCATCGGCCCGGCCCGTCAGACCCAGACGCGCCAGCCACTCCGCTGCGATCGTTCTGGCCGCCGCCTTGCCACGGGATTTCAGACCAAAGGCCACATTCTGCGCCGCCGTCAGATGCGGGAACAGAGCGAAATCCTGAAAGATCAGCCCGATGCGGCGCTTCTCTGCTGGCACCGTCTTTCCGGGCGCAGACAACATCTGGTCCCCAAGTCGGATCTCGCCCTCGTCCAGAGGCTCGAGACCGGCAAACAGGCGCAATAGCGTGGACTTGCCCGCGCCCGATCCGCCGAGCAATGCCGTGATCTTTCCCGGCTCCAGATCGAGGCTCACCCCGTTTACAACCGTGGACACGCCATAGCGGCGGGAAACGTTGCGGGCCGTCAGGTGAACGCTCATTCCGCATCCCCCGGACGCGAACGGCTCAGCCGCCAAGACAACAGGATCACGGGCAACAGGCCCGCCAGTGTGATCAGCAGCGAGGGCAGCGCCGCCGCCGCCAGCCGCTCATCCGTGGCATAGGCGTTCGCCCGCACGGACAGGGTGTCCCAATTGAACGGCCGCAACATCAAGGTCGCGGGCAGCTCTTTCAGGGACTCAACAAACAGGATCAGCGCACCAGCCATGGCGCCTGATAGCGCGACCGGCAGGTCAACGGAAACCGCCCGGCGCAGCGGCGATGCGCCGAGGCTTTCCGCGGCATAGCCCATTGAGGCGGGTGCCCGGCCCAGCGCAGCCACCATCGGTTCGGCGCCAGAAGTAGTGAACCTGCTGGCATAGACCCAGGCCAGCGCAAAAATCGCCCCTGCCCCGGTCAGCGTCAGGCCCAATTGCCCCATCACGATCAGCGCGCCGAGTGCCAGAACCGCACCCGGAATGGCATAGCCCGTTGACGCCATCAGCCGGGCAAACCCTGCGACCAGGCCGCTCTGGCGAACGGTCAGTGCGATCACCAGCGCCAGCACGAAGGCCAGCGCTGCACCGGAGCCCGCCAGGATCAGCGTGTTGAACAAGGCCCGGCCGATGGGCGCGATGCTGTCGCGGGATTCCATCACCAGCCAGACAAGTCGCGACACAGGCAGAACAAAAGCGACAAGGAAGATCAGGCCGCACAAGGCGCTTGCCGCCAGACCCGCGCCGAGCGGCAACCGCGCGCGGGACACTGTGCGCCAGCGCGTTGAGCTCTGCTGGCTGCCCGCCCGGCCGCGTGTGTAGCGTTCGGCAAGGATGAGCCCGATCACGATGGCCACAAGCACCAGCGCCAGTCGCGCCGCCGCGGCCGGTTCGCCGAAGCTCTGCCAGGCCCGCACGATGCCGAAGGTCAGCGTCGGCACGCCCAGATACTCCGCCGCGCCATAATCCGCCGCGGCCTCCATCAGGGCGAGCGCGAGACCGGCGGCAATGGCCGGGCGCGCGGCTGGCAGGGCAACCTGCCAGAAACGCCGGAAGCTGCTGGCGCCGAGGCTGCGTGCAGCTTCGAGTGCGCAGACCGATTGCGAGACAAAGGCGGCCCGCGCCGTGAGATAGACATAAGGATACAAGGCACAGGTCAGCACGAAGGCAAGCCCCGGCAGGTTGCGCATATCCGGAAACCAATAGTCCCGCGCCGACAAGCCCGTCACATCCCGGATGGCGACCTGAAACGGCCCCATCAGGCCCATAAGATCTGCATAGGCATAGGCCAGCACATAACCCGGCGCAGCCAGGGGAAGGATGAGCAGCCATTCGAACACGCCGCGCCCCGGAAACTGGTACATGGTCACCAGCCAGGCCGCCGGAACAGCCGTGATCAGGATCATGATCCCCGTCAGGGCCAGCATGCCGAGCGTGCCGCCGGTATAGCCGACCAACAGCGTGTCGCGGATATGGCTCCACGCATCGCCGCCACCATTCACCAGTCCGGCAATCAGCGTCACGAAGACCGGCACCGCAATGATCAGGCCCGCCATCAAGGCGGGCCCGTCAACGCTTCTGAACCGAAAGCTTCGAATGTCGCTCAAACTGGTCAAATGAAATCAGTTCCAGCCAGCCCGGTCATAAATGGCTTGTGCCCGTGCCTGATTTTCCCCCAGCGTATTGAGCGGGAAGACACTTTCCTTGAAGTCTGACGGCAAGCGCTCAAGACCGACCGGCATCTCTGCGCCCTCGACCAGCGGGATCTCCTTGGTCTCTGTGGTCAGCAGGAACTGCCCCTCTTCCCCGGACAGCCATTCGATGAACTGGATCGCCGCTTCCTTATGCGGCGCATTGGCGGCAACGCCTGCGCCCGTCACGTTCACGTGCGTGCCCCAGCTATCCTGCTGCGGGAAGGACAACATGGTCTTTTCTACCGTGTTGCGCTGGGTGTCGGAGCCTTGGGTCATACGCACCCAATAATAGTGATTGACGAGCGCGACGGAACACTGACCTGCAGCAATTGCCTCGATCTGGGTTGTGTCACCGCCTTGCGGCTGGCGGGCGAAATTCGCCACAACGCTGCGCGCCCAGGCCGCCGCTGTTTCCTCGCCCAGCCGGTCTACCAGCTCGCCCATCAGGGAGAGATTGTAAATGTTCGTGCTGGAACGCATGCAGACCTCGCCTTCAAAGGCCGCACTCGCAAGGTCGGCATATTCGTCTACTTGGTCGGGCTGAACACGGTCCGGATCGTAAACGATCACGCGCAAGCGCTTGGCGAGGCCGAACCAGTGCCCCTCCGGATCACGGAAATGCTCTGGAATGCGCTCGGACAGCACATCCGAATCCACCGGCTGCATCAGGCCTGCGTCCATGAACCGGTAGAGTGTGCCAGCATCGGACGAAAGAATGACGTCCGCGGGACTGTTGTCCCCCTCATTCTTCATCGCCTCAAGCAATTCGGCCGTACCGGATTCGCGGAATCGGACGCGAATGCCGGTCTCCTCCTCGAATTTCCGGTACATCTCCTTGTCGGAATCATAGTGCCGCGCCGAATATACATTCAGCACGCCCGCAGGCTCTGCCGGCGCAGTGGCCTCTGGCGCAACCGCTGCAGGTTCGGACGGTTCTTCAGTCGGCCCGCCACACGCAGCAACAAACGCGACGGCAGCAGCCAGAGGTGTATACCATTTCATGGAACCTACTTTCCTTCTCGAGCATTGATGGTCCGTTGAAACACACTTGAGAATGGATCGCAACAAAGAGATGCGCGACCTTTTTGCCCGAATTTTGCACATCTGAACGGAAAATCCGAAAGAGTCTCAAAACGGCTATGCTGCGCCGCAATATTTGAGGTAGAAGGGTTTGATACAAACAAACTCCACTTTTGTGGATATAAAGCCTGATGGTTGGGGAAAAAATGAACGACATTGTCTTGGATCTGGACTTGGGATCGCCTGAAGAAGACGCCCTTTTGTCTATCGTGCTGGACTCCTTCATTACCGAACAACTTTCTCACGATCTGGACGAAGCGCCTCAGATGATGGTGCGCACGGCATTCCGCCCCAGCGGACAGATGTGCAAGGAAGTCGTCTTCCAGAGCCGCAAATGGGCAGACGCCTTCAAATCCTACTGGGAAGTCCAGAAAATGCAGGCCAACGCGGCCTGAGCATTCATTTCTGCAATTCTATCGCCTAGATAGCGCGCATGACCTGCGCCGCTGCCAATTCCTCACATCCCCGCATTGCCATTGCAGGCGCAGGCATCATCGGGCTGAGCTGCGCGCTGGAACTTGCCCGGCGCGGCGCATCCGTCACCCTGTATGATCCGAACCCGCCCGGACGCGGCGCCAGCTGGGCCGCCGCCGGCATGATCGCCCCGGCCTTCGAAGCGGCCAGCGAAGAGGGCGTTCATCCGCGCCTGTTCGATCTTTGCCTTGAAAGCGCAGGTCTCTGGCCGGATTTCGCCGAGCAGCTGGAACGCGAGAGCGGCCAGTCCGTCGGCTATGCGCCCGGCCCCTCGCTCGCTGTCGCCGCAGATGAGGCCACGGCCAAACATCTGGACGGCATTCTGGAAACGCTTCAGGCCCGCGCCCTGCCCGGCGACCAGTTGGACATCGCCGCCGCCCGCGCCATAGAGCCCGCCCTCTCCCCGGATTTGTGCGGCGCCCTGCGACTCCAGACCGATGGCCATGTGAACAATCGCGCTGTCGTGTCTGCGCTGATCTCGGTCTGCGAACGCCATCCCGCCATCACACTCGAAGCCACCGCCGCGCCGCTCCATGCCTCCGGCAGCACACTGGCGATCGACGGCCATGATCTGTTGCTCGTCACCGCCGGCTGGCAGAGCGCCGCGCTGAAGGTGAGCGAACAGGGCAAACAATTCAGCCTCGTGAATTGGGAAACCACGCTGGACGAGATCGATACGTTCGGTGGCCAGATGCTGTCTGTAGAGCGACGCGCCGACCATCCTGACACGACGCTGCGCGCCGGGCCGATCTATATGGTGCCGCGTGGCCGGGAACTGGTCATTGGCGCCACGATGGAGCCGGGCCGCACGACGGGCATGCCGAACACGGATGATATTGCCGCGCTCCTGTCGCGCGCGGCGACCATCGTGCCCTCGCTGGCCGATGCGCGGATCGCCTCGACCTGGTCCGGCGTTCGCCCCGGTACGCCAGACCTCGCGCCCTTCCTCGGTCGCACGCGCCAGCCGAACATGTTTGTTGCCGCAGGCCACTATCGCAATGGCATCCTGCTGACTCCGATCACCGCCCGCATCATCGCCGACCTGATGCTGGAGGAGACCGCAAATCCCCTCGCCGAGGCATTCACGCCGAACCGGTTGCAATTTAAACGAAAAGTTGCTTATAGTCGAGGCTGACAACGATCACAGCTGACAACTTAAATGGCTAAAGATAGTAAACCGCCCTCCAGCGAAGAACAAATACGACCATTACCCGCCGGTGATAATTGGTTTTTAATCAGCGATATTAGTTCTGACTTAGATCCGACTAGAGCATTCCCAGTTTGGAGGTTTCACAACGCTGACTTAAATGACGTTAAAGTTGTACATGTCGAATTTTCCGATGGCCCTGATGGGAACGTGACACCGACCTCTATTGAAGAGCCAACTTTTGGCGGCCTTATGCAGCACTTCGTATATATGACCGCAGACGAACATGTCGGATTCACGGAAAGAGAAATAGGTTCATTAGACTCATTACGAGAACGAGCAAAAACTCTTTTGTCGAGGCTTACTTCACATCAGTCAACCTACTCTACCCGTTTCGATGACAAGCAGGCTGCAGCTAATTCTGAAGCACTCGGCATAGCATCCTTGATGCTTCCTCAAGACGGACAATTTGAAATGAGTGACAAGGAGGCTGAGGCAGTCATCGCCACACAAGTTCAGCAAATTTCTTTGAAGCTAAATAGTACAATCAATAGACTTGAAAAAACTATCCAAAAAATAGAAAGCAAGTAGTTATGGGAGCTGTTGATCTTTTTAGAGAAGTTATGACGTTGACCTCGAATGTTGCCCGCTTAGAGGGAACCCTTGATCGAATGGACAACTTGATTCGGGATTTGAACGATAGAATTTCAAAGCTCGAAAACAGTTCAGAACTTACTTTGGAGAAGGCTAAGAACGCAAGCATGATGCAAACTGCCGAGATGCATGGACAGATACTTGAACGTTTTGTCAAATTAGAAACTGACGTAAAAGGACTTCATGTTGCCCAAACGGCTTCGCTGTCTCGGCAAAGCTTGAATCACCACCAACTTGCATCCAACCAAGCCGACGACATCGATGGTTAAGCTCAACTAGAGCGGCTTCCCTTGAACTGGGCCGCGGAATGCGTATGTAGACGCCTCGATCCGCAGAGACACCATCCCGAGACAATATTGGAGGCCAAAGACATGGATTACGCAAAGCCCACCGCTTCGCTCTCCCTTTCCATGATGATCCGGCCTGCCCATGTCTTCTCTTCTCACGCTCGATTCCCTTTCCCTCACCACGCCTGACGGCACGCCGCTCTTTGACGGGCTGAACCTGTCGCTTGGCCGCGAACGCATTGGCCTTGTCGGGCGCAATGGCTGTGGCAAGTCCACACTGCTGCGCGCGATTGCCGGTGAGGTCACGCCCGCGCGCGGCACACTGTCCGTACACGCCCGGCTGGGCCGCCTTGCCCAGATTGCCGATGAGTCGCAGACCCTCAGCGAAACCCTCGGCGTGGCAGAAGGCCTTGCCCGGCTCGCGCGTCTGGCGGCGGGCGATGGCACACTGGAAGATGCTGAGCTGGCCGACTGGACGCTGGAAGCCCGGCTGGAAGAGACCCTCGCCTCCACCGGCCTGCGCGACATGCCGCTTGATACCCCCATGCCACAACTCAGCGGCGGCGAGCGCACACGCGTGATGATCGCCCGCCTTCTTCTGGAGCAGCCGGACATCCTGCTGCTGGACGAACCCACAAACAATCTCGATGCGGACGGGCGGTGTGCCATCGCCGACCTGCTCGCCCAGTGGCGCGGCGGCGCACTCATCGCCAGTCATGACCGGGACCTGCTGGAGCAGGTCGACCGGATCGTGGAATTGACCCCCATCGGTGTCACACTGTTCGGCGGCGGCTGGAGCGCCTTTCGCGAAGCGCGCAACGCGGCCCGCGCCCAGGCCGAAGCCGACCTTACCCGCTCCGCCGGTGCCCTCAAGCGTGCCGAGACAGACGCCCAGCGCGCCCGCGAGAAACAGGACCGGCGGGAAAAGCTGGGCCGGGCGACCCGCGCGCGCGGATCCCAGCCAAAGCTCGTGCTGAATGCCCGAGCCGAACGCGCCGAACACACATCTGCCCGCGGCGACCACCTCGCCGGACGCCTGATTGGCGACGCCGCAGACGCCTTCGAGGCCGCCCGCGCAAAAGTCGAGATCACCGCGCCCATCTCGATGGATGTGCCACACATAGACCTGCCCCATTCGAAAGACATTCTCCGCGTAAAAGACGCGGTCGCCGCCTTCGGGGATCGCCACCTGTTCGACCCGCTCTCGTTTGAGCTGCGCGGCCCCCGGCGCGTCGCCATCTCCGGCCCCAATGGCTCGGGCAAGTCCACGCTGATGCGGATGATCCTCGGCGAAATCCCCCCCGTCTCCGGCACGGTCGAGACGCTGACGCCGCGCATCGCCCGGCTGGACCAGCATGTCAGCCTTCTGCCGCGGGAAGGCTCCATCCTCGACGCGCTCCACACCGTGCAGCCGCATCTCAGCCGCAACGCGGCCCATGCCGCCCTCGCCCGCTTTGCCTTCCGCAACGAGGCGGCGCACCAATCCGTGAGCACGCTCAGCGGCGGCGAACGCCTGCGCGCTGGCCTCGCCGCCATCTTCGCCGCGCCCGAGCCGCCCGAACTCCTCCTGCTGGACGAGCCGACCAACCATCTCGACATGGCCACGATCGAAACCCTCGAAGCCACCCTCAACGCCTATACCGGCGCCCTCCTCGTCATCAGCCACGACCCCGCCTTCCTCCAGGCCATCGGCATCACGGACCACATTGCGCTCGACTGCTAGAAAGACCCTAATTGCAGACAAAGCGACGCACGCTCCCGACAGGCTTGGCCAATTGCTAAAATCAACATTAGATTGATGGCGTTCCTCACGGAGAGAGCCCGAATGACCGATGTTGCGCCACAAGATCTCATCGTCTTCGACGGATATTGTGTTTTCTGTTCGGGCTTCGCACATTTCATGACGCGGAATGACAAGCTCGGACGTTTCCGATTTGTTACAGCGCACTCTCAGACCGGGCAGAACCTCTATCGCAAATACGATCTCTGTCCGGAGGAGATGGAAACAAACATCGTGATAATCGGTGGCAGCGCATACACTCACATGCGCGCCTTCACAGCCGCTATGAGCACACTCGGCTGGCCGTGGCGCGCCGCCCGCATTTTGAATTTCTTGCCCGACGGATTCAGCAAGTCGCTCTATCTGCTGATCGCCCGCAACCGGTACAAGCTGGGAAGGCGCACATGCCCTATGCCTTCGCCCGAACTGAAGGCCCGGCTAATTGAGTAAGTGTGTTCTCATCCTGGGTGGATATGGCGTATTCGGAGGAAAACTGGCAAAGGCGCTCTCTGCCGACCCGCGGTTTGAGGTGATCGTCGCAGGTCGGAGCTTTTCGAAGGCTAGCGCTTTTTGCACGGGCACCCCCTGCCGCCCCGCTCAGCTGGACACGCACACGAACGATTTCGCTGACCGGCTTGCCGCCGAGGCCCCTTTCATCGTCGTAGACGCCTCAGGTCCGTTTCAGCGTCGCTGCGATGATCGCTACCCAATCGCACGGGCCGCGTTGGCGGCTGGTGCCCATTACCTCGACTTGTCCGACGACGGAGACTTCACAGCCAATATCTCGATCTTGAACGATCAGGCACGCGAGAAAGCCCTTACTGTCCTGTCGGGCGTATCCAGCGTACCGGCCCTGTCGTCCGCCGCGGTCACGCGGTTGAATTCGGGGATGGAGCAGATTGACCATATTGAAAGCGTCATCCTACCCGGCAATCGCGCCCCCCGCGGTTTGTCGGTCATCCGGGCGATCGCCGGACAGGCCGGGCGCCCAATGCGTATCTGGCAGGCCGGGCAATGGAAAGAGGTTACCGGATGGGGAGACATCACGACCCTGACTCTTTCCCTTCCCGGCGCGCCAACGCTCCGCCGCCGATGGGCCAGCCTGATTGGCGCGCCAGACCTTCAGCTTTTCCCCGCTCATTTCAATGCGCGATCCGTCAGCTTTCGCGCCGGTCTCGACCTGAAACTGATGCATGGCGGGCTCAGCCTTCTCTCACAGCCGGTACGCTGGAAATGGCTGCCCAGCCTGGCGCCGCTCGCCCGGCCGCTGAAATGGGTGGCCGACCGGCTGGAACCGTTCGGGTCGTCGACCGGAGGCATGCGCGTCTCGGTTACGGGCCTAAAAGCGAGGCGAGAACCCATCGCGCGTGACTGGACACTGATCGTGGAGGGTGGCGACGGCCCTGCCATTCCGGCCATCCCTGCTGAAATCCTCTGCCGCAAGATCGCCAGCGGAGAAATCGCGCCGGGTGCGCGCCCCTGCCTCAATGAGTTCACCCTGGACGAAGCCGAACATGCCCTGGGTCGACTGCGCGTAACGACGGGACAGACGGAGCGCCCTGCTCCCTTCCTCTTTACGACAATTCTCGGCGACCAATTCAAGCGCCTCCCACCCCCGATCCAACAGCTCCACGCGGTCAGTCACGCCCGGCGCTGGACAGGCCGCGCAAGTATTGTTCGGGGCACCAGCCTGCTGTCGCGCCTTGCAGGGGCCATTGCCGGCTTTCCTCCGGCCGGCAATGATGTCCCCGTCACGGTCAGCATGACCCGCAACGGCGAGGCGGAAACCTGGCAACGAACCTTTGGAACGCACACTTTCCGATCCCAACTGTCTGCCGCATCCCCACCCGGCAGCGGCCGCATGCGCGAGCGCTTTGGCCTGCTCAGCTTCACGATAGCGCTCGGCGTCAATGACACGCATCTGGCATACCCAGTCGTCTCAGCCCGCCTTCTGGGTGCCCCCTTACCCCCATTCCTCCGCCCGCGCAGCACGACCCGGGAAACCGTAGATGCGCAAGGCCGCGCCTGCTTCGACGTGCGCATCGACCTGCCGCTTGGTGGCCATGTTGCGACCTATACCGGATGGCTGGAGCCGAACGACTGACCACATTGCGCTCGACTGACGCAGGGCCATCGCTGGACGGGCCTGCCTGCCCGGCTTAAGTCTGGGCGACAGGAGGATACCGTCACATGCACCAGATCGCGCCGATGAGTGAAGACCAGACCGCCATCAAGGCCGCCGTCGAAAAAACGCTCGAACCCTTTGGGGACGAGTATTGGGCGAAGACCGACGAGACCGGCAACTGGCCGGAGGAATTCTGCGACGCCATGGCCGCGGGTGGCTGGCTGGGCATTGCCTTTCCCGAAGAATATGGCGGCGCAGGCCTCGGCCTGACCGAAGCGGCGCTGATGATGCAAACCGTCACGCGCACCGGCGCGGGCTATTCCGGCGCCTCGGCCATCCACCTCAACATTTTCGGGCCGAAGCCCCTGGAGCGGTTCGGCAATCCGGAACAGAAGCGCGAAAACCTGCCCAAGATCATCTCTGGCGAGGAGAAGATGTGCTTTGCCGTGACCGAGCCGAATTCCGGCCTCGACACGTCCAGCCTGGAGACCAAGGCCGAGCGCACGAATACCGGCTATGTCATCAATGGCCGCAAGATCTGGACGACCGGGGCCCAGCGCGCCGACAAGATCCTCATCATCGCGCGCACCACGCCCAAGGATCAATGCGCCAAGCCGTATCTCGGCCTCTCCCTTTTCTACACAGACCTCGACCCGAACAAGATCGAGCGCCAGCCGATCCCGAAAATGGGCCGGAAAGCGGTGGAGTGCAACATGCTCTACATTGACGGTCTGGAAGTGCCGAAAGACCACCTCATCGGGGAGGAAGGCGAAGGCTTCAAATACCTGCTTCAGGGCCTGAACCCTGAGCGCGTCCTGTTCGCTGTGGAATCCATCGGCCTCGGCTTTGCGGCGCTGGAACGTGCGGCGACCTATGCGAAAGAGCGCGTCGTCTTTGGCCGTCCGATTGGCCAGAACCAAGGCATCCAGCATCCGCTGGCCAAGGCCTGGGCCGAACTGTCAGCCGCCGAAATGCTCGCCTACAAGGCCGCCGGTCTCTATGATGCCGGACAGGATTGCGGGGCCGAAGCGAACGCCGCGAAATATCTCGGCACCGAGGCCGGCTTCCGCGCCTGCGAGACCGCCGTGCTGACTCATGGCGGCATGGGCTATGCGAAGGAATATCATGTCGAGCGCATGATGCGCGAAGCCATGCTCGCCCGCATCGCCCCGGTCAGCCGCGAAATGATCCTCAACTTCATCGCCGAACGCGTCCTAGGCCTGCCGAAGAGTTACTAATTGATCCGGGGACACCATCCGGCCTCTCCCCGGCCCTGAACACCGAAAACCCCTGATCTGCCCGGCAGGTCAGGGGTTTTTCTTTGTCCCGTATCCGACAGGCCCTCGCACTGTGGCAGGCTAAGCGGTATGGACTCGTTGTTTCGCCCCCTTGCAACGCCGCTGCCGGCGCGTCTGGAACCTTACCGGTTCTGGATCTGGCTGCAGATCGTGATGATCCGCGCCTATGTGCGTGCGGTGCGCGGCAAGGGAATCCTGTTCAGTACGCTGATCGACCGGCGCGGCAATGTCTATCTCAACTGGATCGAGAAGGCCCCGGAAGGCCTGAAGCCTGACCCGTTCGGCTTCACTCCCTCCAAAGCCTATCAGGCCGCCCTCACCGGCCCCGAGCCCGCTCATCCCGGCGAATGCCGGGACCTTGCGCCCCTTGCCGCGCCCTCTCCGCGCCGCATCGCGTACATCCCGCATGTCTTCACGCAGGGCCCCTTGCCCTTGCCGGACACCTGACCGCGCTTCCCACCTCCAGAAAACCCAACCCACGACCGAAGCGCCCTCACAGGCGTCGCATGTGCGGGTGGCACGCTCGTCTCCCTACAGATCATCGGCCTTCTTCATGTGTTCGAAGAATTCTTCCTTCGTGTTGGTCCGCGGATAAGGCTCATCCGGGACCGGCACATCGAGGAAGGCGCACAGGGGCGCCCAACCATCCTTAGCCGAATGCACCAGAAGGCGCTCGGCCGGAATGGCGGCCTTCACCGCGGCCTCATGCGCCTCGAAGGCGGCGATGATGCCATCCCGGTCGCGGGCACCGCCCAGGCTGCGCTCCAGCACTTTGGAGACCATCCTGAACCATTCCACCGCGGGCGGCGGCCAGGACGCCTCATCCCAGACCGTGGCCAGGATGGTTTCGGAAATACTGTTGTACCAGCTCTCGGCTGAGCGCGAGGAAAGGATCACCTTGGCATCCGGATACGCGGCGGCGAGCTCCTGCCAGAAGGCGGCGGTCGGCCAGTCTACCGCCGCGCCATAGCCGGCATAGATCGCCTCGAAATCCGCGCGCCCGGCCAGCGCCTCATTCCAGAGCGGCACCTGCGCATCGCCATTCTCGATCACCTCGATCATGTGGTGGCAAGGCCCGAATCCCAATTGTTCCAGAGCCAGCTTCAAGGACATTGTGCCTGTTCGGCCAAATCCTGCGCTGAAAACCGATAGTGTCATACTGTCCCCTCCCAACTGCCAGAATTGCAGTATGGAGACCGAATTATCACACCCGGAAGGGAGTTGACAGAAGAATCGGAAACGCCCGTTGCAGGCGAGGCTCAGGCCACGTCGCGGCGCGGTACGGGAACAAGGGTGCCCATGCCCTCAAAGCTTTCCTCGCCCGTCAGGTAAGGCAGCATCTTTTCAGCCGTCAGCGGGGTCGAGAAATAAAAGCCCTGCACCAGATGGCATCCAGCCGCACGGACATGCTCCAGCTCCTCGCGCGTCTCCACACCTTCGGCAACGCAGGCAATCGACAGAGACCGGCACAGACGGCTGATGGTCCGCACAAGGCCGAAGCTCTTGTCATTGCTCTCGATCGAGGACACGAAGCTGCGGTCGATCTTGACGATGTCGAATTCGAGCTCCTGCAGGTATCGCAGGGAAGAAAAGCCCGTGCCAAAATCATCAAGCGCGATCTTTACGCCCAGCTCACGGAACTTCATGAGATTCTTGTGCACCTCGGTAAAGTCCGTCAACAGGGAAGTTTCGGTCACCTCAATGGAAATCCGCTTGCGCAAGCTTGGCGGCTGGCGGATCAGCATGGAGGCCATCAAATCCGTGCACTGCTGACTGTTCACATCCTGCGCAGACAGGTTCACGGCAATGCAGGCATTGTCCGGCCAGACTTTCAGCTGGGCAATCACCTTGCGGAACACGGCCAGCGTCATTTCCTGGGTCATGCCCGCCTTCTCGGCAATCGGCACAAATTCGCCCGGCGGCACCATGCCGATTTCCGGACTGTCCCAGCGCGCCAGCGCCTCGCACCGGCTGATCGTGCCATCATGCGTATCGATGATGGGCTGGAAGACGAGATGAATCTCGCGGTCGAGCCGCGCATTCTTGAAGGCCTGATGGACAAGCACTTCGCGGCGCTTGCTTTCAGCGTGACGGGAGGAGAATTCCACCACGGCGCCGGCCGCCTGCTCTTTCGCGCGGAACAGCGCAAAATCCGCCTGCTCCAGAAGATCCTTCGATGAGGCAACTTCAAAGCCCCGGGAGGACAGTCCGATCGAAGCCGACACACGGCTTGTATCACCGCTCGGCAGGATGACGGGATGGCCAACCTGCTTCACCAGCTCCTCGGAAAAGTCCAGCACATCCTTACGGCACATATCCCACGGCAGGACATAGGCAAACTCGTCCCCGCCAAGGCGCGCCACCACACCGCCCCGCCGGGCAACTGCGGTCTTCAGGCGCGCGGCCGTCTCCACAAGCACAGCGTCACCTGCAGAATGTCCGAACACGTCATTCAGCGGCTTGAAACCATCAAGATCAACCAGGCCAACTATCGGCATTTCTCCATCCGGGCACCGGTCGAAAAAGAGATTGATCTGTTCAAAGAACCGGCGGCGGTTGGGCAGGCCGGTCAACGTGTCGGACAGCGCCAGGAAGCGATTGGATTCGGCAAGGCCCGATGCGCGCTCATTCTCCGAAACCAGTTCGGAGTGGAGGTTTACGGATTCCACGATCCGTTGCTTGTGGGCATAGGACACTTTGAAGAACACGAGATAGGACACCGCCATCGGCACCACGATAAAGCTGTACGACGCCGGATGGGCCAGAACGAACAGAGCGCTGAAAACGAACAAAGTGCCGATAAGGCCGATTGCCACGATGCGCGGGCGCGGCATGGAACACATCATGCCAACCGGGCCGATCAAACCCGTGAACAGGGCCAGCTGTGTCTCGCGAGCCCCTTCCGCATAGGGGAATAGCAGGCAAATCCATCCTCCCAGCACGATGAAAATGGTCACTGAGCCAATTTCCATGGCCCGGAAATCTCTTTTCGCCTTGTCCGGATCGGTGAAATCTGCCTGCGACATCTGCCAGTGACTGATGCGCAGGATACTCCCCACAATAAAGAAGGCGGGAATACCCAGTGTCAGGTAAAGCGGCGCAGCCTCAAGGAAACACAGGCCCAGTGAAAACGCCGCAACACACAGCATGACATACAGCGCCGGCAGATTCTGGGTGGTCGCCCGAATCTGCTCCATCATCACGGCCTCATCCATGGACCGCGCATTGTGCAGCATGGCGCGATAGTGCTTGATGTCGGAAATTCTTTGCATCGACGATTCACTCTATTGAGCATCGACGCTTAAGCCCTGTTCTATAAAGCCCGGTTTAGGTGACGGAAAATTCCACAGCTTGTCGTTAACGCTACCTTCACAGTGTAAAACCGCGTCAGACTTGCGTCTGGCCACTTGCTTTTCCCGGATTCGCTGGCAAAGAGCGAAGCATGACTGACACACTTCCAGACCGCCTCGCCCTAGACCCGGCCAGCAAGTATCACGATGCAGACCTGCTGCAGCGTGAGATCGGCGTACGCTTCAATGGCGTCGAGAAAACCAATGTCGAGGAATACTGCATCTCCGAAGGCTGGATCCGTGTTGCCGCCGGCAAGGCTGTCGACCGCAAGGGCCGCCCCCTGACGCTGAAGCTGAAGGGCGAAGTGGAAGTGTGGATCAAGGACGAGCCACAGAGCTGAAGGCCAACTGCTTTCTTCCAGAATTGAATGACTCGGCATAAACCTCTCACCGGGAGGAATTTGTCATGCCATATCTTGTCGCCGGACTGGTCCTGTTCTTCGGGGTCCATCTGTTTTCCGCTTTCCGCAGCCGCGCGCCGGGCAAGGATCTGCGCCAGCGGCTCGGCTACGCGCCCTATATGGGCCTCTACAGTCTCGTGGCGATTGCGGGCTTTGTGCTGATCATCATCGGCTATGATCAGGCTCGCTGGATCGGCTCGCTCTATTTCCCGCCGGTCTGGGGCCGGCATGTCACGATGGCGCTGATGCTGCCTGCGATGATCGCCCTGGCCGCGGCCTACCTGCCCGCCGGGCGGATCAAGAAAGCGCTGAAACACCCCATGCTGGTTGCTGTGAAGCTGTGGGCGCTGGGCCACCTGATCGCCAATGGCGAATGGAATTCCGTCGTCCTCTTCACCAGCTTCCTCGCCTATGCCGTGATTGACCGCATAGCCGTCAAGAAGCGCGGGGACAACGGCCCTGCCCCCGATGCGCCATCTTCCACACTGGGGGACATCGGCGCGCTCATTATCGGCATCGGGGCCTATCTGGTGTTCGTGTTCCACCTGCACGAATGGCTGATCGGCGTACCGGTCGTGCTGAAGGGCTAGCGGATGGAGGCCCAATGCGCCTGCGGCCAGCTGGTCGTCATCCTGACCGAAGATGTGACGCCGGCTGTCGTTGCCTGTCATTGCACGGCCTGCCAGCGCCGCTCGGGCTCGCCCTTTGGCGTTGGCGCCTACTACCCCCGCGCCCTGCTCTCCTTCTCGGGCGATAGCCGTGCCTGGACCCGGCAGGCCGACAGCGGCGGCGCGTTCACCACCCATTTCTGCCCGGTCTGCGGCTCCAGCGTTTACTGGACCACGGAGAAGCACCCGGACGCGGTTGGCATTGCTGTCGGGGCGATTGCAGATCCACACTTTCCAGCGCCTGTCCGGTCTGTCTGGGAAGAGACCCGGCATGACTGGGTCGTGATCACCTCCGCCACCCAGCACTTCCCGAAGGGCCGCAGCTGACCGCCCGTCAATGGCAGGCCCGGCGTCCGCCGCTTGCTCGCCGGTCTGAGGCAGGCTAAGTCGCTGGCCATGTCGAAACAAACCCGAATTTCCCGCAAGACCGTCAAGGACATCGCCGCCGCCAAGGGCGGGGAGCCGCTGGTCTGCCTGACCGCCTATGACGCGCCGATGGCCGAGATCATGGACCCGCATGCCGATCTGATCCTGGTAGGCGACAGCCTTGGCATGGTGGTCCACGGCCTGCCCTCCACGGTCGGCGTCACGATGGAAATGATGATCCTGCACGGTCAGGCCGTCATGCGCGGCAGCCAACAGGCCTTCGTGGTCGTGGACATGCCCTTCGGCAGCTACGAGACCAGCGAGGATCAGGCCTTCCTGAATGCCGCGCGGATCATGAAGGAAACCGGCTGTCAGGCTGTGAAGATTGAAAGTGGCGCCTATGCAGCCACCCAGATCGCGCATCTGGTCGAGCGCGGCATTCCGGTGATGGGCCATGTCGGCCTGCGGCCGCAGGCAATCAATGTGGATGGCGGCTTCCGCGCCAAGGGCCGCACCGGCTCTGAACGCGATATCGTGCTGAACGAGGCCCGCGCGGCGGACCGGGCCGGCGCATTTGCCATCGTGATCGAGGGCGTCGCACGGGATCTGGCAGACGAGATCACCGCTGAGGTGAGCTGTCCGACCATTGGCATAGGGGCTTCGGCCAGCTGTGATGGTCAGGTGCTGGTCACACAGGACATGCTGGGCCTGTTCGACTGGGCTCCGAAATTCGTGCGCCGCTATGGTGACCTGCGCACCGACATAGATGCCGCCATTGGCAAGTTTGCCGCCGATGTCCGGTCCCGCGAATTCCCCGGCCAGGCAGAGACCTATTCCCTGCGAAAACCTGATGCCAAACAGCCCTGACACGTTGCAGCTGGACGCAGGCACGTCTAGGTTCCCCCCGAAATCAGATTACCCGATCGGAGCGCCCCGTTGAGCGACATTTTTGACGAAGTCGAAGAAAGCATCCGTCAGGACAAGATGGAAGGCCTGTGGAAACGCTACAGGCCGTTCATCTATGGCGCGGCGGCGCTGCTCGTGGGGGCTGTGGCTCTCAACGAATTTGTCCTGCGCCCGCAAGCCGAACAGGCCCGCAATGAGCGTGCCCTGGCATTCGAAACCGCGCTGAACCTGCTGGAAAACGATCAGTATGTAGAGGCCGAAGCCGCCTTCCGCGAACTGGCCGAAGGCAATGGCAAGATCGCCCCGCTGGCCGCGCAATATCTGGCGCAGACCCAGTATGAAGGGGGCGGAGACGCCACCAGCGCCACGCGCACCCTGTCGGCCGCCGCCGCCGTGGAAGGCAGCCCGTATGAGCGCCTGTCCATCCTCAAGACGGCCTATTTCTCGGTCGATACCCAGTCCATGCAGGATCTGGAAGCGACGCTCGGCAGCCTGGTCGAGGATGAAGGCCCGCTTGGCGCGCTTGCCCGCGAACTGGTCGCCGCCAAGGCCTTCGAGACCGGCGACATCGCCCGTGCCCGCACTGAGTTCAATCGCCTGCGCTTCGACGCAGCCGCCCCGGAAGGCGTGAAGCGCCGTGCCGAGATTGCACTGGCCGCCATTCCGCCTGCCCCCGCTTCTGCTGACGCAGACGAGGTCGACGCAGGCGCCACCGATGCACCGGACGACAGCAGCGCGCCTGCCGAGACCGATTCCGCCGATATTGAGGAGACTGGCCAATGAGGCTTTCCCGCCGTTTTCAGCTGACCGCGACCGCAACCGCCCTTGTTGCCCTGTCGGCTTGCAGCAGCATTCCCTTCTTCGGCAATTCCGGGGATGATGAGAAGGAACAGCTCGACAAGGCTGGCCGCGTCACGATGGTGCTGGCTGAGGAAGCCATCGAAGCATCTCCGGATCTGGCCACCCAGTCCATCGACCTGCCGGAAGCGCAGACACTGACCTCCTGGCCTGAAGCGGGCGGCACGCCTGCCAAGGCGCCCGGTCATGTCATCGCTGCGCAGGACATGAAGGTCGCCTGGCGCACCTCCGTCGGCAAAGGTTCCAGCAACAAATCCGCCGTGACCACGCCGCCCGTGGCCAGCGAAACCGCGATCTTCACGCTGGACGCTGACCAGACGATCTACGCCACAGACATGTCCAACGGCCGGACGCTCTGGAAAAAGGAACTCAAGGGCCTGACCAAGCGCGACAAGACTGCGCTCGGCGGTGGCCTCGCTGTGAATGGCGATACACTGATCGTTGCAAGCGGCTTTGGCTATATCATGCGCCTCAACGCAGCAGATGGCAGCGAGATCTGGAAACGCGAACTGGGTGTTCCGATGACCGGCGCCCCGACCGTCAAGGATGGCTCGATCTTTGTGGCCTCCAACAATAACGAAGTCTTTGCACTGGATCTCGAAACCGGTGACACCGACTGGAGCGATCAGGCAATCGCGGAAACCGCCCGCGTTCTGGGCAGCCCGAGCCCGGCCGCCATCGAAGACTTCGTGATCGCGCCCTACTCTTCAGGCGAAATCATCGCCTATCTCGCGAACAATGGCCGCCGGCTGTGGACCGACGCCATTTCGCAGGCCGGCCGCTTCACGCCGATTTCCGAGATCAACGACATCGGCTCCCGCCCGGTTCTGGCCGGTGGCCTTGTGTTTGCGTCCAGCCAGTCCGGCATCACCGTGGCGATTGATGGGCGCAGCGGCAATCGCGTCTGGGCGAAACCAATTGGCTCGACCCAGGCCCCTGCCCTGGCATCGCAATACCTGTTCATCATCGGAACCAATGCCCGTCTGGCTGCGCTTGACGCTGGCACGGGCGAAGCCTTCTGGGTAACGGAACTGCGTCAGTACAAGAACGAGAAGAAGAAGAAAAAGCGGATCAGCTATGCCGGGCCGCTACTGGCCTCGGGCCGCGTGCTGATCGTGTCGTCTGATGGCGAACTGCTGGCCTTTGATCCGCAGACGGGGGAGCAGACCGACTCTCTCGACATCAAGGACACTGTCTATATCGAACCCATCGCCGTTCAGGGGAAACTCTTCCTGCTGACCGACGATGCCAAACTGGTTGCCATTCAGTAGCAGGCCGCGCCGGGCTGGCGCGCCTCGCCTGAAGGCATTGAAGCGGGCTGAGCCATGCCATTGAAACTTGCCATCGTCGGACGCCCCAATGTGGGCAAATCGACCCTGTTCAACCGACTTGTCGGAAAGAAAATCGCGCTGGTCGATGACCAGCCGGGCGTTACGCGTGACCGCAAGCAGGCTGAAGGGTATCTTGCCTCCCTGCCGCTGATCCTGATCGACACGGCGGGCTATGAAACCGCCTATGATGACAGCCTCGAATCCCGCATGCGCCAGCAGACCGAAGCGGCCATTGCCGAGGCGGAACTGGCGCTGTTCCTGATCGATGCCCGCGTCGGCGTGACGCCGGAAGACGAAAATTTCGCAGCCCTGCTCCGCAAGGCAGACATTCCGATTGTGCTGGCCGCAAACAAGGCTGAAGGCAAGCAGGGCGCGGTCGGCGTGATGGATGCCTGGTCGCTGGGGCTTGGTGAGCCGGTCGGCCTGTCCGCAGAACATGGCGAAGGCCTTGCCGAACTGTTCGAGGCAATTCGTCAGGCACTGGGCGAGGAAGCATTCGAGCTGGCCCTGCAGGAAGCCGAGCCGGATTACGATCCCCGCGCCGCCGAAGACATCATCGAAAAGCTGGCCCATATCGACATTGACGATCTCAGCGTCTCTGATGACGATCTCGTCGCCGCCATCGAAGCCGCTGACGTCGACATCGAACCAGAGCCCAAGAAGGACGACAAGCCGATCAAGCTGGCAATTGTCGGTCGTCCGAATGCAGGCAAATCAACCCTGATCAACCAGCTTCTGAAATCTGACCGCCTGCTGACCGGCCCTGAAGCCGGGATCACGCGTGACTCCATCTCCATTGACTGGGAATGGCAAGGCCGCCGCATTCGCCTCGTCGATACGGCAGGACTACGCCGCAAGAACAAGGTGCAGGAACGGCTGGAGCGCATGTCGACAGGCGAAACCATCCGGTCCCTGAAATATGCCGACATCATAGCGCTTGTCATGGACGCACATGAGGCGATGGAGAAACAGGACCTGCTGATTGCAGACCTCGCCCTGCGCGAAGGGCGCGGCGTTGTGCTGGTGATTTCCAAATGGGACACGGTCAAGAAGCCCGACGAGGCCGCACGCCATATCCGCGATCTGGCCAATCGCCTGATGCCAAACGCCGGCGGGGCTCCGGTGGTGTTTCTCTCCGGCCTGACCGGGAAGCATACGGACAAGCTGATGCCCGCCGTGGCGAAGGTCTATGAAGACTGGACCGCGCGCGTGAAGACCGGCGACCTGAACCGCTGGCTGCGCCATACAATCGAGCGCCACCCACCCCCAAGCGTGCAGGGCAAACGGATCAAGCCACGTTACATGGCGCAGATGAAGGCGCGTCCGCCGACCTTCGTTCTGATCGCGTCACGCGGCGACCAGATGCCGGAAACCTACAAGCGCTATCTGGTGAACAATCTGCGCGATGCGTTCGACATGCATGGCGTGCCGATCCGCCTGTTCGTGCGTCAGGGCAAGAACCCTTACGCCGACAAGGCTGACGGCGCTCGAAAGCCCCAGCCAAAAGGCCCCTATCGCGGCAAGCCGAAAGCCTAAGCGCATCACACGCATCCGTGACTGGAAACAATACATCCAGCGCCCTAGGCTCTCTGGCGAAATGACAAACGGAGCGTGACATGAACCAGATGCAGGATGTGGTCAAAACCTATTACGGCGAAACGCTGACCTCGTCTTCAGACCTGAAGACTGACGCCTGCACGACAGATGCCCGCCCACCCGCGCACGTATCGGCTGCTCTCGCTGCGGTTCATGATGATGTGGCCGCTCGCTACTACGGGTGCGGCCTCGCCATTCCGGCGGCGCTGGACGGTCTGAAAGTGCTCGATCTCGGCAGCGGCGCCGGGCGCGATGTATTCGCCCTCGCCAAACTCGTCGGTCCGGACGGCCATGTCACCGGCGTCGACATGACGGATGAACAGCTGGACATCGCGCGGTCGCATGAAGACTGGCACGCGGAAAAGTTCGGCTTTGCCGCGCCCAATACGCGGTTCGTGAAAGGCGAACTTGAGAAGCTGGGCGAACTGGACCTGGCACCGGGCTCCTTCGATCTGATCATCTCCAACTGCGTGATCAATCTCTGCACGGACAAGCCTGAAGTCTTCCGCCAGGCTCATCGCCTGCTCAAGCCGGGTGGCGAACTCTACTTCTCTGATGTGTATGCCGACCGCCGCATCCCGCAGGATTTGGTGAATGACCCCATCCTGTATGGCGAATGCCTGTCCGGAGCGCTGTACTGGGGCGACTACCAGTCCATTGCGCGCGCAGCAGGATTTGCAGATCCGCGAGTCGTGTCTCATCGCCGCCTCGGCATCATCGACCCCGTGCTCAAGGCAAGGGTGGAGCCGATCCGGTTTGCATCCGTCACCGCCCGCCTGATGAAGCTCGACGGTCTGGAGCCAGCCTGTGAGGATTACGGCCAGGCCGTCATCTACAAGGGCGGGATTGAGGGCATGGAAACCGTGTTCCGTCTTGATGCAGAGCACGAGATCGAAGCCGGCCGCGTCTTTCCCGTCTGTGGCAACACACTCGCCATGCTAATGGAGACGCGGTTCGCCCCATATTTCGATGTGGTTGGCCAGGGAGAGACCCATTTCGGCTTGTTTCCGGGCTGCGCCGCCCCGGATGTGTTCGCGGACACACAGGCATCCAGCGGCCCTGCGCCCGTAGGCGGGTGTTGCTGACCGGCCCTAGTCCGTTGGATCAACATTTCCGCGCAAGGCCTTGATTTCCCCGCGACGTTTCTTGGCGGCGATGCGGCGTTTGACGCTGCCATAGGTTGGCTTTGTCTTGATACGGCGCTTCGGCTTTCGGCTGGCACGCAGGATCATTTCGGCAAGGCGCTTGCGCGCGGCTTCCCGGTTCAGGGCCTGGCTGCGATGCTCGGACGCCTCCAGCACCAGCCGGCCATCCTTTGTGATGCGATTGGCATAGAGCTTGGCAAACCGCGTCTTCACATCGGGCGGCAGCGATGATGCTTCGACATGCCAGGTCAGCTGGACCGCCGTCGAGACCTTGTTCACATTCTGGCCGCCCGGCCCTGACGCGCGCACGAACGCCTCCGACACTTCCCAGGCGGGCAGCGTCAGCGTGTCGTTGATACGAATGTCTCCGAACTCGGCCATGGCGTTTCCTTAACATGGTGTTCAGCGAGAGTTCAGCCCCGCACATCTAGGTTCGCTGCATCAGCCCGCAAAACTGCGGGATCAGGCCGCCCCGGACCGGAGGTTCATTCCAGGGCGACAAGTCGGAGACGTAGCCTGCCATGAAACTTTTCAAGACCCTTACCACGCTGGTCGCCGCCACAGCGACGATCGGCCTTCTCGCTGCCCCAGCGGCCTATGCAGATCGCGGTCGCGGTGATCATCATCGCGGGGGTGGATATCATGATGGGGGCCATCGCGGCGGAGATCGCGGACACCGCAATGATCATCACCGCAGGGATTACAATCGCGGCCATCGCAACAATCACCACTACAAAAAAGGCCACCACGCGAAACGGCATCACTACAAGCCTGCACCGCGCCACGCCTATCGTGCCCCGCCGCGCGCGTACCGCCATTATGCTCCGCCACGCCATGCTTATTCGCGATACAGCCGCGCCTATGGCCCGTATTACCGGAAAGGCTACACGCCGCGTTACCATGTCGGCGGCTGGTACCGTCCGCACCAGCACACGGTCTACATTACCGATTACCACACCTATGGGCTCTATGCCCCGCCGCCCGGACATTACTGGGTGCGCGATCATCGCAGTGGCGACGCTGTGCTCGCCTCCGTCGCAACAGGGGCCATCATTGGCCTGGTAGTTGGCGCGCTGGCCTACGACTAGGATTTCCAGCCCTGTCGAAATCAGCAAGCCGCAGCGCCCGGGCCCCCTGCCCGGGCGTTTTTTGTGCGTCACGAAATTGTCTTCCAAAAAAGCCCGGAAGTTAACTTTGTAATGGCGCAAATCATGCTTAACTTTGATTCGTCCGGGATGGTTCTGGACAAAGTTCGTGCCTGTTGCACGCTTGAAAGGAGGTGATTCATGTCGAGTGAGAAAACCAGAGGGATCAACAAGTTTATATCCTGTGGTGCCCGGCCGGAGCAGCCTCCTGTCGGCGCATAGAGATATTTGAAGGTATGCTGAAACGCTGCCGAACTTGCTGAGTCCCGAGGACTCACGGAAGCCGCCCCAGAGGGCGGCTTCTTTGATTCTGATATGCCCTGACTGCGCCGGGTTACGTTTTGGCCGAAACAGCGCTATCTCACGCTAAACTTCTTAGCGGAGCACCCCATGAACGCGCTGACCCACAAGACCTCTGGCTGGAGCATTGGTACCGGCAAACCCCTGTCGGTGATTGCTGGCCTGAACGTATTGGAAGATGAGGGCCTCGCCCTGGAAATCGGTGGAGAGCTCAAGCGCATCTGCGAGCAGCTGGAGCTGCCCTATGTGTTCAAGGCGAGCTTCGACAAGGCGAACCGCTCTTCCATCAAATCCTATCGTGGCCCCGGCCTTGAGGACGGGTTGCGCACACTGGCCAGCGTGAAGGCAAAGCTGGGCGTGCCAATCTGCACCGACCTTCACGAGCCTGGCCAGGCTGAAGCCGTGGCCGAAATCGCGGACATCGTGCAAATCCCGGCTTTCCTGTGCCGTCAGACCGATCTCGTCGTGGCGACTGCTCAGGCCACTGCTGCCGCCGGCGGTATCGTCCAGGTGAAGAAAGCCCAATTCATCGCGCCGTGGGACACCAAGAATATCGTCTCCAAGATTGGTGAAGCCGCAGATGTCGGCGTAATCCTGTGCGAACGCGGCTCCAGCTTCGGTTACAACAATCTGGTGGTCGACATGCTCGGCATTTCGGAAATGCAGAAACTCGGCTGTCCGGTGACAATCGACGCGACCCACGCTGTCCAGCTGCCGGGCGCAGACCCACGCACCGGAGGGGCCTCGACGGGTGGTCGCCGGGATGGCGTGGCGATCATCGCCAAGTCTGCGATCGCAGCAGGTGCCGACGGCGTGTTCCTTGAGTTCCACACCGATCCCGACAAGGCGCTGTGCGACGGACCGAGCTGCCTGCCTATCTCATCCGCCGAAGGCCTGCTGCGCACGCTGAAAACTCTGCGCGAAGTGGTCAATTCTTGATCCGGGACGCTGTCTCATCAGACCGGGAGGCACTTGCCTCCATTCTTTTCCGCGCCAGTCGGGACGTGTTCCCGCTGGCCGGCATTGAGCGGATCGATAAGACCGAATTCAATCGCCAGACCGAAGGCGAAAGCATACTGGTCGCCGAAGAGGACAATCGTCCGGTCGCATTTGCCAGCATCTGGGACGCCGAACACTTCCTGCACCATTTCTTTGTCGACCCCGACTATCATCGCCGCGGCATTGGCCGGTCTCTGATGGTTGCCACAATGATGAGATATGGCAGCTCGCTATCGCTGAAATGCAACACGGCGAATACACGTGCCCGCGCCTTCTATCGCGCAATGGGCTGGATCGAAACCAATGAGCCCGGCGGGGAGAGCCAAGGCACGGGTAGCTGGATCTGGATCCGCACCCCCGTTGCCGCCGCAGCCCTAGGCCTGTTGCCAGATGAGCAAGACCGATGACGCGCCTGATCGCCTTCAACAAACCCTTCAATGTGTTGTCGCAATTCACCGACAAAGGCACGCTGGCCAGCACCCGCGAGACATTGTCAGACTATCTGGCAGTCCCGCGAGTCTATCCTGCCGGCCGCCTCGACCGAGACAGCGAAGGCCTGCTGTTGCTGACCGATGACGGGAAGCTGCAGGCGCGCATCTCCGATCCGAAGCACAAGATGGCAAAAACCTATTGGGCCCAGGTAGAGGGCGTGCCGGATGACGCAGCGCTGGATGCCCTGCGCAGTGGTGTGGACCTCAATGACGGACGCACCGCGCCAGCAAAAGCGCGTCGTATGGAAGACCCCGCCAATCTCTGGCCCCGCACCCCGCCGATCCGCTATCGAAAATCGGTGCCGGATAGCTGGATCGAACTGACAATCACCGAAGGACGAAACCGCCAGGTCCGGCGCATGACCGCTGCGGTCGGCCACCCCACGCTGCGCCTCATTCGTGTTCAGATCGGTGACTGGACGCTTGGCGATCTCGCCTCCGGGGAGTGGCGCGACATCAAGCCTTGAGCCCTGCACCTTCACAGATGGCATAACTCAGATTAGCAAGCGGCACTCCACCCCTTCCGGGCCAGCCCCGGCCAAACAGATGGAGCCCGAATATGGACGAGACCCAGCTGCCGGACTGGTTTGCCAACAACGCCCCGGAATGGGCCCTTGAGCCTGCGATTTTCATTGCGAGTGTCTGGAATGATGGCGCCTACGGGCTGACCTATGGCGAAATCACCATCGCTGTGATCATCATCATGATTGCCATGATGGTGCGTGGCCTGTTTGCCCGGATCATGGTGAAGACCGTGATGCGCTTTGCCTCCGGTACGAAATCCGGATTCGACGACGCTCTGGTGAAGTCCATCTCGACCCCGCTGAAAATCGTTCCTGTCATCATCGGCATCTACATTGCGCTACAGGTGACCAACATTTCCGGCGAAGCAGAAGTCTACGCCACGCGCATTCTGCGCTCGATCATCACACTCGCCGTGTTCTGGACCCTGTCTCGCGCCGTCCATGCGTTTGAGTTCCTGTTCCGCGGCCTCCGGTCTGCCCTGTCGCCCGCCGCAGTCGACTGGATGGTGAAAGCATTGCAGATCATCCTGATCGTGCTGGGCCTTGGCGCCGTAGCTGAGCAATGGGGCATCCAGATCGCGCCGCTCCTGGCAGGCCTTGGGGTGCTCGGCATCGCCGTCGGCCTGGGCGCGCAGGATTTGTTCAAGAACCTGATTTCCGGCCTGCTCATCATTTCCGAGAAACGCTTCATTCCCGGCGAGTGGATCCAGGTGGATGGCGTGGTTGAGGGCACGGTCGAGAAGATCAATTTCCGCTCAACACTGGTGCGCCGCTTCGACAAGAGTCCGGTCTTTGTGCCCAACAGCGCGCTGTCAGACGCCGCCGTCACCAATTTCTCCCGCATGACCCACCGCCGCATCAAATGGGTGGTCGGCGTTGAATACCGCACCACGGTCGACCAGCTGAAATACATCCGCGATGAGATCGAAGCCTGGCTGTGGAATGATGACCGGTTCGCAAAGCCGCCAGAGGCGGCCCTGTTCGTGCGCGTCGACAGCTTCAACTCCAGCTCGATCGACTTCCTGATCTATGCCTTCACCCACACCAAGAACTGGGGCGAATGGCTGGAGATCAAGGAAGAGTTCGCGGTCGCCGTGATGGAGATTATCGACAAGGCCGGCACTGGCTTCGCCTTTCCGAGCCGTACGATCTACCTGCAGGAAACCGATCCACCGGAAATCATGGCCCCACCCGCCCGCAGTGAAGGCGTTGCCCGGGCACAAGCTGCCAAGGCTGGCACACTGCAGACGACCGGCATCGGCGAAGCCAATGATGATGGCTGATCTGACGTCCGTCTATTTCACCCACACGCCGGGCGCGTTGGTGCGATAGCCAAGGCTGCGATAGGCGGCGTCAATCAGGCTCTGGGCGCGGTCATTCACAAAGATGCCGCTGCCCATCTGGTTCATCGTGTAGCTGAAGGCGAGGCCCGCCTCGGGGTCGGCAAAGCCAATTGAGCCGCCTGCACCAACATGGCCAAAGGCACGATCGCCCATGATGACGCTGGTTCCGGGGCCTGCGTTCAGCGCACGATTGTCCATGGACTTCATGAAACCTGGCCCAAACCGTGTTGGAATGAGTAGCGTGGCGTCGCGCTGTGTCGCCGTTGTGACCATGCTCATCGCCTGCAGTCGGTCATGTGACACCAGCGTGCCGTCATTTGTCGCCAGGGGTGTGTACATCGCAACCTGACCGCGAGCGTTCGACAGGCCGCCCCCGCCGCCGATCTCTGCCGCCTGCGATTTACGGTCGTTGAAGTCCCACCCACCATTGTTCATGAAGCTCTTGTGCTGGATCGAATCCGGATCGGTCAGCAGCTTGATCGCGAACTCGGTCGGCTGATCGTCCGGCTTGGGTGCGTAGGGAATGATCGGCGCGATATGAACATCCTCGCTCTCCGGCAGGCCGAGCCAAAACCGCGCGCCGGTTTTCTCAGCGACTTCCTCGCGAAAGAATGTGCCCAGCGACTTGCCAGACACGCGGCGAACCAGTTCGCCGACCGTCCAGCCAAAATTGATCATGTGATAGCCGTTTCGTGTTCCCGGCTCCCAGAACGCTTCCTCGTCTTCCAAGCGCTGGATCATGTAGTCCCAATCGGTGAAGCCACCGGGACGGACCGGATCTCTCAGCGTGGGCAGCGCGCTTTCATGATTCAACATCATGCGCACGGTCGTCTTCTCTTTGCCGTTCCTGGCAAATTCCGGCCAGTATTCAGAGACCAGCGCTTCGGGGTTCAGTTCTCCCCGGTCGATCAGGATATGCGCGCACAGGGCCGTTGCCGCCTTGGAGCAGGAAAAGACGATCGAGATCGTGTCTTCGCACCACGGGTCGTTCGTTTCGGGATTGGCCATGCCGCCCCAGAGATCGACCAGCGTCTCCCCATTCACCGACAGGCAGACCGATGCGCCGACCTCGCCGCGCTCCGCAAAGTTGCGCTCGAACTCTTCCTTCACGGCGGCGAATTTCGGATCGCTCGCTCCGCTGACGGCTGATGTCATCTGGTTTCCTCCCGATTTTGAAGGGGAGGATAACGACGCCACCAGAATGAGAAAGGGCTGCCCCACGGGCAGCCCTTTCAGAAACGTATCGCGTCCGAACGCCTAGGCAGGTTCTTCGGTAGAGCCTTTCTTGGCGGCTGGCTTTTTCTTCTTCGGCTTTTCGGCCACATATTTGAAGGCCAGCTTTTCGTCGTCCGCCTTGTCGATGTCGATATAGACAACACCGCCTTTCTGGAGTTCGCCGAACAGAAGCTCTTCCGCCATCGGTTTCTTGACGTGCTCCTGGATCGTCCGGGCCAGAGGCCGGGCCCCCATGTCAGCGTCAAAGCCACGCTTGGCCAGCCACTCACGGGCAGGCTTGGTGATCTCGATGGAGACGTTGCGATCTTCCAGCTGGACTTCCAGCTGCAGGATGAATTTCTCCACCACGCGGTCAATGATTTCCGGCGTCAGGCCACCGAAGGTGATCGTGGCATCGAGACGGTTGCGGAATTCCGGCGTGAACAGACGCTTGAGCGCCTCTTCCTGCTCGTCTTCCTTCTTGCCCCGACCGAAGCCGATGGAATTCTTCGACGCATCGGACGCACCAGCATTGGTGGTCATGATGAGAATGACATTGCGGAAGTCGACCTTGCGTCCATTCGCATCGGTCAGCGTACCATTGTCCATCACTTGCAGGAGAATGTTGAACAGGTCCGGGTGAGCCTTCTCGATTTCGTCGAGCAGCAGGACGCAGTGCGGATGCTGGTCCACACCATCCGTCAGCAGACCACCTTCATCATAACCGACATAGCCGGGAGGCGCACCGATCAGGCGGGAAACAGTGTGCCGTTCCATGTATTCCGACATGTCGAAGCGCAACATCTCAACCCCCATGATGGAGGAAAGCTGTTTGGCAACTTCGGTCTTGCCTACGCCGGTCGGGCCGGTGAACAGGTAGGAACCAATCGGCTTGTTCGGTTCCCGCAGGCCGGCACGGGCCAGCTTGATGGAAGCCGAAAGTGCCTCGATGGCCTCGCTCTGGCCGTAGACCACGCGCTTGAGATCGGTCTCGAGAGACTTCAGCGCAGCCGCATCATCCGTAGACACTTGTTTAGGGGGGATGCGGGCAATCTTGGCGACCACGGCTTCAATGTCCTTCTGGCCCACGGTCTTCTTGCGCTTGGATGCAGGCAGCAACCATTGCGTGGCACCGGCCTCGTCAATCACGTCGATGGCCTTGTCCGGCAGTTTGCGGTCGGTGATGTACCGATCTGACAATTCCACGGCGGACTTGATCGCATCATTGGTGTAACGCAGGCCGTGGAAATCCTCGAAACGGGATTTCAGACCCGTCAGGATCTTGATTGTGTCCGGAACAGTCGGCTCGACCACATCGATCTTGCGGAACCGGCGCGACAGGGCGCGGTCCTTTTCGAAGTGTTGCTTGTATTCCTTGAACGTCGTCGATCCCATGCAGCGCAGGCCACCAGACTGCAGCGCAGGCTTCAGCAGGTTTGACGCATCCATTGCGCCGCCAGACGTCGCGCCCGCGCCGATGATGGTGTGGATTTCGTCGATGAACAGGATGGCTTTTTCCTGTTGCTCGAGCTCCTTCATCACGGATTTCAGGCGTTCCTCAAAGTCACCGCGATACCGCGTGCCCGCCAGCAAGGCGCCCATGTCGAGCGACCAGATGATGGCTTCGTCCAGGATTTCCGGCGCTTCGCCGTCGACAATTTTCTTGGCCAGGCCTTCGGCAATGGCCGTCTTGCCCACGCCAGGGTCGCCGACGAGGATCGGATTGTTCTTGCTGCGACGGCAGAGCACCTCGATGCAGCGATTGATTTCCATGTCACGGCCGATCAGCGGGTCGATCTTGCCGGAGCGGGCCTTCTCGTTGAGGTCCACGCAATAGGCGTCCAGCGCCTCGTGGCCCTGCTTGACGGGTTCCTCCTCGGAAGTTTCCGCCCCGCGCGGGCTCGACTGACGGGACATGCCCGGCTGTTTCGCGACGCCGTGCGAGATGAAATTGACCGCATCGTAGCGGGTCATGTCCTGCTCCTGCAGGAAGTAGGCAGCGTGGCTTTCACGCTCGGAGAAGATGGACACGAGCACGTTCGCGCCGGTCACTTCGTCGCGGCCGGAGCTTTCAACGTGAAGAATGGCGCGCTGCACCACACGCTGGAATGCGGCAGTCGGCTGAACTCGGCCTTCCGCTTCATCAACGGTGAGGCTGGAAAGCTCTTCATCAATGTATCGGCTGAGGTCTGCGCTGAGCGCTTCGATGTCGACCTTGCAGGCGCCCATGACTTCGCGGGCATGCTCATCTTCGGTCAGCGCCAGAAGCAGGTGTTCCAGTGTGGCGTATTCATGATCGCGTTCTGAGGCGAACGTGAGGGCCTTTTCGAGTGCGGTCTCTAAGGAGGGGGACAAACGTGGCAAGTGGCTGGCCTTCCGGAATAAGTGTTTCTAGTCGTCTTTCTCCATGACGCATTGGAGAGGATGTTCATGGCGTTTGGCAAGGTCCAATACCTGCGCGACCTTTGTTTCGGCCACTTCGTAAGTATACACCCCACACAGCCCCACGCCCTTCTGGTGGACATGAAGCATGATACGTGTGGCCTGTTCCCTGGAGCGGTTGAAGAACTGTTCCAGAATGTACACGACGAATTCCATCGGCGTGTAATCATCGTTCAACAAGAGCACACGGTAGAGCGACGGCTTTTTCGTGCGCACCCGTGTCTGGGTGGACAGGCCAAAGTTTGTACCATCCTCATCACCGGTCTGCCCGCCCCCCGGTGGGTCGCCCGGACCAGGCTGGTTCAACCGTGCCGGATCCAATTCGGAATGATTCAGGTCGCCGCTCATATGTAACAAGATATACGTTCTTGTCCGACTTTGAAGAGCGGATTGACGGCAAAAACACAAACTGCCTGAAATCAGGTCACCTGCAGGCTGCTGAGAAGCTCATGTACGCGCTTGCGATTAGCCCCCAGATCGCTGTGACCTATGCGTGATGCCGAATAGATCGCGAGCGTGGATTTCCCCTCGGCAGGCAAGACGGCGATGTTCACATCATCCTTGAACCGGAACAGTTTCGACACAGCGATGAAGTAGATGCGCCCCGCCTGCGCGTCGAGCGACTCTAGGCGCCAATCCTTGCGCATGCCGATCAGGGCCTCGACCCGGCCAAACAGGCTTTCGGGGCTGCAGTCAAAAACCGGCCCGGCCTCGTCCGGCTTTGCCTGATCTGCAAAGCCCGCAGGGGCAACAAGATAGGTGTTCGGTGATTTGGGCCGCTCAAGGGCCTTGAAGTCCAGAAAATCGCTCATGGCCAGAATGTAGTCACGTGTCGCCGGAAGTCACAGCGTAATCTGCGCCCTGCCCCGGAAATTCTGCATATCAGGCAAAAAAGAACCGGACCAATCAGGCCCGGCTCAGTACTGTCTACACCACTCTACATTCCGGTCTGTCATCAAACCCGGAAATGCGGAAAGGAGATTATTTTGCGGAGAAGGCCATGAAGGGCTTCGCCGCGTCACGCCATGCGGACATGCAGAGTTCTGCCTGTGCGCTCATTTCAGACGTGTAGGCCGAGAACAGGCTCTTGGCGAAACCGGACTGGATTTCCATCGCCTCGCGCGGGTCTTTCGCACTCGTCATTGACTGAGTCGCCTCGACGCCTTGCTCAAGCGTACGCGCGAAAAAGTCCATGTTGCGTGCACCAATTGTGCGCATCATTTCGGAGGAACTGGCAGCTTGTTCAGCAAACGCCTTGAATCCGCCTTCGGCGTAATCGCCGAACTTGCCTGCAAAACCTGTCATCTGTTCCATGCCTTCATCAATCATTTTCGTAGCGGAATCTGCCACACGTGCTTCCGCTTTCGTCTTGGGAGCCGACTTCGGAGCTGTCTTCTTTGCTGTCGCCATGAGGAGGATCCTTTCACCCTGGATGATCTTACCTAACGTAAAAAATGAGCATTTGCAACATTTTTTGTGCGGTGCAGCATTTTAAATTTTGCACATGTTTTGCACTGGCTCCAGAAAGAGCCGTGAAACGGGATTACGGAATTGTGAGGGAGGGGTCTGTGTTAACATCTGGTCAACTGATTTGCCGGACTCTAAGGTTGATCCCGGGGCTCGGGGTTAACTCATTTCTCGGAGAGAACACGATGCGGCTCGCACAATTTCCTGTTGTCAAAGCACTTGCTCTCGCAGTGACGCTGCTTGTCGCAGGCCTGCACGCCCAAACTGCCTCTGCCGAGAAGTACGCATCCATCGTGGTGGACGCCGAAACGCACGAAGTGCTGCACGCCCGGAACGCAGACGAAGCCCGTTACCCGGCCTCCCTCACCAAGGTGATGACGCTCTATATGCTGTTCGACGCGCTGAAAGCGGGCGACGTGTCGCTGGATGAGCGTCTCGTTGTCTCTCGCCACGCAGCGAGCCAGCCCCCATCGAATTTGAAACTGCGCACAGGTTCCACCATCACGGTTCGCGACGCGATCGGCGCGCTGGTCAGCAAATCCGCGAATGACGTTGCTGTCGTCGTGGCCGAGCGCCTGGGCCGCACCGAAAGCCGCTTCGCCCAGCTGATGACGGTGAAGGCCAAATCTCTGGGCATGGAAAACACCCGTTTCAGGAATGCATCCGGCCTGCCGGATTCCCAGCAAATGAGTACGGCGCGAGATCTGGCTATCCTGGCAGACGCGATGCTGACGGACCATGCTGACTATTATCACTATTTCTCGTCCAAGAGCTTTCAGTGGGCCGGCCGCACCTACAAGAACCACAATGAATTGCTCGGAAATGTTGATGGCGTTGACGGCATCAAGACCGGCTACACACGCGCGTCAGGCTTCAATTTGATGACCTCTGCCAAACGTGACGGACGGCGCATCATCGCCATTATGCTGGGCGGCAACACATCCCGGTCCCGGAACTCACATGTCGAAGACCTGGTCGAAGCCGCGTTCACGACACTGAACGACCCTGCGCATGACACCCAGCTCGCTTTCGCGGGTGTGCTGATGCCGATCCATCCGGATGCTGCTGCGGAGCCGATGCTGAATGGCAAGCCACTGAGCGTGATCATTGCAGAAGGCAGCGAAGACAATGCCGCCACTCCTGCTCCTACGCTGACGTCGCCAGAGCCAAAACCCGAACCGGAAGTGGCCGCCCACGCGAAGCTGGAAACCCCTGTCGAGAACTTTGCGGAGCCAAAAAGCGAGTTCATGAGCGTTGCGGAATATGAAGCGCGCCAAATGAAGCTGGCCAAGTAGCGCCTGCGCCCTGTCCTTCCTATCTGACGCGCAACCCTTGCCAGTCTTGGCGGTCTGACCCAGAACGCCTTGCAGCATACAGGAGCGATCAGCCGTGACCCGTGAAAGCGATATCGAGATTGCGCGCAATGTCATCCGCATTGAGCGCGAGGCCCTCGAGCAATTGGAAGCCGCACTCGATGAACAGATCGAACGTGCTGCCGATTTGATCATGGCCACAGATCGCCACATCATCGTGGCGGGCGTGGGCAAGTCTGGCCATATCGGCCAGAAGATAGCCGCCAGCCTCGCTTCAACCGGCACTCCCTCTTTCTTCCTCCATCCAACTGAAGCCAGTCACGGCGATCTTGGCATGATCGTGCCGGGCTCCGTTGTGATTGCCATTTCCTATTCAGGCGAAAGCCGCGAGCTGGTTGACCTGCTACGCTATTGCAAAAGCAACCAGATTCCCGTCATCGGGATGAGCCGCGCGCCAGACTCCACATTGGGACGTGGATCTGACGTGCTGCTAGCGTTGCCGACGGTCGCAGAAGCGTGCCCGAACGGGCTCGCGCCCACATCGTCGACCACTATGGCGCTTGCGCTGGGGGATGCGTTGACGATTGTCCTAATGGCGCGACGCGGTTTCTCACGCGAAGAATTTGGCTTCCGGCATCCCGGTGGAAAGCTGGGGCGTTCGCTGCAAACGGCCGGAGACTATGTGGCTGCGCACACAATCGACATTCCGTCCGTGTCGCAAAATGCGCCCGTTGAAGACGTCATCCTGGCGATCTCCGAAGGTCGGAAGGGTTGCGCCGCTGTGCTGGACGGATCCGGTGTAATGGTTGGCATGGTAACGGATGGGGATTTGCGCCGCGCGATGCTGGCCGGGAAGCTCACCGCCGACGCAGCTTCGATCATGACGGCTTCGCCCCGCACGATCTCTCTTGAAGAGCGCATGTCGGCAGTCATCAAACGTCTGACCGAGCATCGCATCTCCAACGCCTTTGTTGTTGAAGATGGACGCCCGGTCGGAATTGTCGACATGAAAGACCTTCTCGCCGAAGGCTATGTCTGATCAGGCTATTTGGTCAGCTCAAAGCGGATGCTGACTTGCGCTGAATATGTGATCTCACCGCCGGAAATCGGGGTCGAGCTCATATCGGCAGACTCGGCCATCGCAGCCATGCGGCCCATAGGCATCGGCGTCTGTTCGAACCCGCCACTTTCGGAAATGCCTACAATGCGAGCGACCTTCATACCGACCGCATCGGCATAGAGCTCTGCGCGGGCCATCGCATCTGCCACCGCTTTTTGACGCGCTTCATCCTGCGCACCGGATGGGTCATCGAGTGAAAAGCTGAGACCGGAAAAGCGATTGCCGCCCGCTGCGACGAGGCTGTCCAGCGTTTCTCCCAAAGTATCGAGATCGGTTACTTTCACCGTCAGCTGATTCGAAGCGGAGTATCCGCGTAGAACCTGTTTGCCACTACGGCGGCCGCTCGTATCTGTTTCTTCAACATAGTCGTAGACCGGATTGAGCGAGATGTTGGACGTTTGCATGTCCTTGTCGGCTATGCCCGCTGCTTTCAACGCCTGCATCATGCTTGTCATGGCATCGGCCTGCGCCTGCATGGCCGCGACGGCAGTATCGGCCTCTTCCTGCACGCCAGCCGTAATGTGGGCCGTATCGGGTGCGCGCTTGACCTTTGCATTGGCAGTGATGTCGAGCGTCGTCTCAGGTTGGATGGAATTGGGATGAATGGTCATCTGCTGTGTCCCGCTGGATGCCGATGGTGACGGCATCTGGGCGCAAGCAGGCAAGGCACCAGCCAACGCAAGAGCGCTGGAGGCGATAAACAAGGTCCGAAAATTGCGCATGAAGTCTCCTCGGTTCTGAATCATGTGACCGAGAGCTAGCAGCGCATTGTGTCAAACTCGCGTCAGGCGGTTTCGCTTTGGCGTTGCGGATACCCATGCGGATTTCCGCTCTGCCATGCCCATTGGTCCCGGCACATATCGTCCAGACTAAAACGAGTCTTCCAGCCAAGAAGTTCCAACGCATAGGCCGGATCGGCCCAATAGGCCGGCAGATCACCGGGACGGCGATCCACGAACTCCAGGGGAATTTCACGTCCGCTCGCCTTTTCAAAGGCTTTCACCACATCCAGGACCGAATAGCCGTTTCCAGAACCAAGATTTACGGTGAAACTTTCGGGCGTCTCCATCAGCTTCTCAAGCGCAACGATGTGCGCCTCGGCCAGATCGACGACGTGGATATAGTCTCGCACGCCCGTACCATCATGCGTGTCATAATCTTTGCCGAACACGCTGAGACGCGGACGGCGGCCAACCGCAACCTGGGCGACAAACGGCATCAGATTGTTCGGAATGCCATTCGGGTCTTCACCGATCAGCCCCGTGGGGTGCGCGCCAATCGGATTGAAATAGCGCAGAATGCCCGCATTGATCCCTGCCCCCGACGCAACAAGGTCATTCAGCATCAACTCCACGGCATACTTCGTCATGCCATACGGATTGGTCGGGGCGAGCGGATGGCTCTCTGTATAGGGCAGTGAGACCGGCGTACCGTAGACCGTCGCAGAGGACGAAAAGACGATATGGTTCACCGCTGCCTTTTTCATGGCTTCCAGCAGGCTCAACGTGCCCTGCACATTGTTGCTGTAGTAATCGAGCGGCTCTGAGGTCGATTCGCCAACGGCTTTCAGGCCAGCAAAATGGACAACCGCAACGCAATTGTGATCCTGCATGGCACGGGTCATGGCGTCCGTATCACGTATGTCCGCCTCGATTACAGGCAGGTCATTCGTGCCAGTGATCTGGCAAATGCGATCGACAGCAGCGAGACTCGAATTGACGAAATTGTCTACAATAACAGGTGTGTATCCGCGGCGGATCAACTCGACACACGTATGCGACCCGATGTATCCAGCCCCTCCAGGCACAAGGATTCGAGCAGAACTGTCCCGTTTGAAGTTTGAAACTCCGGCCATGTTTTTGTGCGTCCCTGTTCAGCGTAGCAGCCCTTCCCCTGCAAATCACCTGCCAAGATTTTGCGGGAAGCTGCCAGGACTGCGCAGACAACACGTTGCCAAGGAAAAGAAGCACGCTAAAACGGGCCGCTGGGGCCTGTAGCTCAGTTGGTTAGAGCGGACCGCTCATAACGGTTTGGTCGCGGGTTCAAGTCCTGCCGGGCCCACCATTCCTTTGAATTGCGCCACACAAACGGCGCGCAACTCGCTAGATCATCTCACGAATTTCATTTCGGAAATACTCAATCGTTGGGCGCAAGCCTTCAGCCAAGGCAATTGTCGGCTCCCAACCAAGTGTCGTCTTCGCACGTGTAATATCTGGCTGGCGCTGACGCGGATCATCCTGTGGGAGTGGCCTGTGGACGAGCTTCGATGTGGAGTTCGTTTGCTCGATGATCTGCTCGGCAAGTTGGCGGATGGTAAACTCGCCCGGATTGCCCAGATTGATGGGGCCCGTGACATCGTCTTCAGTATTCATCAGACCGATCAACCCGTCGACCAGATCTGAAACGAAGCAGAAGCTGCGCGTCTGTTCGCCATCACCGTAGAGCGTGATGTCCTCGCCGCGCAGGGCCTGAACAATGAAGTTTGATACGACCCGACCATCGTTTGGGTGCATACGCGGCCCATATGTGTTGAAGATCCGGGCAATCTTGATCTTCACGCCGTGCTGCCGGTGATAGTCGAAAAACAGCGTCTCGGCGCAACGCTTGCCCTCATCATAGCAGGCGCGCGGACCTAGCGGATTTACATTGCCCCAATAGTCTTCAGTCTGCGGGTGGATTTCCGGATCGCCGTAAACTTCCGACGTCGAGGCTTGAAGAATTTTCGCCCGCGTTCGCTTGGCGAGGCCCAGCATGTTGATTGCACCGTGCACACTGGTCTTGGTCGTCTGCACCGGATCGAACTGGTAGTGCACAGGGCTTGCCGGACAGGCCATGTTGTAAATTTGGTCAACTTCGACAAAGAGGGGCACGGTTATATCGTGCCGCATGACTTCAAATTTCGGATTGTCGAGCAAATGCGCAACATTGCTGCGGCGGCCCGTGAAGAAATTGTCGACGCAGAGCACTTCCGCCCCGGTTTCAAGCAAACGCTCACACAAGAAGGAGCCAATGAACCCGGCACCGCCGGTGACGAGAATTCGGGGGACGTAATGCATGCCCTATGCGATCCTCGCTTTTCCCTGTTCGGTCAAGGCTCTTGGACACTCTCGCACTGCCTTCGAGACGGCAATCGCGCCCTCAACACTTGCCGCATTTTGCTTAAAGTCCTGCTTTCGTGCGGAAATAATCGAGCGTGCCACGATGGATCAGGCCATCCAGAGATGTCGTCTCGTGGGCCTCTATGTCATCAGCGTCTTTGACTTCCTGATAGACATTTCCGAAATCCTTGTAGCAAGCATCCAGAAGCGCATCGAAACTGTCGATGACGAAATAGGTCTGCTGGAAGTCGTCGATGATGTATTTGGTCCGCATGATGCGCTGTAGATCAAACGCGATCCGGTTCGGACTGTCATCTTCTAGAGCAAACACCGTCTCCTGCGGGCTGGAGAGAATTCCAGCGCCAAATATACGCAATCCATCAGCTTCTCGAATCAGGCCAAACTCAACTGTATACCAGTAGAGCCGGGCGAGGTTGTGCAGCTGGCCCAGGCGCATGGCGCGCTGACCGCCCTTGCCATACGCCTCCATGAAATCAGCGAAGACGGGATTTGCAAGTAATGGCACGTGCCCGAAAATATCGTGGAAGATGTCCGGTTCCTGCAAATAGTCGAACTCTGACTCTGGGCGGATGAACGCACCCGCCGGGAATCGGCGATTGGCAAGATGCTCAAAAAAAACCTCGTCTGGCACCAGGCCGGCCACCGGGACAACACGCCAACCGGTCATGCCTTCCAGCCTGTCCGACAGTCTGCCCATATGCGGAATTCCCGAAGCCGAAAGCTCCAGCTCGGCCATCGCTGTGAGCGCGGCGGTACACGCCCGCCCCTTGGTCACTTCTTTTTGGCGCCGGAAGAGCCTGTCCCAGCGGTCATGCTCCTCGTCGCTATAGGTTTCCCAGGCCTGTGCGATTGTGAAATCTGCCGCCTTGGGCGCATTCGCGTATCGGTTTTTCCTTACTTGAAGTTCGGACATTGCACAGTCTCCCGCACATTCTGCCATACCGAATGACAATAGGTTTCATTTGAAACCATTGTGCATGGATCGCTGTGTAAGGAAAGGCAAGAATTCTCGCACGCCAGAAAGCGCCACTACATTTTTGCAACGCCTTGATGTTCGACGAACCAACGATAAGCGTCTTCCAGACCTTCTCGCATGCCGATACGTGGGGACCACCCCAAACTGCGTAACTTGTCTGCCCGCATCAATTTGCGTGGGGTTCCATCCGGCTTGGAGAGATCCTTTTCCAATTCGCCCTCATAACCGACCACTTCCATCACCATGCGCGCAAGCGCTTCAATCGTCATGTCTTCACCAGACCCGACGTTCACATGTTCGTCGCCAGAATAGTATTTCATCAAATGAACAAGAGCGTCAGCGCAGTCGTCTGCGTGCAAGAACTCTCGGCGTGGCGTACCTGTGCCCCAAATCGTCATGGCAGGCGCGCCGGTCTCCTTTGATGAATGAGCCTTGCGGATGAGCGCGGGGATAACATGCGAAGTTTCGAGATTGTAGTTATCGCCTGGTCCATAAAGATTGGTGGGCATGGCAGAGATATAATCTACGCCATGTTGCCGACGATAGGCCTGACACAATTTGATACCGGCGATCTTCGCGACGGCATACCATTCGTTTGTCGGCTCCAGCGGCCCCGTCAACAAAGCCTCTTCTGCAATCGGCTGCTCCGCGAGCTTGGGGTAGATGCAGGATGATCCAAGAAATAGCAGTTTCTCCACACCAATGCGAAACGAAGCTTCGATCAGGTTCGTCTCAATCATGAGGTTGTCGTAAAGGAAATCTGCCGGGTAGGTGTCATTCGCGAGAATGCCACCTACCTTCGCCGCCGCTATAATCACGGCATCAGGTTTTGCATCTGCCAGCCAGCCCCGCACGGCTGCCTGGTCGATCAGGTCCAGCTCCTGCCTTCCAGCGGTGAGAATATCGCATCCTTCGGCCTGCAATCGGCGCACGATTGCAGAACCAACCATTCCTTTATGACCAGCGACGAAAACTCGTTTGCCGGACAGTTCGTAGGTCGCCGCTGAATTGGTCATCGAAGCGCTCCCTATTCGGTGCGGTTGTTGCGCCAGCTCTCGCGCTCGATCAGATCCAGATCGGCGCGGACCATTTCCTTCACGAGATCAACGAAGCTCGTCGTGTGCTTCCAGCCAAGCTTGTCAAAAGCTTTAGTCGGGTCACCAATAAGCAAATCAACTTCTGTCGGGCGGAAATAGCGCGGATCAATGCGCACGAGAACATCGCCTGTCTTCGCGTCGCGTCCGATTTCGTCGACGCCCTCTCCCTGCCACTCAATGGTGCGCCCCAGTTCGGCGAAAGCAAGCTCGACAAACTCCCGGACCGAATGCGTCTCACCCGTTGCAAGCACCCAATCGTCAGGAACGTCATGCTGCACGATGCGCCACATACCCTCAACATAATCACGGGCATGCCCCCAATCACGCTTGGCATCCAGGTTACCAAGATAAAGCGTAGATTGAAGACCGCGTTCGATACCGGCAACGGCGCGGGTGATCTTGCGAGTTACAAATGTTTCACCGCGCGTTGGCCCTTCATGATTGAACAGGATGCCATTCGAAGCATGAATCCCGTATGCCTCACGGTAGTTCACGGTAATCCAGTACGCGTAGAGTTTTGCCGCAGCGTAAGGACTACGTGGATAGAATGGGGTTGTCTCGCTCTGCGGCACCTCCTGGACCTTACCATACAGCTCAGAGGTTGAGGCCTGATAGAAGCGTACGTCCTTCTCGATACCGAGGATGCGGATTGCTTCAAGAAGACGCAAAGTGCCAAGCGCGTCTGCATTGCCCGTGTATTCCGGTGTTTCGAAGCTGACTGCCACGTGGCTTTGAGCCGCGAGATTGTAGATTTCGTCAGGCTGAGTTTCCTGCACAAGGCGTATGAGATTTGTGGAATCCGTCAGGTCACCATAGTGCAGTCGAAACCGCGTCTCATGTTCGTGCGGGTCTCGGTACAAATCGTCCACGCGCTCCGTATTGAATGACGAAGAGCGGCGCTTCACGCCGTGGACAATGTATCCCTTATCCAACAGCAGGCGGGCGAGATACGCACCGTCCTGACCGGTGGCACCAGTAATGAGAGCAGTTTTCCGAGAGGACAAAGCATCACCTTCCACGTTTACAATAACCCAAGCGGCATACCTACGTTCGCAACAATATCAACCCTGCACGTGCCTCACTTACAGGTTGGAAATCAGAAGACAGCGGTTGAATCGAAAGGACCGCGAGAGGGGCCGGTTCGCGTAACTTGGATTCTATAATTTATCCGACTGATCCAAGCGTCCTTTAAATTTCGTCGTCAGTGACCGCCAAGAGGATCAAACGCTATGACGACGACCGCCAATCTCGCCCTTCCCTATATCGAACCAAACCAGGCTCAGAAACATGTCACCCTCAACACGGCGCTTGGTATGCTGGACGCGGTGATCCAGATTGGCGTGCGCAGCCGGAGCATTGTCGCGCCACCTTTGAATCCCCGCAATGGCGAAAGGTTTATCCCAGCGAGCGAGGCAGAGGCGGCTTGGGCCGGACATGTCGGAGAGATGGCAATCTATCAGGATGGCGCGTGGTCGTTTATTCCACCCCAAGGCGGCTGGCTGGTCTTCGTCGAAGACGAAAACGCACTCATCGTGAGAGACGGAAGCTCTTGGCGCAATGTCATCGCTTCCGCGCTAAATCCGATTGGACAAATAGGCATCAACGCAACTGCCAGTGCCATCAACCGTCTGACGGTGAGTAGCGATGCAACCCTGTTCGACCATGATGGCGAGGGACACCAGCTCAAACTCAACAAAGTCAACACGGGCGAGACCACCAGTTGCCTTTTCCAGTCGGGCTATTCAGGCCGGGCTGAAGTCGGACTTATCGACACCGACGATCTCTCGTTCAAAGTTTCGTCCAACGGCATCGACTTCGAAACGGCTCTTACATTGAAGACGGATACAGGTTTTGCAGGTTTGGGCACAGACGTCCCTGCTTCGCGCCTGCACGTTCAGCAGGACCATGACGCTCGCCTCACCATCGATACGGTTCAGAGTGGCGCAGGGGGTGGCTTCGATATTCTCAATTCGACCGATGGCCAGAACTGGCGCGTTACCGGATCACCGTCGAACTTCAAGGTACGGGACCATACAGCCATGTTGGACAAGTTTCTCATTATGCCGGGAGCGTCTGGCATAGGAGCAATCATGAACACTCCGCGTTTTGGCATAGGCACGACATCGCCCACCGCACAGCTTCACGTAAATGGGCCGGTGCGCATCGGTGCCTATGCCAAGGCCAACTTGCCTGATGCGGCAACCACCGGCGCCGGCGCGATCGTTTTGGTCACCGACGAAGCAAGTGGAGTTGTGTTGGCTTTCAGCGATGGAGCCCAATGGCGACGGGTTACAGACCGCGCCACGGTGGCGTAACCGGTTCGCTTTGCTCCAAGTGTACCCATACGAGCAGCTGCAGGAATCGCTGGACGATATAGCGCGACGCTGTGGATTCACCCCCGAGCCCCTTACGGTAAAGGAAAAATCAGGCTGGCGCGAGACGATCACGGTAACAGCCGCACAACGCAAACGCATTATGGAAGCGTTTGGTAAATCCAACGCGCTTATGGGTTACGCGTGAATTGAGAATCACCGAACTGTAACCACCATATGACAGTCGGTAGACACACGCAGCGTTTCGCGCAAAGAGAACATCTTGAGAAGCGGTCAACACGCGCTCGGCACATCTGCGTCGCCGACCGAAAGTAGAATTCTAGGGTAGATCATGGACGGCACAGGTCACGATATCCGGCAGACTGATTCCAAGACGCAAGCCAAGGAAGTATTTGAGTACGACGCCAGCACAGGCCACTTCAGGTACGCTTGGAATGATTTGCTCGAAGGACTGGCGCAACATCGGCTTGTCCGCACAATGGTAAGCACGGGCTTCAAATCCCGCTATAAAGGCACACTGCTGGGAGCGTTCTGGCTGACAGCGACAGCTGGTGTAACAGTGCTCGGTCTCGGCGTCATCTACTCCCAGGTTTTCCAGATCGATTTTCGCACCTATTTGCCTTATGTTGCCCTGGGAATGATGATTTGGGGGCTGATCAACGGTTTTGTGACGGAATCGATAAGTACTTTTTCCGGCATGTCATCCGTTTTCACACAAATCAAAATTCCGATGAGCGTGTTTCCCCTCACACTCACGGGTCGATTGATGCTAACCTTTTTCTACCGAGCACTGGTCGTCGTGGCGATCCTGCTTCTGGGTGACCGAATGATCACGTTTGTTGATATCGCGACCTCTGTCATGGGTGTTGTGATTATCGCGTGGGCGGGTTTCTGGACAGCCATCCTGTTCGGGATTCTCGGCGCTCGCTTTCGCGACTTCGGGCAACTGATCAATGCTTTCATGACCTTTGCCTTCTTCATGACACCAGTCTTCTGGGAAGCATCGCGCCTGGGACAATTCAGTTTCGTGGCGCACGCCAATCCGCTCTACCATTTTCTGAACATCGCGCGCGGCCCGCTGATTGGCAGCAGCGATGTGGCATTGAGCTTTCTCGTTGCCGGCGCAATCTCCGTAATTTTACCAATGGTGGCTCTTGTCATGTTCGCCAAGTTCCGCCACCGCATAGTCTATTGGTGTTGACCCATGGCTGAACTGCATCTCGAACAGGTAGGTGTCGACTTTCTCGTACGAGATCTACACCATTCGACTTTCGTCTCCACAGCCCGCTCCTTTGCGACAGGCGGCATGATTGACATGTCCAATCGTCGAAAGGTCTGTATCAACGCGCTGAAAGACATCAATCTTGATTTCCGGGACGGAGACCGCATCGGCCTCATCGGTCACAATGGCGCTGGCAAAACAACCCTGCTCAAAGTCCTGTCGGGCATCCTGCCGCCCACAGCTGGCCGGATACGCATTCAGGGCCGCACAGCCGGGTTGCTGTCTATTCAACTTGGTCTCGACACACGCGCATCTGGATATGAGAATATCATCATCCGCGCGCGATATATGGGCGTGACGGAGGAGGAAATTCAGGAGCGGTTCGACGACATCTGCGAATTCTCAGAGCTGGGTGAATATCTTCACCTTCCCTTGAAGGCGTATTCAAGTGGCATGAGGGTCAGACTCGCCTTCGCCATCGCTACGGCGTTCGACCCGGACATCCTCATTCTTGACGAATGGCTGTCAGCAGGAGATGCGACGTTCCGTGACAAAGCCTCGGCCCGAATGAAGAACCTCATTGCACAGACCGGGATTTTCGTCATGGCCACTCACCAAGTCAGCCTCATGAAACAAATGTGCAATCGCGGCATCGTCCTGAAAAAGGGGCAAATCGTCTTCGATGGCGATTTGGAAGAAGCTTTGGAATATCACAAAAAGGCGGGCCGCTAAGGGTTGTGTCGCTTTACTGCTTGGCTACAAGCGAACTGCCGCGAAAAAATTTGAGACTAGACACCATGACCAATACTTCAGCTTCTGAACAGGCAGGCAACCCAGAGAACCGCAAGGCGCCTTTCGACTGGCGCCAAACTCCACCACCACGAGAAGCAGATTTCAAAACTTGGAACAAGTGGAAGGCAGACGCCCTGACTCGGTCACAAGACGAGTTCCTGCGGAGGAATAAGTATTGGTTTAGCTTCACAAAAAGCGACATTCCCGAGTTCTTTTCCGGAAAAATCGCCTTCCCTAAGCTTCTGCATCGAAATGACGGCCCCCAGAGGATTCGCTTTTCTGAAGCCTACGCCCAATTTGGTTCCGGTTGCAGGCATGTTGCCATCAAATACATGCGTGGCCACTCATCTCGTTAAGTGCGTGTTCTCGATCTGAAAGACTGGCCCACGAAGGCCCATGATTGCCTGCACAAGCAAGACGTTTCAGCAGAAGAACTGGAAGTATGGTATGCTGAGGCACCTTCTCTTATGGAAGAGGCCCTTTTCACTCAGAATGAACCGATTCCACGCGACTTCAAGGTGTACTGCATCGACGGTGTCCCCCGCATCGTAGGAGTGTTCAACCGCAACCAAGAGGGCAAACCAGAGTTTGATCTTCTGGATCTGGAACGTGAGTTATTCATTCCCTGGTCAGAAATTTTTTATTGGCCACCAGAAAAGATCCAATGGAAAACGGCCGGAAGGTTGGAGAATACGCTCGTCGACCGCGCGATACAGGCAGGACAGTTCGCCAAGGATATCTTGCCAATGATCGACGCAACGGACCTGTTCATGAGCGTCGATTGCTACGTGGTCGGGGCAAACGTATATCTCGGTGAGCTAACCCCTCGCCCCGGCGCCGTGCATGCACCGGACTTAAGAGAAAGATTCATTCGTTTTCTGCTCGCCCAGAATTGAAACATCTCTTCTGTCTTAATTACGGCCTGACTAGCAGGCCATCGCTCTGGCATGATCCGTGCCCAGTCGATGAATTACGTTCGGCCCAAGGTCACCTTTTCGGCTCGCATGAGTTCCAAGGCAACGGTTGAGGTCTCTATTCGTCGACTTCCAGGCCAAACAATGCACGAATAAAAACCTCATTCACAGACTGGGATTTTCGTCATAGCCACTCACCAAGTCGCCCTCATGAGACAAATGTGCAATCGCCGCTTCGTCCTGAAAAAGAGGGAAATCGTCTTCGATGGGCGATTTGGAGAGAGCGCTGGAGGTCAAAAGCTCATCATCTGAAACAGCCAGTAAGTAGTTCTATCCGGAGCACTTGCTAATTTGTAGATTCCGGTATGTTGTTCTCCACTCTGTACACGCGTACACCGCGCTCTTGGTCGATATATTTGAAATGTCCATCAGCGACCAGACGTTCTATGTGCGCCAGGGACTGTTCGTTCTCAAACCAGTTTGCAGTCACGTATAGAGTTTTTCCCGGAGCCAACCCTTTGAAGCAGCTTGGCTTCATCGGGATGCAATAGCGGTACTTGCCTGCAAATTCCGGATGAAACCGGATCAACTGAAGGGGAGAAACGACAGTCGTAGTAGAATTTGGAAGTCCCGGGTTTCGATTCACCATTGTTTGTACTCTCGGCACAATACGTTCGCGCTGCTGATAGAGCTGACGTTCCATCAGGCGTGATATCGGCCACTCATTCGATACTAGTACCAAGACAAGTGCGGCTATCACGGCGCATCCCTGCACAAGCCGCATATGCACAACTAATCCGGCGGCAGTTTCGCTTTTTGGATCTGAGCCCAGCCAGTTCGGCAACAGCTTCTTTTCGTCCATACTCTCCATCAAGAGGGACACGCCGACGAAACAGGAGACGCTCAAATGGCCGAGAATCCACATGCCATTGCGTTCGCTATAGCTGCAACAATCAGCATAGATAAAGAAGCCAGGAATCGTCAACGCGGCGATAAGCAAGGCAAATAGCGCCTGCGGTTTGCGATAATAGGCGACGTTCAGCAGCGTACCTGCGCCAAGGATCGGCCACAGCCAGACTGGCAGCTCGGCACCAATTGTCCTGAATGCGGAAAGTACCTTCGATCCGCCTCCAACCTTGTTGTTCGAAACCTCGTTGAGAGTTTGAAGATTACCCCAAAGCGCATCCTGTTCCTGCAGGTAAATGTAGAGAAAGCTCAGGATCGGAATAAGGAACATCGCCGCCAGCACGCTGGCCCGCATAAATGTGATCTGGCGGCGGAAAGCCATCACGGCAACAAGAGCACACACTGCAAAAGCGGCGAAAATCGCGTGCTGCTTGGTCAGGACCGCAAGCGCAACAGACATTACTCCCAGCATAAGGAACTCGTTCCGGTGGGCTACGTCCTTTTCCCAAAGTGAAAGTGCGGCGATCAGCAACCCACCAGCGGCCATCAACGCCGATGGCTGGTCCATATATCCCGAATACAGCGAGTCTTTCAGTACAAAGCCGAAAATCAAGGGGAGCGAAAGTACGATAAGCGGGATAACTCCCCTGCGAAGCCCCGCAAAAGCGACCAGCGCCATCACACCCAGAGGAATAACCGACATAAGTGCCCTAGAGAAGAACCATAGTGCAGAGCTGGATTGTGCCTCATAAATCAACGACCACAAAGCCGGCACCAGAACCGGATAGGCAGCGTTCAGCGGCTTGTACTGGTTCATCGACAGTTCGACTGCCCACCGGTTCCACGAAGCAAGCGCATCCCAGGCCGTGAACACGTCGCCGATGGGACGCAGGGCTGAGACAAGCGTCACACCCAGAACCGCGGCCAGTGCAAGAACCAGAACATTCTTCCGAGCCCCGCCGCCCGGAATGAGGGGCGCTAGCAAGGCGCCCGATTCAAATCTGCCAATCAGCAGCACGACAGCCGCCCCGGCAAACAATACCGATAGGATAGGCAAGGCCTGCCCGAACGACGTGAAATAGGAAACCAGGAATACAAACCAGCCGATATAAAAACTCTTGATCATGCTTGAGTAGCTGAAGAAGAACAGATCGTAACGATTCGGCGATCGCCAGAAAACGCCCAGGCCAAAGGCCAGAAGGAAAAATGCGGCGAGAGCGGAGAGGAGCATGTGTTTACCATTTTCTGTCGTGGTTAAGCAGTGGAGCTATAGGAGCAGGTTGCCGGATGGTACGTCGGAAAACCACTCCATCACTTTTCGATCTTAGAAGGATCATTCTCCGCAGCGTCACTGAGCGCATTGGAATCAGTGGCGATAATCAGCAATCCCACAATCAGTAGAGAAAATCCGGCAATGTACCGAAATCCGATCCGCTCTCCAAAGAGAAAGAATGCACCCAAAGGTATCAATGCTGAGCCAGCGAGCGCGATAGGATAAGCTCTCGAAATTTCAGCCGTTCTTAGAACATATACCCACAACAGCGTAGCAGCCCCATAAATAAAAAGCGCTAGCAAAAATTTCCATGTAAGCATCATGGCCATCAATGACTGTTCGGCCGTGTGCGATGATGCTGCAACAAGCTTGAAGAGAAGCTGCCCTATTGCCAGCAATAGAGCCACAAGCAAGGCCATCGCATAGTTCTGCATCGTCATTTAGACGCCCCTTTTCTATAGGCAAAAACCCGGGAATCGGCGGGAAGAAAGCGAAGGAAGGGAACCAGCACAACCGTAGCAATCCATATAAAAGACGCAGTCAAAAAGCCAAAGTTGGAGGTCACGCGAAGTCGCTTCCACAGACCTTTTATCGTCACTGTTTTCAGACGTTTCGCAGAGATAAGCTCGAACCCTGATTTATTGGCAAGCTCAGTCAGGCTTCTCCGATCGAAGTAGTACAGGTGAGGTGACATGGTGCCGACCTGCCAGAGGCGTTCTAGAGGAACCTTCCATCCCAGCACCTTGCCAAGCCTACCGATGGTATAAAAAACACCATCGCGCATCGGAACATTGACTACCAAAACACCACCAGGGTTTAGGTAAGAATTGCAATATGCCAGCGTGTTTCTTATGTCGGGAATATGCTCAATAACATCATTAAAAACAATGATGTCGAAAGCATCTTGAGTAGTAAGAGCATCCGGGAAGAACCCCCCTATCACGCTCAATCCCCTATTGGATTTGCACTCCCTCAACTGCCTATTCGGCTCGATCCCTGTGCAACGATACCCTTGTGTTGCAGCTACTTGCAGAAAAAAACCCTGTGCGCTCCCGACCTCAAGCAGGTCCAGCCCGGGGACACTCCCAAGATCAGACATCATACCTAATGTAATCTCTGCGTTTTCACGCCGCAGCACTTCAAACGCAGATGAGTGCTCTCCAGATTCATAGCCGCTGACAGCTTCAGAATCCGTGTAGGCACCGAGTGTGGAAACAAGTAAGTGGCAATTGCCGCACCCGAAAAGCCAGAAGAAATCCTTCTGCTCCAAAGGCGAACCACAATTTTCACAATGAGTTGGCACCTCTGAGGAGACCTCCAATTCCATTGCGTTCGAAACACTCATATTTTCATTTCCACCTCAAAAGTACGAGCAACGGCAAGCACTACCGCTTTTCGAATACGTCATCAGCCGGCAAGTCTTCCGACAACATCATGATCGTGCGACTCTGGAGTGGCTGGTTTGGAGAAAACGACACGTCCAGTACGAAAAAGCCGATACCCAATTGAGTGGCGATAATCAGGAACGCCCCGCCCAGCATGACTTCGCCAGGTGAAGAGGGTTCGCCCGTGGCGAGGGATCGAGACAAGTAGATGGCGGCATAAATGATCGTAGCCAAAGAGAACAGAACTGACCCAAGCAGGAATATACTTCCAGCTGACATCCCTCTAAGGAAATAGCGGTACAGTATCCGCTTCCAGAAGCGCTTCAGATGTTTCCCCGCGAAACGGAATAGTTCGCGTCCCGGATTCAATCCGCTCACTTCGTCGCCATACTTCGCCTTCATCGGCGCGTCCTGCACAACAGCTTCGATCGTGTTCAGCCGGAACAACATGTCGCTTTCGAAGAAATAGCGCTTTTCAATCTTGTCGAGCGGCAGCATCGCCAACGCATTCCGGTGAATCGCCGTAAAGCCATTGGTCGGGTCGAACACATTCCAGTAGCCGCTTGATGCCTTGGAAATGAAAGACAGGAAGAAATTGCCCAAGAACCTCAACTTCGGCATCTGGGCAGCATCCTCAATGCTGAAGAAACGATTGCCCTTAGTATAGTCTGCATGATGGCTCATGATCGGCTTGATAAGTTGAGGAATTAGTCGCGGGTCCATCTGTCCGTCACTATCGACCTTGACCATGATGTCGCAACCGTCCGCCAGTGCCGCCCTGTATCCAGCCATGGTAGCACCGCCGACACCCTGATTTTCTGGCAGCATGACTGGAACGACGCGAGGATCCTTGTTTATTTCGACGAAAGCGGCAACCGTCCCCTCCGGGCAGGCGTCGTCCACAACGTAAATGCGATCGACTTCTTTGCCCATCATGGAAACTACGCCGGGAAGACTTGCCCTACTCTTGTAACACGGGATGACCGCCGCAACTTTCAATCGAATCTCCCACTTTCTTCCCCTTGGACAAACCTTATCGAAGCTGGACCGTCAACGCTTAATCCGTCGCAACGCTGCTGACACGACGCGAGCGCGTTCCTGGTTGAGGGTCTCAGGGTCACTGAACAATGTTGCGAGCTGTTTCTGCGTCTCCAAGTACGCTCGCGCAAACGCCGCGTCAGGCTCGAACGCGTCAATGAGGGCAGCAGCTGACTCTTCGGAATGCCCGTACAAGTTCAGAAATCCTCCGGAAGGGCAAAGCTCATGAACCCGGTGGCTCGGGGCTGCATAGTACAGCGGAACGCCAAGCACGGCGAAGGCATCAAATATCTTCTCTGTGATGTAGTCGGGATGGTGCGTGTTCTCCAGACCCGAGACGACAAGAGCACGCCGGTCCAGTGCCACGAGTTTGTCGAGGTGCCAGTCAGCCAGACTTTGGCGAACCTTGGACTCAGGATCCCACCCCTTCCCCACATGAACAATGGGCCCATTTTCGACAGCCTCGGCGACCCGCGTTCGCCAGGCACAAAGACCTCGCACTCCAAGCTCTGGCAGGAAAAGATCGAAGCGCTCATCCAGACGACGTTCTGCATAAAACGCTGCTCGGATGGGGGCAGCGCGCCAAATGGCCAGAAGCTCATCGACACTCATATTCGCATTGCGTTGATACATGCTGGCATAACGCTGGATAAACTTGTCATCGGTCGTGATGAAATACGGCAGCTTGTCAAAGGCAAAAACGTCAGAATTGACGTGGTTTGCGACCGCATAAGGGATGGTGGTTGAGCCACTACTCGCCACACCGGAGCATTCAGTCAGGACATTACTCCAGACAGTGTCCCACAATGGCTCTTCCGAGACGACGAGAAACTGAAGCTCGGGTCGCACATCTGTTTTCTTCGCGAGATCCTGTGTCGCCGATCTGATGTCGATGTCGAATCCTGTAACAACGACGTCCGCTTTCCAAATATCCTCAACGAAGTCGACGTGCTGCTCGAACAGTTGCCGATAGGGCTGATAATACATCGGTGTACGGTTTGCGTGCCGTCCGAAAAGAAACACTTGCGGTCGTCGCACAGGAATGGGGACGCTTGCCTCCGGACCGTCGAGATCCATCAAAGCAACGCCATCCTCCCCCAAAGCTTCCTTCACATTGGAAACGACAATCTGGTCCGTACAATGTTTGATCGCATAATCACACGCAACACGAACTGTACGATCCTGTTCCACCATCTGCAGGAAACCTGATCGATCTATGGCCAGCCTTCCCGAACAGAGATTCAAGAATGTCTCTAGTCCCCCAATCGCAGACGCCCTCCCAGAATTCACGTGTTCAGCCAAAATTTTGAGCGGGGACCTTTTGTCTTCCGAAGCGTAGCGCAAATGTGCCAACTGGATGTAGAACCGATGAATATCCGTTACGAATGTTTCCGGCCCGTACAGCATCCACAGCTGCTTCAGATAATGACGCATACTGTCGATTCGCTTGGGGTCTGCCGCTATGGCCGCCAGTCGATCCGGGAGTGCCGCGATATCCTCGGGGCTCTCCCGACAGAATACAACCGCATTTTCCCAGAGTTTGTCATCTCCAGGCGTCTGGTAAGTATCGGCCAATATGACGGGGATAGATCCAGCACCAATGGACTCCCACAAGCGGATCGAGTTTGGCCCGGACCCGGAGGGGCAGAGGGAAAAGACACTTTGCTTTAAAACTTCACGGAACAAATGGCTGGCATCATCATCAACCAATCCGACGCCGTCTGATGCGGTCCGGCGAATTTGCAGATCGTAGACAACTTTCTGATAGTGCCAGCTGTCCCGCCCCGCCACAAACCCGCGTGGGTGATCCGAAAGCGCGTCAAGAATCCAATCACGAGACTGAGTAAGGTACCACTCGTTGCTTTTTGCACCGATGAACGAAAATAAGTGCTTGCGTTCATCGGTTAAGGTAGAGCGGTCGATTTCCACGGCCTGTACCGGGTAGAGTGGAAATGGGTAAACGTTGAGTGTTCGCCCATCAGCACCCAATATCCGCCCCTGTCCTTTGGTTGCATGACTCCAGAACACATCAGTGATGCCTGCCTGTATCAAAACATCCGCATACATCTGCATCTGAATATGCTGACACACGGTCACAACGCGTTCGTATCCTTGGTGCTGAAGATCGAACTTCTCCAGCACTTCAGACAATTCTTCAACTAGTTCCGACTTTACATTCAACTGATCGATCAGGGTCGCCCAAGGAAACGCAACATAGCAAACACCATCGACATAGGGCAGACATTCCCGCACTTTCGAGAATGCATGAAGCTCAGTAATCGCCGGAAACTGCCACTGGTCATTGTGGACGACAATGTCGGTTCGCGCACCAGGAACAAAATCTGCTGAGGAATCCCCCATTGCCCTATAGGCTCGCATGCGCTCCTCTTTGACGCGCTTGTTCCGATAGTCCGCCTCTATTTCGTTCGCACGCTCGTCACCGAACAACTCAATCAACCTGTACTTCCAGTGAAGTGAAAGGTCCCTCTTTTCAACACGAATTTCGTTTGTGGCATAGTTGACAGACAGTCGGTTCTGTTTCGGCGGTGAACTGCCCACGGACAACAGACTTTGCGTTCGCTCCTCCAACGACAAAGTGTCGTCTATTTCGCCCAAATAATCATCACGGTGAGACTGGCTAAGCTGGCCCTCTCGAACATGGAAATATCCCAAAGCGTGCATCACCTGATAGAGATCTGCCTCGTGTGCGAACAGCCTCCAAAGGTTCCAGTCTCCCGCAAGACGAAAATTTGCGAAATCTAATGCTGGATCAATAGTGCGCCACAGTTTAGCTCGGAAAAACGTACCTTCTTGTTGCAAGAACTCCCAATGGTGCCCATCACATATTCCAAGCCTTGCAACTTCAGAACTTACGAGTCGTTGCGCATTGCTGACGACCGTTCCATTTCTGATGATCGCAGCGGTGCCAGAAACCCAGGAAATCGAGTCGCTCTGCTCGTCGCCATCGATCAGCGCCATCAGCGCGCAAGCTCCCGGCGCCAGTATGTCATCGGAGTTAATCCAAGTGAGCCAGTCTTCGTTGGCTAGATCGAACGACTCAAAACCGCGACGGATCGCATCGTACATACCAGCATCAGGATCACTTTCATAAGAGAAATGAATTGCTTCGCAGAAGCTTGTATGCTGACCGCTGTTTATTCTATCCGACCACTGTCGTAATCGCTCGACGGTATCGTCCGTCGAGCCCCCATCTTGGATATGGTAATGAAGTTCAAAAGGGCCAGCCTGACTCAAGACACTAACGATTGTCTGATCAATCGTACTGGCCGAATTGAAGCAAGGCGTTACGACGAATATTCTAGTTGTCTGCATTATCAATCAGCTCGCCTTATTTCACGACCCTCTGCCTTCCCTACCATAATGTAGTGAAGCAAAGGATTTATCCCTTCACGAGCCACGTCCGGATAGGCCTCCAGATACAATCGAGAAGAGAACCCAGGCCCTGCAGCACGTCCTTCCTGACCACCAAATTGCGCGTAGTGTCGAGCTGGGTGCACCCCTTGCCTCTGTAGGTCCTCATTGTTCTGCAAGTACCAATCAGCATCGAACAATTGTGACGCTGCAATTATGGCGGCCTCCCTGCGGATACGTCGCCATCGCTGGAATTTTAGCCGGGAGACCGCCCTCTTCAAAAGTGACGGTGGCAAGGCGCCCCTTGGTGGCGCTTCTGGCTTTGTCGAACCTGAGTTCCCGACCGCAGAACCTGTCCCATTTTCTTCAGAAGCGCTTTCGGCAGTCTCGCTTTCAGGATTTGACGTATTCTGGCTCTCACTCCGTTGAGCGGCCCGCAAGACACTTTGCTCAGCCACTCCCTGCACGCTGGAAAGGACGTGGCGAAGCCTAGCGTTCTCGGCTCGCAGAAAACTCAGCTCGTCCTGCTCGCTGGCTATAGGGTCGAGAATGGTGTTGCTCAGCGCGCCGTCGTTCTCTGTGTCGGCAAGCTTGAGGCGAAGCGCCTGAACAGCCTCTTCAGCAAGCGCAACAGATTTCCGTAGCGATTCCGCTTCTGACTTCGCACGGCTCAGCTCACGCTGGTCGGCCAGCAATTTGCGGTAAGAAGACGCAAGATCATCAAGTTCATCGAATACGACAGCCTCCGCACTCGGCAGTTTGACCTCAATAGCTTTCAGTCGCTCCATCATTTCACGGACATTATCATCTCGCTGAATGATGGCATCTGCTATGATGGTATAAAGCTGGCTCGGCCCCACCAATGCATTGGGACGAGCCGTGAGATCTACGTGATCAAACAAGTACTGATCCGAACAATATCGAAGCATTGCCCGAGGCGACGAGATCACTTTCCCGCACTCCATCAATGCTGCAGACCGCCCTACGGCTTGTTGGAAGGCAACAAGACCTTGCGCCTCCTCCAACCATTCCGTCGCAGCCGCGAACGCACTGCTACCGCCCTCAATCTTTCGCCCGATGGCTGTGCTGGCGGATTCGTAGAAAACCAGCGACCGACATTGGGCATCCTCCAACATTAGCGCACTGAGTATAGGCCAAGGCGCTGGTGATGCGGTGACTAGAACTGAGGCCTCAGGGCATGCGTGCATTGCATTCTTGAACGCGCGCATCTCTGTCCTGCGCAATCCCTGCCCATCTCCGGATATAGTATTAACCTCTTCCCCAAGCGCCATGAACAGCGGAGAGAGTGTTTCCAAGCAGCTCTTGTGCGGCAATGCAATAAGCACATGCATTCAGACACTCCTTATTCACATCCCTGGCGGAAGACCAATCAAAGACATGTCCTATCTACCGATCATTTACTTTACAAATCACCCACCAACCGCAAGAAGGGCATAAAGAAAAACAGTGAGATATCCAAGGGGTCAACATGGGTCTGAACTTCGGCGGTAGGCGCAAAGAATGGAAGCGACATCCGCTCAAAGGGCATGCCTTTAAGAAACTGAATGAAATGGACGTGCCGGTCGCAACGGTTATTGATGTGGGCATACTCAGCTCCACGGAAGAGCTCATCCATGCTTATCGCGACAAGAAACAAATTCTGATCGAGCCGATTGCAGAGTTCGAGCAACGCATCCGTGAAACGTATGACAAAGCTGGCGTCGATTACGAACTGATCAAAGTAGCCGCCACTGATGCAGATGGGGACTTATCCATGCGCACAAAATCCGTGCACGACGGCATAGAGATCACTCACGCACAAATTGCAAAGACCAAAGACGCTGCAGGCGAATACCGCACCGTACCGGGCAGAAGACTGGATACGATCATGGGCGAACGCTCCTTGGCCAAACCCTATCTGCTGAAAGTCGATGTAGATGGAGCTGAGATGTCGGTATTGCGTGGCGCGGAAACAATCCTGGCAGACTGCAGCATAGTTTGTATTGAAGCCACTATGGCGACCTTTTTTGAACGCTCCGAGGAAATCAAACGCCATGGCTTCCAACTAATCGATATAGTTGACCTATGTTACTATGATGACAGGCTATGCCAGGTTGACCTTATATTCCTGAATCAAAAAATTATCACCGACAAAGGATATAAAATCTTTGGTGACGGCTTCGATATATCAAAATGGAAGACGTACGAGCCAAAATAGATTGACTAACAGAGTCTATTTGCTCCTAGGCCCAACGACACCATTTGCATCAACCTCGACTAGCCCGGCCTTCACGCGCTGACGCTGGCGCAGTACAAATCGAAGAGGCCGAAGACTTGCAATCGTGCTCAATCGTGGCGCGAGCACCGCTGAAAGCTCGGTGAGTTGCTGCCGATAGCGCTCACGATCACTTGCTGCCGAGCGCAAACGGACATCGCTTTTTCTGAGCTTATCTTCAATGCTTCGCATTTCGACACGTAACTTTTCGAAGTCCTTCTTCTTCGAATCACGTTCGTCTTGCAATCTTGTTACTCTATCGCGCAGCTTACTGATTAAAGCCTGGGCCGCCTTCAAATCTCGTTCAGACGCGTACTGAGCCTCCATTCGTGCTTTCTCAGCCTGCCGAATTTTTTTCTCTAGCGCCTCGTTGTGCTCACTGAACAGCTGACATTGCTGGTGCAGATCTTCATTACTTTTCTCAAGCTCCAACAATCTTTTCAATTGATTCGTATTGGTAGATTCGAGCTCACTTTTAAGCGAGACAACTTCCGATATCGCCTTTTCCAACATTGGCACGACGTCGGCTTTCTGACGCTTAGCTACCTTGTCGACTATCTGAACAACCTGCCCTTCGCCTGCCACACGAGCACTATGCGCTTCCTGTTGAGCTTTCGCAGCGATGTTTCTCACCACTGTTGGCGCGAGGTTCCGAACAAGACCTGGGGCGAAGGGTGGCCCGGCGACGCATGCTGCATACTTTTCATGCAATTTGGATCGCCATGCCGATACATGACTGGCATCTCCCTCACGAGAGAAAATACGTTGATCACTGAAATAATCGTTCACAAACGGCATGATTTCATCACGATCGCATGCACGAACACACTTGTAATGCGTTACTGGGCCAACTTTTTCAGATAGTAACTCCTCATTGATGGCAGTCCCCTGACCACCCAAGAATGAGATGATCTCGGCCATCCCGCCCGCGACGTCTTCCATGAGGCGCTCATAAGGATAAACCATCAACCGGTCCGAATACTGCTCCGCTGATTTCAACGCAGCTTCGTTCATCAACCGCCACCATTCCAGCGCTTTGATTGATTCTGGTTCGGTTTCTATTTGGCGGCAAACACCAGGAAACTTGCTTTGAGCCTCAGCTTCGAACCGAGCCTCATCTGACTTATGAAACTCTCCCCCGAAGAACGAGAAGTGCAAAAGAGCGGAATTGACTACGTCGAGTGGGTTTCGCACCAGATGCACGATCTTGAGATCAGGATCATGCTCGAGAAAGGCAGCTAATCTGCCAGCACCACGAATGAGCTTTGCGACGACTGAACGATTTCTTGGAAGTGTCTCATCCAGAAAAGCACGCATCTGCGGCGTATTGCTATCCAAGAAGAGAGGGATCTGCTTGTGAGCAAAGATTCCCGCCGCGCTAATAGCGTCCGTTCGTGAAAAGACATCACCGAATTCGCTGGGCAGCTTGTCCCACGTCTGCTCGCCCCACAAAAATGGCTCATATCTTCCCAGAGTATTTGGAACTTCTGCACGGGCTGCCGAAAGCAAAACGCTATAGGTTAATGTCGTACCCGAACGCCCAACACCTGAAACCAACCAACGTAATTTAGCCACAAACTTAGCCCTTCAGATTCAACGAAATGCCGGAAAGAATTCCGATAGCATACAGGATGCACAAACTACTGAGTCAATATGCAGGGCGTAAGATGCCGTAGATATATGAAGATCAAATTGCCAGTATGATAATTCCGCTCTACCACCTTCATCTACACTCAGATTTGCCGAAACTGGTTGGGCAAAGACAATCGTCCACTGTCGCGACCCCGAACCGTCTCAGACTATAGAAATTGGAGTAGATCAGCGTGAAAGTGTCTATAGTTACGCCCGTCCTGAACGGCGCCAGATTCCTGCCAAATCTGCTCGACTGCATTCAAAGACAGAGCCTTGAAAATTGGGAACACATCGTCGTCGACGCCGGATCGACAGACGCGTCTCAAGAAATCGTTCAAAAGCAGGCTGAATTGGATCCGCGCCTGAAGCTAGTTGTTGTACCAGGCCTTGCCTTGTACCCATCTATATTTCACGGATTTGACCAGGCGACTGGCGACATCATGACCTGGATTGCCAATGATGATCTTTATACAGAATGGGCATTTGCATCTGTTGTAGACTGTATTGAGAGAACGGATGCGAATTGGGTGACTGGCTTTCCTGGCGCATGGGACGCATCGGGCCGCTTGCGATATGTCCGCCCGTACGGGCGCTATCCACAAAGCTGGATACGCAAGGGCTGGTTTCACGCTGGCCTACTTGGCCACCTTCAACAGGAGAGTATGTTCTTCTCACGGTCTCTATTGAACAAGTTATCACACGATGCCCGAAGCGAGATTGAATCCATGAAGTTGGCTGGCGACTTCTTGCTGTGGCGTCACTTTGCGGAGCACTCTCCCCTCCGTGTGCTGCCAACCGTATTGGGAGGGTTTCGGTTCCACGGGGAAAACCTTTCAGTGGGAGGTGCGGAAGCCTATGCGGAGGAGGTCCGCACAACTGGGGCCCCATTCCCGCACCCCCGCGTTCAAAAGCCTCTGGAAGGTATGTTTCGAAAATGGTCAGCTATTGGCGCGCTGAAAATTATGAAGGAGGCAGATGGCTGCCTGTTTCAGTCTGTTACGACAGGACCAGTCTCCTAGCGTAATTTCCAAACAGCTCTTTTGAAGAATAGCATGGCAGAGTCAGAGGGCTTCGTGACTTTGATACTCACCTGCTGGCCCGAAGGAAGTGGTTCGTCGAAGACAAGCTTCACCAGCCCACCCGAACGAGCGTGCTCAACGTACGGGACGGACGCCTCGACACTGACATTTTCCACCGCACCCTCCAGCTCGATCTCTACACCAGTCGCATCAACATCGAAATAGTGGGCAAGGGCGAGAGAGGCCTGGTCCGCGATCTCACCGTCCGCACGCAATCCGTAGAGCCGCTGACCGACTCTGCGGAGATGCCTGAGTGCCTTCTTTTTCAAAAAGCGTGGCCAAATCATATCCGCGATGGCGTGTATGGCAAATGCCCGAAAAATTTCCTTCTGCTTCGGCTCTGGCGTGTGCTCAGATATGATTGCTCGCAACTCCGTGCGCCGTCGCTCGTTCAGAGATGCTGACTTCGTGTCAGCACCCCACAATACCTGTGACATCGGCTCGTCAATGAAAGCGAACTTCGCATTCGACTTGTACAAGCGGATCCATAACTCCCAATCCATAACATAATGAAGATCAGGGTTCAGGCCGCCTACGGATTGATATGTCGAGCGTTTGAAAAAGCAGGATGGCTGGGAGATAATGCAGCCTTCCAGCAGGCGCGGCCCCGGGCGTTCGACATTGAAGTGATATCCCGTCATGGCCGATTCCCCATCGATAATCGTACTTTGGCCGTATACCAAATCGATCCCAGGCTCGTCCGCGATCTTACTCCGCACACGCCCCAGCGCACCAGGCATAAGAATATCGTCAGCATTCAACCAGCCAAGCCAGTCACCATCAACATTGGCCCACCCCTCAAGGATTGCGTCTGACTGACCTTTGTCCTTGCCGTGCCGACGATACGCCAACCACGCAGCTTCAGCGTCGCCAAGTGCCTGAACCCGCGGATCTCCCGATGCGTCCAATAGGGCGACCTTAACTCCAGGCCCCTGCGCCTTCAAACTCGCGAGCGCATGCGGAAGAAAGGGGTGCCATGCACCGACGGGCACCGAAATTGCGAATGTAGACATACGCGGTTAGCTCCGCACTGCATCAAGTTGAGCAACGGCTTCCACATTCTTCAGTGGCGTTACTACGGTATGGCGACCAAGAAGAGCTCTTGGGTCCCAGGCCATGGCGCGCATCAAACTCACTAGCGGTACGACACGGCGAGGTGGGCCAAAGGTGCGATCTGCACGTATCCGGGCGATTCCTGCAACGCCGGCAACAAGCCCGCGCCAAACCGGGCCAGCACGCCCCTTCATGGTGCCGCGCATTAAAATTGCGATCGTCAGAAGCACGTGCCCGGGCAGGGTAAGGCATAAGAGTGCGAATGGTGTATTTTTGGCATAAGTCCACAATCGATTTCGCGTACCGTGAAACAGCGAAAACTCGCTCGCGCGGCCGGAAATGCCGCTTCCGGCATGCGACACAACAGCGGTCGGAAGAAAAATACAACGCTCACCTGCGAGTCTCATCCTGTACCCAAGGTCGACGTCTTCACAATAACAAAAGAACCGCTCATCCAGCCCCCCATGAGACAAGTAAGTGTCGCGGAAAAATACGGCGGACGCGCCGCAGGGGGAGAAACACTCGCCTTCACGAGGCAAATCATTCAGAGATCGACCAAACCCTCCGCGCCACGGAATTCCGAACGCCAGATAATTATCCCCTGCCCCATCAAGCACAGACGAATCCTCCAAACACAATTGTGCGCAGGAAAACATGGAGACGCCCGGGTGCCGTTTTATGCCATCCAAGATATTGGCCAGCCAATCAGGCTTGGCTTCAGCATCCGGGTTCAGCATGGCCACCCACGGGGATTTTGCCGCTTTAACACCGATATTGCTTGCCGCGGCAAAGCCGAGGTTCTTGTCTTGTTTCAAAAGTCGGAACTTGGATAACCCGTCGACAGAAAGATCATCGGCAGAGCCATCCGTGGAATTGTTATCGACCACGATAATTTCGAAGTCCTGAAACGTCTGGGCCCGCAATGAATCCAGCGCTGCCTGCAAATATCCTTCGCCATTGAAGTTCACAATAAGGACGGAAATTTGGGTCACAGTATCATTCTCAATTCAACTTTTCACGCGCATCATTCGCAATTCTGCGATAATGGCAACCGTCGGCCTGTAAGATGACCGTGGCCCCAACAGCACACCCCCTGTAGTCCTGTTGGATTACGTAACCTTCTGTGATTTGCGACGAGCACCTAACAGAAATATGGGGGGCACCCCTGATGCAAAGGATACAATGCCATGTCCCTTCCCTTCATCGACCTTCAAGCCCAGCGCAAGCGCATCGAGACCGAGATCAACACGGCAATCCAGTCAGTCGTTGAAAGCGGCCGCTATGTGCTCGGACCGGAAGTCACGGAACTGGAGAAACAGCTCGCGGACTGGTGCGGGGCTTCGCATTCGGTCAGCTGCGCGAATGGCACCGACGCCCTCGCCCTTGCGCTGATGGCATGGGAACTGAAACCGGGCGACGCGGTATTCTGCCCCTCCTTCACCTTTGTTGCGACAGCGCAGGTCGTGCCGTGGCTCGGTGCAGCGCCAGTTTTCGTCGATATTCTGCCAGACACCTACAACATGGACCCGGCGCATCTGCGCCAGCAGATCGAGGCGGTGAAAGCCGAGGGCAAGTTGACGCCGAAAGTCGTGATCGCCGTCGACCTGTTCGGCCAGCCGGCCAACTACCCCGAAATCAAGGCCATCTGTGACGAGTTCGGCCTCAAGCTGATTGCCGACACGGCGCAGGGCTATGGCTGCACGCTCAACGAACAACATCCGTCAGACTGGGCCGACATCGCCACGACCAGCTTTTTCCCGGCAAAACCGCTGGGTTGTTACGGCGATGGCGGCGCGATCATCACGAACGACGCCAAGCTCGCCGAGCGCATCGAATCCCTGCGCGTCTATGGCAAGGTTACGCCGACCGATGCCGCCGAGCGCAATTTCCATCATGACCCCAAATACCTCTCCCTGCGCGTCGGTATGAATTCCCGGCTCGACACGATCCAGGCTGCGGTCCTGCTGGAAAAGCTCAAGATCTTCGGTGACGAGATCGAGAAGCGCCAGATTGTGGCGGACCGCTACGCCGAGGGCCTGACCGGACACGTGAAGCGCGTGCCCAGCGTCATCGCGGGTGGCAAGAGCGTATGGGCGCAATATGTCATTGAGCATGACAATCGTGACGGCCTGCAGGCGTATCTCTCCGGTCAGGGCATCCCGACCGCCGTCTATTACCCCGTACCAATCCACGAACAGGATTTCTGCGCCCGCTTCAAACCCGCCGACGGCACCCTCCCCGTCACGGAAGCCGCGAGCAAACACGTCATCGCTCTTCCGATGCACCCCTATCTGGAAGAAGCCGACCAGACACGCGTCATAGATACGATCAGGGCGTTCAACGGGTAACCGACATAGGATGCACTTGTAATCCAAGGCAACGCGCACTTCGCGCGTTGCCTTTTTTTGTATGACATGTTAGCCGCGATACAAACGTATAAAGGATCATTGATATGGCCGAAAACTATCGCGTCGCAGATATTTCCCTTGCAGAGTTTGGCCGCAAGGAAATCGCCATCGCAGAAACGGAAATGCCGGGCCTGATGGCCGCGCGTGAGGAGTTCGGTCCGTCGCAGCCCCTGAAGGGCGCGAAGATCGCCGGCTCGCTGCACATGACCATCCAGACGGCTGTGTTGATCCAGACACTCGAAGCGCTCGGCGCGGACGTCCAGTGGGTGTCGTGCAACATCTATTCGACACAGGACCATGCCGCGGCTGCGATCGCGGCGAATGGCACGCCAGTCTTCGCCTATAAGGGCGAAACGCTGGAGGAGTACTGGGAATTCACTGACCGCATGTTCCATTGGCATGACGGTACCGGCGCCAATCTGATCCTGGATGATGGCGGCGACGCAACCATGTATCTGATCCTCGGCGAGCGCGCCGAATCCGATCCGTCCTTCCTGGAAAAGCCGGGCTCGGAAGAGGAGAAATTCCTGTTCGCTCAGATCAAGAAACGTCTGGCCGCATCGCCCGGCTGGTTTGCCAAGACCAAGGCTGCAATCCGCGGCGTATCCGAGGAAACGACGACCGGTGTGAACCGACTGTACCAGCTTGAGAAGAAGGGCGAACTCCCCTTCCCGGCCATCAACGTCAACGACTCTGTCACCAAGTCGAAATTCGACAACAAATATGGTTGCAAAGAGTCGCTCGTTGACGCGATCCGTCGCGGAACAGATGTCATGATGGCGGGCAAGAAAGCCTTTGTCGCCGGCTATGGCGATGTCGGCAAGGGCTCTGCCGCGTCACTGTCCGGTTCCGGCGCACGTGTTGCCGTCTCCGAAGTCGATCCGATCTGCGCCCTTCAGGCTGCGATGGACGGCTATGAAGTTCTGACCATGGACGAAGCTGCGCCTAAGTTCGACATCTTCGTCACGGCGACCGGCAACAAGGACATCCTGACCGTCGACCATATGCGCGCGATGAAGGACATGGCCATCGTCTGCAATATCGGCCATTTCGACAATGAAATTCAGGTCGAAGGCCTGCGCAATTTCGAGTGGACGAACATTAAGCCGCAAGTGGACATGATTACCTTCCCGGACGGCAAACGGATCATCCTCCTGTCTGAAGGCCGCCTTGTGAACCTCGGCAATGCCACGGGTCACCCCTCTTTCGTGATGTCGGCCTCCTTCACCAACCAGACTCTCGCCCAGATCGAACTGCATACGCGCGGCGAGCAGTATGAGAACAAGGTCTACACCCTGCCCAAGCACCTCGATGAGAAAGTTGCGATGCTTCATCTGGAAAAGCTGGGCGTACAGTTGACCGAATTGTCCGGCGAGCAGGCCGATTACATCGGCGTGGATGCGGCTGGTCCGTTCAAGCCTGAACATTACCGCTACTAGGTCGAGTCTCCACAGTGTCGCGTTCGCATATCCTGAAGTTTGCCTGTCCGGATCGGGTCGGTCTCGTCGCCGGACTGGCAAAGCTGATGGAGCGTCATGATTGCTTTATTGCCGCGTCGCGGACATTCGGCGATGCGGAAACCGGCCGCTTCTTCGCGCGCCTTGTGTTCCATGGCACATCGGATGCCCTTCCGTCCGGCCTTGAAACCGATCTGGCAACCATGGCCCAGGAACTCTGCGCAGACTGGTCAGTTCATCCGGAAGGCGAAGCTGTCCGCACCCTGCTTATGGTGTCCAAGTCGGAGCATTGCGCAAACACGCTGCTTTATGCGGCCCGCCGGCGCGAACTTCCCATCGACATTGTCGGGATCGTCTCGAACAATGAAACGCTGAGGGACGATTTCGCCCATTGGGGACTGCCTTGGTTCCATGTGCCGGTGGCGAAGGAAACCAAACCGGAAGCTGAAGCCCGCCTGTTCGACATTGTCGAGGAAACCGGCGCGGACCTCGTCGTGCTTGCCCGCTACATGCAGGTGCTCAGCGATGAAGCCTGCCGGCGGCTCGAGCTGAAATGCATCAACATCCACCACTCCTTCCTGCCGGGCTTCAAGGGCGCACGCCCCTATCACCAGGCCCATGCACGCGGTGTAAAAATGATTGGCGCGACGGCCCACTATGTGACGGCAGACCTGGATGAAGGCCCGATCATCACGCAGCTGACGGAAGCAGTCGACCACACATTCAGCCCGGCCGACATGATCGAAAGCGGCCGCCATCTGGAAGGTAACGCTTTGCTGCGTGCCGTGAAGGCGCATGCCGAGCATCGCATTTTCATCAATGCCGGAAAAACAGTCGTTTTTGCCCGCTAGGCAGAACGAAGAACAGAAAGACAGGACCCATGAAACTTGCCAGTCACGAATTCACCAGCGAGAGCGTCTCTGAAGGCCATCCGGACAAGGTCGCAGACCAGATTTCGGATGCGATTGTGGATCTGTTCCTGTCGCGTGATCCAACCTCCAAAGTAGCGGTAGAAACCCTCACGACCACCAATCGCGTCGTTCTGGCCGGCGAAGTTCGCACCAATAATGGCGCCGAGGTCACACATGACGAAATGAACCAGGCTGCGCGCGATGTCGTCAAACGCATCGGGTACGAACAAGATGGCTTTCATTGGGAGAATATGGAAATCGCCAACCATGTTCATGGCCAATCGGTCGAGATCGCTCAAGGCGTTGAGGAAGGCCAGGGCTTGTATGGCGAAGAGGGCGCAGGCGATCAGGGCATCATGTTCGGCTATGCCACCAACGAAACGCCGGAACTGATGCCAGCCACGCTGGTCTACTCACATCAGATTCTTCAACGGCTGGCGCAACTGCGCCATGATGGCACCCATCCTGAACTGGAGCCAGACGCCAAAAGTCAGGTGACACTTCAATACGAAGGGTCGAAGCCGGTTGGCGTGAATGCCCTCGTCGTTTCCCACCAGCACAAGGACAGCGCTACGCTGGACCAGTTGCGGGAAATCATCCGCCCTGTGATCAAGGACGTCTTGCCGGACGGCTGGTTCCCCGCGGAAGACAGATTCTACGTCAATCCGACGGGGCGCTTTGTGATTGGCGGGCCTGACGGCGATGCGGGCCTGACCGGGCGCAAGATCATTGTTGATACGTATGGCGGCGCGGCCCCTCATGGCGGCGGTGCGTTCTCCGGCAAAGATCCCTCCAAGGTCGACCGTTCCGCAGCCTATGCTACGCGCTACCTTGCCAAGAACGTCGTCGCGGCAGGACTGGCCGACCGTTGCACCATTCAGGTCAGCTACGCGATTGGTGTGGCTCAACCCCTCTCCATCTATGTCGACACCCACGGAACCGGCAATGTGGACGAAGAACGCATTGCGAAATCGCTGCGGGAACTGTTTGACCTGTCCCCCAAGGGGATTCGCACACACCTGAATCTGAACCGCCCAATCTATGGGCCATCTGCGGCCTATGGCCACTTTGGCCGCACACCGACAGACGCAGGCGGATTCAGCTGGGAAAAGACAGACCTCGTGGACGAACTCAAGCGCCTCACGAACTAGCCAATCTCAGTACGCGACAGTTATTTCATCAACAGTCGCGACAAGCTTACCTTGGCACTGCACTTGAATGTGTTGAGGCAAAGGCTTGCGCGACTGTTGGTAAGCCGCTGTGCCGGGCACGGATGGCCCGCCCTTTGACAGCTCCAGAACCAAAAGCCCTTCTGGCTGCCCCGATTGAGGCGTCAGCATCCAGGGCTGGTCATCGGCCACGCGAACAACAACATGAAGCTTGCCGCCAGACGGTTGGCCCGGCCCCGGCATCCTGTTGATCCACGCGGACGTATCTGTAATCTCGGGACAAGCCGCCCCAAAGAAAGGCAGGGCCGCGCATCCGGACAGCATGAAGCATGCGGTTAGAGAAACTAATGCAACCCTCACCATGGTGTCGACAGCCGCATCCACAGCGCCTCCTGATCTTCCGCACCATAGATGTGGTTTGGTGAAGTCGAAATCACCGCTGCCGCTTCCCCAGACCAAGTATCGGTCAAACCAAAGGAATAGCGGGTTTCATAGTCGATCTGCCGGCCGCTTGGTGTGAGCTCTGCTTTTACCAGACCACGGATCAATTGACTGTTCAAATCCACCCCGATTGGCGCATCGAGATTGAGGTGTCCAGTTTCCGCGCGCCGAGGCTGCGCCACGATGAGATGCAGCCTTCCCTCGCCGAGCGCTCGGTCTGCACCCAGTGACCATCGGCTCGTCCAGATGCCTTCGGCGTCAACGCCCGGCAGCTCGACACTTGCCACTTCAATCCCGGACGACACAATCCAGCCAGCCCCCGACAGCCAGGCCCCTTCCAACGCATAGGCCGTCATCTCGGTCTGATCCTCTGCACCAAAACGGGCCTGCAATGACCCGCCGAGCGCAGTATCCTCATCCGAGATAAACGACGCCCCTGCGCGCACGGACCATGTCCGCTCATCGCGACCGAACATAAACCCAGACTGGCTGCGTGCGCCCTGTTCAGCTGAAAAAATGTCCATGACGAGATTGTCACTTATGGCGTGACTGAATTTCGCCCACGCACCGCCGGTCGAAAACGCATTCCCGACGCCTGGCTCGTTCAACAGGGAAATATCGGGCGCAAGATGGGTCAGCGAGCCACCGCGGCCAAATTCGACTTGGCTCTCGCCGAGACTGTAGCGCATCTTGAACGTGGACTGAGGGTCCTCCTGATACGGTGCAGTCGGGTCTTCCTTCAGGCGGGCCTGCGCCCAGCTGAAAGACATATTGCCCGCATTCACCGCGTAGGATTCCCCCGCCGCCCAATCGGCTCGCGTATCGAAATTGATGAGGCGCGACCCCAGGGCATCTGTAGGAAACGCCGCCGCCACAGCGTCTGCGTTGAATTGGAATCCGCGCTGGTACTTGTCTTGAAACACAAGCTTGTTGAACGCGCCGGAATTCGACGCCCAGTCCCCGAACGCACCGCCGCTTGGGGCCACAGCGTCGATCAGACTGACCTTTTCAGAGCCGAAGTCGAGGTTTTGCTGGCCCTGCGGACGAAACGCCTCTTCCAGATTCAAAAGCCCCACACCCGATACACTATCCGTGCCGACGCCGGCGACCTCACCGGTAATGATGTCGGGCGTGCTATCCACATAGTCTGTCGCAGTATCCAGCAGAATCTGGAGCGCGACCTCTGGCTGCGATCTCAAATTCGGGAACGCGTCCAGCAAGAGGGCCAACGACCCCGCTACGTATGGTGCGGCAAAAGATGTACCGGCGATCCGATAATAGTCACCCTCACTGTCAGCGTCATTACAGCCTTCAAACTCTCCTACGGCACATGTAGGAAGGTCTGGAAATGCCACATCGTCGTCCGGTCCAGTCGAGATTACACCTTCGCCCGGCGCCAGGAGATAATAGGATTGAGATGCGGTACCAGCGCGGTTGGAGAAGTCCGAGAGCTTTCCATCCGGATCAACCGCCCCGACGGCCACAACTCGCCCCAAGGACGAAGCCTCGCCGGCGATGTAAGCTGGCTCATTCGGAATCTCACCTTTGGCTTCAGTCGGGTTTCCTTCTTCATCCGTCCCCGCCGGTTCTCCATCGTTACCTGCGGAGATGACCACCAGCACGCCTGCATTCGCCGCTGCACGAATTGCGTTTTCGAGCGTGGGGTCACTATCAATGTCTCCCCCCAGCGACATGTTGATAATGGTCGCCCCTTGATCCACAGCATACTCAATTGCTGTAACGAGATTTCTGTCGTTGTAGACGCAGTCGTCATCCTCGCCTTCGCGGCCGCAACTGCCCGGCGAATCCGCTCGAATATCCAGAATGGATGACTCATAGGCCGCGCCCTGAATTCCATTCGGCGTGTTATCGTCCAGCGAAGAATTGAAATCATCCTGGCGCCGAGCCGCAATAACGCCGGAAACAAGAGTCCCGTGCCCACCAGTGTCGATGTCACCTGGCTGTCGGCGGATGTTGACGCGGTCTCCATTCTCATCAAAGCCGGAACATTCCGTGTCCGCGCAAACGTCATACATTTGCACCACCGCGCCCTCCAGATCTGGATGGTCGGCGTCTGTCCCGGTATCAATGACAGCGATCACCTGCCCCTGCCCCGTTGCACCCAGCGCATACGCCGTCGAAGCCCCGATAATCGGCAACCCAACCGTGGCATCATATTCACGCGTTTCGAAAGCGGAAGGTTCCGCGATCTGATCCGGAAATGGGTTCGAGGGCGGCGGCGGAGGGGGCGGCGGTGGCGGAGGAGGCGGCAATGGCGTAACAGCGGAGCTTCCACCCCCGCCTCCGCCACCTGCGCACGCGCCTAAAATCACGATGGAAGCGCCCATCATGGTGGAGACCAGAACGGAACGCGAGATGCTCGCGCAAGAATTCGACTTACCTCTCCAAGCCAAACTTAATCCTCCCAAAACGCCCGATGTTTTCATGCCATCGCACCAAGAGAAATAGTTCACCTTAAAGAGAAGAATAGCGCAAATATTTCGTTCAGTTGATCAGGAGAACTCAACCCGTTCCTGCGAGAAGTAAAATAGCGACCTTGTCTCTGCATCGATCGCATCCCCAGGTGCATCCAACAGGGCCTTCATGGCGTGCTTCCGGTCTTTCAAAGCGTGCGCGAAATCTGCTTCAATCAACTGATCAACACCCGTGCGAGTCATCGCATCGCGCACTTCCATATACAGTGTCAGCGATCCCCCCAAGAACATGGACTCATAGGCGATCTTGCTGGCAATCTTGTCGTGGATGTCTGAATATTGGAATTGCCGTTCCATGACCGATTTACGCTTGCAGATGAAATCGATCTCGTGGCGATGCTTGGGATGGCGAAGATAGAAATTCTTCAGAGCCATCATTTCCCCATCGATCCGTCCCTGAATATCGTCGGGAAGCGATTCACTCAGAATGATAATGATATCTATGTCAGAGCCTCGAACCATTTCACCGGAGGCTGAGTGCTCTCGCATCTCGTTATGCGCCAGAAAGTATGAAAGGTCGCCCGCGATAAAAGCGCAAAGCTGACTGCGCACTTCCCGCCCCAAGCTTACAAATAATTGCTTCATCACATCTTGGGCCACCCCGATTTTCTCGCGGCTGATCTCCCGGTGCATGTTTGAGAGGGAACCTTGCCGTTCGATCATCTGGTAGCGCTGGCCGGGAAGGCCAAAGAGCGTAAAAGAGAGGAAGTCCCGAAGTATCGACGGGCTAAGCCGCACCTGGTCTTCTCGTGTGATGTCAAATCGCAAATAGTAGCTGGCAAAATGGGAGATCAACAAACTCCGGCTACGATTGCAGGCTTGCCAGAGCGCCAGCACAGGAACGTCCGGCATATCAAACGACAGTTCCTTGCCGATACGCGGACCCTTTTCTTCCAGAATTCGGGCAATCCGGTCGTCGATTTCTTCAAAGTTTATTATCACAGGCACATTCGGTCCATTTTGGCAGAAACGCACATTGCGCAAACGCTCACCTCAGCCGAGGATCGACCGCCGCTGCGGTCAGGTCAATACTTGATGCGAACCATTGCACACTGTACGGGAAACAAGGCGCTGTTGACCAAACACATGACGGTCCAATGGCACTTGCGACAATTGTAATTCTGGAAACGAGCGCTTTGGTAGTTCAGATGGATGTGATTACCAGAATTCGCAGCTGGCTGTTCAACCACGCCCTCCCCGTCTGGACAGAGAAATGCATGGACAGCCGCTTTGGCGGACCTGTCGAGAGCTTCTCTCTTGATGGAGACCGTCCGTTTACCGATGCATATAAGCGGACATTCGTCGTTGCGCGACAGCTATATGTTATGTCTCATGCCAGCCTGCTCGGTGAGAAGAAGGCAGGCCCACTCGCGGATGCCTTATTTGAGTATTTGAGAAAAGTCTGTTGGCGGGGCCCGGAATCTGGTTGGGTTCACAAGGTCACGCTTGAGGGGGATATTCTCGACCCGACGGCCGATCTCTATGATTTCGCATTCTGCGTATTCGCTCTCAGTTGGTATTACCGGCTGACTGAAAACACAGATGCTCTGACTCTCGCACACCAGACGCTGGATATTGTGGGTCGAGACTTCGCGCACCCATCCGGAAACGGATATTACAATCAGCTACCCGCTAACCTGCCACGCCAACAGAACCCGCATATGCACCTGATGGAAGGGTTACTCGCCTTTTGGGAAGTGACGAATGATCCACGCGCCAAGGACATGTCGAATGGCTTGGCCGCATTGTTTCAACGTCAACTGTTCGACAAGGCAGCTGGCGCCATGCCCGAATTCTTCGATGACGCTTTAAACCCCATTACCGACTCCACTCGCAACCATATTGAAGCCGGCCACCAGTTCGAATGGGCGTGGATATTGGCGCGCCACCAGCAACTATCCGGACAAGATCATACCGACATCGTCCGTACACTGGTTCTGAATGCCGAACGCTTTGGCCTTCACGAAACTCGCGGCTGGACCATGAATTCGAACAAGCTGGATACCAGCTCCCAAGATCGCGGCTCCCGAACATGGCCAAATTCAGAGCGTATCAAGGGCTGGATTGCATTGCATGAACTAACCGGCGTGTCGCCTTGGCACGCAATTGAGCAAAGCTGCGAAACCTTGTTCGGCGTACATCTTGGCTCCTCCGCACCGCGTGGCATGTGGCTCGACACGGTAGATGAGGATGGCAAGCCGACTTGCATCAAGATCCCGACATCGACCCTTTACCACGTGTTTTTGGCGTTTACTGAGGTCTTGCGGGTCGCTGAAGGCAGCGCCCCGCTTTCGTCAAATCAAGATGCAGATTTCAACAGCGACAGCAAATAATCGCGGTACTCGTTCTTGAACTCATTTGCCCGCTCACGCATTTGATCATCAGTGATCAGACTTCTACGCCAAGCCACCTCTTCAAGACACGCCACCTTTAGCCCTTGCCGCTTTTCTACTGTCTGAACGAACTGGGATGCCTCCAACAGGCTATCGAATGTTCCCGCATCCAACCAGGTCGTCCCCCGCTGCAGGCGCGTGACAGTCAGCTCTCCCCGCTGGAAGTAAGCCTCGTTCACACTGGTAATTTCCAACTCTCCGCGAGCTGAAGGAGTAACTTGCTCTGCGACCTGCACCACATCTGAACCATAGAAATACAACCCGGGTATAGCCCAGTTGCTTTTTGGCGTCTCAGGCTTTTCTTCCAATGAGACTGGCTTGCCATCCTCATCCAGCTCAACGATTCCAAATCGCTTCGGATCGTTCACTTGGTAAGCCAACACAGCTGCTCCGCGCTTTAGCGCAGCCAAAGCCTGAAGCTGCCCGGATAGTCCAGCGCCATAAAAGATATTATCGCCCAACGCCAGCGCACAAGGCTGGCCATCGATAAAATCCCGGCCGATCAGAAAGGCCTCGGCCAAGCCGTTGGGATCATTCTGGATAGCGTAGGAAATCGACACACCCCACTGGCTCCCTTCTCGTAACAAGCTTCGGTAAGCCGCGCTATGCTCGGGTGCGCAGATAACCAGAATCTCAGTAATGCCCGCCAGCATGAGTGTGGAGATCGGATAATAAATCAGAGGTTTGTCATAGATCGACAGGAGGTGCTTCGACACTCCCCGTGTCACTGGATAAAGGCGGCTACCCGTCCCTCCCGCCAGAACTATACCTTTCATGGTGTATCAAACTCCTCGATCAACACGCGCACGGTCTCTTCCAACCCCAATCGCCAGTCTGGCAGCGAAACGCTGAAAACACGCTCGGTGTCAGACATGTCAAGGCGAGCATTCAGTGGCCTCTGAGCAGGTGTTGGATATGCTTTTGTCGGTATACCATTTACCTCTGCGCAAGGACCATCATGACGCGCGCTAACCTCGAATATCAATCGCGCCATGCTCGCCCTGTCTATCTCGCCAGCTCCAGCAAGGTGATAGATACCCCAATCTTGGAAATCTGCCCTCAGCGCGCAATCCGAAATCGTCACAAGCGCCTCAGCCAATGCGGGCGCATAAGTTGGACAGCCGAACTGGTCATTCACGACCGAAACACTCTCCCGCGACCCGGCCAGCCCCAACATCGTTGCAACGAAATTGCTGGCGAGGTGAGAAAAAATCCACGACACCCGGACAATTATGGAACGAGCCGCAACAGAACGCACAGCTTCCTCACCATCAAGCTTGCTTTGTCCGTAAACGCCCATTGGGCACGTCACATCAGATGGCAAGTATGGCGTAGGCTTTCTCCCATCGAACACGCAATCGGTGGACAAGTGTATCAAGGGAACGCCGTACGCGTCGCAAAGACCGGCTAATTCACGAGGCCCGTCAACATTCAGAGCTCGACAATGATCAGGTTCGGACTCGGCACGATCTACCGCCGTGTACGCCCCTGCGTTGATTATGATTTCCGGACGATGATGTTTCAGCGCTTTTTCCAGTGATTGAGGATCGAGCAAGTCCGCCTCATCGCGACCCGCGCAATACAGGTCATCGATCCCAAGCCCGGCGAATGCCTGGGCCATTTGGCCCGACTTTCCAATCACAAGAATTCTGGTCATGTACCAGAACCCAATCGCTCGCCCGCATAGACGCGATCTTGCAGCGGTTTCCACCATTGTTCGTTGGAGAGGTACCAATCAACTGTTTCCGCCAGACCAGCTTCGAAGTCACGCGATGGAGCCCACCCAAGCGACATGTTTATTTTCGTTGCATCAATTGCGTACCGATAATCATGTCCAGGGCGGTCGTCGACATATTCAATGAGGCGATTGTGAGGAGCGTTCTCGGGATAACGCTCATCCATCAGGCGGCAAATCGTTTCCACGATCCAGATATTGGTGCGTTCAGCGCCCCCTCCTACACAATAGGTTTCTCCTGGCTCTCCCTTTTGCGCCATGAGCAACAACGCCCGCGCATGATCATCGGCATGCAGCCAGTCCCGAACGTTGAGCCCCTGCCCGTAAACAGGGAGGCTCTGGCCTGACAAGCATTTCAAAATCATCAGAGGAATGAGTTTTTCGGGGAACTGGCGAAGCCCATAATTATTCGAGCAATTCGAAACAATCACAGGCAGCCCGTAGGTGTTGAACCATGCTCGCACCAGATGGTCAGCGCCCGCCTTACTGGCCGAATAGGGGGACGACGGCGCATAGGGCGTCGTCTCACTGAATGTGCCTGTGTCACCCAGAGAGCCAAACACTTCATCTGTCGAGACATGCACAAATCGGAACGCGTCTTTCGCACTATCGGCGAGCCCAGAATGATAATTGCGGGCCGCCTCCAACATGGCGCACGTCCCGGCAACATTGGTTGAAACGAAATTCGCCGGCCCATCTATCGACCGGTCAACATGTGTTTCTGCTGCGAGATGGAAAATCGATCTTGGTGCTGATTTTTCTACAATCTCGGTCATCATCGGAAAGTCGGTGATGTCCGCTTGGATCAATTCAAGGCGCCCATCCATCTCGAGAGATGAGAGTGACTGGCGGTTCCCCGCATAGGTCAGCTTGTCTATGACAACAATCCTGTCGTCAGTCGCCTCTGCCAGATAGTGGCAAAGCGCCGACCCGATAAATCCGGCGCCCCCCGTAACGAGCCAGCTCATCGCTCTTCCTCGTGGATGGATTCAAGCTTCAGGTAGTCTGCAAGGCTAGGCAAAGCCCTATCCTTATCAGACAGTATTCGCGCATGAGGCGGCACCGGCCAATCGATGGCAATCGCCGGATCATCATGCGCAATGCCGTAATCATGCGATGGCGCGTAGTACGCATCGGTTTTGTAAACCACTTCCGTATCGTCCTCGAGCGTACAAAAGCCGTGCGCAAAGCCCCGAGGGATGAACAATTGTGCACCGCTGTCTGCACATAGTTCCACAGACATTGCCCGACCGAAATTCGGCGAGCTTCTCCGAACATCGACCGCGACATCCAGAATTCGCCCTTTCACGCACCTGACGAGCTTCCCCTGTGCGTAGGGGGGCGCCTGGAAATGCAGCCCCCTGATCGTCCCAGCGTCCGCTGATCGGGAATGATTATCCTGCACAAATGGTCCAGCAATTCCGGCCTCGGCAAAAACATCAGCCCGATACGTCTCGGCAAACCATCCACGCGGATCTTCAAACTTTTTTGGAATTACATGAATGACCTGCGGCAGCACGTCATCCTGTTTGAATTCAAAAGGCATCATTCCTCACATACGACTCGCGCTCGCTAATGGGCTATATCACGAACCGCTGTTGTGGCTATTCCACCGTCACAGATTTGGCGAGGTTGCGCGGCTGGTCCACATCAGTCCCTTTCGCCACGGCGACATGATACGCCAGCAACTGGAGTGGCACGGCAGCCAGCACAGGCAAACTTATTTCGTCCCCTTCCGGCATCGGAATAACGTGATCCGCGCGGTTCCCTGCAGCCTTGATACCAGCAGGATCAGAGATCAGGATCACTCGGGCGCCACGCGCTCGTATTTCCTCGACATTGGAAATGGTTTTTTCGAAAAGCTCATCCATGGGCGCGATCACCACAACGGGGACATCTTTTTCGATCAGCGCAATCGGACCATGCTTCAGCTCACCTGCAGCATATCCCTCTGCGTGAATATACGAGACTTCTTTCAGCTTGAGCGCCCCCTCCAAAGCGAGAGGAAAATACCGGCCGCGCCCAAGGAAGAGGACATCACGGCTCTGGGTCAGCGTCTCTGCAATCGCGCGGATTCCGTCTTGTGCTTCGAGCGCTTCGGTCACTTTTCGCGGCAAGGCCAGAAGGCTCTTAACCGCCTGCACTTCCTCGCCCGGCAGCAAATGTCCGCGCGCCTTCGCTGCATTTAGCGCCAAAACCGCCAGCACAGACAATTGCGCTGTAAACGCTTTCGTTGATGCGACGCCAATCTCAGGCCCGGCATGAGTCGGCACGATGGCAGCAGCTTCCCTGGCGATTGAGCTTTCCGGTACGTTTACGATGGCAACGGCGGGCGTGCCATTCTGACGGCAATAGCGCAGCGCCGCCAGCGTGTCCGCAGTTTCGCCCGATTGGCTGACAAACATGGCTGGGCCCGTCTGCGGCAAGACTGGGTTGCGATAGCGAAACTCCGATGCGATGTCAGTTTCCAGAGCAAGTCTCGCCTTTTGCTCGAACCAGTATTTCGCCGTGTGTGCGGCATAATAGGCTGTTCCGCATGCAATCGCGACAGCGCGGTCGGCCCCAGCAAACATCTTGTCAGCCACATCACCCAGATTGAGTGTCTGCGTCGCCTGATCAATGTAAGGAAGGATCGAGCGCGCCAGCGATTCCGGCTGCTCGTGAATTTCCTTCAGCATGAAATGATCATATTCGCCGCGCTCAATCAGACTTTCATTCACAGCAGATTGCACGCGGGGGCGGTTCACCCGTTCACCATCCACATTCCGGATGTCGTGGCTGTCAGGTGTCAGGACCACCCAATCGCCTTCTTCCAGATAGGTCACATCGCGTGTGAAGGGCGCGAGCGCGATTGCGTCAGAACCGAGAAACATCTCGCCTTCGCCATATCCCAATACCAACGGACTGCCTTTGCGCGCACCAATCAGGAGATCGGTATCGTCTGCAAAGATTGCGGCAATCGCAAACGCGCCGGATAGCTTCTTGAGGGCGGCCTCGAACGCATCCACCGCGTCCATACCGTCATTCATGTTCTTGTCGATCAGCTGGGCGATGACTTCGCTATCCGTTTCGGATTCAAAGCTGCGACCGTCGGCCTGCAATTCATCGCGCAGCTCACGAAAATTCTCGATGATGCCATTATGGACGATCGCAACTTTCCCCGACATGTGGGGATGCGCATTGATCTCGTTCGGCTGACCATGCGTGGCCCAACGCGTATGGGCAATGCCCATCAGACCATCAATCGGCGCTTCCGCCATAACGGCCTCAAGATTAACGATCTTGCCCTGTGCGCGCCTGCGCTCGACCTTGGGGCCCGCCCGAACTGCGATGCCCGCGCTGTCATAGCCGCGATATTCAAGCCGCTTCAGACCATCCACGAGACGGTTCGCCACTGTTTCGGTGCCAGCGATCGCTACAATTCCGCACATACTTCATCTCCAATCAGACAAAGCGTATTTAGCCCCCCTGAATCAGACGGCATAATGACAGATTATGTAGGAATACGACAATCAGCGACACGATACAGACCGATCGTGCCTTTTTCCCGACCATTTAGCCCTGCTGATAGATCAAATCATTGAACTCACTCATATTGGGGGCTATCGCCCTGTTCTCGTGACTATATCTGAAAGCCACAGAGTTTTTTCGGCTAAATGATACTTGAAGGAAACTGAACGTTTTGACCAATCTGACCCACCTCGACAGGCTGGAGGCTGAAAGTCTTCATATCATACGAGAAGTTGCAGCTGAGTGTGAAAACCCTGTGATGCTGTATTCGGTTGGCAAGGATTCGGCTGTGATGCTGCATCTTGCG
>Ga0189274_100047_pt1 | contig 173240 bp, 160 predicted proteins | sample N5B1minimetaG_FD_130323 | JGI IMG/M metagenome (GOLD analysis project Ga0189274, IMG submission 130323) | Marine microbial communities from the Costa Rica Dome - N5 B1 mini metaG | ecosystem: Environmental > Aquatic > Marine > Oceanic > Photic zone | place: Costa Rica: the Eastern Pacific... | reverse complement strand
TTTCGGCCGATCCTTCCGGCCCGGATTTCTGTCTCATCTTCGCTCCCTTGGCGGGCTACGATGTGCCAGAAATCCTCCTTAAGCAATTTGGCCGATCTGTCTCATGGTCGCTGACGGGGAACACGCAAACTGGCTCACTTATCCAGGCAGTGAGGACGATTCGACACTGGAGTTGGCACTATCGATAGATATTGTTGGCACCTTATCTCCAAACCTTTCAGCGTTCTATGATGCGCACACCAGTGACAAGGGATTTGAAGTGTCAGCAGGCCCCTCCATTGAAATGGGAGCCTGGACGACCAATTTGCGCGGCCGCGCGGGATTGGTCTCGATAGGAGATGGTTCCCCGAACCGCTCCTATGCAGGAATCGAAGTATCAAGCAGCCGCGCTGTTGCAGACAATTGGGAGTTCGGCGTGCACGCATCCATTGATGCCGCAAACCGGGAAACGTTTTCAGCGAGTATCAGGCAAGGCGAAATCGTTTCGTTCGAACACCAAGGCGTTTCGGCCGGAATCTCACTCTCCTACACAAACTGAGCGGCTACACTGCCGGAGCGTCCATTGCCCTCTCTGGTGCCTGACGGACACCATGCAATGCGCTATTGTCCTCTTTCCAAACAAATTTCTTGTGCCGCACTATAAGCAAATTGAAGCAGAGGACGGTATCGATGAAGAAAGTGTGGATGGGCGCGGGGGCACTGATCATCGCAGGCGTCATCGGCTGGTGGATGATTGGGTCTGATTGGCGGCGTCTGGCCACGAATCTACCAACAGACAAAAACATGCTGTTCTGGACCGTAGACCAGCGCGATGCAGCTTTCCGCATGCTGGATCGGCTCCCCTTCCTTGTGAAGGCGAGGCCAATCGAGGCAGGATCATCAGTCCGCGCACTGGAGACGGGAGCCCCCCTCAATCTCGATTTTGACATCGACGCCTATGTAGAAGAACAACGTCACTCAGCTGTCGTAATTCTGCACGACGGAAAAGTTCGTTACGAGAAATACAATCTGGGCTTCACGGACTCCGGCCGCTGGACCAGCCACTCTGTGGCCAAATCCATTACCTCCACGCTGGTCGGCGCCGCTATCCGTGACGGATACATTCAAAGCCTGAATGACCCGGTTTCCAACTATATCGGCGGCCTCAAGGGGTCCGCTTATGATGATGTCACTGTGGAGCAATTGTTGACCATGACATCGGGGGTCGCATGGAATGAAGACTACGACGATCCGAATTCAGATGTCGCAAAATTTGGAACGCATGAATCGAGTGACGGTCTCCCTGCTCTGGTAAGCTATATGAGCCAGCTCCCACGTGCTCATGCGGCAGGAGACGTGTGGAACTATTCAACCGGCGAAACCAATCTGATTGGCATTCTCGTCTCGGAGGCGACCGGAAAGCCGCTCGCCACATACCTGTCTGAAAAGATCTGGGCGCCCTATGGGATGCAGCAAGATGCCTCATGGTTGCTTAGCCCGGATGGTCAGGAAATCAGCGGGTGCTGCATTCAGGCCGCCACAAGAGACTTTGCGCGGTTTGGCCAGTTCATTCTGGAGAATGGCACAATCGACGGCGTCTCTGTTGTGCCAGAAGATTGGCTTGCCTCTGCCACGACATCCCGCGTTGCTACCGGCTATGACGGCGTGGCATATGGATATCAATGGTGGGTGTACGGAGAGGATGCCTTCGCTGCCATCGGGATCTTTGGCCAGGGAATATACATCGATCGGAAGCGCAAACTGGTCGTTGCATCAAACTCGAACTGGACGACGGCATTGGGCGGCAAGGACGGCGAAAACCTCAGACGCCACCAATTCTACATGGACATCACGCGCGCGATTGATGCCGAGCCGCCACGTTAGATTGCCCCCTTTGGGCTCCTGAGGCGCTTGTCCTTTCAGACAATGAGACCTCGACGTGTTTCCGACGCGATTAATTTTGGGGGGATTCTTCAAGCTACAGCGTTGTGTAAGTAGAGAGCTGAACCGTCTGTGAGTAAAATCCCGTCATGTATATGCCGAAAAGCAACGGTTCCGCGACGCAGTTTCACCCGGATTTCGTCAAGCGACTGATGCGCTATGTCCGTCGCAAATGCGGCGCACAGGCGGACGCGGACGACATATTACAGGAAACATTCTCCCGCGTTCTGACCCGTATGGCGGATGGTGGACTGTCCGCCGAGGAGCATGAACCCTATGCCTTCAGAGTCGCTTCAAATCTCATTATTGATGGTCACCGACGTAACCGCAGGGAGTATGTCGACTTACCGGAAGCCCTGTCATCTGACTCGCCAGGGCTCGAACGGATTACCGAAGCCAAGCGCGAACTGTCTGCCACGATGGAGGTTATCGATGCGATGCCGAAGCTGCGCCGGCAAGTGTTCGTCATGGCCCGCGTCGAAGGCCATAGTCATGTCGAAATCTCCCAGAGCCTGGGCGTAAGCCGCAAAGCAATAGAAAAGCACATGTCACGCGCGCTGGCAGATCTTGTGAAGGCGCGGCGGAAGTGGCGGGGAGAAACCGAACGAACCGGGGAGGTCCACGCTCTTGGATAATGAGAACAATAAAAAGAACAATGGTTTGATTATGGACGACGATTTCGACACGGCGATGGATTGGGCTGCAAGATTGGCTCTTGGTGAGCTCAGCGTGCCTGATAGGCAGGCGCTGTCTGCATGGCTGAACAGTCGTCCAGATCGTCAGGCCCTGATGGATGAAGCCGCCACCGCGTGGTCGGCGCCATCTGTCGAACTGGCTGCGAACATTGCGGCGCAGACGATCGAAAGACAGGATCGGTCATCGCCGAGGGAGCCTTCGTCGCGAGGGCTGTCAGCTTGGTGGAATCGAGCCCTCCCCATTGCCTCCATCGCGGGGGGAGCAGCGGTGGCTGCAGCGCTGGCTCTGGCATTCTACGTGCCAAGCCTCTCCGGAACGGACCCTTCCACAGAACAGCTGGTCGTCGAAGCGCCCCAGAGTGAAGACGTTCAAGAACAACTCGCTGACGGAAGCCTGATGCATCTGGCCCGCTCAAGCCGCGCGACCTTCAGCCAAAACCAGACTGAGCGGCGGGTAACTCTGGCGGCGGGTGAAGCTGTATTCGATGTCGCCACAGACCCCCAGCGTCCGTTCATCGTCGCTGCGGGTGACGCGAAGATCCGCGTGGTTGGCACATCATTCAATGTAAGCCGCTGGGATCAGGGCGTTCGTGTCACGGTATTCGAAGGAAAAGTCGAATTTGGCGACGGAAATGGCACGAATTCTGTCGACCTCGTCGGGGGGCAAGGCGCCCTGCTCCTTGCCGGAGACACTCTGACAACCTATGCGTTCAACCCGGATGAGTATGTGGATTGGCGCTCTGGTTGGGTTGATGCAACGGATATGACACTGAGTGAAATCATCGCGAAGCTGGATCGTTACTCGAACACCACAATACTGCTGAAAAACCCGGATTTGGGACAGTCTCTTGTCAGTGGACGATTTAAACTGTCACAATCCAGCGCCACACTTGAGACGCTCGCGTTGCTTTATGAGTTGAATATTGAACACCAGTCAGGTCGAGTCGTGCTGTCCCAAGACTAGCACATCGCACGCAGCATTGACCGGCGCGGTGATTAGGTGGCCTGGTCGTGCATTTCACGCGTGCGTTTCTAGCTGGCGCAGCTTGCCTGATCGCCATGCACGCCAATGCGCAGGACAATGATGCGTACGATATCGCGATTTCTGCAGGGCCCCTCCAATCCGCTCTGACATCACTGTCGGAGCAAATCGAATTGCCAATTCTCGCTCGGTCTGCCGACTTGGCCGAACTGACAGTCCCGCAACTGGAGGGGAAGTACTCCGCGGAGGAGGCACTCCGAAAATTGCTCGCCAGCTCCAATCTTGAGTTCAGGAAGGTTGGCGATGGGTTCGCAGTGGTCAAATCAGCCACCGCACCAAGAGATTCAACCAAAGACATTCCCGCCGCCAAGAGGCCACGCGACGGAACTCTCAGACCGCCTGAAACAGACCCAGCACCTTTGCTCAACCGTCCCGTCATCGTAACGGGATATCGCAGCGCAAATAGCGCAAGCCTTTGGGACAAGCGGCGCGCCCGAACGATTGTCGACGGCCTCAATCAGGATACAATCACGATGCTGCCCGACTTGGCCGTGTCGGACATTGCGCGTCGCATCCCCGGCGTGTCAGCCATCCCGGAATATGGGACAGCCACGACGCGACAGATTGAGAGCCGACAAAGCGTGGTCATTCGCGGCCTCGATGCGAACTACATTCAAACGACCATAGATGACCTTCCGTTCGCGACCGCAAGCGAAGACAACCGCGCCCCCAATTTGAGCCTGGTGCCCCCCACGGCAATCCGCCGGGTCGAGGCACTGAAAGTGCTGACAGCATCGGACGACCCCCACGGGCTGACAGGTCGGCTCAATCTGAAAACAGCATCCGCGTTTGATTTTGATGAACCGCGCTGGGCTGTAAGAGCCTCTCTGGGAAAGAACTCCACATCTGGAAATGGATTGGATGATCAGGGGCTCAATCGCCGTTTCGACGGCCTTCTCACCAGAACCTTTGGCGCGACAGATGCGATAGGACTGTCTGCAGCCGCATCATATGAACGTTTCTATTCGACCAGTTTCGACGAACGGCCCGGCGGTCAGGCAGATACATACTTGTTCTATTCGCCTGATCCAGATGAACCGACACCTGTCCAATACTTCGCCGCATCCAATGGATACCCGGCTCCAGGACGCAATCAGCTCTATCTGTTTGAAAGCAGTCAGGCGCGAGGGTCCGGGCTTCTCAAGCTGGAGTATGCGCCCGGCAGTTCAACCTATTTCTCACTTCTCGGTGGCGCATTTTGGCAAGAGGAGGAAGAGACCCGAAACGAACACCTGGTGGTTGTGGACAAAGATCAGCGTCCACTCGAGCAGACTGCAAGTTCAGGCGTCTGGACGAACGGCACGGTTGAAAGCGGATATGTCTACCAACCGGAAACAACCGTCACCGGATTATTGGCGGCTCACTTTAATCACCAACTATCTCGCCAAAGCTCAATCTCTATCGCAGGAACCGTATCGCGTTCCGATGTCGATGTGACGCGCAACATGTCGAAGTTCATTCGCGGCGCGACCCTGGGCGATACGGTTCGTAACGATCAGTTTGCCTATCAAGTTACAGCATCTGGCGTGGTGCTCGATTTTCTTGAGCCTGACGCCATCAATGATCCATCCACCTATACTTCATCCTATGTCCGCGCGCGCGACCAGGATATCCAACAGGATCTGGCGCACTTTACCGGCCGATACCGATTTGAACCTGACGATCACCCTATTGGGCTCGAGACCGGACTATCACTCACGGTTCAAGAGCGCGAGTTCGACCGGACCTATTTCGAAGGCGATGTGTTCGATACCACGAATTGCGTGGCTGCCGATATCCGTGACTGCCCCTTGGCGACATTCTCAAACTTTGTGGAAATGACGCGATTTTCCACAACAGATCCGGATGTCGACTTTCTTCTTGTGGATGATCAAACCGTTCGTCAGGCTTGGCTGGCGCAAGGAATGCCCCTCACAGTCGACCGGACCGCTAATTCACTGGATACCGATTACGAGCTGTTCGAAACGCTCTTCGGCGCTTATGCGAAACTGACCTATCAGCAAGGCACTGTCTATGCAGAGGCCGGGGTGCGATATGATCTGGCCGACGCAGAGATTGACCTCTTCCTGCGCGATGTGCGCCTTGATGGCGAGACGGATTCAGACCAATTCGTTCCGGCAACGCGTGCCTCCAGTTATCAAGACGTGCTGCCCTCTGCCCTTATCAAGATTGACGCAACGCCCGACATTCAGGTCCGGGCGGCCTATTCGCGGACAATCGGCCGCCCGAATGTGAAGGACCTCACAAGCAAGGAAGAAATCGGTATTCCGGAAAATGGTCTGGTGACCATCAAGCGCGGAAATCCGGATTTAACGCCACTCGCTTCTGACAATTTTGACCTGGCACTGGATTGGTATTTCGACGGCGGAGACAGTGCCATATCGGCGGCGGCGTTTTACAAGAATGTTGATGATCTGATCTTTCTCCAGACAACCCGCATTGACGATTACGAACTGGATGGAGAAAACTTCTCCGTGTCGATTGTGCAGCCGACCAACGCCAATTCTGCATCGCTCTACGGCCTTGAACTGTCAGCTACAAAAGATTTCAGTGACATGCTGCCCACTCCCTTTGATGGACTATCCCTCAAAGGCAACCTCACATGGATCGGCAGTGAATTGACCTTTCTGGATGCTCAGGGAGATTCCCGCGATACAGGAGGATGGGTGAACCAGCCGGAGTTTATCTTCAACGGTCAAGTCGCCTATGAATCGGGTCCCTTGGGGGTGAATGTCGCGTACAATCACGTCAGTGAATATTTATCCAACGTCCTCTCAGACACAGGTGATCTGCACGATACCTATGCGCAACCCCGAGGCGTTCTCGATTTTCAGGTTCGGTACGATTTCAACGATCACCTCACACTGATCGCCGAGGCAGAAAACGTGACTTCAGAAGACATCGTCTTTCACCGCCGATTTCCGTTTGGAGACTTGCTGGCCACACGTGTCGAACGCGGGCGAGTTCTATGGCTCGGGTTTAGACTACAGAATTAATTCTTATACTTTTCAAACCTCTGACGGGCGTCGCAAAAGCTTTGCAAAATTCCGTGTCGGGCTGATCATCTCTTCTCCGTTGTCTGTTTTGTAGCGCCCCTCGGCGTTGCACCAATCAGTTTCAAGGGGAAACCATGTCCACCAAATTGTTCGCGGGCGCCTCGCTCGCAGCCATCCTTGCCGTATCGGGAACGGCAATTGCGCAGGAAGTCGACTCGGACGCCAGCGCCACGGAAGCCAATGAAGACGCACGCACGCTGGAAACCGTCATCGTTAGTGGGTTTCGTCAGGCCAACTCGGCAGCTATCGCCGACAAGCGCTCAGCAAACGGAATTACCGACGGCATCAACCAGGATACAATCGGACTGCTGCCAGATCTGACCGTTGCAGACATCGCCCGCCGGATTCCAGGCGTAACATCCGTGTCGTCCACGGGCGTGGCAGGTCCCCGCTCGCAGTCCGCCTCAGAAAACATCGTTATTCGCGGTCTCGCTCCTGACTATAACCTATCGACATTTGATGGTGCGCCAATTGCGACGGCAAGTGAAAGCAATCGCGCCGCGAATCTCAGCCTGTTCCCGCCGGCAATCGTTGGACGCGTCGAGGCGATCAAGACGATATCAGCTGACATGAACCCTCATGGCCTGTCTGGTCAATTGAACCTCATTACGACATCGGCTTTCGACCGGGATGAGCCATTCGGAAATCTGCGGGTTTCGGTAGGTGAAAACTCGACCGCAGGGAAAGTTGTCGACGATCAAGGCGAGAACATTCGCGCCACTGGCCTCTACGCAACCAGCTTCGGGTCGCAGGATCAGTTCGGATTTGTCGCGGCGGGTTCATTTGAAAAATTCTACGCGACCACGCGCGCCGTTCGGCCAGGTGGTGAAAGCGGAACCTACTATTTCTACACGGATGACCCGGCAAGCAACGCAACCGTCGATTCATTCGCCGATTCCAATGGCTTTGCGGCCCCTCGCCGTAACCAGATCTATTTGTTCGAGAACGAGCAGGAACGCGCCTCAGCTGTCGCCAAACTGGAATGGCGTCCTTCAGCCGCGACGTATGCTTCGTTGTTCGGGGGGTGGTTCTACCAGGATGAACAGGAAGTTCGCCATGAACACCTGGCGATTTCCAACCAGAGCATCCGCCCTGAAAATCAGACTGAAAACACAGGCGACTGGACGCAAGGGCGTATCGAAGCCGGCTACGTTTATCAGCCAGAGGAAACGACTACGACTGCAATTACCGGCCGTTTGACTCACGACTTTTCAGAAGACAATGCAATCGATCTGACAGCATCCTTCTCAAGTGCGGAGGTCGATATCGTCCGGAACATGTCCAAGTTCCTGCCTGCCATGTCCGAAGACACAACCTTTTCCTACGACCAGTCGAGTGGGAATCCGCTTTTGACATTCGTGAACCCAGACTTGTCGAACGACCCGTCCATCTCTTCCAACTCCTACATTCGCGAACGCTATCAGGACATCAAACAGGACCTGATCTATCTCGATGGCGCCTGGATGCACAATTACGAAGAAGATGATCGCGGTTTTGGATACAAACTCGGTGGTTCCTTCGTAAACCGGTCCCATAGTTTTGACCGGGAATATATTGAAGGCGACGTGTTCAACACGGACGGATGCACAGAGGCCGACATTACCAATTGTCCGCTCGTCACGTTTGACCAGTATGTCGAAGATCCAACGTTCTCGACAACAGACCCGAATGTCCGCTTCTTCCTTGTGGACGACGCAGCACTGCGTGCGGACTGGATTGCTCAAGGCAAACCCCAGACCACGGACAGAACGGACAATTCGATCAATACGGACTATGAGATCGATGAAACGATCTACGCTTTCTACGCTCAGGCGGCCTATCAAACGGATCGACTCAAGGTGCATGCCGGCCTGCGCTACGACAAGACCGAGGCTGACGTTGATCTGTATATACGCGACGTCCGTCTGCCCAGCGATCCAGACTCGGCACAATTCGTCCCAGCCAAGCGATCCTACGAATACGACTTCCTGCTTCCGTCGATCATTGCATCCTACGAAGCCACAGATGACGTACTCCTGCGCGCGGCCTACACCCGCACGATTGGGCGACCAAACTTCGAATATATCAAACGGGGTGAAGCCTACAGCGCCCCGGACGACACAGACCCAAGCGATCCTCGCATCTCGATTTCGCGTGGAAATCCGGATCTGAAACCACTCGTAAGTGATAATTTCGACATCTCTGCCGAATACTACTTCGACAATGGCGGCTCGCTTATTTCGATTGCCGGCTTCTACAAGGACGTCGACGATTTGATTTATATCGTTACCGCGGAAATCCCTGATTTTGAGTATGAAGGAAATCTGTATACGGCGACCGTCAACCAGCCCGTCAACGCAACGGGGGCATCTGTCTACGGTGTCGAATTCGGTCTTCGGAAAGACTTCGCAGATCTTCTGCCCGCCCCCTTTGACGGATTTGTGTTTGACGCAAACGCCACCTGGATTGGAAGCGAGTTCACTTACATCAACGCCGAAGGCGATGAGCGCGACCCAGGCGGCTGGGTCAACCAACCAGAGCTCATGTTGAATGCTCAACTCTCATACGAATACGGTCCGTTCGGAGCCAAGATTGCCTACAGCTGGGTTGACGAATATTTGTCAAACATTCTTGCCGACAGCGGTGACGTCTACGACGTCTACGCCCAACCGAATGGCGTGATCGATATGCAGGCTCGATATGAGTTGACAGACCGGATCACAATTCTGGGTGAAGTGCAGAACGTCACGGAAGAGAAACTTGAGTTCAATCGCCGATTCCCCACTGGCGATTTGTTGAGCGGAAATACTCAGCGCGGCCGCGTGGTCTGGCTCGGTGTGAATTTCCAATACTAATCACCTGAAAAGGTGATTGTGCGCTGTCGGATGCCCCACCCCGCATTCGGCAGCGCATTTTTACAGCAAGGATTTTCCATGAAACATTTCACTTTTGCTTTCTCGACGCTCGCCTTGGCCTTGGGTGCCTGCTCCACAAACTCACCAGACACACGCCCTTCAGTTTCGCCATTCGATCTGCCTCCACATCTCGCCAGGACTGTCGAAATAGCGCACGACCCCACTGACCCCTACGTGCTGATTGAGGCGCATCGGGGGTGTTTCTCAACCGAACGCCCAGAGAATACATTGCCATCCCTTGAGCACTGCATCACCATTGGGGCTGACTGGATCGAAATAGATGTTGCGCTCACGAAGGACAAACAACTTGTTCTCATGCACGACAAGACTGTTGATCGCACAACGACTTTGAGCGGAAAGACGACACAATACACGCTCGCGGAAATTACCAACGCAACAATCCTGGATGATGCGGGAAACCCGACAAACCTCACGCCTCCGTCGCTCTCTGATGCGCTCGACCTTATGGCAAATCGCATCATGTTCCGGCTGGACCTGAAATGCGGCAACGGGTGCCTTGATCAAGTGTACGACATGGTCGAGGCAAAAGGTCTGCTCGATCAGGCCGTCGTACCGGAAAGAGCGCGCCGTCGATTGATTTCGGCCGGCCTGACCGACGATCAGATCATTGTCGTCGGTGCCAACATCGAAGCCATTGGCTCACCGGACCAGATACCGGCCCATGTCGACCATGTTCAGGTGAAGGATTTCAAAGCCGACAATCCTCCGATCGAGTTGATGGCCCAGTTTGAACCCGAAACCAGAATGATCGCTTTTCCGTATAGTGATGACCGCTCGGGTGGTCATGGCGACAAGGCTTCTGAAAGCGATCCCGATTCGGGCTGGGGTTGGCTGGTCGATCACGGCATAGACATGTTCCTGACCGATCACCCAGACGCCGCCATCGCGTATTTGGAATCCCGTGGTCTTCGTAACCGCGAAGCTGTCTCCTCGACAAATTAGGCGGTGAAAGGACCCAACCTCCTAATTCCCGCGTCAAATACCATCAGAAAGCCACCACTCTGAACGCGGAAAGACCGCGCAAACTTCTCTGCGCTCAGGCTGCTTACCTCGGGCGAGGCCGTTTAAACCTTGCCCGAGGTTCAGCATAAATGACCTGGAGTTACTCAGCGCCATCGAGACGGCCCACACAGACCGTGACCGGCCCGACTGTCAGAATGAAATCATTCCCACTCAATCGTTCCGGGTGGCTTCGAGGTGACGTCGTAGACGACGCGGTTGACGCCTTTTACCTCGTTGATAATGCGCGTGGCCACGCGGCCGAGGAAGTCGTGTTCGAACGGGTAATAATCCGCCGTCATACCATCGGTTGAGGTCACGGCGCGCAGGGCGAGCACGGCTTCATAAGTACGCTCGTCGCCCATCACGCCGACCGTGTTCACAGGCAACAGCACGCTGAAGGCCTGCCAGATTTCATCATAGAGCCCGGCCTTGCGAATTTCGTCGATATAGATCGCATCCGCCTTGCGCAGCGTATCGGCCTTCTCCCGTGTGATCTCACCCGGAATGCGGATGGCAAGGCCCGGTCCCGGGAATGGATGCCGCCCGATAAAGCTTTCCGGCAGCCCAAGCTCGCGGCCCAGCGCGCGCACTTCATCCTTGAACAATTCACGCAGCGGCTCGACCAGCTTCATGTTCATGCGTTCAGGCAGGCCACCGACATTGTGGTGGCTCTTGATCGTGACACTTGGCCCGCCCAGGGCCGACACGCTCTCAATGACATCTGGGTACAGAGTACCCTGAGCCAGGAAGTCCGCCCCGCCGATCTTCTTTGCCTCTTCCTCGAACACGTCGATGAACAGGCCGCCAATGATCTTGCGCTTGCGTTCGGGGTCCGACACGCCGTCTAACTTGCCCAGGAACAGGTCAGACGCGTCCACATGTACCAGCGGAATGTTGTAATGCTCGCGGAACAGGGTCACCACCTGCTCGCTTTCGCCCTGGCGCATCAGGCCGTGGTCGACGTAGACGCAGGTCAGCTGGTCACCAATCGCTTCATGGATCAACACCGCTGCAACGGAGGAATCCACGCCGCCTGACAGGCCGCAGATCACACGACCCTTGCCCACCTGTTCGCGGATCTTCTCGATGGCCTCGGCGCGGTACGCCGCCATCGTCCAGTCGCCCTTCAGGCCAGCAACACCATGTGTGAAATTGCGGAGCAGCTCACGACCATGCACCGTATGCACGACTTCCGGGTGGAACTGCGTGCCGTAAAATTTCCGCTCGGGGTTCGCGATAATCGCATAGGGCGCGCCCGGCGATTTTGCGATCACACCGAAGCCCGGCGCCATCTCGGCGACATGATCACCATGGCTCATCCAGACCTGCTCACTATCGCCCGCGTGGAACAGGTCTGACAGGATCGGATCATCGACAACTTTTTCGATGAAGGCACGGCCAAATTCGCGGCTCGTGCCGCTTTCCACCTTGCCGCCCAGCTGCTGCATCATCACCTGCTGGCCATAGCAAATGCCCAGCACGGGTACACCCAGCTCAAAGATGGCGTCATCGGCGCGTGGGCTGTCTTCCCAGGTCACGCTGGACGGGCCACCGGACAGGATCACCGCCTGCGGGCCATAGGCGTCGAGAAAGGCGCTATTGACCTTGTTGAACGGGTGAATTTCACAATAGACGCCGCTCTCGCGCAGGCGCCGTGCAATCAGCTGCGTCACCTGGCTGCCGAAATCGACAATGAGGGCGCGTTCATGTCTTTGCTCAGTCATGGCGCCCGATAGCCGAGACGGACAGATTCGTCCACATCTTAAGGGCTGTTCCGCTGCCCCTATTGACGGTTTGGGGCAAAGTGGCTGACCTTCCGGTCATGACTGACACGCTTTCACTCGCCGAATTGAAACAAACCGCGCTGGATCGCGCCCGTGCGGGCGACTGGGCGGGATCAGCTGATGCGCTCCGCACCATACTTGCGCAGGCCCCGAATGATCTGGGCAGCCTGCTCTTGCTCGGCGATGTCAGTCATTCCAGTGGCGACACACAATCGGCATCAGACGCCTATCGCGCGGCCTTATCCCTTGCGGCGCAGGCCCCAAACCTGCCGCCGCCGGTTCAGGCCGGTCTCCAGCGCGCTCAGGCCCGGCTGGCGGAGTATGCCTCAGACTATGCCGCGCGCCTTGATGGTCTGATCCCGCCAGACCAGCGCTCTGCACGATTTCATCAATCGCTCGACATCCTGCTCGGCCGGCAGCGCATCTTCCTGCAGGAGCCGCGGCGCTACTATTTCCCCGGCCTGCCCCAGATCCAGTTCTATGATCCCGGCGCGTTCGACTGGGTGCCGGATCTGGAAGCCAAGACTCCAGTGATCCAGAATGAACTCCGCGCCGTCCTCGCCGAAGATCAGGCGAGCTTCCGTCCCTACATCGAACGCACCAGCGGACATCTCGGCGCGCAGGATCATCATTTGCTCGACAATACGGATTGGAGCGCCTTCTATCTCTGGAAAGATGGACGCAAGGTGGAAGAGAACTGCGCGCGCTGCCCCGCGACCGCGGCGGCGCTGGAGCAAGTTCCGCTGGATTTCGCGGACGGCAAATGCCCGTCGGTTCTGTTCTCTGTCCTGAAGCCCGGCGCGCACATACCGCCGCACAATGGCATGGTGAACACGCGCCTCATTTGCCATCTGCCGCTGATCGTCCCCGGCCCGGCCTGGCTGCGGGTCGGCAGCGAAACGCATCACTGGCAGGAAGGCAAGTTGGTCATCTTCGATGACACGATCGAGCACGAAGCGAAGAACGAGGCCGACCAGACGCGCATTGTGCTGCTGTTCGATGTCTGGCGTCCGGAACTGACCGAACAGGAACGACGCGAAATCGCCTCCCTGCTCGGCGCCATCGACAATTTCAGCGAAAGCTAGGCTCAGCCCGCCTTGCGCAGCACAGCAAAGAAGAAGCCGTCTGTCCCGGCCCGGCGCGGGGTCAGGCGCACACTGCCTGTCGGGGCACGGAATTTCCGGATCATGGCCGCGCCGTCTTCAGTCAGCAAGCCTGAAGCGATTGCCGCTTCCGCCGCATCTTCTTCACTGAAGTCAGCATGGGAAGACAGGAAATTCGCCACGCGGTCTTCGTCTTCCTCAATCAGGAAGGAACAGGTTGCGTAGACTAGCCGCCCGCCCGGTTTCACATATTGGCTCGCCGCCGCCAGGATCTCGTCCTGCTCTCCCATACGCTTCTCAAGCTGGCGTTCTTTCAGCCGCCATTTTGCATCCGGCCGACGACGCCAGGTGCCGGTCCCCGTACAGGGCGCATCCACAAACACACAATCCATCTGGCCGGTCAGGTCGCTCAATTGGGTTGGCTCGCTGGGATGAACCAGTTGCACATTGTGCGCGCCGGAACGCTTCAGGCGCGGGATCAGTGCCGACAGGCGACGCCCATCAATGTCATAGGCAAAGATCTGCCCCTTGCCCTGCATCTGAGAGGCCATGGCCAGCGTCTTGCCGCCGCCGCCAGCGCAATAGTCCAGCACCTGCTCGCCCGGCTGGGCGTTGGCTGCCGCCGCCGCAATCTGCGATCCTGCATCCTGCACCTCGACCCAGCCCTTGGAATAGGCCGGAATACTCTCAAGAGACGCTTCGCGCTCGCTCGGATCGCGCGCCGGAATATGAAACGCATTGACCAGCAACGGGGAGGCTTCCGCCTTGGCGCTGCGTAGCGGCTGGGCCGCTTTCTCGGCGTCCACTTTCAGCGTGTTCACACGAAGGTCCACATCAGCGCGCACAGCCATGGCTTGCGCTTCAACAGCGGCCTCCTCGCCAAACACGCGCGCCATCATCGGCGCCATCCATTCCGGGAAATCGCCCTGCACGTGCGGCGGGGCCACCGGGTCCGGGGCCATCACCAGCCGCTCGCGCTCTTCCAGCGTCAGCTTGCTGGGCGCGTGGTCTTCATCCATCGCGTCGTCAATCTGGCGGATATTCCAGCCCCAGGCATGCGCCAGCGCACCCAGGATCAGGCCGCGCGGGCTGTCATCGCCCATCGCATGGGCAATCGAGTTCTTCTTCCGCAGCGCATCCAGCACCAGGCCGCTGACCCAGGCCCGATCCTTCGATCCGGCATAGCGCGCACGCTTCCCCCAGTCCCGCGCAGCCGATTTCACCGGCTGGTGCCGGGTCAGCACGTCTTTCAGCACGTCAATTGCCGCTGCGATGCGTCCGCCATTGCGCATGGGAATAGCCTCTCGGGTCTCTGCAAACCGCCCTGTTACCGTGCAAATCGGGCGAGGGAAACCGGCAAAGGCTTAACCGGCTGCGTCCAGCACATGCGCTGCCATCGCCTTGCCGCTCTCAATGGCGTGGCTGGCAAGGTCTCCCAGCGCCCAGTCGCCGCCGGCGATCAGGCTGGCTTCGGCATTCGCAACGAAGGGGCGGCCCAGCGGCGTGCGCACCCGCGCATAGCGCCAACGATGGGCCGCAAGATAGTCCGGCTCTCCCGGCACATCCGCCTGCTCCCGGAACGCGTCGAACAGCGCCTGCGCGGCATCATCTTTCTCAAGCTCCAGATTGGCCTCGCTCCACGCTTCGCTGGCGTGCACTGTCCAGCGCTCCAGCCCTGTCTGGCCCGGCTTTGCCAGCATCGGGATGGCTTTCGACAGCGCCCCCTCAAGCGGCAACACCTCTTGCTCCAGTCCCGTCGGATCGGCGAAGGCCAGCAACAGCGTCCAGAGCGGCGACATCTTCGCCGTCGCAACCTCGGCGGCGAGCCCCGCATCCGCCGCCGTCAGCGCCGCGGCCTGCACCGGCGGCGCGGTAACAAGGACGCGGTCAAACACGCCCAGGCTCGCGCCCGCCTGATCGGTCAACGCCCAGGCCGCTCCAGCGCGTATCAGTGGCTGCACCTCCACCTGCGTGCGGATCTCCAATCCGTCTGACAGCTTTCGCGCCAGCGCGCTCACGCCCGGCAGTCCGGTCTGGCGCATGCTGGCATCCGCGCCCGGCCACGCCTCGCCGCTGATCGGCACACTCTCCGGAATGCCGGGCGCGCCGTGATCGATCGGCCCAAACTCTGTGCGCCGCGTCGCCAGACGACCGCCAAGACCGCGGCTTTTCTCGAACACGACCGGTGTGTGCCCCGCCGCCGTCAAGGCGCGCGCCGCGCTCAGGCCCGCTAGGCCCGCCCCGATAATGGCTATCCGCTCTGTCATAGGCGTCTCCCTGTTACCAAGGCTGACCTAGGGCGGCCTCTGGTCAAGTCCCGTCAAAAATGCCGTAATGCCCGCAAGGGAGACACTTATGCTGCAACTGGACCTGCCGGGCGGCCTGCCGCGCGCCGCCCCATCGGATTGGCGACAGCTGGGGGACATCACCGCCGAGGCTTTTTCGGAAGATCCGATCAATCGCTGGATTTTCGGCACGGACGCCGCAATGAAGGCGACCTTCAGACAGCTTGCGCGGGACATCTACCTGCCACATGGCATCTGCCACATGATGGGGGATGACGCGGCAACCATGTGGAGCCTGTCTGACACACGCCAGGGCATGTCCGGCTTTCAGACCCTGCGGCTTGTCTGGTCCCTGATGAGCAAGGGATCAAAAGGCGCCATGAAGCGCGCGATGGGCGCGGGAGAGATCATGGCGAAGCATCATCCCTCAGACCCGCACCTCTACCTCTTCACCATCGGCACACGGAAGGCCGCCCGCGGCACCGGGCTCGGCAAGGCGATCCTGCGCCCCATGCTGGACGCCGCCGACCGCGCGGGCCTGCCCTGCTATCTGGAAAACACCAACCCCGCCAATTCCGGCTTCTATATGAGCCACGGCTTTGAACGGATGGAGATATTTGAAGTGGGGGAAGGCTCGCCGCCCATGGAGGCGATGTGGCGGGGGTCGGACTAATAATTTGGAAGCTGATCAGTCAATTCAACAGCCTTTATTGCTGCTCGAATATCTTCCTTCTGGTCCTTCGTAAAGAAACGAGCACCAGTCCAGTGCTTAGTGAACAGCCAAGGCAAACCTGACTCATCTCGCCACAACTCCACTAACCTATGATGATTTGAAGCACGAATAATACTCTCGAAACTTAAAGAGTAATACTTCGCAAATTTTGCTGAACTCAAACCCGGCGCAATCACACTTTTGGGCTTCACCTCGTCCAACAAAATCTTGTTCATGCGCATGCAAAATTTCAGATGATCTTCACATTCTTCTAGCGGACGACCAAAACGCTCTACGAACTTCGAATTAGTTCTCGGTGAACTCCAAAAGAAAAACTCGGTTTGAAGACTTCCCTTCAACCCACAATAATACTCGACACAATTTCTCCATTTAACACTGTTGGTCGACAACCTGTTGACTTGGTACTCGTCACGAAAGTTCCGCACACGCGTTTGAGGTTGCGCACTGTCGGGGCAAGTTTTCCAATCTTGCTTTGTCTCTCCAGGATTAATCCCGAAGATAACTCGATCAAAACTTGTGTCTCCGGCATCCCATGGGAAATCATATAGAAAATGGTGGGACGATTTTAGTTCGCTGAAAGCATGAGTGTAACGAAGTACTTCGCAGTGCCGAGATTCAGCATCCATCACATCCCCCTACCTTGTCAGCGAATAATTCGGGCTTTCCCGCGTCATCTGCACGTCGTGCACGTGGCTTTCCTGAAGGCCCGCGCCGGTGATCTGGACGAATTCGGCTTTCTCGTGCAGCTCGGTGATCGTCTTGGCACCAACATATCCCATGGCCGCGCGCAGGCCACCCACCATCTGGTGGATGATCGGGCCGAGCGGCCCCTTGAACGGCACTTGGCCTTCAATGCCTTCCGGCACCAGCTTTTCCTGCGCGGCGTCCTTTTGGAAGTAGCGGTCGGCCGAGCCGCGCGCCATTGCGCCGAGGCTGCCCATGCCGCGATAGGCTTTGTACGAACGGCCCTGATACAGGAACACCTCGCCCGGCGCCTCTTCCGTGCCGGCGAACATGGAGCCCATCATGGCGGTTGAGGCCCCGGCGGCCAGCGCCTTGGCAAAGTCACCAGAGAATTTGATGCCGCCATCGGCAATCACCGGAACGCCGCTTGACTGGGCGGCTTCCGCGCACGCCTCGATGGCGGTCAGCTGCGGCACGCCCACACCAGCGACAATCCGCGTCGTACAGATGGAGCCCGGCCCGATGCCGACCTTCACCGCGTCCGCGCCCGCATCGATCAGCGCTTTGGTCGCTTCCGCCGTCGCCACATTACCGGCAATGATCTGAACGGAGTTGGAAATCTTCTTCGCGCGCTCAACCGCCTGCGCCACAGAGATGGAGTGGCCATGCGCGGTGTCTATGATCACGCAGTCGACGCCCGCTTCGATCAGCGCTTCCGTCCGCTCAAAGCCCGCATCGCCGACGGTCGAGGCCGCCGCCACACGCAGGCGCCCGGCCGCATCCTTGGCGGCGTTCGGGTTCACGGCTGCCTTGTCCATGTCCTTCACGGTCAGCAGGCCGACACAGCGATTGTCATCATCCACGATGACCAGCCGCTCGATCCGGTGCTTGTGAAGCAGGCGGCGAGCCTCTTCATTCGATGTGTCCATCTTCACCGTGACGACTTCCTTCGTCATCAGATTGGCGACAGATTCCGACACATCTTCGGCAAAGCGCGTGTCACGATTGGTGATGATGCCCACCACCTTGCCCGCGCCGTCTACCACTGGGATGCCGGAAAAGCCGGTGCGCTGCTTCAGTTCGTTGAGATCGCCCAGGCTGGCCGATGGCGAAATCGTCACCGGGTTCATCACCACGCCGCTCTCATACTTCTTCACCATCGCCACTTCACCGGCCTGTTGCTCGATGGAGAGATTGCGATGGATCACGCCAATGCCCCCGGCCTGCGCCATGGCAATCGCCAGGCGCGCCTCGGTCACCGTGTCCATCGCCGCCGAGATCAGCGGGATGTTCAACGGAATGGCTTTGGTCAGGAAGGTGGAAACATCAACGTCAGCGGGCATGACCTCGCTGGCCCCGGGCTGGAGCAGCACGTCGTCGAAGGTGATGGCTTGTCGGATTTTCATGTGGGGAGCTCCCTTTTTGGCCGCATAAGGGAGTCGCGCTGTTTTGTGAAGTCCCTCTGTGAAAATCCCTGCGCATGGCTGCAATTCCAACAACTTCCCTATGGTCAATCTGCGCGAAGTGTCGTTAGTTTCATTTGTAATCAATTGCTCTGGGAGGAAGCGAGCGATGAAACTGACCGATTATGGATTGAGCCGGGAGCGTGGCTTCCTGTCATCCTTTGACCCGACAGATATTACCCTGCCGGAATTCCTGCAGCCGATCCGCGAGATGGCGCTGGCCCTGCCGCGCATCCTGCCCACGGGCCGCGTCCGCGCGCATCTGGAATCCTTGCCCGCACTGGACCTGACGGACTTCCTCGCCAATGCCAGCGACGCTGAACAACGCATCGCCATGCTGCACTACAGTTTCATGGTGCAGTCCTATGTCTGGGGAGAGAAGGAGCCGCCAAAGGCCCTGCCCGCCTGCCTTGCGGTGCCGATCTGGCAAATCGGCCAAGCCATCGGGCAACCGCCCCTGCTGCCATATTCCAGCTACACACTCGAAAACTGGGGGCGGTTTGATGCTGACGGTCCGATAGACTTGTCGAACATCTACACCATCCAGCATTTCGATGGCGGGCTGGACGAAGCCTGGTTCATCCTCGTCCATGTCGCGATCGAGGCGCGCGCCGGCGAATTGCTGGAAGAAGCCACAAATCTGATCTCGCATCTCTCGAACGGCGATGGTGATGCCGCCGCAATCGAGGCAAGCCTCGCCGCGATGTCGGCGGCATGGGACGACATCAATGCCATATTCGACCGGATGCCAGACCAGTGTGATCCCTATGTTTATTTTCACAGGGTCCGCCCCTGGATTCATGGCTGGAAGGACAATCCGGCCCTCGGCGACGGCCTGATCTATGAAGGCGTCGCCGAAACGAATGGCGCGCCCCAGGCATTCCGTGGACAAACCGGTTCACAATCCTCCATCGTTCCCGCAATGGACGCCCTGCTCTGCGTCGGACACGCCGCTGACCCGCTCCGCACCTTCCTGGACGAGCTGCACGCCTATCGTCCGCCTAATCACAGACGCTTCATCGAAGACGTGCGCGCGCAAAGCTCCCTGCGTGAATATGTGGAGGGCGTGGGCAACAAGGCGATAACTATTCTGTATAATGAAAATGTGTCAAAGCTCGCCCGCTTCCGGACCCGTCATCTTGAATACGCGGCCAGCTACATCAACAAGCAGTCAAAAGGCGGCGCGGGCAATGACCCGGATGTCGGCACCGGCGGCACGCCTTTCATGAAATACCTGAAGAAACACCGCGACGAGGCCGAGGCGCACTTGCTGCCGGTGTAAGAGGGGTGGCGCTAGTCGACGCAGAGCATGGGCGTCGCTCGCCCGTGCTCGACTGTGGCGTAACAGCCAAACGGCGTATCGGTGACCTGGCATGTCCCGGTCACCTTCACGTCCTGGCCCGGCATGTCAGCGGATGAGGTCAGACGGCACTGGCCAAGGCAATCGGAATTGTCCGAACACGCCTTACCTGCATCCGCAAACCTTTGTATGCATTGTTCCCATCCCAACAGGCCATCCCGTGCGACAGTCCCGCCTGCAGCTTCACAGCTGGCGCGTTCGGTCGGGGTGGCGCGCTCTCCCGCGAACTGGATCTTTTCATAAGGATCCGCACCCGACTCGAACCCGCGCCCGTCGGCGTAAACGTCCTGCAAATAGGCGCAACTGGCCAAGGCCAGCGCTGACAACGCGCTCAGAAAAATCCGGCCAAGCATCCCAAACCCTCCACTCACAAAATGCAATCCTTTGCAATTTCTGGAGCCCGCCAATCCGTATGCGCCCCAATCGGTATCGTTAACCGTAACGCTGTGAAAACGCCTGCGCAACTCACGAGAAAATTGGAACCAGATACCCTGCTTTTGCATAGTCCTTGCATAGACCCATCATTCAACAGGACCCTATTATTCGTGGCACGCGCTATGTCTCCCAATCGCCAGATCATCGGCACCTCTCCCATCTCCGTGGATGATGCGATTGATCGTGCACTTGTGCTGGCACGGGACACTTACGGTGAGCCAGACTGGTTCGAAGTGTCGAATACGCGCGGTTTCATCAAGGATGGACGGGTCACGCATTACCAGGTCAGCGTCGAGATCGGCTATGATCCGGTGTGTGCCAATCCGGGCCGCAATCCCGATCACTATCTCAATTCCGTAATTGATAATCGCCGCCGCAATCGCCGCGTGCCGAACACAATCGACCGCCGCTTCTAGCGGCCCTTGAACCCCTTCGCGACAACGAAGATCTCCGGGCTGCCCGCGCGACTGGACGGAGGCTTTATATGCTTAACGGTCTTGAAGTGCGCCTTCAGCGTTTCGAGCACTTCTTTTGTTGCCCCACCCTGGAAGACTTTCGAACAGAAGCTGCCGCCCGGTGCCAGATGCTCAACTGCGAACGCCACGGCCATCTCGACCAGCGCGACCGTGCGCAAATGATCTGTCTGCTTGTGCCCGGTCGTGTTCGCCGCCATGTCTGACAAGACGAGGTCCGGCGCTCCGCTCAGCCCCTCCAGCATGGCCTCGACATCTTCAGGATTGGTCACATCCCCTTCGATGATGTGCGCGCCCTCCATCGGCTCCACCGGCAGCAGGTCGATGCCGACCACTTCCAGCGCGCCCTTCTTGACCGCCACCTGCATCCAGCCACCCGGCGCACAGCCCAGATCAACGACCCGCTGACCCTTGCGCAACAGATCCATTTTCTCATCGATTTCGAGCAGCTTGTAGGCCGCCCGTGCGCGATAGCCTTCATCCTTGGCCTTGCGTACATAGGGGTCCTGCAACTGGCGCTCGATCCAGCGTTTGGAGCTTTCATTCTTTGCGCGGTGCGCAATCACCTTCCGCTCGCTCATCTGGCGGCCGGACGTGTTCTTGCTTTCCTTGCCGGGGCCTTTCCAGCGGCGTTTTCCGTCGTCACTCATATCAATTCTCCGCCGATGGGCTGGACGTCTGGGTTGGGGCTGCCTCGCCCGCGCCGCCACCGCGTTTGCGCCCGCCCCTGCGACGCCGCGCCGGTTTCTTGCCATACATCATGCTCAGCAACAGACCTTCGCGCAGCCCTCGGTCACCAACACGCAGTCGCCCAGCCGGATAGGCCCGCCACAGCGCGTCCAGGATAGCACATCCTGCCAGCATCAGTCCGGCGCGTTCCTCACCGATCGTCGGCAGCGCCGCGCGGCCATCCGGCCCCGCTGCACGCAGCATGTTCAGCACTTCTTCGCCGGACTTGCGGCTCATCCATGTACCGTCAACGCGATCCCGGCGGTACCGGTCCAGTTTCAGGTACACACCCGCCAGGCACGTCACCGTGCCGGATGTTCCGATCAGGTGCGCCCCGCGCAGGCCCATTGCAGACCGGATGGCCTTGGTGCCCTTCCAGTCCTCAATCACCTCGCTGCAATGGTCCAGCATCGCCTGATAGGCCTCAGCGTCCGGCAGGTGCGCATAGGCTTCGGTCAGGGTGACCACCCCCAGCGGCAGGCTCGTCCAGTTCTGGATCGGAGCGCGCTTGATCAGGCCGTTCAGCCCATTGGCGCGGGCCAATTCTGCATTCAACCAGGACAGCTCTGTCGAGCCGCCGCCAATGTCCACTACCAGAACCGATGGCGCATCCTCGCCAATCAGGTCATGGCAGCCGATACTGGCCAGACGCGCCTCTTCCTTCGCGCCGATGATCTTGAAGGTGAGCCCGGCTTCCTTGTGCACGCGCTCAATGAATTCCGCGCCATTCTCGGCCTTGCGGCAGGCCTCGGTCGCGATGCAGCGCACCTTGCCCACGCCATGCGACTTCAGCTTGCGACGGATCGCCTTCAGCGCATCAAGCGCGCGTTCTATGGAAGCGTCGGACAGCCGTCCGGTTTCGTGCAATCCCTCGCCCAGCCGGGCAATCTGGGAATGCGAGTCCACGACACGAAAGGTCTTTCCGTGTGGGGCGGCCACCAGGAGGCGGCAATTATTTGTTCCCAAGTCCACCGCCGCATACAGGTCGGAAGGCTTGGCGGGTCGCGATCGGCTGCGTTTTCCGCGCCGCACCGCTGATTTTTTATCAGCCATAGTGTGGCCCAAGTTTTATCGTTGATGCATGGTGTACCACAGGAGTGGGAAATGGCCAGACGCACAACGCTCTTGGAGAAGCTGCAACGCAGCATCGGGCTCGGCCGCCGCAAGGAGGCCGAGGATCCGCTATTGCTGGACAAGCCGCTGAATCGAGAACAGCGTTACAACGACATCACACCCCTTCTGGCCAAGTTCCAGATTGGTCAGGTCGTGCGCCACCGCCACTTTCCGTTTCGCGGCATCATCTTCGATGTGGACCCCGTCTTCGCCAATACAGACGAATGGTACGAATCGATCCCGGAAGAAGTGCGCCCGCGCAAGGACCAGCCCTTCTACCACCTGTTCGCCGAGAACGAGCGCACGCACTACGTCGCCTATGTCTCCGAACAAAACCTGATCATCGACGATTCTGAAACGCCGCTCAGCCATCCGGACATTCAGGAATGGTTCAATGAGACCGGCCGCGGCCGCTACGAGCTGAAAAAGGGCGTCGCGAACTGACGCTAGTTTGCCGGCCCTTCCGGCGCGCCGGACCCTGACAGGCAGGCAATCACGTCATCCCAGTGCGCCAGGGCCTCTGCGTCTCCTTGCGCCGCGACTTCTGCAGCGCGCAGAGTTGCGATGACTTCGGCATCATCGCCGTACTGGCGCAGCAGCTGCGCCGCCACTTGTACAGCCTGGCTCATTCTGCCTTGGCCCGCGCAATGGCTGCCGTCGTCGACTGGCCGTCCACCAGCGGTACGATATGCACGCTGCCCCCACGCGCCTGCACGATGTCCGCGCCGACAATCGTTTCGATCGTGTAGTCTCCGCCCTTCACCAGCAAATCCGGCTGCAGGGCCTCGATCAGTGCCTGCGGCGTGTCATCCTTAAAGACAACCACGGCGTCCACAGCCATCAGGCCGGACAGGACCCGCGCCCGGGAATCTGCATCATTTACCGGCCGGGTGGGGCCTTTGAGGCGCTTGACGGACGCGTCAGAGTTCAGCCCCACCACGAGCCGCCCACAGCGCGACTTTGCCTCTTCCAGAACCCGCAGATGCCCTGGATGAAGAATGTCAAAACAGCCATTGGTGAAGCCCACAGTCAGGCCCGCTTCACGCCAGGCGGCGATCTGCGAAGTCGCGGCCTCAAGCGACAGATAGCTGACGCCTCCATTGTGCAGTCCCAATTGCAGGGCTGAGAGCAATTCACTGGCCGAGACCGTCGCCGTGCCGGCCTTGCCAACTGCAATGCCGGACGCCGCGATCGCCAGCGCCACCGCATCGGCAAGGTCGCCGCCCCCCGCAAGGCCAAGCGCCAGTGCAGCAATACTCGTATCGCCTGCGCCGGAAACATCATAAACCTCCCGCGCCTGCCCGCTCAGATGCACGATCGGCTCGCCATTTGCGGCATAGGACATGCCCTTCGCGGCGCGCGTGACCACAATCGACTTCGCGGGCAGCGCCGTCTGCGCCGCCGTCAGCGCGTCTTCGATCTCCTGATCGGTCTCGACGGGCAGCCGCATGGCGGTTGAGAGTTCGCTGGCATTCGGCTTGATCAGGTCTACCGCGCCATACCGGGCGAAATCCCGCCCCTTCGGGTCTGCGATCACAGGAATGCCATACGTCTTCCCGGCTGCCAGCGCCGCGGCGATGACACCATCCGTGACGGCACCCTTGGCATAGTCTGACAGGATGATGACGCTGGCCCGGCTGGCTTCATCGGCGATGGAGGCGATCAATTCCGCCTCGGACGCCGCGCCGATGGGGCTCGTATCTTCGGCGTCCACGCGCAGCAATTGCTGGCCACCCGCCACAAAACGCGTCTTCAGCGTCGTGGCTCGCTCACGCATGGCGATCAGGTCCGCTTCCACGCCATCGATATCGCCCAGCAGCGCGGCCAACTCACGGCCTTCGCCATCATCGCCGACCACACCGATCAGCGACACGGCAAGACCCAGCGACGCCAGATTTCGCGCCACATTGCCCGCGCCGCCCGGCATGGCCGATTCCCGCGTCCGACGCATGATGGGCACTGGCGCTTCGGGAGAGATGCGCGTCACACCGCCATAAATGAACCGGTCCAGCATGACGTCCCCGACGCAGACAATGCGTTTGCCCGCTGCAGCGCGAACGAGACCGGGAAGATGTGCGCCTGACATAATTCATGAATCCCTTTGGGGGTTTTGATTCTGAGCCGTTTTTAAGTGGTATACCTGTCCATATAGGGTGGCGGAAGGCTAAGGCTCACTCCGGCGTGATCCAATCTGCGCGCCCATGCGTAAACACATCAGAACCGCTCGCATGCAATCCGGAGGTCTTGTGTCACAATCTGCGCCCGCCATCGTCTGGTTCAGGGAAGATCTGCGTTTATCGGACAATCCTGCATTACATGCTGCAGTGGCATCGCATCGGCCGCTTATCCTGCTTTACATCCACGATGAAGAAACAGACGGCCTGCGCCATCATGGCGGAGCATCGAAATGGTGGCTCGACAAATCCCTCCGTGCGCTCGCGGGCGACATAGAAGCCGCTGGCGCCCAGTTGACCCTGCGCTCTGGCAAATCCAACGAAGTCCTCGATGCTGTCCTGAACGTCACCGGGGCGGACGCGGTGTTCTGGAACCGTCGCTACGACAAGCCTGAGCGCGATCTGGACGCCCGCATCAAGGCAGATCTCACCGAACGCCGCATCGACGTGACCAGCTATAATGGCCGCCTGCTCAACGAGCCCTGGGCGGTCGAAACCAATGCGGGCGGCTATTACAAGGTCTTTACGCCCTATTGGAAACAGGCACGCCAGTGCATCAATGCCCGCGACACGTATGGTCGTCACAAGACGCTGAACGGACCGGACGTCGACAGCGAGTCTCTCGACGATTGGGGCCTGCATCCAACCAAGCCAGACTGGTCGACCGGCTTCGACGATTGGACGCCCGGAGAGGACGGCGCACTCGCCCGGCTGAAGGAATTCCTCGACGGGCCGATCAATGGCTACAAGGACAATCGCGACCGGCCTGACTTGGACTGGTCGACATCCGGCCTGTCCCCGCATCTCCGCTTCGGAGAAATCGGCCCGCTGCAGATCTGGCGCGCTGTCCATGCCGGCATGGAAGCGGGCAACATCCACGAAAAGGATGGCATGCATTTCCTGTCCGAAGTGGGTTGGCGCGAATTCTCCCACACGCTGCTCTACTACAATCCGGACCTCGCGACGGAAAACTACAACGACTCCTTCCAGCACATGCCCTGGCGCACGGACGAGACCGCGCTGGACGCATGGAAGAAAGGCCAGACCGGCTACCCGATGGTCGATGCCGGCATGCGCCAGCTATGGCAGACAGGCTGGATGCACAACCGGGTACGGATGATTGTCGCGTCCTTCCTGACCAAACATCTTCTTCTGCCCTGGCAAGAAGGCGAAAAATGGTTCTGGGATACGCTGGTCGATGCCGATCCGGCGAACAATTCCGCCAGCTGGCAATGGACCGCGGGGTCCGGCGCTGACGCTGCGCCCTATTTCCGCGTGTTCAACCCGATCAGCCAGGGAACCAAGTTTGACGAATCCGGCGACTATGTGCGCCGCTTCTGTCCGGAACTGAAAGACCTGCCCGACAAATACCTCCACGCCCCGTGGGAGGCCGACAAGGCCACGCTGAAGAAAGCCGGCATCACGCTGGGCGAGACCTATCCGAAACCCATTGTCGACCATTCTGCCGCGCGCCAGCGCGCCCTCGACGCCTATGATACGCTGAAAGAAAAAAGAGACGCCTCATGAAGAAAATCGCCATCATCGGTTCCGGCATTTCGGGTCTCGGCGCAGCCTGGGCGCTGCGCAATTCCGCACACGTAACAGTTTTTGAACAATCAGGCCGGGCCGGGGGGCACGCATGCACGCATGCGTTCGACTATGACGGTCATGAAACGCGGGTTGATCTCGGCTTCATTGTCTACAATGCGCTGAACTATCCCAACCTGATCGGCTTCTTTGATGCGCTCGGCGTCGAGACGCAGGCGTCGGATATGAGTTTCTCCGTGTCCGACCCGAATGGCTGGGAATGGGCCTCGACCCTGAACGGCATCTTCGCCCAGCGCCGCAACCTGCTCAGCCCGCGTTTCCACCGCTTCTGGCGCACCATCCTGCGCTTCAACGACATTGCCCGCGAGGAACTCGCCGCTGGCCACATCACCGATACAACGCTCGGCGCCTGGCTGGAGCGGCACGGCTTCGACGAGGATTTCCGCGTCAATTACATCCTGCCAATGGGCGCGGCGATCTGGTCGACCTGTGAAGACAAGATGCTCGACTATCCCGCCATGAGCTTCTTCCAGTTCTTCGACAATCATCGCCTGATGCACAAGGAGCGCCCGAAGTGGCGCACCGTGTCCGGCGGCAGCAATCACTATGTCCGCCGCGTTGTGGACACGCTCGGCGACCGTATGCGCCTCGATGCGGGCGTCGAGCGTCTTTTCCCCTTCGGTCACCAGACCGCCCTCGTCACGTCGGATGGCCGCCGCGAGGTGTTTGACGAAGTCATCATCGCCACGCATTCAGATCAGGCCCTGCGCCTGACGCAGGAACACTACGAAGATCAGGCCTTTCTGCTCCGCTCCGTTCGCTATCGCCCGAACCGCATCTATCTTCACCGCGACCCTGCCCTGATGCCCGCCCGCAAGGCGGCATGGGCCAGCTGGAACGTGATGAAGCAGGACAGCGGAGACATCTGCCTGACCTATTGGATGAACCGCCTTCAGGGCCTACCGGATGAACGCCCGCTGTTCATCACGCTGAACCCGGATACACCGCCGCGCGACGATCTGGTCTTTCACGAATACGAGTTCGACCATCCGCAGTTCGACGCGGCCGCCGAGGCTGCCGTGCGTGGCCTGAAGCGCATTCAGGGGCAGGATGGCCTCTGGATCGCCGGGGCATGGATGGGGCGCGGCTTCCACGAAGATGGCCTGAAATCCGGCCTGTCGCCCGCGCTTTCGCTCGGCGGTTCGGTTCCGTGGACACCGGAAGGCGTGGACATCGTGCAGCCAATGCGCAAGCCTCGCCTTGTGGAAGTCGCTGCCGAGGTATCTGTGTGACGAAACTGACCGCCCAGCCAGCCCTGAGCCTCTGGACCGGCCAGACCGTCCATGTGCGCTACACCCCGTTCGAGCGGCGCTTCGCCTACAAACTTGTGCTGATCGACCTGGACATCGACCGTCTCGATGAGGCCGCCGCATCTTCTGCTCTGTTCAGCGTCAACGCTCCGGGCCTGTTTGCCTTTCGCACACAGGATCATGGGCCGAAACAGGCAGGCGCGCCCTTGCGTCCCTGGGCTGAGGCGGAACTCGCCAAGGCAGGTGTCAGCCTCGATGGCGGCGCGATCCGGCTGGTCACCTTCCCGCGCCACCTGTTCTACAAATTCGCGCCACTCTCGCTCTGGTATGGCTACGGACCGGATGGCGACCTTCGCGGTATCATCTATGAAGTGAACAACACTTTCGGCGAAAGCCATAGCTATGTCGCCGCCGTAAAGGCCGGCCGCAACCGTCACAGCGCGCCGAAATCCTTCCACGTCTCGCCTTTCTTCGACGTGACCGGAACCTATCGCTTCACCCTGCGTTCGCCGGAAGACAAATTGGGGGTGGTCGTGGAAAGCCTGAAAGACGGAAATTGCCTGCACATGGCCAATATCACGGCCCGCAAGCGGCCCGCGACCCGCGCAAACCTGCTCAAACTCGCTGTGACAAACCCACTTTCCACGCTTGGCGTAACCGTCGGGATCCACTGGCAGGCCTTGAAGATCTGGCTGCGCGGCGCAGGCTATCGCAGCAAACCCAATCCGCCAGAAACAACCTCAACCATTGCCTTGCCGTTACAGATACGTAATGCTGGGAAACGGAGGGATGCCGCATGACCGAGGTCATACACGCCAGCGCCCAGACCATTCGGAACCTCAAGGATGTTCCGGCAAGCTTTCGTCTGGCCGCCTTCGCGCTGCTGAACACACAGAGTGGCAGCATATCCTTTGTCCTGCCGGGTGATCGTGTCCTGGAATACCGACATGACGAAACCGGTCCGCACGCGACCATTATCGTGCACAATTACGACTTCGTGAAACGCGCCATGGCAGGCGGGGATGTCGGCTTTGCCGAGGCGTATATGGATGGCGACTGGTCCACGCCGGACCTGACCGCCGTGTTGCGCTTCTTCTCGGCCAATTTCGACAATATCGGAAAGCTTGCCGTAGGCGGAACGCTTGTTCGCTGGATCAACATGGTCCGCCATATCTTCAATCGTAACTCCCGCGAGGGCGCGAAGAAGAACATCATGGCCCATTATGATCTGGGCAATGATTTCTACAGCCTTTGGCTGGATCCCAGCATGACCTATTCCTCGGCCATCTTCGATAGCCCGAACATGAGCCTCGAACAGGGCCAGCACAACAAATACAGCAACATCTGTGACCGGATCAGTGCCGGGCCGACTTCGGAAATTCTTGAAATTGGGTGCGGCTGGGGCGGCTTTGCCGAATACGCCGCCAAGCATCGCGGCTCGAAAGTCACGTGCCTGACCATTTCGCCCTCACAGCGCGACTTTGCCATGCAACGGATGCAGAAGCAGGGCCTGAACGAGCGCGTAGAGATCCGGCTGGAAGACTACCGGGATCACAAAGGCTCTTATGATGGCGTCGCCTCCATCGAAATGTTCGAAGCGGTCGGGGAATCCTACTGGCCCAGCTATTTTGCGAAAATCTTCGAGAGCCTGAAACAGGGCGGCAAGGCGGCGCTGCAGATCATCACGATTGATGACCATCTCTTCCCCAGATACCGCAAACGGGTGGACTTCATCCAACGTCACATTTTTCCGGGCGGCATGTTGCCCAGCGAGACAGCGCTGAAAGACCAGTTCCAGTCTGCGGGCCTGCGCCATGATGGTGTCACCTATTTCGGCCAGGATTATGCCCGCACCTGCCGTGAGTGGGCGCGTGATTTCAACGCCAATTGGGACACGATCTCGAAATTGGATTTCGATGAGCCTTTCCGCCGCATGTGGAATTTCTACCTGTCCTACTGCGAAGCCGGCTTCACCGATGGCCGCATCAATGTCGGCCAGTTCCAGGTGTCAAAGGCTTAGGTTCGCTCCGCCTCTCCGGCGAAAGCCGGGGAGACGGCCCCCATAATGCCCCACAAACCTTCCCGAAACTTCAATTAAAACAACACCCCACCAGATCCGAATCCGACAGGTAAATCCGCCGCGCATCCTGCTCGCATGTCGGATTTGCGCTACACCCCTCCCACCGAAATCCGCTCGGCGGTCTGGCTGATGCTGAACGTGCTCAGCCTCGCCGTGATCTCCCTGCGAGAGCGGTTTGGCATTGCGCCGTGTACGCCTTTCTTGCCCCGGCATGTCCTCAGCAGCCTGTCCAGCTTTCTGGCCCAGGCTGAACCGGCGCTGCGCCGATGTCTCTATCTCAGCGCGGCAGAGCTCGGCGCCCTGCCCGCACCGGCCCCCATCATGGCGTCGCCTAACAGGAAATCCCGGCCCGGCAATGCCGTCGCTCGTTCGTCGGCACCTCCGACATTTCGACTGTTCGAAGCCGGCTTAGGCCGCAAGGACGCGTCGCCCCCACCCAAGACCTTCCGCACCGGTCCGCGCATCCGCTTCCTTGATGGAGATGATACGCCAGACATTCACGAATATGATGCGCACTCTGATGACATCCTGCCGGCTCGCGCACTCGTGCGTCGGCTGGCCGCCTTGGACCACGCGCTCGACCATCGAGACGTCTACATCCGCAAGCTCCGCCGCGCCCTCGGTGCGCCGCGAGCCTTGCTCAAACCCATCGGCAAACGCCTCTACCGGCGCGGCCCGCTCAGCTTCCTGCAATGCCAGACGGCCCGGGCGCTGGAGGCGGAAGCGCAGGCCGTCCAGCCCTATTTCAATTCATCCTAACACGCACAAAAATGAAAACTTGTCACCGGCCGGAGCCTCTCCGCGCCGGATGCATGTGCTGGTCGTCTCGTCGCGTCACACCCGATGAGCGCAGCTCATCTGGGGGCCCATCTCCCAATCGGACCGCTGGCGGATGACAGGAGGGGACTAATCCCTAGACCAGCCGGCTTTGCTTGACCGCCGCGCCAATAAAGCTCGCAAACAGTGGATGTGGTTCGAACGGGCGGGATTTCAGTTCCGGGTGGTACTGAACGCCAATGAACCAGGGATGCTCAGGAATTTCGAAGATTTCCGGCAGCTTGCCATCCGGCGACAGGCCGGAGAACAGGCCGCCAGCCTTCTCAAGCGCTTCGATATAGCCCGCATTTACCTCATAGCGGTGGCGGTGACGCTCCGAGATGTCGAGCGTGCCATAGATCTCGGCGACCTTGCTGCCCGGCTTCAGGCGCGCTGGATAGGCGCCGAGGCGCATCGTGCCACCCTTGTCGGTATTGGCGTCGCGCAGGACTTTCTCATTGCCCTTGGTCCACTCTTCCATCAGGCCGACCAGCGGCGCATCGGTCTCGGGATCATTCTCGGTCGTGTTCGCCTCGTCGATGCCGGCCATGTTGCGCGCCGCCTCGATGACGGACATCTGCATGCCATAGCAAATGCCGAAACACGGCACCTTGCGTTCGCGTGCAAACCTTGCCGCCCGCATCTTGCCATGCGCGCCGCGCTCTCCGAAGCCACCCGGCAGGATGATGCCATGCACGCCTTCCAGAATGTCCAGTGGCCGGGCCTCATCGTCGAATTCTTCGGAATTGATCAGGCGAATGTCGACTTTCACCTTGTTGGCAAGGCCGCCATGCGCCAGCGCTTCGGCAACCGATTTATAGGCATCCGGCACATCGGTATATTTGCCGACGAGGCCGATACAGACATTGCCATCCGGATGGTGGGTCGTATGCGCAATCTGGTGCCAGCCGGACAGATCCGGCTGCGGCGCATCATCAATGCGGAAATGGGAAAGGACTTCCTTGTCCAGCCCTTCGGCATGATAGGATTCCGGCACGTCATAGATGTGGCCCACATCGCGGGCCTCGATCACGCTGGACAGGCGCACATTACAGAAGCTGGCAATCTTGCCTTTTTCGTTTTCCGGGATCGGTCGGTCACAGCGGCACAGCAGGATATGTGGCTGGATACCAATGGAGCGCAGCTCCTTCACCGAGTGCTGTGTCGGCTTGGTCTTCATCTCGCCCGCCGCCGGAATATATGGCAGCAGCGTCAGATGGATGAAGCAGGCACGCTCCGGCCCGAGTTCCTGACCAAGCTGGCGGATCGCCTCGAAGAATGGCAGGCCTTCAATATCGCCGACCGTTCCGCCGATTTCGCACAGGACGAACTCCACATCCTCGCCCGGATCGGACAGGACGAAATCCTTGATCTCGTTCGTGACGTGCGGAATCACCTGAATGGTCGCGCCGAGATAGTCGCCGCGGCGCTCTTTCTCGATAATGTGCTTGTAGATGCGGCCCGTCGTGATGTTGTCCGACTGGCGGGCCGAGACGCCGGTGAAGCGCTCATAATGGCCAAGGTCCAGATCGGTCTCTGCGCCATCATCGGTGACATAGACCTCACCATGCTGGCGAGGGCTCATCGTGCCGGGATCGACATTGAGATACGGATCGAGCTTGCGCAGGCGGACCTTGTAGCCACGCGCCTGAAGCAACGCACCGAGTGCGGCGGAAGCGATACCCTTGCCAAGGGAGGACACCACGCCGCCTGTAATGAAAATATAGCGGATCATGGGATCACCCTGATGCCGTGATTCGTTTGGATTTGGCGCAGGGAAAATACCCGCACCGCTCAATTATTGGGGATTACCCGTTTCTTCGTCAGAAACCGGCGCCGTCTCTTCCGGGGCGGCATCTGCCGTCGGGTCGATCAGAACACCCGGCTCAACCGCTTCCGGCGCTGGCGTGGCAGACAGGCCATCCTGTCCTTCCAGCAACGGCGCCGTTGGGTCGAGAAGGTCGACCGGGCCGCTTGCACCGTCTTCATCCGCGCCCAGCGCGCGCTCGACTTCGGTGCGCGTGTCATTGTTGCGGTTCGCCAGCGTGGTCAGGCCCAGGCTGGTCAGGAAGAAAATGCCGCCAAACATGATCGTGGACCGCACCAGCGCGCCTGCAGCGCCGCGCCCGGACAGCAGCGATCCTGCGCCGCCGCCACCGCCGCCGCCGATGCCGAGACCGCCACCTTCAGACTTCTGAAGAAGGACCAGGCCCGTCATGACGATACAGGCAATGATGTGGACAACGAGGATGACGTTCTGCATGGCTGGTGCGTTTCCAGTAAAATTCAAGCCGCCCGCATATCGCCATTGCGCGCAGGAGCCAAGCCTTGGGGTTCAGTCTTTGGTTACTTTGCTTGAGCGTAAATGGCGAGGAAGTCGTCCGCCTTCAAGCTTGCACCCCCGATAAGACCGCCATTTACATCCTTTACTTCAAGGATTTCAGCAGCGTTACCCGGCTTCATGCTGCCGCCATAGAGCAGCGGGATCTGGTCTGCGCCGTCCGCGCCGAATCGCTGGGCAAGACGTGTGCGAATAGCGGTATGGACCTCGTCGATCTGGTCCGGCGTGGCCACTTCGCCTGTGCCGATGGCCCAGATTGGCTCATACGCGATCACGATTTCCTCGGCCTTCGCGCCCTCTGGAATGGAGCCGTCAATCTGGCTGGCCACGAAGTCCAGCGTCTCACCGGCCTTGCGCTGGTCCAGGCTCTCACCGATGCAGATGATCGGCGTCAGGCCTGCGCGCAGGGCTGCAGCGGCTTGTGCAGCAACGATCTCATTGGTCTCGCCATGATCAGTGCGGCGCTCGGAATGACCGACAATTACGTGGCTCGCCCCGGCATCCGCCAGCATCTCTGCAGAGATATCACCCGTATGCGCGCCGCTCTCATTGGCGTGGCAGGTCTCGCCACCCACTTTCAGTTCAGATCCGTGCGCGGCCTCCGCGGCAACCGTCAGAAGCGTGGCTGGCACACACAAAAGCGCCTCCACTCCGGCCTTGCCCTTCCCGACACCTGCCGCGGCATCCCGGATTTCCCCCAGGCTGGCCTTCAGGCCATTCATCTTCCAATTACCTGCGATAAGTGTTCTGGTCATAAGCTATCCCTATCTTGAAAGACCTAACGGGGTCGCCTAGCAAGCACTGGACCACTCCTCAACCTGCCAGAAAGACGCTGCCGATATGCTAGCCCTGATGAAAAGCCTGATGAATTCCTTCGTCGGCAAGATTGTAGTCATGATCATCATCGCGGGGATGGCTTTCTGGGGTGTGGACCAGATGTTCGCCCAGATTCGCGGTGGCCTCGGCTCAAACATGGCAGCGGCGGGCAGCCGTGGCTTTGACGCGGCGGCCTTTGACCGGCGGGTCGAGAGCGTGGTTCGGAACATCAATGCCGATTCCGAAGAACCGGTGACAAAGCCGGACCTGGTGGAACAGGGCATCATCGACCAGATCTTCAACATGGAAGCCGCCAAGCTGACCCTGCTCGGCTATGCCGACTCCATCGGGGTCCGCCCGTCCACAGATGCCGTGGTCGAGGAATTGAGAAACACGGACGCATTCAAGAACCCCCTTACCGGTTCCCTGGATCTGGACACTTACCGTCTGGTGCTGAACCAGAACCGGATCAGCCAGGCAGATTACGAGCAGCAGCTCTCCGACGATCTCACGATGGCTGCCATGCGCGATGCTGCCGGCGCTGCGATCTATCCGGCCAACGCGCTGGCGGCCATTCAGGGGCGGTATCTGGGCGAGTCCCGCAACGTGGCCTGGTTCATCCTGAACACCGATACACTGCCAGAGCCGGACGCCCCGACTGAAGAAGATGTCCGTGCCTATTACGATGAAAACCTCGAAGCCCTGAAACAGCCTGAGCGCCGCATGATCGATGTGCTGCGCATGTCCGCTGAAGACTTCCTCTCCGAAGTAACCGTGACCGATCAGGAAGTTGCCACGGTCTATGAGGCCAGCAAGTCCGAGCGCTTCTCGGAACCGGACACCCGCACCTATGTCGAGTTGCTGTTTGATACGCGCGAGGCTGCTCGCACCGCATTCGGCCTGCTCGCCGCTGGCTCGGACCCGGCATCCATTGAGGGCGTCGCCTCCCGCGAGACCAAGACCGGTCGCCGCGAAAGCGTCAGCGATCCCTTGCTCGCCGACGCCATGTTTGGCGCTGGCCGCCAGAGCGGCGCCCTGTTCGGCCCGGCCGAGCGCGGTGACCAATGGTTGGTAGCGCGTCTCATCTCCGTCCAGCCGGGCGCCGTCTTCCCGCTGGAACAGGTTGAAGGCGAGATCCGCGACCAGCTGTCCCGCGAGCGCGCATCGGTTCTGCTCTTCGACAAGATGGAAGCGCTCGACCGCGCCATCGGTGCCGGATACCCGCTCAGCCAGATTGCCGAAGATGTAGGCGTGCCGCTGATCACCTACGCTCCGGTCGATACGTCTGGCCGCACGCGTGACGGTGTCACCCTGCACGGCCTGCTGCAGGCCGGGGAAGCCTTCCAGCAATCCTTCCAGATCGGTGTCGGCGATACCAGCAACCGGTTCGACATTGGCGAAGCAACCTATCTGACCTCGCCGCGCGAGATCATCGAAAGCTACACGCCGGAATTCGAGGAGCTGAGCGATCAGGTCCGCGCCGTTCTCGTGGCTCAGCGCCAGCAGAACAGCGTCCAGTCCGCGCTCGACGACCTGACCAAGCGGATCGAGGTGGGTGAAACCACGCTGGAGGCCGAAGCCCAGGCAGCCGGTGAAGTGGTGGAAACACCGCTCGCCCCTGTCACCCGCCGGAATGCGGGTGAGGCGGGCCTGCCAAGCGCTGCCCTTGGCCAGATCTTCAATGGCAAGGAGGGCGATGTGTTCACCCTGCCAAGCCGGGCCGGTGACATGGTCATGGTGATGCAGCTGACCGAGGTCACGCCGCCGAGCGAGGCCGAGCTGGCCGAACTGGCCCCACTGGCCAATTCCAATTTGCTTGCTGAACTCCAGAGCGACCTCATTGCGGCGACCGAGGCCGAGATCTCTGCCAGCATGAAGCTTCGCAAGAACCAGGGCGCCCTCAACGTCTACAAGGCATCGATCTCGACCGAACAATGAGCACTGCACAGCTGATCGTCCGGCGCCGGATCGGGGATATCGAGACCCCGGTTGCGGCCATGCTGAAGCTCGGTGCGGAAACGCCCGGCAGCTTCCTGTTCGAATCCATTGCCGGGGGCGAACGGCTTGGCCGCTATTCCTTCATCGGGCTGGAGCCGGACCGCTGGTTCCGCATCCTCGATGGCAAGGCCCAGATTGCCAGTGATGCGGAGTTCTCGGATGCCCGCACGCTGGAGGCTGGACCGGTCGAAGCGCTGAAAGCGTTCGCCCGTGACGCCCGCGCCGAAGCCGATGAGGCCCTGCCGCCAATGGCCTCAGGCGCGTTTGGCTATGTCGGCTATGACATGATCCAGTATGTCGAGCCGGTGGAAATCACCAAGCCGGACATGCTGAACGTTCCCGAAGCGCTGCTGGTCATCCCGCGCGTCGTCATCGTTTTTGATCACATCTATCAGGAAATCCTGCTGATCGGCCGCGTCGAAGGCGGCGACGAGGCAGAGATCAACGCCCTGCTGGACGATGTGGAAACGCGACTGGAGCGCTTGCCCCAGATGCCGCCCAAGGATCAGGATCCGGCCCCGGTCGACCTGCAATCCAACACATCGAAAGAGCGCTATTTCGAGATCGTGGATCGCTGCAAGGAGTACATACGCGCAGGCGACATCTTCCAGGTGGTGCCGAGCCAGCGTTTCTCCGCGCCCTTCCCGCGCCAGTCGATCAGCTATTATCGCGCCCTGCGCCGTCTGAACCCGTCCGCCTTCATGTTCCACATGAACCTCGGCACGGTCAGTCTTGTCGGCTCCAGCCCGGAAATCCTCGTCCGCGTGCGTGATGGCCGCGTCGCCATCCGCCCCATTGCCGGCACCCGTCCGCGCAGTGGCAATGATGAAGAAGACGCCCGCCGCGCCGCGAGCCTTCTGGCCGATCCGAAAGAGATCGCCGAACACCTGATGCTGCTGGATCTTGGCCGCAATGATGTGGGCCGCGTTGCCGCCTATGGAAGTGTGACGGTTACGGAGCAATTCATCGTCGAGCGCTATTCCCACGTGATGCACATTGTCAGCCATGTTGAAGGGGATCTGCGTGAGGGGCTCGACAGTGTCGACGCCTTGTTCGCGGGCTTTCCGGCAGGAACCGTCTCCGGCGCACCAAAGATCCGCGCCATGCAGATCATCAACGAGATGGAATCCCATCGCCGCGGCATCTATGGCGGCGCGGTCGGCTATTTCGGCTGGAATGGCGATCTCGACACCTGTATCGCGCTGCGCACAGCCGTGCTGAAGGATGGCCAGCTGCACATTCAGGCTGGCGGAGGGGTCGTGCTCGATTCCAACCCTCAATACGAATATGATGAGACGGTCCACAAGGCAGGCGCCCTGAAGCGTGCAGCCGAACTGGCAGCAGCCTATGAGTTCGACCAATGAGCCGGAAGAAAATCCTCGTCATCGACAATTATGACAGCTTCACCTGGAACCTCGTCCACTATCTGGAAGAGCTGGGCGCGGAGACACGCGTTGTCCGCAATGACGAACTGACCGTTGAAGAAGCGCTCGCCAGCGATGCAGACGGCGTGCTGTTGTCGCCGGGCCCGTGCTCGCCGAATGAGGCAGGTATCTGCGTCGCCCTGATTGAGCAGGCCCCGGATGATCTGCCGATCCTGGGCGTGTGCCTTGGTCATCAATCCATCGGCCAGGCCTTTGGCGGCGAAGTGGTCACCGCCAGGGAAATCCGCCATGGAAAACTGTCAGAGATCCGCCAGACGGGCGGAGACCTGTTCGATGGCCTGCCGGAAACCTATCAAGTTGTCCGCTACCACTCGCTCGCCGTAAAGCCGGAAGACCTGCCAGATGTGCTGGTCGCCGATGCGTTCACGGAGGATGGCGAAGTCATGGCCCTCCACCACAGGACGCGGCCCGTCTACGGTGTGCAGTTCCATCCGGAAAGCATCCTCACCGAACACGGCCACGCCTTGCTGAAGAACTGGCTGGACCGGCTCTAGAAGCGCACTTCGAAATGCTCGCCAACGTCCGGCTTGTCGTCGGTCAGATTGGCTTTCGCAACTTCGTAGAAGAATTTTGCGCCGCCTTTTGATGTCCAGACTTCACCATAGTCGAGCGACAGCTTGAGCAGAAGAACGTCGGGATCCTGCTTGCCGTCTTCGTACCAGCTGGCGGCAATGAAGCTCCAGTATTCGTCGAGCTTTTCCTTGTTGATCTCGGGCGTCAGGCGACCTGACAGGCTGGCATAGAGGCCTTCCTTGTCATTGCACAGAACATAGTGTGCCTGCCCGCCCTTGGCGTTTTCCGCCATGTAGGTTCCCTTCGCCGTGATGAACCAGAGCTCGCGCTTGTTCTCATCGACATAGTGGGACATCGGCACCGCGCGGCCTTCGATGACCAGCATGCCGGTCCGACAGTCTTCCAGACGGTCCCAGAAAGTTTCGGTCATGTCCTTGTCAGCGAGTTGGGTCATTGGGGAAAAGCTCCATGTTTGGGTTTCCTGTCCAACGCCTGCCTGCTGTCGTGGTTCCGCATGACCACGCAGCCCCCCAAAAGAAAAGGGCCCCTGAGGGCCCTCTCCCGATACGGATGGATTCAACGCCTATTCAGGCTTGCGGAACCGCAGGGTCATGCGGTCGGACTCGCCAATCTTCGCAATCGCCTCGCGCTCCGGCGTGCCTTCCTCGGTCGTGGCGAAGCTTGGCGCGAGACGCCAGACAATGTCGCCCTCGCCCGCATCATCTGCCGGATTGCTATTGATCTCGCTCGACTCTTCGAGAACGAACCCGGCCGCCTCGAAACTGTCGACCACAAAACTCGTCTTCAGGTATCCGGCATTGCCATCGGCCCAGGCATCCGGCGTATCTTCAGACGCGCGGTGCTGGACCACGCCGACCACGCCGCCCGGCTTCAGGATGCGATAGGTTTCAGCAATCGTCGCCGTGTAGGTGCCAAGTTCTTCCTCGGTCCGGTTCAGATTGTGCAGCGCGCGGATAAAGAGTGCCGCATCGGCCTTCTCCGCCTTGTCTTCCGGCAGCGTCGTCAGCTTGTAGTCATAGACTTTCGCGCCCTTCTCACCGGCCCATCCCTCGGCGGTTTCGACCCAGCCTTCCAGCTGCGCCAGAATACCGGCGACGCGCTCCTCATCTGCGCCGGGCAGGATACGGATCCACATCTCATCGGGATAGTGCGCGCCGATCAGCTTGCCCTCCGGCCCGAGATACGGGAGCAGGATCTTGCTGTACCATCCGCGGCCCGGCAGCGCCTCGACCACCGTCATGCCGGGCTCAATTCCAAAGAACTCCAGCGTCGCACCGGGATTGCGCGCGTCGTAACGGGCCTGCACCTCTTCCGGCTGCATGGCCAACGCCGCGGCGAGCGCAACGGAGTCGGACACGTTCATCGCGTCATCGACCGTTTCGGCGGCTTCGGCCATCTCGGCTTCAACCGCAGCCTCCACTTCCACGTCTTCTTCCGCGTCCATCACGGTTTCGACTTCGATCGTCTCTTCGACCACTGTCTCGTCCGTCATGTCGTCAGCAGGCGGCGTCTGGCACGCTGCGAGAAGTGCAATACCGGCTGCACCGGCGAGCAAATATCTGGGTTTCATGGTGTCCTCCTCCATCAGGTTTCTGGTCTCTTGGAAATTCCCCTGTGGCGAGAGACTAGCCCAATCCGCCAGAAAACGCGATCAAGTCTTCGTGTAGGCTGGCTGAAGGCTTTGTGACGATCTTTGCGCCTGCGTCACTGACGGGCTTGATCAGGCAGGCTCCAAGCCCCTATGCAGGCGCGAAGAGAAACCGGAATTCCCGCCATGTCCCAAGACAGTCTCACCACCGCCCTTCTGGCCATTGCCCGGCGCCAGCCGCTGGACTCTGAAACGCTGGAAGGCGCCTTCGACAAATTACTGTCTGGCGAAGCTGCGCCAGAGGAAATTGGCGCCTTCCTGATGGGCCTTTCCGTGCGCGGGGAAACCGCTGACGAACTTGCCGCCGGCGCGCGCATCATGCGCCAGCATGCCCGGAAAGTTCATGTGGAAGGTCCGGTGCTGGACACGTGCGGCACGGGTGGTCTTCCATGGAAAAGCCTGAACACATCCACCGCCAGCGCCATCGTCATTGCCGCAGCGGGCGGGCGCGTCGCCAAGCATGGCAACCGGTCGGTGCCGCCGAAGACCGGCTCTGCGGACGTGTTGGAGGCGCTGGGCGTCAACCTCGACATGGATGAGGAGACCTTCCTCGATTGCCTGAATGGTTGCGGCGTCGCCTTCATGTTCGCGCGCAGCCATCACAGTGCCATGCGCCACGTCGCTCCGGTCCGCGCCAAGCTGGGCATTCGCACCATCTTCAACCTGCTTGGCCCGCTCAGCAATCCGGCCAGCGCGGAATACCAGGTGCTGGGTGTGTTCGCGCCGGAATGGGTGCGCCCGATGGCTGATACGCTGGCGCGCCTCGGCACCCAGCGCGCCTGGGTCGTTCATGGCATGGACGGCATTGATGAAATCTCCATCGCGGGAACCACCAGGGTCTGCGAAGTCACCCCTGACGGCGTGCGCGAGTTCGACCTGACCCCGGCCGATGCCGGACTCGAGACCAGCCCGCTCTCGACGCTTGAAGGCGGCAGCCCGGCAGAGAATGCGCTGGCCATTACAGAGCTGTTTGACGGCCAGGAGGGCCCGTTCCGCGACGTGGTGCTGCTGAACGCCGCTGCCGGCCTGCATGTCTTTGGAAAGGTTGACACGCTGAAACAAGGCGCAGACATGGCCGCGCAGGCCATCGACAGTGGCAAGGCCCGCCAGACGCTTCGCGCCCTCGCCGCACTTTCCAACGGACAGGACCCGGAATGAGCACAGCCCTTGATCGCATCATCGCCTACAAGGTGGATGAAGTTGCTGCCGCAAAGCGCGAGACGCCTCTGGCCGCACTTGAGGCACGCCTTCCGGATGCCAGCGCGCCGCGCGGCTTCGCCCAGTCCATGGCGCTGATTGCCGGCATCAACGAGAATGCCCTGATCTGTGAACTGAAGCGTAAGAGCCCCTCAGCGGGCGACATCCTGCCCGGGGCCGACCCGGTCGAGATTGCGCGTGAGTACGAAGCGGGCGGCGCTGCCTGTCTCTCCGTTCTGACAGACGGACCGAGCTTTGGCGGCAGTCTGGAAGACTTCGCCGCCATCCGGTCTGCGGTTGCCCTGCCGATGCTGCGCAAGGATTTCATGATCGACCCCTATCAGGTGATCGAGTCCCGCGTTTATGGCGCAGACTGCATCCTGGTTATCATGGCCTGTCTCAGTGATGATCAGGCCAGCGAACTGACCAGCACAGCGCTGGAGTTGGGCATGGATGTCCTGCTCGAAACGCACAATGAGGATGAACTGGAGCGCGCCCTGCGGCTTCCGTCTCCGCTGATTGGCATCAACAATCGCGACCTGAAACGAATGGTGACCGATCTGGCGACCACCGAACGGCTCGCGCCGCTGGTGCCGGAGGACAAGGTGCTGATCTCCGAAAGCGGCGTTTCCTCGGCTCAAAGTATTGAAAGGCTGCGCGAGACTGGCGCACGGCGGTTCCTGATCGGCGAAAGTCTTATGAAAATGGGCATAAACCGTCAGAAAAGCGTAACGGAAATGAGGGTAGCTGGCACGAATTGACCCGAAGCATGAACACATGTAGAACATAAGTGAACAGAGATTCGCCCGAAGGGAGTCCCCCGTGCTGACTAGTAAACAAAAGGAATTGCTGCTCTTCATCAATGAGCGCATTCAGGAAACCGGCGTTTCGCCATCTTTTGACGAAATGAAAGATGCGCTGAACCTTGCCTCCAAATCCGGTATTCACCGCCTGATCACGGCGCTTGAAGAGCGCGGGTTCATCCGGCGCCTCGCGCACCGGGCGCGCGCCCTTGAAGTGCTGAAATTGCCGGATGCCGTCGCGCCCGGCGCACCGCGTGGCCGGAAGGAATTCAAGCCCGCCCTCGTCGCAACTGGCCAGCCAGCCCCTGCTCCGGCGGCAAATACCGTGCCCCTCATCGGTCGCATCGCAGCCGGTCTGCCGATTTCCGCGATCCAGCAGGAGAATGGCCACGTCAATGCACCGGACGGCCTGTCCGATGGCGACGAACATTTCGCCCTCGAAGTTCAAGGCGACTCCATGATCGATGCCGGCATTCTGGAAGGCGACATTGTCGTTTGCCGCCGCACCGATACAGCCAATACGGGCGACATTGTCGTGGCGCTGATCGACGGTGAGGAAGCGACGCTGAAACGCCTGCGCCGCAAGGGCGCGTCGGTTGCTCTGGAAGCGGCCAACCCTGCTTTCGAAACCCGCATCTTCGGACCAGACCGCGTGCAGGTACAAGGCCGCCTTGTGGCCCTGATCCGTCGCTACGACTGACCTGAATCCTTTGAACATGGCTTCCAGGCCCGCGCCTTGCAGGGCGTGGCCCTTTGCGTTCTGGCACCGGTTGTGTCGATGGTCACGCCGCCCTGGCGGGATATGTCCGACCATGCCAGCGACGGCCCACACGCCTCACTTGGCCGCGTCATGACCAGATCCAGCGATACCTCGTCTGACGGCTCACAAGACTGCTGACCCTCAAGCGAGCCCTCGTCTCCCTCCGGCGCGTTGAGACGGATGGGCCCGATCACGCTGTCCAGGACACATGGCCAATTACTACACGAGCCTGAAGGCTCCAGCGTACTGAAGCGCATTGGCGACAGGCCATCCCCGTCGACATAGCTGATCTTCTCGATGTCGCCCCCCTTTAAGCGGACGAACACATCCCCGGATGCGGACCAGTGCAGCGCCAAGCCGGGGGCGGTGAACCACAGCCAGAGAGCCGGCCCGGTCAACGCCGCCGCAAAGATCCACCGCCAGACACCATGCGCCACGACTGCCGCCGCCAGCGCTGCCGTGAACAGGACAAGCGAAAGGTCTGGCATCTGTTTGCCCGGTGAGATGCCGTCTGGAGCCTGCGCCGTGCACGTCTCGGCAATCCAGAGGATCGCCTCCAGCGAATAGCCGAACACGCGCAAGCCCAGATCGCCATAACCAAGCGGCGTGAGGATCAGTGCGGCAGCAGCGGCCGGCGCACTGACAAAGGTGATGATCGGCATCGCAGCCAGATTGGCGATCAGGCCCAGCCCGGCCAGACGGTCGAAATGGTAGAGCGCATAAGGCGCTGTTGCCGTGCCCGCGACCAACGACGTTACGGCGAGTGAGGCCCAGCTATAGCTGACCGATCCCATCACGCGATCCGATACTGCCCGCCGCGCCGTCCATGCTTCATAGGTGGCGATCAAGGCACCGGATGCCGCGAAGGACATCTGGAAGCCAGGCGACATAACGCTTTCCGGCTGCAGCAGGATCACCAGAATCATGGCGATGGCAAAGGAACGAAGGCTGAGCGCGGCCCGGTCGAACAGAACCGCACCGAACACGACCGCCAGCATGATAAACGCCCGCTGGGTAGAGACCCCCGCGCCGGAGATCACCAGATAGGACAGGCTGGCCAACAGGGCGATGATCGCCGCTGGCTTCTGGACAGGAACCCTCAAGGCCAGCGGTTCGATGCAGGCCAGCAATCGCCGCATGACGTAAAATACCAGCCCGCCAACGATGGCCATGTGAAGCCCTGAAATGGCCAGCAGGTGCGCGAGGCCCGAATTGCGCAGCGCCACCTGGTCCTCCACCGGCATGAAACTGCGGTCGCCGGAAACGAGCGCCGCCGCAAAGCCCCCAGCGCGCTCACCCGCCGCTTCATCGACATGCGAAGCCAGTTGCCGGCGGAAGGCAGCGATATGCATCCGGACATCCGAAACGATGCCCCCCGGCGCGCCCAGAGCCCCGCCCCGGCAGCGGCCCTGAACATAGCCCACACCGCCCAACTGCTCGAACCAGGCTTGTCGTCGGAAATCATACTCGCCCGCCATGCCCGGCGCGGGTGGCGGCCTCAGTACAGACCAGCACCTGACAAAGCGGCCTGAAGAGACTTCCAGCCGCGAGCGATGCGTGACCCGCACGGTCTTCGGTGTCGCCTCTGGCGGCATGCCGGCAATGGCATGAACCTCGATCCTCAGGCGCGGCCCCTTTGCACCAGTCTCAACCTCTGACAGCCAGCCTTCGACCATGACCGGCCCAGTCATCTCGGAAATGACCGGCGCTGCCACCAGACGCGCCCGTACCGCCCCGGCGCTCAGGCCCAGAACCACGCCAAAAGCCAGCCAGAGAACAAACTGAACCAGCGAGGGCGCCAGCAATCTCCGCCCTACAGCGATCAGGGCGACCGCCAGCAAAGGCGCGAGCAGAATCGCCTCCATAGCCGGTTCAGATGGCATCGTGAAATAAGCCGCCGCGCCAGTCGCCATTGCAAAGGCCAGCAGGAGTGGCTGTGCATCCACCCCGGAAATCGCCCAGAAGCGCTGGCCGCTGACTGCACGCCAGAGGCCCAGCCCCTTGCCATTGGCCGGGGAGTTGTGTTTCTGCGGCGCAAGAGCATCACCCACGATCATAAATCGGAGCCTGCCTGTCCCATGAACGTCATTACGCGTTTTGCCCCTTCTCCCACCGGCATGCTGCACATTGGAGGGGCAAGGACGGCACTTTTCAACTACCTCTTCGCGAAACGTCACAACGGGAAGTTTCTTTTGCGGATCGAGGATACCGATCGCGCACGCTCAACGGATGAGGCAACGGCGGCGATTCTGGAGGGCATGGACTGGCTCGGCCTGACGCCGGACGAAGCGCCGGTGATGCAGTTCAGCCAGGCGGCGCGGCACACTGAAGTCGCCAATGAGATGATTGCGCGAGGCACGGCCTTCCGCTGCTACGCTACGCCGGAAGAACTCCAGGCCCGCCGGGATCTGGGTGAGGAAAAGCGCCAGGCCGCCAAGGCAGAAGGCATTTCGGAAGCGGAGAAGACCGCGCTGCTGGCCGAGGCGAATGAGCTGCTCGCCCCTTATCGGTCTCCTTGGCGCGATGGCGCCCCGTCCCCATCAGCCGATGCGCCTTTCACCGTGCGCCTGCGCGCGCCGGATGGCGGTGACCGCATCCTTGAAGATGGTGTTCAGGGCCGCGTGACCATTCAGGCGAGCGAACTGGACGACATGATCCTGCTGCGCGCCGATGGCACGCCGACTTACATGCTGGCAGTTGTGGTGGACGATCACGATATGGGCGTGACGCACGTGATCCGCGGCGACGATCATTTGCGCAATGCTTTCCGCCAGATCCCGATCTATGAGGCGATGGGCTGGGACGTACCGACCTTTGCCCACGTCTCCCTGATCCACGGACCAGATGGCGCGAAACTGTCCAAGCGCCACGGCGCGCTCTCCACGCTGGCCTATCGGGAAATGGGCTACCTGCCGGAAGCCATGAAGGCCTATCTGCTCCGCCTCGGCTGGAGCCACGGCGATCAGGAAATCTTCACCGAGGCCGAGGCCATTTCCCTCTTCGATGTCGAGGGCATCAACAAGGCCCCTGCACGCCTGGACCTGGAGAAGCTGGGCCAGATCAATTCCCATTTCATGCGCCTTGCCGATGATGATCGCCTGTTCGAATTGCTGAAGCCGCTGCTGGAGGCGGAGGCCCCGCTCAGCGAGGCGGAAGCCGGCCGGGTCCGTACGGCCCTGCCGCACATGAAGGATCGCGGCACCACGCTGCCAGAGCTTGCCGCTGCGTTCGCCTTCCTGCGTGACATTCGCCCGATTGAAATGAACAAGAAGGCGCGCAAGGCATTGTCCGAAGAAGGACTTGACCGGCTGGCGGGTCTGCGCGACGAACTGCAGCAATTGCGCCAATGGACCGCAGAAACTATATCGCTCGTCATAAGCTCGTATTGCGCTGACCGCGACCTTTCGATGGGACAGGTGGGTCAGCCACTCAGAGCTGCGCTCACGGGCGGGTTACCCGCGCCAGACATCGCTCCAGTCCTTGAATGGCTCGGGCAGGATGAGGCGCTGGGAAGAATTGAAGATCAAACGGCGAAAGCCGGGACCTAATCCCGAGCGATGCCGAGTGGAACAATGATTTGGAAGGGCTAGAGTTGATGGAAAACAAGACCAAAGACGCCGGTACGGCGAAGATCGAGATTGACGGAAAGACCTATGACATGCCGGTACTGTCCGGCACCCACGGTCCAAACGTCGTGGACGTGCGCAAATTCTACGCGCAATCCGGACAGTTCACATTTGACCCGGGCTTCACCTCCACGGCGAGCTGTGAAAGCCAGATCACGTTCATCAACGGGGAAGAAGGCGTCCTGCTGCACCGCGGCTATCCGATTGGCCAGCTGGCTGCGCAAGCAACCTTCCCGGAAGTATGCTACCTGATCCTGAATGGCGAACTGCCATCCAAGTCGGAACTCAGCACGTTCAACGACGAGATCAAGCAGCACACCCTGCTCCACACACAACTGGACCGTTTCTTCGACGGCTTCCGCCGTGACAGCCACCCGATGGCCATGCTGACCGGTACGGTTGGCGCGATGGCGTCCTTCTACCCGGGTGCGATGGATAGCGAAGATCCGGAAGAGCGCCGCCTCGCTTCGATCCGCCTGATTGCCAAGATGCCGACGCTCTGCGCACGCATCCTGAAGTACAATCTCGGCCAGAAATTCGTCGATCCTCGCAACGATCTGTCCTACGCCGAAAACTTCCTGAACATGTGCTTCTCGGTCACCGCCGAGGATTACAAAGTGGATCCAAAAATCGCCAAGGCGATGGACCGTTTCTTCATCCTGCACGCAGACCACGAGCAAAACGCGTCGACCTCGACCGTTCGCCTGGCAGGGTCTTCAGGCGCGCATCCATTCGCCGCTGTTGCGGCTGGCGTGGCCTGTCTCTGGGGCCCAAGCCATGGCGGCGCCAACGAGGCCTGCCTCAACATGCTGCACGAAATCGGCACTGTGGACCGCATCCCGGAATTCATCGAGAAGGCAAAGGACAAGTCTGATCCGTTCCGCCTGATGGGCTTCGGTCACCGCGTCTACAAGAACTACGACCCGCGCGCGACCGTGATGCGCGAGTCTGCTCACGAAGTGCTCGACCTGCTTGGCCTGAAGGATCAGCCGATCCTGAAAGTCGCCATGGAACTGGAGCGCATCGCTCTCGAAGACGAATACTTCGCAGAGAAGAAGCTCTACCCGAACGTCGACTTCTACTCCGGCATCATCCTCGATGCGATCGGCTTCCCGAAGCAGATGTTCACCGTGCTGTTCTCGCTGGCCCGCACCGTCGGCTGGATTGCCCAGCTGAACGAGATGCTGGTCGACCCGACCCAACGCATTGGTCGCCCGCGCCAGATCTACACCGGCGCCGCCATGCGCGACTACGTGCCGATGGACCAGCGCTAGGCGCATTTCAGTATCCCGAACAAGAAAGGCCCCGACGTCGCGTTGGGGCCTTTTGCGTTCTGAGGGCTGGAAAGACGAAGGCCGAATCTATTTTGACATCTTCTCCTTCACGTCCCGCGCAGTTTCGGAGACGACTTCGCCACCTGCCTGAACATCGCGGCCAACGCCTTCGACCGTGTTGCACGCCGTCGCCAGCGGCAGCAGAGAGAGCGCAAGCGCTGCAGCCATGAGTTTCTTCATCTGGTCACTCCCATGAATATGAATGGCCAGAACAATGTGCCTGAAGCCCTCATTCGGCAAGGCGGCATGCGCGCCTCTGTGCTTTTTGCCGCTCTTTCACCCTCACCACCGCAAATGCCTGTTCCCTTTTCACCCGACTCCCTGCTAAAGCCCTGCGCATGAAAACCGCTGTGATTGTCTTCCCCGGATCGAATTGTGACCGCGACGCTTATGACGCGCTTGCACAGGTAACCGGCCAGGCCCCGGCTATGGTCTGGCACAAGGACGGAACCATTCCGGACGGCACGGACCTCGTCATGGTCCCCGGTGGCTTCTCCTATGGCGACTATCTGCGCTGCGGCGCGATGGCTGGCAATTCACCGATCATCTCTCAGCTTCACGCGCATGCGGAGCGCGGCGGCTATGTGCTCGGCGTCTGCAATGGCTTCCAAATCCTGTGCGAAACGGGCCTTCTGCCCGGCGCGCTGATGCGCAATGCATCGCTCCACTTCGTGTGCCGTCCGCAGGCGTTAAGCGTGGAGTCAGCGAACACGGCCTATACCAGCGCCTATTCCGGTACGCCGGAAGTCGTCATTCCGGTCGCGCATCATGACGGCAATTATTTCGCCGATGACGCCACGCTGGACACGCTGGAAGGCGAAGGCCGCGTGGCGTTCCGTTATGCCAAGGGCCAGAACCCGAATGGCTCGGCGCGCGACATCGCCGGCATCCTCAGCGAGAATGGCCGCATCCTCGGCATGATGCCCCACCCGGAGCGCGCCATTGGCGGGCATGAAGGCGGCACCGACGGTCTTGGCGTCTTCGAAAGCCTGCTTAGCGCGGCCTAGCCTCTACTACCCAATCGGCTTCGAGATAGCTCTTGACGCTCCGTACACCGGGCATTATCGAATTTCGATAAAGCCGTGCCGGAGGGGAAACGCATGACATATCTCGAGGAAAGTCAGGCTGCTGGCCGCGAAATATTTCCGGACCTCGCCCGCGCATGGGCACTCTTCGGCATAGCGCTGGTCAATGTTGGCGTGCTCGCCTGGCCGATGATGAGCAGCTATCATTATGAGGGTGCTGCCCCGACTTCGCTCGATACAGCCGCCTGGTTTGGCGTGAATGCGCTGTTCCTGATGAAGTCCTACTCACTGTTTTCCTTCATGTTCGGGGTGGGCTTTGCCTATCAGATGCAATCGGCCGCGCGGCGCGGCGTCGCCTTTTCGGGGCGATACTGGCGCCGCATCATCGGCTTGCTCGCCTTTGGCGCCCTCAACATTGCCTGCTTCTTCTTCGGCGATATTCTCGTCGTCTATGCTGTTCTCGGGACGATCCTGTTCCTGTTCCGCAATGCATCCCAGAAAACCCTCATAGTGTGGGGGTGCATCATCTATGGCATCCAGATCCTGGTGATCGGACTGATGGCACTGATGGTCTATCTGGGGGTGACGTTCGCGCCGGAAGAAATGGCGAAGACAGCAGCGGAATTTGCGGTCGAAGATTCAAGAGCCATTGAGGTCTTTGGATCAGGCAGCTTCCTTGATGCGGCAGCGTACCGGACAAGCGAATACGTTTCGGGGTTCCCGTTTATCCTGATGTTCCAGGGCTTTGGCGCATTTGCCTTCTTCCTGTTTGGTCTCGCCGCCGTGCGCAGCGGTGTCATAGCTCGCGCATCCGCCCCAATCTGGAAGCCTGCCCGCCGGTACGCTTTGCCGCTCGGCATGCTGATCAGCGGCGCCGGAGGTTGGCTCATGCTCGTCGGAACCGGCATGATGGATCCGCTGATGATGCTCGGCATGCTGCTCGTGGCCATAGGCAGCCCATTCTCGACGTTCGGCTATCTCGGGGTGATTGCCAAATGGGCGGAAGGCCAGCCCGGCCCGATTACCGTGTTCTTCGCGAGAGGCGGCACGTCATCTCTGACGGCCTATCTGCTTCAAGGTCTGATCTTTTCGCTGCTGTTCAGCGCCTATGGGTTTGGTCTGTTTGCGACCCTCCCGGCGGCGCAGAGCATCGGCGTCGCCTTCCTCGTCGCCCTGTTCAGCGTGACCTTTGCGAGCCTCTGGCGGATGCGCTTCCAACGCGGACCGATGGAGATGATCCTGCGCAACTGGACCTATCTCGGCGCGCGTTAGGCAGTTGTGACTTGCCCTTGAGACCGGCTTCCCGCTCTATGGGCGAAAGACCGGAGGCCCTCTCATGTCCGCGCACTCAGACCTGATCCACAAACTCCCCAAGGCCGAACTCCACCTTCACATTGAAGGCAGTTTCGAACCTGAAATGATGATGACGCTGGCCGAGCGTAACCGGATCGACATCCCGTTCAAAACGCTGGACGAAGCCAAGGCGGCCTATGACTTCAACAATCTCCAGGAATTCCTCGACCTTTACTATCAGGGCATGAATGTCCTGCGCACCGAGCAGGACTTTCACGAGATGACATTCGCCTACCTGCAGCGCGCAAAGGCGGACAATGTCGTTCATGTCGAAATGTTCTTCGACCCACAGGCTCATACGGAGCGCGGGGTGGCCTTTGGCGCTGTCACAGAAGGTATTCTGGGTGCGCTGGAGCGGGGTGAGAAAGAACTCGGCATCACGTCCGAACTGATCATGAGCTTCTTGCGGCACCTCAGCGAGGAGGACGGTTTTGTCCTGCTGGATGAGTCGACGCCCTGGCACGAACACTTTGTCGGAGTCGGGCTCGACAGTTCCGAAGTCGGCCACCCGCCCCTGAAATTCCAGCGTCTGTTCGAACGGTGCCGCGAACTCGGCTTCAAGCTCTGTCTCCATGCGGGCGAGGAAGGTCCGCCGGAATATGTACGTGAAGCCTTGCTGGACATCGGCGCAGACCGGATCGATCACGGCAATCGGGCGATGGAAGATCCGGCGCTCATTGAAATCTTGCGCGACACGCAGATTCCCCTGACCAACTGCCCGCTCTCCAACCTGTCACTGTGCGTACTGGACGATTTGCGAAAGAGCCCGGTGAAGCGTCAGCTCGAAGAAGGTCTGCTCGTCTGCGTGAACTCTGACGATCCCGCTTATTTCGGCGGCTATATCGGGCAAAACTATGAGGCGATCACCGAAGCGCTCGAACTATCGTCAGATCAGATCGTCCAGCTCGCCAAGAACAGCTTTACAGGGTCCTTCCTGCCGGACGATCAGAAGACAAAGCACGTCGCCGCAATCGATCAGATTGCAGCGACGATGGGAGGCTGATCAGGAGCCGGTTGCCGGATCTTCGGATTCTTCCATTTCCGCGTCCTCAGCATCGCTCGCATCCTCGGCTTCAAGGCTGGTTTCGATTGGCGGACGGCAGGATTCGATCAGGGCTTCGATCCGCTCATCTGTCGGGACGACATATTCGCTCTGTGCCACCACCAGGCGCAGGTCACCTGCACCATTGGCAAGCGCACGAGCGGCTTGGGACCTGGTGTCGAAGACGCCGGACACTTCCCCCGCATCCTCATCCAGCTGGGCCGGAATGGCAGCGTTCCCAGCGGAGGTCAGCAGGCCAATCTGGTTTGGCGCTTCATCGTCGGAATAGACGCGTCGCATGACGAGCGCATTCGCAGCGCCTTCGCCCGCAAATGCGTCCGGCTTCTGGCACGTCAGCGAAACCAGAACCGTCTCGCCATCTTCCGAAACGAATTCAAGGCGTTCTCCAGACGTTGCATCTGCGTCAGCCCAGCTTCCCGCGGCCTGAGTGACCTGCCTTTCAGGTTGCTTCGTTTCAGGCTTTTCCTTGTCAGATGAGGCTATGGGCGACGGTGCGGGCATCGTGTCTCCACCAGTCTGGCTAACCTCAGAGCCGCACGCCACGAGCGCCAGCGGCGCGGCAAACAAAAGCAAGTGTCTCATGGTCGGGGTCCTTTCCAATCGCTGTCCCGGTTGCCCAATGAAACGCGCATCTGTCCGGCGCGGTTTCCGTTAAATCCTGTCCATCATGGCAAATCGTTCATCTTCGGCGGCTGAACCGCAATAGAGTCTGGCGACTCGGGCCATTTGCGGTTAAAGCGCCGGGCATGACTGACACATCTGCGATCCTCGCCCACCTCACCGCCGAGCAGGACGATACTGCCGGCCTGGAACATGGCATCAAGGCCGATGAATGGGAGCGGCTGGTCTCCCGACTCGGACGCAAGCCGAACCTTGTCGAACTCGGCATCTATTCGGTGATGTGGTCAGAGCATTGCTCCTACAAATCCTCGCGTCGTCACCTGTCCAAATTCCCGACGAAGAATGACCGAGTCATTCAGGGCCCCGGCGAGAATGCGGGTGTGATCGACATTGGCGACGGACAGGCCGCTATCTTCAAGATGGAGAGCCACAACCACCCGTCCTATATCGAGCCCTACCAAGGCGCGGCGACGGGCGTGGGCGGGATTCTGCGAGATGTGTTCACAATGGGCGCGCGGCCAATCGCGCTGGTCAATGCATTGCGCTTTGGCGATCCGAGCCATCCGAAAACGCGCAGCCTGGTGGCCGGCGTCGTCGCCGGTATTGGCGGATACGGCAATTGTGTCGGTGTGCCGACCGTCGCGGGCGAGACCCAGTTCGACGAAGGCTACAATGGCAACATTCTTGTCAATGCGATGGCTGTGGGCCTGGCCGATCAGGACAAGATTTTCTATGCGCGCGGCGCGACGCCCGGCAACCCGATCTTCTATGTCGGCTCCAAAACGGGTCGTGACGGCATCCACGGTGCCACGATGGCGTCTGCCGAGTTCTCCGAAGGCGACGAAGAAAAGCGCCCCACGGTTCAGGTCGGTGACCCATTCACCGAAAAGCTGCTGATCGAAGCCTGTCTAGAGCTGATGGCGACCGATGCCATTCAGGCGATCCAGGACATGGGCGCAGCGGGCCTGACCTCTTCCTCCGTCGAGATGGCCGCAAGCGGCGGCGAGAATGGCGAAGGCATTGGCGTGGTCATGGACCTCGACAAGGTTCCACAGCGCGAAGAAGGCATGACGGCCTACGAGATCATGCTGTCCGAGAGCCAGGAGCGCATGCTCATGGTGCTCTATCCGGACAAGATCGACGTGGCGAAGGCAATCTTCGAGAAATATGATCTCGACGCAGAAGTTATCGGCGAGACGACCGACAATGGCCATCTCGTCCTGAAGCAGTTTGGTGAAAAGGTTTGCGATATTCCTGTCGCGCCTTTGGCCGACGACGCACCAAATTATGACCGCCCCTGGACCGAGCCGCCAAAGCGCGCGCCGCTGGACATCACGAAGTATCCCGAGCCGGAAAACTATGGCGAGGTTCTGCTGAAGCTGATGTCGTCTCCCGATATGGCCTCCAAGCGCTGGATCTGGGAACAATATGACCGCCACGTGATGGGCGACACGGTCGACTCCTCGCAAAGCCAGGGCGACGCCGCCATTGTGCGCATCCACCGCACGAACAAGGCGCTCGCCATCTGTTCCGACTGCAACCCACATTATGTGGCCGCAGACCCCTTTGAGGGCGGCAAGGCGGTCGTAGCAGAAGCCTATCGCAACCTGTCCGCCGTCGGCGCCACGCCGATCGCGATCACGGACAATTTGAATTTCGGCAACCCGGAAAAGCCGGCCACGATGGGCTATATCGTCAAAGCCATTGAAGGCATGGCCGAGGCCTGCCGCGAGCTCGACTTCCCCGTCGTGTCCGGCAATGTGAGCCTCTACAACGAGACTGACGGCAAGGCGATCCCGCCGACGCCGGTGGTCGGCGGCGTGGGCCTGATCGAGGATGTGTCGAAAACTGCGACGTTGAAAGGTGCGCAGGATGGCGATTTGGCCTTCCTGATCGGTGACGCTGGAGGTGAGTTAGGCGCAACCCTGTACGCTCGCACAATCCTCTCGCTCAAGGGCGAGGACCTTGGGGCACCGCCATCCGTCGATCTGGCCACCACAGTTAAAACCGCCGGGACTGTCCGGGATCTCGTCACGTCGGGCATGGTTGCGGCCGTCCACGACGCCAGCGATGGCGGCATGGCCTGCGCGGTGACAGAAATGGCGCTCGCTGCTGGCATGGGTGTCGAAATCTACGCCCCAGCGGAGAGTACGTCCGCATTCCTCTTCGGCGAAAACCATGACCGCTATGTCGTGGCTGTATCAGCCGACCAGGAAGAAGCATTCCGCAAGGCCATCGGCGAGGCCGGACTGTCACTCACACAAGTGGGTAAGTTTGGCGGTGACGCGATTGGCTTCAAGGTCGTTGGCGCAGGGGAGCAGTCCTTGCCTGTAGCGACGCTGCGGGACGCTCATGAAGGCTGGCTGCCGTCCTACATGAACTCCGTCGACTGAACGAGAAACACCCCTCCTGCATTCTGCAGAAGGGGTGCTCGCTCTGGTGATCAAGTGATCGACTAGAATTTGTAGCCGACGCCCAGCATCACACCATTCGTGTCGGTGTCTTCGAACGAATAGTAGGTGTAGTCACCGCGCAGCTGCCAGTTCTCGGTCAGGTCGTAAGTTACACCCGCACCAACGGCTGGGCCTTCCTCGGAATCCTCGACGGTGATAGGCGCACCGCCTGGTGTGGCCAGCGAGGCATCCAGGTCGATGTAGGCATAACCAGCACGAGCGAACAGGTCCATGCGTTCCGTTACCGGAAGGTCCGCACGACCATAGAGACCCACCAGGTAGTTCAGGCCAATATCACCTGAAGCAGCGATCAGGTCGTTGAAATCGCCGTCATTGTTGTCATCGAGATTGAACTCGTCTTCATCGACATTGTAGTCGAACTCGCCATCATCAATACCGGAGGCCAATTCACCTTCAAGGCTGAAGACATTGTTGAATTTGTAGCCGAGACGCGCGGCGATGCCGTTCGTGTCAACACCTTGTTCTGCGCCATCCGGTTCGATTTCGAGATATTGATAACCGCCGTCCAGATAGAAGCCGGTATCGCTGTCATAAGACTGGGCCTGTGCACCCATAGCCAGGCCTGTTGCCGTCGATGCGATCAGAAAATACTTAAACATGTGGTCTCCTTTAAAGACGTGATCAGCTCCCGCCAGAGCGGCGAGACCACAAGGAAACCGTGTCTGAACTGTGTCCGTTCCGATGACAAATCCGCAACCTGCACACGTTGCCGCAAAGCCACACATTCTTAATGCGGATTAATCACCATTACCGTTGTTTTATAAAAGTATTTTTTAGGTTTCAGCCAGCCCTGAGACGATACGAAAAGGCCGTCTGGCAGCGCCTCTGGAACCAAATTCAACCTCCAACGTTTGCGCCCACCTGTCCTTTACAGGATCAATATGAACCCCTGCTATTCTGGCGCGCTGGAGAGTGAGATCCATTCATCCATTCTATCGACCGTCATTGCCAGAGTGTCACCCGCACGCACGAAGAAATCATGCGTGATATTCAGGTAGTCATCAGACGGATCATGATAGCCATCATGATCTTCGACACCGAAATAGAGAAACGGGATACCGACTTCGTGAAAGGCGACATGATCTGACTGGCTCGTCCAGTCATCATATCCAAGATCCGGAGAATCATGGCCGGTCAGCAGCGTGACCGGTGCGTCTGTGGAAAGCGCCTCTATCACTGGCTTAAGTTGCGGATAGGGTGTTGTCCCGGCCACATGAAGTTCTCCCGCTTCGGATCGGCTGACCATGTCAAAGTTGATATTCAGCGCCACGCGTGACAAGTCGATCAAGCCAGATCTCACCATCGCGCGCGCGCCCAACATACCCTTCTCTTCGGCATCGAGCGCTGCGAACACAATGTCATGGGTCGGAGGATTGCGCCGAAAATAGTCGGCAACACCGATCAACGCCGCAACGCCGGAGGCATTGTCGTCCGCACCATTGTAAATTTCGCCCTTCTGAATTCCGAGGTGGTCATAATGCGCCGTCACGACCAGCATCGGCCCTTCGCCGGGTGTCTCGCCTGCAATCCAGCCGATCAAATTCGTGCCTTTGTCCGGCGTGCCGTCCTCCGCGTCTGTCTGAATGATTGCGAATTCGTGCGCATACGTCTCGCCGGGCCGGCGCAGGCCAAGAGTCTCGAACCGTTTGAGAATGAACCCTTGAGCAGCCGCATTGCCCGACGTTCCGGTTTCCCGTCCCTCCAGCGCATCAGATGACAAAGTCTCGGTGAAGTTCAGCATTGCCGGGCCATCAATATAGATTGGTCGATACTGGTTCAGCGCTGGCTCAGTCTCCTGATCCTGATTCATGTAGACGAACACAACGCCGATAATGGTCAGCACGAAAAGAACTTCAGCGAGAATGAAGGCGCGCAGCTTGGTCATGGGAAAATCCGGGAATCTAACTGAAACAGCATATTAGGTGCGTAACGCGCTCACCTCAATCGCTTCATCCGGGCGCTTGACGTCGCGGGCATGACACGCCACCTCTGCGGCGCAACTGGAAGGAACAGCCCATGGCCATGTCACGCGAGACCCTGCTCGGTTATCTCACCGATGCCTTTCCTGAAGCGGAAATCACGCTGACTGACCTGGCGGGCGACGACAATCATTGGCAGGCCGAAATCGTGAGTCCCCAGTTTTCCGGCCTGAACCGCGTAAAACAGCACCAGCTTGTCTATGCTGCCCTCAAGGGCACGATGGGTGGCGAGCTGCATGCCCTCGCCCTGAAGACCAAGGCGCCAGAATCCTGACACCGGAACATTGACGAAAACGGCAGTTCGATATTGTTTCATCCGAAACCAAGGATGAGGAATTGCCCATGAAACGCCTGAGCCTGACAACCAGCGCCATTGCGCTGAGCTTTGTTGTCGCCGCCTGTACGGCACCCGAGAAGAGTGAGGACGCCGCAACCGCAATGCCTGAGACGCTCGCGGAGATTACCGAAGCGCCTGATCATTCGGAAGAAATCGCCGCCGCCTACGCGTTTATGGAACGCGCCGAAGCGGAACTTGCCGCTCAGAGCCATATCGCAGCCCAAGCCTACTGGAACCAGGCCACCAACATTACGCCAGAAACGAACGCCGCCGCGGCGGAAGCTGGTGCCGCCTCTACGAAATTGGCTGTTTCACTAGCCAATGAGTCCAAGCAATTCGATGTCAGCGTCCTGCCAACGGAACTGGCGCGCAAATTCAACATGCTGCGCACTGGCATCACCATCCCCGCCCCATCTACTGCCGGTGCGGCAGAGGAATTGTCCCAGATCACCACACGCCTCGACGCGACCTACAGCACGGGCCGCTACAAGCTGAAAGAGAACACGGACTCGGTCCTGAGATTGCTCGGCGACCTCAGTGAAGCGGAACGTGACGACATCGTCGAAAAAGGTCTGACGCTCGATCAGCTGTCCACGCTCATCGAGAACAATCGTGATCCTGAAGTGCTGAAGGAAGTCTGGGAAGGTTGGCGCACAATATCGCCGCCCATGAAGGGCGATTATGCGCGCATGGTCGACATCGCCAATGAGGGCGCCAACGAATTGGGCTTCGAAAGCCTCGATCAGATGTGGCTGTCTGGCTATGACATGCCACCCGCGGACATGGAAGCAGAAGTCGAGCGACTTTGGAGCCAGGTGGAGCCACTGTACGAAGAGCTGCACTGCTATACGCGCGCGAAACTGAACGATGAATATGGCGATGACGTACAGCCACGCACCGGCCCGATCCGCGCTGACCTGCTCGGCAATATGTGGGCCCAGCAATGGTCGTCCATCTATGACATCGTGGAACCGGAAAATACGGGCGAAATCCCCTACGACCTGACCAAACGGCTGAACGAGCGGGGCTATGATGCCATCAAGATGGTCGAGACCGGGGAAGCCTTCTTCACCTCGCTCGGACTGGACCCGCTGCCGGAAACGTTCTGGGAACGCTCCATGATTGTTCGCCCGGAAGGCAAAGAGGTCGTTTGCCACGCCTCCGCCTGGAACCTCGATGACGAAGAAGACGTGCGCATCAAAATGTGCACAGAGGTGAATTCGGAGGACTTCTACACGGTGCACCATGAGCTGGGGCACAATTTCTATCAGCGCGCCTACAAGCATCAGGACTATCTCTACAAGACCGGCGCGCATGACGGCTTCCACGAGGCCATTGGCGATTTCGTCGCCCTGTCGATCACGCCGGAATATCTGGAACAGATCGGCTTGATCTCGGAAGACGAAAAACCGGGCGCAGACGCCGACACGGCCCTGCTGATGCAGACCGCGCTCGACAAGATCGCGTTCCTGCCCTTCGCCATCACAGTCGATGGCTGGCGCTGGGGTGTACTGTCGGGTGAGACAGCGCCAGATGCCTACAACACGGCCTGGTGGGATCTGCGCCTGAAGAATCAGGGCCTTGTGCCGCCTGCCCCGCGCCCGGCCGACGCGTTCGATCCCGGCGCGAAATACCACATTCCGGGGAATACGCCTTATTTGCGCTACTTCCTCAGCTTCGTGATGCAGTTCCAGTTCCACAAGGCGGCTTGCGACCAGGCTGGCTGGGAAGGACCGCTGCACCGCTGCTCGATCTATGACAACAAGGAAGTCGGCGAACGCTTCAATGCCATGATGGAAGCGGGTGCGTCGCAGCCTTGGCCGGACACGCTGGAAGAGTTCACCGGAACGCGTGAAATGGATGGCAGCGCCATTATCGAGTATTTCGATCCCCTGATGCTGTATCTGAAGGACGAAAACGCCACGGAAAGCTGTGGCTGGTAACTCATTCATGTGCTCGGCAGCGTCAGAGCTTGACGCTGCCGGGTATCCACCTCACATGCTGTGGCAACAGCGGAGATACCAGTATGACCGACCAAGCCACGCTCGACGCCATCGACAAGGCCGTCAAATCCAACGACGTTGTGCTTTTCATGAAAGGCACACCGACCTTCCCGCAATGCGGGTTCTCCTCGGTCGTCGTTCAAGTGCTGGATTATCTTGGCGTTGAATATGTTTCGACGAACGTTCTGGAAGATCAGGCTGTGCGCGAAGGCATCAAGGCCTATTCCGACTGGCCAACCATCCCGCAGCTCTATGTAAAGGGCGAATTTGTCGGTGGTTGCGACATCGTGAAAGAGATGTTCGAGAGCGGCGAACTGCGCGACTTCATGAAAGACAATGGCATCGCGCTGGAAGAGGCCTGATCTCAGACCGAGAAGAGATGCGCGAGGCCAGCATGCTGGATCAGTGTGTTGCCATGCACGAAAGCTGGCGCCGCAAAGAATAAAGCACTGAATGCCAGACCGCTGAGATAGCTTTTGCGGCGACGAAACGGCATCGGGTAGCAAGCCTTGGCAGCCAGCCGCCATTTCTTGAGCGTATACGCCACGAGAACCAGCCCCAGCAGAGCTGCGCACCACGCGGCAATGGTCAGAAACGGATCGGACATATCGGCCTCTTGCTACAACTTCGTGTAGCATAGCCCTTTATCCTTTACAGAACGCAAAGCGTGTTTCTGCAAATTGCCTGTTTGGGAAAATGCGCCAGAAGGCATGTTGCAACTGCCAATCGCGCAATCGCGAGAAACATTCCCTTCTAGGCATGCAGGCTCGTTTCCTGTAGCTGAGCGCGCATGACCACAGCATCCCTCGCTCCCGCTCCCATTCGCCCCGCCAAGGCACCGAAAGTCGGCATCGTGTCGCTCGGTTGCCCAAAGGCGCTGGTGGACTCTGAACGCATCGTGACCCGCCTGCGCGCGGAAGGGTACCAGATCGCACCTGACTATGAGGGCGCTGACCTCGTGCTCGTGAACACGTGCGGGTTCCTCGACTCCGCTCGCGACGAAAGCCTGGGCGCAATTGGCGAGGCGATTGAATCAAACGGCAAAGTGATCGTCACAGGTTGCCTTGGCGCTGAGCCGGACGTCATCGAAAAGGCTCATCCAAAGGTTCTGGCGATCACTGGTCCGCAGCAATATGAGGCCGTGATGGACGCCGTCCACACGCACCTCACACCGCCGCACAATCCTCACATGGACCTTGTGCCCGAAAGCGGCCTGCGCCTGACACCCCGCCACTATGCGTATCTCAAGATTTCTGAAGGCTGCAACAATCGGTGCAGCTTTTGTATCATCCCGAAACTGCGCGGTGACCTGGTTTCCCGCCCGATCCATCATGTGCTGACCGAGGGCGAACAGCTTGTACGCGCGGGCGTGAAGGAGTTGCTGGTGATCAGCCAGGATACGTCTGCCTATGGCCTTGATGTGCGGTACAAGCCGGAGGTCTGGCGCGGCACCGAATACCAGACCCGCTTCCTGGATCTCGCCAAAGGGCTTGGCAGCCTCGGCGTGTGGACGCGCATGCATTACGTGTACCCCTACCCTCATGTGGACAATGTCATTCCCCTGATGGCCGAGGGTTTGATCACGCCCTATCTGGACATCCCTTTTCAACATGCGTCTGCGAACGTGCTGAAGGCTATGAAACGCCCGGCCAAGCAGGACAAGGTGCTTGAGCGTATCCTGCAATGGCGCCGCGATGTACCGGATCTTGCCATCCGCTCAACCTTCATCGTCGGCTTCCCCGGTGAGACCGAAGGAGACTTCGAAATCCTGCTGGACTTCATCCGTGAGGCAAAGATCGACCGTGCAGGGTGCTTCAAGTATGAAAACGTCGCCCATGCAGACAGTCGCAGCTTGCCGGACCATATCCCGGAAGAAGTGAAAGAAGAGCGCTGGCACCGTTTCATGGAAGTGCAGGCGAAAGTATCTGCTGACCGCGCGGCCGCGCAGATCGGCACCGTGCAGGACGTCATCATCGACGGCCCATCCGACACGCCGGGAGAAATGATCGGACGCACAAAGGCAGATGCCCCCGAAGTCGATGCGGTCGTCTATCTTGACGATGCCAGCCATCTGAAGCCGGGCGATATCGTTTCAGCCTCCATCGAAGATGCAGACGAATACGACCTCTACGGACGTCCGGCCTGAGCTCGCATCCGCGCGCCAGCCTCAACCGCTTCAGCGCGTCGCGCATCCATCAGCCCTTTCATGCGTGCATGGTAGACTTCCAGAATGTCGGGCTCGGCGAGTTCAGGTCGCCCTCCCGCAAAGGGCGGTGATGGCGCGTATTCATAGCCGAGCGTCAAAGCCTTGGCGTAGGCTTCGCCCGCAATCTCTGCAACCATGGTAAAGGCGAAATCAATTCCCGCCGTTACACCGCCTCCGGTGATGATGTTCCCGTCACGAACAACTCTCGAATCGTCGATCACGGCTCCAAACTCTGCGAGGAGATCTCGCCATGCCCAATGGCAGGCCGCCCTCTTACCCTGCAAGAGGCCAGCCGCGCCCAGGATCAAGGACCCGGTGCACACTGACGTGATGTAGGTGGCCTGCAGCCCCAGTCGGCGGACCTGCTTAATGAAGGCGTCGTCCAGCGTCCACTGCGTTGCAGTCACCCCGCCCGGAACACACAGCAAGTCGCAGCGATCGATGGTTGAAAGCGCCTGCGTCCTGCCAATCACAAGATTGCCTTCGGCAACCACAGCCCCCCCGTCTCGGCTTGCGACCAGCGTTTCAGACTTCGGCAGGCGGCACAGCACTTGGTGCGGTCCAGTGAAGTCCAGATGGGTCATGTCATCATAGATCGCGAAGACTGTTCGGAATGGCGGGGACATGGCGTGCTCCTTGTTTGCCTTCGCAGTTTCGCGTAAGACGCACTTGGCAGAAAGGACATTATTCCAGTGATTCATGCCAAGCCAATTTCCCGAAAGATCGGACTGCTCGTCTTTGACGATTTCCAGCTTCTGGATATGGCAGGCCCAACGAGCGTCTTTGAAATGCCGATACGGGGCATGGATCCAGCGCCTTACGAGTTCACGCTCTACTCCCAGCACGGAGGGAGCGTCCGCGCATCTTGCGGCGTGCGGGTTCACACAGAGCCCCTCGCGGAGCGTATGGCTCTGGACACGCTGATCATCTCCGGCGGCGAAGGTACGCGCACCGCCATGCATGACGGCGGATTGCTGACAGCAATCCGCAGCCTCTCAAAGCGCACACGCCGCACAACGTCCGTCTGCTCAGGCGCATTCCTTCTGGCGGCCGCAGGCTTGCTGGATGGCCGGAAAGCGACGACCCATTGGCGTCGATGCCCGGACCTGACACGCCGCTTCCCGAATGTTCAGGTGCAAGCCGATCGCATCTATGTACGAGACGATAAATTCTGGACGTCGGCCGGCATTTCAGCAGGCATTGATCTCGCACTGGCTCTCGTTGAGGACGATTTGGGAGAAGAGGTCGCCCGAAAAGCAGCCCGCGAACTCGTTATTCACCAAAGACGGCATGGCGGTCAGTCACAATTCTCGGTGATGCAGGAGGTGAAGCTCGCATCTGGCAAGTTCGACTCACTCATTTCCTGGATCAAAACGAATCTGGACAGCGAGCTCACCGTCGACATCCTGGCAGAAAAGTCCCGCATGAGTCCCAGAAATTTCGCGCGCGTTTTCAAAACCGAGACCGGCACAACACCGGCGCGCCTGATCGAAAAGCTACGCCTCGAAGCTGCGCGCGATCTTGTCGAAGGCTCTACCACCTCTTTGCAACAGATTGCTCAGGCGACGGGATTCCGAGAGGCTGATCGCATGCGCCTGTCATTCCTGCGTGCCTATGGACAGCCCCCTATGGTGCTGCGCCGCCAAAGAGAGACCTGACCGGGGCAGATGCTCAGCCCCGCTGAATTTATCGAAAAACAACGATTGACATATCGTATTTCGATAACTCATAGTGTCTTCAACGCAAATGGAGACTTTCATGCAACGCGCACTCATTTCGCTTTCCGCTCTCGCTATCGCTGCCCTTCCCGCGCTCGCTGACACAAAGGATTATGCTGTCGGCGACTTCACAAAGCTCGACGTCAGCGAAGCCATTCTGGTCATTTATGACAATGGCCCGTCCAGTTCCGTAACGGTCGAACAGTCAAACGGTGACTTCTCTGACATCAATATTGAGACAGACGGCGACACATTGTTGATCGATCGCATCAGCGTAGGCAGTGGCTGGCGCTCGAACATCTCCACGGACTTCAGGAATGGTGAACTTCGCGCCAAGGTGAATGGCAAGAAAGTGCCGTCCTACACAGTGCGCATCAGTTCGCCTGCAATATCTGGAATTGACGTATCTCGCTCCGCCCGTACTACGGCCAACTCCATCAACGCTGACGCCCTCGATCTCAAGGCTTCCTCAAGCGCGGATCTCATCATCTCCGGGCGCGCCAATTCAGTCCGCATTGATGCCTCATCATCCTCCGATATCGAGGCTGAGCGTCTCGTTGCAAATCGCCTTTCAATTGACGCCTCCTCAAGCGCCGACGTTGAAGCTCGCGCCGAAACGGATCAGCAGATCCGCATCGCCGCCTCGTCCAGCGCGGATGTAGAACTGAACCTGTCAGGCGGGGCTGACATCGAACTCGAAGCCTCGTCGAGCGCAGATCTGGAACTCGACGGCACGTGCGACCACATCGTCATCACAGCCTCCTCCTCGGCGGACGTAGAAGGGCGCGAGCTCATCTGTGCCTCCGCGAAGGTAAAGGCCTCCAGCAGTGCAGACGTGAACCTCTCAGTCACCGACACTGTGGAAGCGTCTGCTTCCAGTGGCGGAGACATAAATATCTTTGGAAACCCTGCCCAGCGTGACGTGCGCGAATCCAGTGGCGGTGACGTTTCTTTCAGATAAAAATACTCAGCCCAGGAGGCCCTTCCCATGAAAAAGCTTGCCCTCATCACATCCGGACTGGCGGCGCTGGCCGTATCAGCAACCATGCTGCACGCTGCCGCCGATGCCCCCAAGGTTTACAAACTATCCGGCTTTGACGAACTGGATATATCCGCAGGTGTTGACGTCAAATTCGTCCGGGCACCGGAATATTCCGTGACTGCAGACTTCACACGTGGAGGCCCGGAAGACGTGAAAGTCCGTCTTGATGGTGACCGGCTCTATCTTTCACGCAAGTCGACAAGCGGTTGGGGCGACAAGGTGCGCGTGAAATTCACTGTCACCGCTCCGAACCTCGAAGAGATTGAGGCAAGCTCCGGATCGTCCCTGCTTGTTGAAGGGCTGGAAGAAGGCAGTGTGCAACTGGATGTCTCCAGCGGCGCAGCAGTATCAGTGTACGGCACATGCTCCAGCTTGAAGGTGAAAGCCAATTCCGGCGGCAGCGCCAACGCCAAGGGACTGGAATGCGGCTCTGTCTCCGCAAAAGCCAGCAGTGGTGGATCAGTCAAGGCATTTGCCAGTAACGCCGCGACGAGCAAGACGTCGAGCGGTGGCAGCGTCGCCATTTATGGTAACCCCACATCTCGCTCAGCGAACAAATCCATCAGCGGTGGCTCAACGTCCTTCCACGGCGGCTAACTCAATCAGTGCACAGAGGGGGAATCACCCCCCTCTTGCCGAATGTCAACCGATATCAAAATCAGCCGGATTGTAGCCGGGGTTTGGCCATTCCAGGCTCAGGTCTTCCAACGCGCCCCGCACCAGCCGCGCGATCATCGCGTTCCGGCGTGTGCGGCTATCGGCCGGCACCACGTACCAGGGCGCATGTTCCGTGGAACAGCGCTCAACCGCTGTCTCATACGCCCCCATGAATTTCGCCCAGTCCTTGCGATCTTCTAGATCTCCCGGATTGAATTTCCATAGCTTGTGCGGCTCCACCAGTCGCTCAGCCAGGCGTTCGCCTTGTTCTTCATAGCCGACGTTCAGCATGCATTTGACGATCACCACCCCATTTTCGGTCAGGTGCTTTTCGAATGCATTGATCTGATCGTAACGGCGCTCGACGTCTTTCGCGCTTGCAAAATTGCGAACTTTGACGACCAGCACATCTTCATAATGCGAACGATCAAAGATGCCGATATTTCCTTTCTTCGGAACCGCATTGTGGACGCGCCACAAATAATCCCGCGCAAGTTCGTTCTTGCTGGGCGCTTTGAACGCCTTCACTTCCATGCCCAGAGGCGTGGTGTCTGCGAACACGCTGCGGATGGTTCCCGATTTGCCAGCCGTATCCATTCCCTGCAGCACCACGAGCACCGACTGCTTCTTGTGCGCATAGAGCATGTCTTTCAGTTCGTTGATGACCGCGGCGTCCTTTTTCAGACTTGTCTTCGCATCTTCCTTGTCATCGAACAGGATTGGGTCGCGGGTCGGTCTGGCAGCCAGTGAAAAGGACTGGCCCGGCTTCGCGATCAGATGCTGACGGACATCATCGATATCGGGAATGTTCATGAATTTTGGTTCTCCAATGAAAAAGGCCGCACCAGTCTGGCGCGGCCTTTTGAATTCTTCAAGGAATTCAGCCCTCTTACGAGGAGTAGAATTCGACGACCTGAGCAGGTTCCATCTGCACCGGATATGGCACATCAGACAGTTCAGGCACGCGAACGAAGGTTGCCGTCATCGCTTTCGGGTCAACGTCAACATACTCGGGAATGTCGCGTTCGGCACTGCCGAGAGCTTCCAGAACCAGAGCCATATTGCGGGACTTCTCGCGGATCTGAACCACATCGCCTGGCTTCAGGCGCGCAGAACCGATGTTGCAACGACGACCATTGACCAGAACGTGGCCGTGATTGACGAACTGGCGCGCTGCGAAGATCGTCGGCACGAATTTCGCGCGGTAAACGATGGCATCGAGGCGGGATTCCAGAAGACCAATCAGGTTTTCGGACGTGTTGCCTTTCAGGCGGTTGGCCTCTTCGTAAATGCGAAGGAACTGCTTTTCCGTGATGTCGCCGTAGTAGCCTTTCAGCTTCTGCTTGGCCATCAGCTGCAGACCAAAGTCAGACGTCTTGCTGCGACGGTTCTGACCGTGCTGACCTGGCTTGTAGTTGCGCTTGTTGACGGGGGACTTCGGACGGCCCCAGATGTTTTCACCGACGCGACGGTCGATTTTGTACTTCGCGCTATGGCGACGTGACATGGTAGTACCTCATTGTCGACGCAGGCCGGTGGGCGACGCTCATTCGCACCCACGATTTCAACGGCGGCTCTGCACCATCCCGTTATCAGGCGGCGGGTAAACCCGAAAACCACTGGCAGGTCAAGCCACACCGCTGCTACACATTCCGCAAAAAGCGGGAGGAAAACATGGCTCAAATTGAAGGCAAGGTCGCTATTATCACTGGCGCGGCAAGTGGGATCGGCAGAGCGTGCGCAATCGTGCTCGCTCGGGAGGGCGCGTGCGTCGTCGCTACGGATGTGGACAGCGAGGGCCTGCGTGACACGGAAAAGCTGGTTTCCGACGCTGGTGGCAAGATTCTTACGCTTACTCAGGATGTGACAGACGAGGCTGTCTGGGAGGACGTTTTCACCGAGGCCACAGAAAAGTTCGGAACGCCCTCGGTGCTCGTCAACAATGCCGGCATTGCCATCGCAGGCGGCATCACTGATTTCACGCTGGACGACTGGCGGCGACAAATGGCGGTAAACGTAGACAGTGTGTTTCTCGGCACGCGCGCCGCCATGAACGCCATGAGCAGTGGCGGCTCCATCATCAACATCTCGTCGGTCGCCGGCTTGCGCGGTGCGGCTGGGGCCAGCGCCTATTGCACGTCAAAAGGGGCTGTTCGCTTGTTTACAAAAGCCGCCGCTGTTGAATGCGCTCAGATGGGCACAGGGATTCGCGTGAATTCGGTGCACCCCGGCATCATCGATACACCCATCTGGCAGAAATCGATCACGCGGATGACTGAAGTCATGGATGAAGAGCGCATATCCGCCCTTACCGCGCATTCCGGGGCAAACCAGATGGACGTCGAAGCAATCGCCTCGCAGTCGAGCCCAATGGGGCGCGCAGGCCGTCCGGAGGAGGTTGCCGAACTCATCCTGTTCCTGGCGTCAGACGCATCGAGCTATATCAGCGGCCAGGAACATGTTGTCGATGGCGCCATGACGGCCCGCTGAGCTGTTGGAATATACATCCAACTTCTACAGCACGGTCCCTACCCGTCTCGCCAAACCTGGTCTAATGACTTCGCACGGTTGGATTAATTCATCTGAGCGCAGATGTGGAGCCGACGCACCAACCTGGCGGCTGCGCGTCTGAGTGGGACTCGCTCTGGTACTTTGGACAGACCAATGAGATAGGGTCTGCAACAGAACAGAATACCACTGGCTTGCGAACCAGTGCGTGGGAGACGAGCAACAGGCGCATGTCAGCAGTTGATCAAACTGAAGAGAACCCGTCCGCCAAGACCGGTACATATCTCGTCACCGGTGCCGCCGGGTTTATCGGGTTCCATGCGACTTGCCGCCTTCTGGAACAGGGCATTGAAGTCGTCGGCTTGGACAATCTGAACGATTACTATGACCCGGCCCTGAAACAGGCACGGCTCGACGAGATTGCGCGCGTATCCAGCCGCACCGGGACACGGTTTGACTTTGTGAAAGCCGATCTCGCAGACAAGTCCGCCGTCGATGCCTGTTTCAACTCGCACCATTTCAGCCGCGTCATCCATCTGGCCGCGCAAGCTGGCGTGAGGCACTCGATCGAGGCGCCTGATGAGTACGTCTCATCTAACCTCGTCGGATTTGCCAACATTCTCGAAGCATGCCGGAATGCGAAGACACCGCATCTGGTGTATGCGTCAACGTCTAGCGTCTATGGCGCGAATGACGACACGCCCTACTCAGAACACAGGGGCGCGGATCATCCACTCCAGCTGTATGCCGCCACCAAACGAGCCAATGAACTGATGGCGCATGCCTACAGCCATCTCTATAATATACCGACGACAGCGCTGCGCTTCTTTACGGTGTATGGCCCCTGGGGCCGCCCGGACATGGCACTCTTCCTCTTCACAGAAAAGATCCTGAAAGGCGAGCCGATCCCTATCTACAATGAGGGGCAGCTGGAGCGCGACTTCACTTATGTCGACGATATCGTCGAAGGCGTCCTGCGTGTAGCGGCTGATGTGGCAAAGCCAAATCCCGAATGGGATGCGAGATCTCCAGACCCAGCGACATCAAGCGCACCGTTCCGAATACTCAATATCGGAAACAACGAACCGGTACCATTGCTGGACTTCATCGACGCCCTGGAAGACGTACTCGGCAAGAAAGCGATACGTGACCTTTTACCCATGCAGCCGGGAGATGTGAAACGCACCCATGCCGACGTGTCGCTGCTGAAGTCCGCAGTGAACTACAACCCGACCACATCAGTGCGCGAAGGTGTCGGGCGTTTTGTTGACTGGTACCGTGCTTTCTACGGAGTGCCGGGCAATACGAACGACGTCTAATCAGGCTTCACAGTGGTGCGATACTCACGGCTGGCATAGATCAGCGAATTTCCCGTGTCTCCCAACACCGTATCGATCACTTCGCCAATGCAGACATGGTGCGTCCCGACCTGATTATGGGAAACCAGTTTGCATTCAAAGGCGACCAGAGAACCGGCAATAACCGGCTGGCCGAACTTGCCGGATTGCCACTGGGTGCAATCAAACTTGTCCGCAAATGTGTCCCGCTGCATGCCCGCAAATACGTCGGCGACAAGAGATTGATCGTCCTTCAGCACATTGACGCAGAACGTGCCATTGCCCAGCAGGACCGGCGTCAAGGATGACGACTCATTGATGCAGACCAGAAGTGTGGGGTTCGGCGTATCGGCACTCACTGACGACATTGCAGTTGCCGTGGTACCTGCCCGACCAGCTTTGCCATCTGTCGTGATGACATTCACCGTTGCCGCAACGAGGCTCATCCCTTCCAGAAAGCGCTGGCGAAGAGACGCGGCAACTGGGTCTGTATGGCTCGGTTCACTCATAGTCGCTGCTTTCATCCTTACCGGCCTCACCTTGATGCCTCATCTGTTGATATTGAGGTAAGGTGTACACATCTCGCGGCAATGGTCTTGTCTCTGCGCGCACGGTTACGGTCAAGCCAGCAACGCTGGGGAACCGCAAGAGCGGTGATATTCAATAGTATCGAGAAATTGGAGCGGGCGATGAGATTCGAACTCACGACCCCAACCTTGGCAAGGTTGTGCTCTACCCCTGAGCTACGCCCGCATCCTTATTGGGGTATTCACGACGTCTCCGCCGAGAGGCGTGATAAAGCGCATCAGACCGGGCAATGCAAGACGGAAAATCCGCGAAACTGCACAATTTGATGGTTGGGCTTGAGACAGCTGTGGAAACCTAACCGCGAAGCACCGGACGGATCTGGTCGGGCCGCACTTCCCGTCCTTCCACGTCCACGAATGCTGCACGTATAGCGCTTTTCGACCCGGCCTTTGTAAAGCTGATCGGCGGCGCCTCTCCCTGACCAAGCCAGGCATCGCCCCATTGGGTCAAGCCGATCAGGATCGGTCGCAACGACAATCCGGTTGCTGAAAGGACATATTCAGGGCGCGCGCGCTTCCCTGGTGCTTTGTATGCCTTTTTTGTCAGCAGTCCTGCGTCGACCAATTTCTTCAACCGACCCGACAGCACTGTGCGTGGACACCCGAGTTCAGACTGAAAATCGTCAAATCGACGGACCCCATAAAGCGCCGCCCGCAGAATCAGCAGGGTCCAGCGATCGCCTATCAGGTCGATGGCCTTTGCGAGATTGCAGGTGTCCGGCGGAACCGGTGAACGGCGGGCGAGCGGAATCTGAGACATGCGCCTGTTTTGTATAGGTTCGCATTCTAAATCCAGATCAATTCCCTATTCCTGCCTTAAATTTTCGGTCAAAAACTCATGTTCTGGCAAACAATGAGGCCGCCCATGCACTTCCTTCGCACTTCTGTCCTGACAGGCCTCCTCGGCGCTTTGATATCCTGCGCCGCGCCGCAGGATCATGGTTCGGCTAGCCTCCCTGCTACACAACAGTCACACACCCTACCGTCCTCAATTGAACTACATCGACAGTCTTGCCCGGCAGGCACAACATATGCGTCTCCAAACAAATTCACGATCCGGTCTGAGCCCGTCCCGCTTGCGAACAGGCCAAGTCAGGCGGCATTGCCGCCCGGTGTACGGTTCGCCGGTGGCTGGTCCCTGACCTCCCCACACGCCGAGTTCGGCGGATTGTCAGGAATCGAGATTCTGCCGGATGGCAGGCTACTCACTGTATCTGACGTGGGGGCCTTTATCTGGATCGGGATGGCAAATGGCGCTCCGGATGGGACTGGCGAGATTTCCTACATGAAGGGTCCCAACGGCCAGATCCTGAGGGGCAAGCGCGATGGCGATTCCGAGGGGTTGGCCTTGGCAGACGGACTTGCTTTTGTGAGCTTTGAACGGCGCCATCGCGTGGCTGCGTTCGACCTGGAAACTTGCGGCGCGTCTGCTCGCGCAGCCCCGTTCACTGAATTGCCCAGCGAACTCTCAGGAATCAGAATCAAGGAAAATTCCGGCGCAGAAGCTCTGTCTGCCGGCAAGGTCATGATTGCGGGATACGAGCAGCTTATCGATGGATACTCACCTCTCGTATCCGTCTCGAAGGGGGGATCAAGCACAGAACTGCTTGCCCCGGCGAAGCGTGATTATAACGGTCCGCTTGTTGGCATGACGAACACAATCATGCTGGGCGACGCGGCCACTGCCGGGTCCGTCGTCTACAGTCTCCGAAGATCCTACAATCCGGTGTTCGGCAACCGATTGACCGTCGAAGCCGCGTATGAGGATGCCGGAGGCGCAAGTCGTCGAGCGTTGTTTGAATTGAAGCCACCCATGAATGTGGACAATTTCGAAGGCATTTCCGCAGAGACGTTGAACGACGGCACACATCGGCTCTGGCTAGTTTCTGACAACAATTTTTCCGACCAGCAGCGAACACTGTTGTTTGCTTTCGACCTCATCGGCGAAGCTCATTGACGGTTATCGACAAAAGGCGACAGCGGGCCCCCTTACAATCATCGGGGCAGCGGATTACATCCTGAATCAGCATGAGGGCTGCGACGTTTGCGACGGACTGATCTCCGGCGACCTTAATTTCCGTCAGGGAGCTGGCATTCTGGTCCGGACCGTGGTCCGGGCTCACCCGGCGCCCACCTAGTATCTAGGTTGACGGGAGTGAATATGCCCCGCGGCGTTCGTGGTTCTCATGCGCTCGAACAAGTTTCCGTGACTTGTGTTTAACCAACTGGCCAAATAGGGACGCCTCGATGGACAAGACAGACCTTCGACACCGCATGCGGACCCTACGCGCAGAGGCGGCCGCACGAGATCCCGACGCGGCCGAAACCCTGGCGGACAAGTTTCCCATGAAACTCCTTGAGCGCTACGGCCCTGTGGTGGCCGGCTATGTTGCCATCAATGAGGAACTCGACCCTTCGCCCCTGATGCAAAAACTCGCCAAGGCTGGTGCGGAGCTGTGCCTGCCGCGGATTGAAGATTCTGGCGAACTGACTTGGCGGTCCTGGAACTTCGGAGAACCCCTAGAGCGGCGACCGTTTGGCTTGTCGGAACCTTCCGCCGACGCACCGCTGGGTCAACCCACACTGATTCTGACACCGCTTCTGGCGTTTGACGGAATGGGAAACCGCCTCGGATATGGCAAGGGGCATTATGACAAGGCTCTTGAGCGGCTGAGAGAAGACGGCAGAGCATTCGCTTGTGCGGTTGCCTACGCTGCACAACAGATAGAGACCGTTCCCGCCGAACCGCACGATCAACCACTTGATTGGGCAGTGACGCCAATTGGGTCGGTGCCGCTATTCATGATGCGGAACCTGAAAAGTCTGGCGGAATCGGACGAACGCAGTTCCAGCAGCTAAAACCGGCTTGTCTCTTGCGAACGTGATCTTCACGGTAAACGCAAGGTGAAAACATGCCCCGTTTTGGTCAAATTCGAACATCTTCCCCCAAGGCACCTGCTCCATTTCAACACATCACATTGATTGGTAGCGTTATCATGGCGGTCGCCACGGGTATCATGGTGTATTCCAATGGTGGTCCTGAACGCGCCTCCCAAAGTGTTCAGCCTCCAGCAGCCCAATACTACCCGGTAAATCGTGCCACCCCGGACTTGAGAGGCCGCACGGAGCTTGAACCGCTGGAAATCGCTCCTGCCAAGCCTGTGCCCGTCAAACCCGCAGTCAAACTGCAGGCGAACTCCGGCGCCGCCATGCTAGCAGACCTCAAACGGGATAGCCTGGAGACATCATTCTGGGCGTCCAACACCGAGCGTGGGCACGATTTCTATGGAGGCCGCTGGGCAGCCGAGAACATCAAGACGACCGATGACGGATTAGAGCTTCAGGTTCAGCATGAACCAACGCCCGCATCTCCCTTCTCAATGGCCGAGTTCCGATCACGAAAAGAGTATGGATACGGCCGATACGAAGCCGTTTTGCAAATTGGCAAAGGATCCGGGCTGGTCTCAGCCTTCTTCATGTATACGGGCCCCTACGCCAACACGCCGCATGACGAAATCGATATCGAATTCCTTGGAAAGGACACCACCAAGATCGAATTCAATTACTGGCGCAGCGGCCAAAAGGGTGCACATGCCGTTTTCGATCTTCCATTCGATGCATCAGAAGCGCCGCATCTGTACGCGTTCGAGTGGACACCTGATCAGATCACCTGGTTTGTTGATGGTGAACCATTTTACTCGACCAAACCCGGCGATACAAAAATACCGACGCACGCTGGCCGCATGTATTTCAGCCACTGGACCGGTGTGCCCGCGATGGCGCAATGGCACGGGAAGCCCAAATTTGCGTCAGGCGAGGCAACGAAAGTGAGTTGCGCATCTTTCACGCCGCTTGGCGAAGATGCGCCCTCCTGTGCTGACACGTTCGATCCGAATCAGATTGGCGAACGGCTAACCTATGCGGGGCTTATTGCGCATCCTTGAGGATCTGCTCGCGCGCAACCGGCAGCAATTCTGCCATTTGCTCCCGAATACGGGCGTCGGTACGGTCGATACCGGCCGCGTCGAAGTCGGCCCGTACCTTGCGGAACACATCATCATCGCCCGGCTCTTCCAAGTCGGACAACACAACAGTTTTCGCATACGCTTCAGCGTCTGATCCCGTAAGACCCATGAGGTCTGCCGCCCAGAAGCCAAGAAGCTTATTTCGGCGGGCCATGACCTTGAACTGGGTTTCCTGATCCAAAGCGTAACGGGCTTCCTCTGCGCGCTCGCGATCGTCAAATGTGCTCATCTGAAATGGCCTTTCTGAACGGTGGTCTGTGAGTCGTGCATATAGGCGCTCAGATGAGGTGTGCGCAATAATTGTTTCTTTGAGCAGATTGGCGTAACAGGTTCGCTTTCCGGGGGCGGCTGAAAACGATTCCTGTTACAGCTACCCGGCATTCAGCAGGAGGCCCGGCCGCATGAGCAAGAAGCGCATAATCTATGAGGGCAAGGCAAAGATCCTCTATGAGGGTCCAGAGCCAGGCACGCTCATCCAGTATTTCAAGGATGATGCGACGGCCTTCAACGCCCAGAAGCGTGCGGTTCTGGACGGCAAGGGCGTTCTGAACAATCGCATCAGCGAGTTCATGATGACCCGCCTTTCCGCGGTCGGTATTCCGACGCACTTCATCCGCCGACTCAATATGCGCGAGCAATTGGTGAAGAAAGTGGACATCATCCCGCTGGAAGTCGTCGTGCGGAATGTCGCCGCTGGTACGTTGTCCAAGCGTCTCGGCATCGAAGAAGGCCAGGTCCTGCCCCGTCCAATGGTTGAGTTCTACCTCAAGGACGATGCACTCGGCGATCCGCTTGTCACTGAAGAACACATCGCCGCATTTGGTTGGGCGACGGCACAGGAATATGAAGATCTCATTTCGCTCTCGCTGCGCGTGAATGACTTCATGTCCGGCCTGTTCGCGGCGGTAGGCATTCGTCTTGTCGATTTCAAACTGGAATTCGGCCGCTACTATGAGGGCGACAACGAAATTCCACGCATTCTGCTCGCCGATGAAATCAGCCCCGACAGCTGTCGGCTTTGGGACTTCGAAACCGGCGACAAGCTGGACAAGGACCGGTTCCGCCGCGACCTTGGCGGTGTCACGGAGGCATATGCGGAAGTCGCCAGACGTCTCGGCATTCTGAAAGAGTCAGGCGAAACGGACAATGTCGTCAGCTTTAATGGCGGCAAATAGCAATCTGCTGGTTTACACGGTCATATAGGAATTTCGGTTTATGCCATCGTCTGCTCAAACCAAGTCAACAGCTTCGGCTACTCGTAACTCGAAGCTTGTGCCTGTGATCTCTACCGCAATCGTACTTATCGCTCTCGCTACAGCGGTAAGCTTGTTCCAATAGGCACTAAATCGGGGTAAGTGGGCTCGACTCAGACTTCCTCAGGAGACCTTCGCATGAAAGCCATCGTTCACGTCGCACTGAAGAATGGTGTTCTGGACCCGCAAGGCAAGGCTGTCGCGGATACACTTGCGCGCATGGGTTACAAGGAAGTCGAAGCTGCACGAATAGGCAAAGTCATTGAACTGGACCTGGAAGACGGCCTGTCATCTGATGCTGCAGAAGCGCGGGTGAAAGAAATGTGCGAAAAGCTTCTCGCAAACACGGTAATTGAGAGCTACCGCGTCGAATTCGCCTAGCCAATCCAGCCCCCCACTACATTGATATCACTGCGAAGATATCCTTTCGGCCGAGGCAGATCAGCGATGTGAGCAAGTATTCACTTGCATTGCATGCTGCGCGATACTAAATTGTCCTGCACAAATATGGAGGGCCAGATGGCGAAAGCGTCAAGCACCGAGCAAGCGAAAACCAAGCCACGCGCCCGCAACGCCCGGCCAAAGATCGAACGCGCCGCGCTCAAGCTGTTCATCCATGAAGGCATCGATGCCGCCACGACGCGCGAAATCGCCGAAAAGGCCGGAGTGTCGGAGGGCGCGCTTTATCGGCACTACAAAGGCAAGGACGAGCTCGCGCTCTCCCTGTTTATGGAGACACATAACCGCCTTGGTGCGATGATGGCAGAGGCGTTGACTGGCGACGGGTCGCTCGAAGAAAAGGTACATGCGGCGGTAAAGGCGTACTGCGAACTTGCCGATGAAGACTTCCTGCTCTTCTCGTTTCACCTTGTGTCACTCAACCGCTTTCTGCCCTACGACAAACGCCGCGACGACGACCCGGTGTCGATCACCGAAAAGATCATCGCCGGTCTGATGAGCGAAGGGCATATTCCAAAAGGCGATCCCGCCCTCAAAGCTGCGATGGCACTCGGCGTCGTCATGCAATCTGGTCAGAACAAGATTTACAATCGCCTTCCAGGCCCATTCTCACAACATGCCGACGCCATGTCCCGCGCGGTCATGTGCGTACTGAAATCGTAGGCTATTCTCAAGAAGGAGTGGGACACATGCGCGGCATTGTTTTTACGCTCGTCTATTATCTGCTGTCCGCCCTTTACGTGTTGGCATCGCTGCCGTTTCTGATCCTGCCAGGGCATACGCCCGTACGCGCCATCATCAGAAGCTATACACGCGCGATGAATCTGAATTTGCGATTTGTCGCCGGGATTCGCAAAGAGGTGCGCGGGCGGGAAAATCTGCCAGACGGCCCGTTTGTGATCGCAGCCAAACACCAGAGCTGGGGGGATGGCTTCCTGATTTATCCCGAAGTCAGAAATCTGGCCTTCGTGACAGGCGACCATCTTGAGAAATTCCCGCTCGTTGGTGGCATATTGCGGAAACTTGGCGCGATCGTCATCGACACATGTGGCGGCGGAGACCGCAAGGCCGCCTCTCTCAAGGAAGGTATGCAGCGCGCAAAGCAGGAAGGACGCCGCGTCCTGATCTATCCAGAAGGCCATCTTGCGCCTGTCGGGTACCATTTCCGCTACAAGGCCGGCGTCTGGCATATGGCCCAGGCGATGAATGTTCCAGTAATTCCGGTTGCGACCAATATTGGCCTGTTCTGGCGCCAACAGGAACGTCACAAAACGCCTGGCACGGCAGTGATCGAGTTCCTGCCGCCGATCAATCCAGATATGCCGAAGCAGGAATTTCTGGCCAAGCTGACCGATGTAGTGGAAAGTCAAACTTCCAAGCTGGTCGCCGAAGCGACCGGGACTCCGGAAGCTGACAGTGTTTTAGTTCCTGACCCTCCCAAAGGAATGGAAGCCAGGCCCGGAGGAGATGATATCGCGGCCTTCGGAGGCCCCTAACGAAGACTCGAAGTAGTTCACCCTCAACAACTCTTATAAGCCGGTGCATACATATGCACGATCAAGACACTAGTCTAACGCACACCGCCAACGGTCAAGCTTCTCCCCATACCGCATCGCTGCGTATGCCGGACTTGTTGATGGGACAGCTAAAGCGCGCAACTCCGGAACGAGTGGCTGAACATATTTGCCATAGCTTCTCGCCGCCGTTCCGCCATTCAGCAGAACGCGTGAGATGCGCGGAAACATCTCGAAGAATTTCGCGAAATCGTTCGGAACCTCGTCCCGAATGTTTGAATCGAGACTGCCTTCCCGGCGACAGAGTTTTAGCACATCCCAAACTGCAACGCCGTGATTGATGAGAATGGAGCGCCGCGCCTCGTATGGCAAACTTGGCTGCGCTCCAAACACATCGCCCATGATAGGCCAGAACGCGTTGCGAGAATGGGCATAATACTGCCCAGCTTCCAAAGAGGCGATGCCGGGCATACTTCCGAGAATCAGAATCTTCGCGCCCGGTCCGGCAAGGGGCTGAAAACTCTGGATGTATCGCGTGTTGCCCACCACCAAATCAGGCGGTCGCGGGGACAATCGTTACGCTTTCGCCGCAGCCGCAGGCGTCGGTCTGATTTGGATTCCTGAAGACGAACTTCTCGTGCAGTGGGGTGACTTCATAGTCCACCTCACTGCCCAACAAGAACAGCACCGCTTTGGCATCGATCACGATGGTTACGCCGTTGTCCTCGACGACTTCGTCTAGAGGCTCGGGCGCTTCGGCATAGTCCATGACATATTCCATGCCCGCACAGCCGCCATTCTTCACGCCGACCCGAAGGTATCCGGCGCCTTTTTCTTCCATGATCTCCTTAACGCGCTCTGCCGCAGCGTCAGAAAGTTTCACGGGTTTGGGTCTGGGTCGTCTGGCCATGGCAATTACATAGGAACGAATACGTTCCGCTTCAATTAAAGCATGTTCAATGCAAGGCGGGCTTCGTCCGACATGCGCGAAGGGTCCCAAGGCGGATCAAAAGTGAGGCGCACCTCAACATCCTTGACGCCGTCGACGGTTCGCGCAGCCGTTTCCACCCACCCCGGCATGTCGCCGGCTACAGGGCATCCTGGCGCTGTCAAAGTCATATCGATGTCGACCTTGTAGTCATCATCGATATCTACTTTGTAAATCAGTCCCAATTCGTAGATATCTACAGGAATTTCCGGGTCGAACACGGTCTTGAACGCGGCGATCAGATCATCAGTGAGACGGTTGAGCTCAGCCTGAGGGATGTTTGCCCCCGGCTCAGCGCCTGACACATCGACCATGTCGTGAGATGTCATATCATCTGCCATGCGTCACCTATACCAGCATTTCGCGCGCCTTGGCGAGCGCTTCAATGAACACGTCAACCTCTGCAGGCGTATTGTAAACAGCGAAACTTGCACGCGCAGTTGCGCTAACGCCAAGGTGCTCCATCAGCGGTTGTGCACAATGATGTCCGGCCCGGATCGCAATGCCGTACCGGTCGAGGATCTGCGCGAGATCGTGTGGATGCGCCCCTTGCAGGCTGAACGACAGGACAGCTCCCTTGCCCGGTGCCTCGCCATGAATGGTCAATCCATTGACGCCTCGAATGCCCTCATAAGCACGGTCATACAAGGCGTTCTCGTGCGCGATCACGTCGTCATGATTGAACGCAGTCATCCAATCCAGTGCAGCTCCGAGACCAATCGCTTCAAGTATTGGCGGTGTGCCAGCTTCGAACTTGTGCGGCGCAGTATTGTAGGTCACGCGGTCGCGACTCACGATTTCGATCATCTCACCGCCCCCCTGATAAGGGCGTGCGCGATCCAGCGCTTCGTCAGTTCCGTACAACACGCCGATGCCAGTTGGGCCGTAAAGTTTGTGACCCGTCATCACGTACCAGTCGCACCCGAGCGCCTGAACGTCGACTTTCATGTGAACCGCCGCCTGGCTGCCATCAGCCAGAACTTCCGCACCGACATCATGCGCCAACCGGCAGATCTCGGCCATGTCTGTTACGGAGCCCAACACATTGCTCATATGCGTGATGGCAACCATACGGGTCTTGGGCCCGATAGCTTGCGCGTACTCATCCATGTCCAGAGAGCCGTCGGCATTCAGGCCCACCCACTTTAGCACTGCGCCATGACGCTCCCTTAGAAAGTGCCACGGAACAATGTTCGAATGGTGCTCCATGATCGACAACACGATTTCATCGCCCGGCTGAATTCGTCCGGCCAGCGCAGAAGCAACGAGGTTGATACCCTCTGTCGATCCCTTGGTGAAAACAACATTTTCCGTAGCCGGCGCATTCAGAAACGCACGGGCTTTTTCCCGCGCAGCCTCGTACGCCTCTGTCGTTTCATTCGACAAGGTATGGATGCCGCGGTGGACATTCGCATAAGCCGTACGCGACTGATTTGCTATGCGATCAATGACAGCATTCGGCTTTTGGGCGCTGGCAGCATTGTCGAAATACACCAGCGGCTTGCCGTTCACCTCACGCGACAGGATTGGAAACTCTGCGCGGATAGCCTCGAGATCAAATGCCCTGCTCATGCTGCACCCAGCCAGGCCTCAGCCTCGCCCCGCAGCAACTCCTCCAACTCGCCAGCTTCTTCCAGGGCTTCAGCCACAAATGCCTGAGTCAAAAGTGCACGCGCAGTTTTTTCCGGAATACCTCGCTGGCGCATGTAGAAGAGCTGATTGTCATCCAGGGCGCCGCAGGTATTGCCGTGCGCACACTCAACATCATCCGCGTAAATCTCTAGTTCAGGCTTTGCGAAAACGACGGCGCCATCTTCCAGAAGCAACGCCTTGTGCTGCATATCCGCATCCGTGTATTGCCCTGCCGTACGCGGCACAAAGAACTTGCCCTGGAAAACGCCTGTACCTCCGTCCAGAACTGCTCCTTTGGTCAATTGACGTGTCACGCATGAATTCGCGCCGTGGCGCACATGCGTCGTGATATCCGTATGGAGACCTTTTCCCACAAGGTACGCGGCGTTCAGTGTTACGCTTGCGCTTGGCTCCTGGTGGGTGACCCGCGTTTCAAGTCTCGCCAGCTTTGCGCCAAACGAAAGCGTGGTCTGTGTATATTGCGCTTCAGCGTCAAGATGCACCAAGGCCGTGGATGCCACCGCCTCTTCGCGAGAGCCTCGTTGATATATGGTCCGCACCGCAGAGGCATTCTTCTGCAAGCCAAACTCGATCACAGACGCTTCAAGCCCTGCTCCGCCCAGATGACTTTCAGAAACTGTTACAGCCATCCCCGGACGCACGACGATCACAATGCGTGCAAAACTTGCTTCGCCTGCGCCGCTGAACTGGAAGTGCAGACGTGGCAGGTCTGAAGAAGTGACCTCAAGAAGCACTGTCGCCGGTCGCGATTTTTCGCCTGCAAGTGACGCAGCCAACGCGCCCATCGGCACGTCTTCGGCGGCACCCAGCGCTTGCGCCTCGCCCTTCTCGAACACGCTCAATCCGTTCGGCAAATCTGCCGGTGCCTCGAAACCAGTTGGCGTGAACTTGAACACAAGCGCGCCGTCATACGGAATCGGATCTTCCACGGATGCAGTCGACGGGCGATCCAACGTCGTCAATGCGGCCTTGAAGTCAGTCCACTTCCACGCTTCCATCCTGCGGTTCGGCAAACCAGATTGCGCGAAAGCACCAAACAGGCGTTCGCGACGCACATCTTCAGGCTGCATGCCGTAGCGCGCAACGAGCTCCAGCTCCGCCGCATTCGGATTGGCAATCAGATCCCGCAGGGCTGTGGTCACGCCACCTCCCCGAGGATGCCTTCATATCCTTCTTTTTCAAGTCGTAGCGCCAGCTCCGGGCCGCCAGTCGCCACAATCCGGCCCTTCGAAAGAACATGAACCTTGTCCGGCTTAATGTGGTCCAGCAAGCGCTGATAGTGGGTGATCACAAGCATGCCACGATCCGGCGAGCGCATGGCATTCACACCGTCAGAAACTGTCTTCAACGCGTCGATGTCCAGACCGGAGTCAGTCTCGTCCAGAATCAGGAAGTTCGGCTCCAGCATCATCATCTGGTAGATTTCGAGGCGCTTTTTCTCGCCGCCGGAAAACCCGACATTGAGCGCGCGCTTCAGCATTTCGGCATCCAGTTTGAGAGCCTTACCCACTTCACGCGACTTCTTGATAAAATCCGGTGCGGAAATCTCGTCCTCGCCGCGCGTCTTGCGCTGGGCATTCATCGCGGCGCGAACGAATGTCATCACCGGCACACCGGGAATCTCGACTGGGTACTGGAATGACAGAAATAGCCCTTTGGCGGCGCGCTCTTCCGGATCCATGTCCAGGATATCGTCGCCATTCAACGTCGCTGAACCGCCAGTAACCTCATAGCCGTCCCGGCCAGTCAGCACATAAGACAACGTCGACTTGCCAGCGCCGTTCGGCCCCATGATCGCGTGGACCTCGCCTTTCGGCACCTCAAGGGTCAGACCATTGATGATGGTCTTCGCATCGTCTTCGTCGCCGACAGTGGCGGTCAGGTTCTCAATCTTCAACATGGTGCGCATGTAAGCCCGCTGGATCGTTGGGAAAAGCCCCGGATGCAGGAAATGGCGCGCAGAACCTCCTGAAACAGGTCAGAAAGGTGAAATCTCATCATTTGCCGCACCTGGTGGCGACTTACGCGTCTCTCTGCGACAGCATATCGGATTCGCGCACGGATAGCCGTTCAGTCCACAAGGTCAGCGAGTGACACCGGCCATCAGCGTCCAACTCAACTTTGAGAATGCCGTTCGCGCGGTACGGTTCATCTAACGCTACGATGGTGCCGCCCATTGTCCAGTGCGCCCAACCTTCGGCGATTTTTTCAATTTCGAAAACGCTATCCGCCGTGCGAGCCCAAATATCAGCGAAGTAGGTTGAAATGACCTCCGCGCCTTTCGCGGGAGCATTGAACGGCGTCTCGAAAAATTCTGCAGTCTCGCCAAACAGGGATTTCAGCAACGCAACGTCGCCGCCGTCGTGGGCTCTGGCATAAGCGTCGAGCCAAGCGTCAAAGGCGTCAGCACTAGCCAACGCTGCCCTCCAAACTGACTTTGAGGAGGCTTTGCGCCTCAACTGCAAACTCCATCGGCAGTTCCTGCAGCACTTCACGCACGAAACCGTTCACAAGAAGGGCCACGGCCTCTTCCTCTCCGATGCCACGCTGACGAACGTAGAACATCTGATCGTCCGACAGTTTGGTGGTCGTCGCCTCATGTTCGAGCTGCGCATCGGCCCGGCGGTTCTCCACATAGGGCACGGTGTGCGCACCGCAGCGATCGCCGATCAGCAAACTGTCGCACTGGGTGAAATTGCGCGCCTTGTCGGCCTTGCGATTGATTGAGACGAGGCCGCGATAAGTGTTGTTCGACTTGCCTGCCGAAATGCCTTTGGAGATGATCCGGCTGCGTGTGCGCTTGCCCAGATGGATCATCTTCGTACCGGTATCGGCCTGCTGGCGGCCATTGGTGACAGCGATGGAGTAGAACTCGCCGACACTGTCATCACCGCGCAGGATGCAGCTTGGATATTTCCAGGTCACGGCCGAGCCGGTTTCCACCTGCGTCCAGCTGATCTTGGAGCGGTCACCACGGCAGTCGCCGCGCTTGGTCACGAAGTTGTAAATGCCGCCCTTGCCGTTTTCGTCACCCGGCCACCAGTTCTGGACGGTAGAATACTTGATCTCGGCATCTTCCAGCGCGACCAGTTCGACCACGGCGGCGTGAAGCTGGTTCTCGTCGCGCATAGGCGCGGTACAGCCTTCGAGGTAGGAAACATAAGCGCCTTCATCACACACGATGAGCGTGCGCTCGAACTGGCCTGTATTCTCGGCATTCATCCGAAAATAGGTAGACAATTCCATCGGGCAGCGCACGCCCTTGGGCACATAAACGAACGTCCCGTCAGAGAAGACCGCGCTGTTCAGCGTCGCAAAGAAATTATCGGATTGAGGCACCACGGTGCCGAGGTATTTCTTCACCAGCTCCGGATACTCGTGCACGGCTTCGGAGATTGACATGAAGATCACGCCGGCCTTTTCGAGCTCCTTGCGGAAGGTCGTCGCAACGGAAACGGAGTCGAACACCGCATCCACGGCGACTCGTGGGGTCTCTCGCGCAGCAGCGGCGCTCTCGGCCGCGCCCTCAACACCGAGCAACACCTCGGCTTCGCGGAGCGGAATGCCGAGCTTCTCGTAAGTTTCCAGAATTTCCTTCGGAACGTCGTCGATGGACTCGTACTTCGCGCCGGTTTTGGGCGCGGCGTAGTAATAGTAGTCCTGATAGTCAATGGTTGGATAATCGACCATCGCCCAAGTTGGCTCTTCCATGGTCAGCCAGCGCTTGTATGCCGCCAGGCGCCATTCGAGCAGCCATTCCGGCTCTTCCTTCTTGGCCGAAATGAAACGGATCGTATCTTCGGACAGCCCCTTCGGCGCCATGTCCATTTCAATGTCCGTGACGAAGCCTGCGGAATAGTTTTCGGACTCGAGCGCCTTCGCGGCCTCGACCGTTTCCTGGTCGATGCTGTCCTTCACCTTTACGTCGGTGCAGTCATCATCGTGATCGTCGATGCCGCCACAGCAATCCATCAAGCCGTTTCCTTCAATACCGTGCGCCGGGCTGCGTCGAGCCAGGCGGCTGCCACGCCGATAAAGTCTTCCGGCGTGCTGTTCCATCCAAAGCTGGTGCGGATTGCGGATTCCGCAAGGGCGTCAGATGCGCCCATCGCCAGCAATACGAGCGACCGCTTCACCTTGCCAGACGAACATGCAGACCCGGCTGAAATACACACACCCGCCAGATCCATCGCCATGACCTGCGTTTCCGCCGCAAAGCCCGGCTTGGCAAAGTTTGACGTCCCGGCCAGCCGCTCGGCGGTCTTGCCCATGATCGTCACGCCTGCTTCGCGTTCCAATTGCGCTTCCATATCATTTCGATACGAAGACAACATAGCATATTTTGGCAGATCCTTCACGGAGGCTTCGATCGCAGCGCCAAAGCCCGCCTGCGCGGCGACATTCTCTGTGCCAGATCGCAGCCCACGCTCTTGTCCACCGCCATGCATGACAGCCTTCAACGGAGCGCCAGCCCGGTGCCATAAGGCTCCGGCGCCCTGCGGGCCGCCAATCTTGTGCGCCGACAGGCTGAGATAATCGACGCCGAGCAGGCCGACATTGACTGGAATCTTGCCAAGCCCCTGTACCGCATCGCAAATCGTCAGTCCGCCGGCCTCACGTACGATACGCGCCGCGTCGGCGACGGGCTGGATCACGCCGGTCTCATTGTTGGCCAGCATCAGGCACAGCACCGGCGTGCCAAACGTCTCGTGGTCCCAGTCTGCAACCTGATCCGACAAGTGGTCGAGATCCACCGCGCCATTAGGCGTTACATACGCTGTTTGAACTCGCGCCCCCGAATGCGCTGCCGCTTTTGTAATTGCCTCATGCTCGATGGCAGAGACGAGGAAAGTGCAGTTTCCGTTCAGGGCCGCAACGACACCGTGAATCGCCAGATTGTCCGCCTCGGTTCCGCCACCGGTCAGGACAATGTCTTCGGCCCGACTGCCAATAGCGCCGCCAATTGCCGTGCGCGCACGCTCCAGCACGCCCCGGGCAGCACGTCCGGATGCGTGCACAGAAGACGGATTGGTCGCGCCCATGTCCCACACATCCACCATTGCCTTGCGCGCTTCCGGCCTTAGCGGTGAGGTTGCATTGTAATCGGCATAGATCATGGTGGTGATATACAGACTTCCAAGCGTTTTTGCAGGTGCAGAAAAATTTGCTTTTTACAGCTCAAATGGCTTATGACCGCGCCCTTTCCCCGTGACCAGCGAGTATGACATGGCAGAACTGATTATTCCGGGCCCTCAGGGCCGTATCGAAGCCCGTTACACAGAGCCACCGGTTCCCGGCGCGCCGATCGCGCTTATCCTGCACCCGCACCCCAAGGCGGGCGGCACGATGCAAGATCCGATCTCTATCCTGCTGTACCAGATGTTTGAGCGTCATGGATTTGGCGTCCTGCGCTACAATTCACGCGGCGTTGGACGCAGCCAGGGCCAGTACGATCAAGGCATCGGTGAACTGGAAGACGCCGCTTTCGTGCTCGACTATGTCGAAAATCTCGCAGAAAGCCCGCGTTATGTCTGGTGTGCCGGCTACAGCTTCGGGGCGTGGATCACGCTTCAGCTGCTGATGCGCCGCCCGGAGATTGACGGCTTCCTTGCAATCTCGCCGCCTGCGAACCACTACGATCTGTCATTCCTGGCACCCTGCCCGGCCTCTGGCCTGATCGTGTCCGGCGACTCAGATTCGATCTCCTCCCCTGAGGATGTCGAACGCGCGCTGACCAAGGTTCGCGTCCAGAAGGGCGAACAAATTGACCGCGCCACAGTCAAAGGCGCCAACCACTTCTATCAAGACAAGCGCGATGAGCTGATCGGCCTTTGCGAAGATTACCTGCTGCAGCGCCTGTCCGACGCGGAAGAAAAGCTGCGCCTGGAAGCCGAGGAAGACTAGGCCAACAATTTCCCGCCTCCCATGGGGGCGGGAACGCCTGTTGTTGATGGCCAACTGATCGGCAAGCTACGCGCTGTCCTTGCCGCCAGAAAGGCAAATGCCTCCGCCTCGATTGAATCGCCTCGCCACCCGACCGATTCAGCAGCCAGCACGTCGCAATTTGTCGCCCCGGCCAAAGCCTCCATCAGCACCGGATTGTGTCGGCCACCTCCACAAACAATCATGCGCGCCGGATATTCCGGCAGCAACGCAAGTGCCCGCGCCACCGCTCGCGCGGCAAATGCCGTCAGCGTCGCCGCGCCATCCTCTACTGACAACCCGCGCACCATGCTCGCGTTGAAATCATAACGGTCGAGAGATTTTGGCGGCGCCTGATCAAACCAGTCATGATCAAGCAATTGCACGAGCAGCCCCTCATGCGCCCGTCCGGCCGCCGCGAGGCGACCGCCGACATCATGAGTGCCGCGTGCATGTCCTTCCACCCACTCATCAATCGGCCCATTTGCGGGGCCTGTGTCGAAGGCGACTAAGGCACCATCGCTCATACGCGCGGTGATGTTTGCGACGCCCCCCAAATTAAGGACGCAGGCCGCCTCATCGCCAAGGCGATCAAGCAGTGCGACGTGATAGGCGGGTGCCAAAGGAGCGCCTTGTCCGCCCGCCGCGACGTCGTCCGAGCGGAAGTCAAAAGCGAGCGGAACGCCAAGGACGGCTCGCATTGATGGTGCGTCTATCAGTTGTAGCGTCGCGCCCTCGACGTCGGCGTTTGGGGCGCGGTGCAACACCGTCTGACCATGCACCCCCGCCAGCACAGGTTGCGGACCTTTCCACGCCGACAAAAGTTGCCCCCAGGCTGCCTGGTGAGTGCTTGTGATGACCCGGCGAGCCGCGTCAAACGCGACATTGGGCTCCTCACCCGTCCAATTCCATGCGCGTGCGGCGTCTGTTGCGCCCTGCAAAATGGCGCGCTCTTCGTTTGTGTATTTCCGCTCAGCCGTTGCGCCAAAATCGAAAACTTGCTCGCCATCCGTCAGGATCAACGCCGCATCCACAGCATCCAGCGACGTGCCGGACATGAAGCCAGCCACCCATTTAGGCTCAGAATTTTCACTGATGGAGTTCAAGAGTTCAGCTTTCCATGTTACGCGCGGGCGCTTCACGGAGACACGAGAAGATGAGCGATTACAAGTCGGAATTCCTGAAAACCCTGTCAGACAGAGGTTTCATCAAGCAGGTCACACATCCAGCCGAAATGGATACCTATTGCCAGACCGGCATTCCGACAGCCTATATCGGCTACGACGCGACAGCTGACAGCCTGCACGTAGGCCATCTGATGCAGATCATGATGCTGCGACACCTGCAGAAAGCAGGCGGCAAGCCGATCGTCTTGATTGGCGGGGGCACGACGAAAGTCGGCGATCCGACCGATAAGGAAAAATCTCGACCGTTGCTGACGGACGCGCAAATTGCGGAAAACATGGAAGGCATCAAGAAAGCCTTCTTGCCATTCCTTACGTTCGGCGATGGCCCGACCGATGCCATTATGGTCAACAATGATGATTGGCTCGGCAAGCTGGGCTACATCGAAATGCTGCGCAATGTCGGAACCTACTTCACAATCAACACAATGGTGAAACAGGATACGGTTGCCCGCCGCCTCGCGGCCGAGCAGCCTTATACCTTTCTTGAGTTCAACTACCTGCTGATGCAGTCCTATGATTTCCTCGAACTGTTCCGGCGTCAGAACTGCCGCATGCAGATCGGCGGCTCTGATCAATGGGGCAATATTGTTGGCGGTGTCGACCTGATTCACAAATCGGTTGGTGGCGAAGCCTATGGCCTGACGGCGCACCTGATCACTACGTCTTCTGGTGGCAAGATGGGAAAGACGGCAGATGGAGCTGTCTGGCTGAATGCCGACCGCAAGAGCCCATACGAGTACTGGCAATTCTGGCGGAACACGGAGGACGCCGATGTTGGCCGCTTCCTGCGCCTGTTTACCGAATTACCGCTGGAAGAAATCGCCCGACTTGAAGCGCTTGAAGGTGCCGACATAAACACAGCGAAAATTGTGTTGGCGAACGAGACCACCCGCATGCTGCATGGTGAAGCAGCCGCGAAGGAAGCGGAAGCCGCAGCTTCGGCTGTCTTTGCCGCAGGCGGATCTGCGGAAGCTTTGCCGACGGTCGAAATTCCGACCTCTGAGCTAGAAGCAGGTATGCTTGTGGCCGCGGCGTTTGCAGCGGCAGGACTGACAGAATCGAATGGCGAAGCCCGCCGTTTGATCAAGCAAGGTGCGGCGAAGGTGAATGATGCCCCTGTGTCTGATCAAAACGCATCCATCTCGGCTGCTGATATTATCGACGGCGCGATCAAACTGTCAGCAGGCAAGAAACGCCACGCCCTGGTGAAGCCAATCTAGAATTCTTCTTCCGGAATGGGTGGCAGCTCTGACGGAATAGGCTCATCATCTGGACGCGCCTGAGCTTCAGGGATCTCTGTATCCGCCGGGTTTTCAAAGATCCGGCGGATAACGCCTGGTGCGAGCGCAGAAAGCGGATTCACCGATACATTCGCCTTTTCCAGACTTCCGCGCACACTGTAGGTCAGCGAGAACACGCCCTCACCATCCCGTCCAACGACCAGGTCACCGATAATAGGAATTCCTCCGAGCGCTGAGTTCATCCCAAAACTCGGAACCAATACACCATCGACACTTATATCGCTGTCGGCGTTGAGATACCCGTTCACAGTCAACCCCAGCGCTGGCCCTTGAGCCTTTCCACCCGTTACGACATAGCGGTCCCCCGCAACCGTCAACGGAATATCGATCCGGGAGAACAGCACGCCATCACCACCCAGCGTGTCTGCCAATCCACGGAGCGAAGCGAGGGAAAGTATCTGCGTAAGAAATGGAGCGTTTCTCAATCGGCCATCCGTGATGACAATATCAAATTGTGACGGTGATCCGTCGCGGGCCAATGTGCCCTGAAGATCAAGACGACCGCTTTCCAGAAAATCGAGATCTAGAAACGCGCTGGCAATAAAGCCTGCGTCGCTGCTGATCACCCGAATCTTCGTTCCTTCCGGCGATGACCCATCAAGATCAATATCAAATGCAGAGCCATCGTCGGTGTTGCCAGTTGCAGACAGCTTCTGCATTCCGTTCACAGTGGAATTCCAAGTGACATCTGCATTCCGCACAAACAGCCCGCCGCCCATGGCAAGCGTATCCACATCAGCCGTCACATTGAGAGGCGTACCGTTCGACTCGTTCGCACTTCCCAGCGCGCCGATTCCGGGAAGCGCACCTGACAAATCGAGATAGCTACCTACAAGTGCCACTTCGAGATTGTCATTCTCATCGCGTGTGATTTGTCCGTTCACATCCGCCGTATCAGCAAGATAGGCGCGGCGTAGATCCGCGGATACCAACCGCGAATCCGGTCCCAGGGTGAATTGACCATCAAGATAGGCATCATCACTGCGGAACAGCACGTCAGATGAAAAGCCATCACCTTCACGCTCGTAATGGACTGAGACTTTACCGTCTTGCCCTGCCCGCTTGACCCAGCCGATTTCCGACAAGTCCAATCGCGCCTCAGTCAAATCCATCGCGACATTGGCAACCGAGACTTCTTCGCCATCGATTGTGGCCTGTATCTCCGCTGGCACTTCACCTGACAAGTAAGCGCGGCCGGGCAGACCAAATCGATTGAGTACGTCCGGGGACACAATTGCCGTGGCAGACAAAGCAGAAGGCGCATCGCCATCGGTAAAGCCGTCTCGCCATGTAAACTGAACAGGTGCCGGCCCCAGGTCACCAAACCCGGAAATCGTCATTCCCTCCTGGTCCACCTTGATCTCGGCCGTTGCCTTGGACAGATCCAGCCCAAGCGCCGCACCCTTCAGCCCGCCATCTGACAGGGTTCCGATCGCGGTGTAGCGCACGTCTTCATCCGGAACATTGTCGAGTGCCGGACGGAACAATTCAAAAGTCGCCTCAGCTTTCCCACTTACTCGAGATTGTTCAAAATCCAGTTCCAATCGGGATTCGTTGAGAGTCTTGATTACAAGGTCTGCCGGGCCGTGACCTCTTGCAAATACCCTGAAATCCTCCCCCTTCGGATTAAAAGCAGGGAAATCCACAAGACCTTCATCGACGTTCCAACCGCCATAGTCAGCACGATCAACAATGACGCGGAAGCTGTTCCCGGTCAGTCGTCCCGTACCTACGGCATTTTCGGCGGCAGGCAGATCGTCCAGGAACTTCACGTTGGCGGAGTTGATATCGAAGGTGAGATTCAAATCCTCGTCTCTCAGATATCCCTGTTCGAAGCTGTCCCGCTTCAGCGTCAGCTGCGCCTCAAGATTCGTCACGTCGGTGTTGGTGATGCGCTTGTCGGTGAAAGAGCGAGCGCCTGTACCAAGTGTTACTGGCCAGAAAGCCAGAACAGACTCTTTCGCCACACTACCTTCCGTTTCAAGCTCGATCGTGCCGACGAAGGGAGGCTCCATGCCCTCGCGATCAGCAAGCAAGGCAACATCCAATAGAAAATTGAACCGGGTATCATTTGTCTTGAAACTGAGCTTCGTATTCTTGAAAGCCCGCCCGGTAAAATCGGCGACACCCAGCATATTAAGGTCAGCCAGCGACACTGGCGCAGCAAGTGTTGGCGTGATGTCGAGAGCAAGCCTGTCACTGGCCAGAGTGAAAGCGCGATCTCCCACGCTTTTGAGAGCATCTGACACCGTAATATCGAGTTCCCCCGAAACAGGTCCGAATTTTGACGATACCCAATCGATCCTCAGTTTGTCTTCCGTTGCAAGGTATGCGACCTCAAGATCGAGATCCGACACCTCAAGCCCGTCATCACCGAAGGGGAGTTCACCTCCCTCGAGCGTCGCAAGCAATTTGATCTCCTCGACACCATTAAGGGAGGATGTGTCGAATTCGAGCGTAATGTCGGCTGGTACGCCTGCCAGTGTTTCACTTTCAGCTCCGAAGCGGGCTGCCAGATCTGCGAGCGACCATTCTGCAACTGCAACCGATGCATTCATGCGGGCGTTCATTTCGGAGGTCTCGACATCAATTGCGATGCCACCGGGCAGCCCGGTCCCAACACCGCTGCCAGAAATCGCCAGTGACAGTCCGTCCTCTTCCGACAACAAGGCACCGCGCGAATCTGCGAGCTTGAACATTTGCGCGCCATCAGCACCAACGACCCGCATTTCGAATTGGTCGAATGAAAGCCGCTCTAGACTGAAATCCTGCTGGGCTTCACCAAGAGCTGTCAGGACCATAGGCAGCACGGTGTTGATCCGTTCGAGCCACTCGCTCGGATTCTGAGGCATTTGCCCAACGGGGATTTCCGGAAGCGGATCACCGGCAATGTGCCAAATGCCGTCTGTGGATTGCCGAACATCGATCCAGCCGTCTCGCAAATCGAGACCCAGTACTTCAACGTCACCAAGCACAAGAGCCGAGCCTGCAAGTACGATGCGCGCGCTATCCGCCTCGGCTGACACATTGCCCTGATCGTCAAGCAGACGAATATCATAGCCCGTCACGAGCACACGTCGGTCTTCGGCAGACCACTCCAGGTAAACATCATCCACGGTCACTGGCCGACCATTGCGCGAATTGCTCAATCCGCGTTCGATGTCGTCTCGGAACATTTCCAGCTCAATGGGGCCACTCGATAAACGAAACACCAGCAACGCTGCCAGAAGCAGGACGACCAGAATCAATCCACCCAGTATCTCTAGTATGATAAGCGCGGCTGGCTGACGGACCAATTCGAAGACTCCGGAAATCGGCTAAAAATTACGTTCCATAATGATATATGCACACGAAGGCGCCCGCACCATAGGAGGAATACATGGCGAATCCATTGCAGGCCGGAGACAAGGCTCCGAATTTTTCGATGCCGTCCACAGAAGGCGACATCAGCCTGAAAGACTTTGAGGGCAGCTATCTGGTCCTCTACTTCTATCCGCGGGACAACACACCCGGCTGCACCACAGAAGCGAAGGACTTCACTGCACTGGTAGACGAGTTCGGCGCACGTAATGCAAAAATTGTCGGCGTGTCGCGCGACTCCATGACCAAGCACGAGAACTTCAAGGCCAAGCAGGACCTGAGAGTCATTCTTGCGAGCGATGAGGACGGCAAGACGACCGAATCCTACGGCACCTGGGTCGAGAAGAACATGTATGGCAAAACCCATATGGGAGTCGCCCGCGAGACCTTCTTGATAGATCCAACCGGCAAGATCATTAAACTTTGGAAAAAAGTGCGGGTGAAAGGCCACGCGCAGGAGGTTCTGGAGGCGCTTCCAGAGTAAACAAAACCTTTGCATGACAAGGTTTAAGGCACTCGCCCCAATGATTAACGAGAGATTTACCCTAATACGCGAATAATATCATGAATTATGCTGGCAGGGGGTTTCGTCCCTTTGCGTTTTCGGTATTTATAAATCTACGGGTTTGGGAACTTACTGTAGGTGTGGTTGCAGTAGGCGGTGTGATTCCAGCGACGGGTGGCGTGAATGGCGAAATGGAGTGCGAATCTCAAAGCGACGTTTGATCGCGCATTTCCCGAACGGCAAATATATCATCGTAGTGGCGGCACGGTTCGCTACATTTCCATTTCTCCCTGGCAGCAAGCGATTTTTGCAATTGGCGCAACTGCGCTTGCTGGCTGGACAATTTTCCTGACCGGCTCGTTTGCTCTAGGCGGCTCGACAACGTCGATCGCCGGCAACTCGGACGATCGTGAACTCGCCAAATATGAGCGCTGGGTTCAGGACTTGCGGGCGAAAGACGCGCTTTCCCGGTCACTGCTTGAAGAACGCACCGACGCGTTCCAGCGCGAGACGGCTGAGTGGGAAGATCGCCAGAAAGCACTCGAAGAATTGTTCGAACAGCTAAAGGGCGATGAGGACCTGGAAGTCTCGGCCCTCAAGGGCGACGGCGCTGATCTCTTGGTTCAGGCCTCAATCGAAGAAGCTGACGATCGGCAATCACGCGACAGCTTCCGGATGACGGCGACGCTTGATGCCAGCGGCAATCGCGTCAGCGTGAAGAAACTGAAATATAATCAGGAACGGATGCTTGATGAGGCGGAAGACCTAGCCATTGAACGAGCCGAACGTGCCCGCAGCGTCATTCAGCTGACCACGATTGGCAGCGACCGCATCATGGAAAGTGCTGAGATGGGCGGCCCGCTCGTCTCTCTGGCTAACCTGACCGCAGGTGACGGCAGCGTCCTGTCGCAGCAAGATATCAATTTCTACAATCGGCTGACCGAAACACAGGCTCGTGTCGCCGAAATGCAGTACTACGAACAAATCGTGGAAAGCCTACCTCTGGGCCCGCCTGTCGGCGTTCCCTTCCGTCACACAAGTCCGTACGGAATCCGGGTAGATCCTTTCTTCAAACGCCCGCGCTGGCACAATGGTATTGATGTCGCCGCTTATGGTGGGGCTCCCATCGTGGCATCAGGTCCGGGCACTGTAAGCTTCGCCGGTGCCCGTTCGGGGTATGGACGAATTGTCGAGATTGACCATGGATACGGCTTCAAGTCCCGTTATGGTCACTTGCGGTCGATTTCCGTGTCCAAGGGTGATACGGTTAAAGCGGGCGATCTTGTGGGGAAGATGGGCACAACCGGAAGAAGTACCGGATATCACCTCCATTTCGAGGTGCTGTTCAACGGTAAAGCATATGATCCAGTAAAGTTTTTGAAAGCAGGCCGCCATGTTCACGAAGAATAACAAATCCAGTGACACCCCCACTCCAATTGAACAAACGAAAGTTGCTCCTGCTCAGGATGCCATTCGCGGAGCGTCCTCCAAGCCAGCCGCTCGCGCCGCATCGATCATCTGTGCAGACATGAAGATCAATGGATCTGTAACGTCCGAGGGCGCACTGCAGATCGACGGCACGGTGGACGGAGACGTATCCGCTACTGACATCACCATCGGTGCCAGTGGCCACATTACCGGTGAAGTGAAGGCCGAAGTTGTTCGCGTCAAAGGACGCATCAAGGGTTCGATCCGCGCCCGCAAGGTGGAGCTTGAAACCGGTGCTCACGTCAAAGGCGACATCGTGCATTCTTCGCTTCAGATCCAGTCGAACGCCGTATTTGAAGGCCAAGTGAAGCACGCGGAAGATCCGCTGAAAGACACTGCCCCAAAGGCGGCAGCGAGCGTTTCCAACGAGTCAAAGCAGCCTCTGGCCTCTCAAGGCCCGTCTGCCTCATACGGAATTTCCCCGACAGCGTCCTGATACCGCTGACGATATTATCAGACACAATAAAGGCCGCTCCTATCCGGGGCGGCCTTTTGCAATTGGATCTGATAACTTTCAGGGAGCAGCTTTGCGAACCATCGCAGTCGTCATCTTGGCGCCATCAACAATGATCGTGTCGCCGCCGTGGATAGTCTCGCCTTCGATGGCTTCTGCGCGCCACACTGTATCCCCAACACTGATCTGACCGGTGCCCGACACAAAGTCTCCGACGGCGAGCCCACGCTCACCCACAAGGGCTTGCATGCGCCGATTCAGGGTTGGGTGTTCTGGCGAGCTCTTTCGCACACCAGACAGAACGGTTCGGCCGAAAACCACGAGCGCTGTCGATGCCACGCCAAACACGATCATCTGACCCTGCCAGACCGTCCAGGCATCTGGAGCGAAGTAGGCAAATCCAGCGGTCAACCACGCGGCAATGGCGACCATTAGCAGGTCAAAAGTACCGCTCATCATCTCGATGCCAAACAGGATCAGACCGAGTGCCAACCAGTGCCAGAATGTGAGTTCAGAAAAAACCTGTTCCATCTGATCAGCTTCCTTTCTTGTCGGTCAGCCCCTTGATGCCCTCAATGGTGCCGATGATGCTCGAGAATTCTGCCGGAATGATGACCGTCTTCTGCTGCTCGGACGAAGCCAATTTGGAGAAGGCATCGACATATGCCTGGCCGAGGAAGTAGTTGATCGCGTTCACGTCACCGGCGGCAATCGCTTCGCTGACCAATGTGGTAGCCTTGGCTTCGGCCTCGGCTTCGCGCTCGCGGGCCTCAGCGTCGCGGAACGCAGCTTCACGGCGGCCTTCAGCTTCCAAAATTTGGGCCTGCTTCTGACCTTCGGCTTTCAGAATTGCAGACTGCTTGTCGCCCTCAGCTGTCAGAATCTCAGCACGCTTCAACCGCTCAGCCTTCATCTGGCGCGCCATGGCCTCTGTGATGTCGGCCGGCGGGCTGAGATCGGCAATCTCGATCCGCGTGACCTTTACACCCCATGGATTGGTGGCCGCATCGATCACGGTCAATAGGCGGGCGTTGATGTCGTCGCGATTGGACAGGACTTCGTCGAGGTCCATCGAGCCTACCACGGTCCGGATATTGGTCAGGGCGAGGTTCGTGATGGCGTGGTGGAGATTGTTGACCTCATAGGCGGCCGCCACAGCGTCCACTACCTGGATGAAGACAACAGCGTCGCAGGACACCATCGCGTTGTCCTTAGTGATGACTTCCTGCTGCGGAACATCCAACACGGTCTCCATCATGTTCATTTTCCGACCGACCCGGTCGAAGAAGGGAGTGATGATCGACATGCCTGGATTGAGCGTGCGCGTGTATCGCCCAAACCGCTCAACGGTATAATTGTAGCCCTGCGGCACGAATTTGAACGCGGACGTCAGACCAATCAAACCGACAACCGCGATCAAAATGACGACAGCAAAAAACGGATCCATGTATTCCTCTCCTTCTGTTACCCAGAATTAATGTGGGAGAGGTTTTCCGTTTTTCAATAATACTTTAATGAAAAACGGCGCGCCCAGCCCCACCAGACGCGCCGTTCATCTCACGATTTGCTTAAAAAAGCTTGTCGGGATTAAAGCTGATTAAGCATGTAATCCGCGCTTGATACTTTGAATTCTCCGCCGTCTTCGACATTCAGCTCAGATACGGTACCGTCCTTGACGATCATGGAATAACGCTGCGAGCGCTGCCCCATTCCAAAACCGCTTGCATCCAGCTCCAGGCCGATTGCCTTTGCAAATGCACCATTGCCATCGGCGAGCATGCGTACGGTTTCGCCAGCGCCGGCATCCTTGCCCCATGCGCCCATGACGAAGACATCATTGACGGATGTACAAATGATCTCGTCCACGCCTTTCGCCTTCAGGTCACCGGACTTGTCCACGAAACCCGGCAGGTGACGTGCGGAACATGTCGGCGTGTAGGCGCCAGGAACGGCAAACAGCGCAACAGTCTTCCCGCCGAAAACTTGCTCGGTCGTACGCGGTTGCGGCCCATCGGCGGTCATTTCCATGAAGGTTGCTTCGGGAAGCTTGTCTCCGACTTGAATGCTCATCAGCTGTTCTCCTTGATGCTGTCCTGCTCAGATAGAACGTCAAAGGTGCGGCTACAAGCGTGGCATCCCTTGCCAAAGCGCATCATTTCCCTCAGCCTTGGGGACGAAAGGAAATCGTGATGGACACCGACCTGACCGGAAAGCTGTTGATCGCCCTACCCGGCATTGGCGATCCGCGTTTCTCACGATCGGTTATTCTCGTCTGTGCCCACTCACCTGAGTTTGCGATGGGCATCGTCCTGAACAAACCCATGACGGGACTCACGTTGCCTCAACTTCTGGAGCAGCTCGACATCCCGTTGGAAATCGACATTCCTGATGAACTGGTGCTGGATGGTGGCCCAGTGAGCAGCGATCGAGGTTTCGTGCTGCATACGGATGATGTGATCAGCGAAGGCGCGACGCTCGAAATTGATGGCGAGTTCTGCATGACGGCGACGCGAGATATATTACTCGCGATGGGCACGCGACGTGGCCCGCGGCGCTCCGTGCTTGCGCTCGGCTATTCAGGCTGGGGTGCTGGCCAGCTGGAATACGAACTCGCCGAAAATGCCTGGCTGGTGGGTACGCCTAATGCGGAGCTTGTTTTCGGTGAGAGCCATGATGGGAAATGGGACGCCGCGCTAAACGAACTCGGGATCGACAGCGGACGCCTTCAGATCCATCCCGGAACGGCCTGATTATCCTTTCAGGAACGCCAGGGCATCGGTCTCTTCCATGGGGCGTGCAAACGCGAATCCTTGTGCATAATCGAAGCCGAGACTCCGCAGGCGGGTAGCGTCTTCCTTGTTTTCAACCCCCTCAGCCGTCGTTGTCATGCCCAAGCGTTCGGCAAGCAGGGTGAGTGTGCCAAGTATTGTATCTGTACGGTATTGCCCCAGACGGCGGGTAAGACCATGGTCGACCTTCAAACTGTCCGCAGGAAAGTCTGCAAGCCAGGCAAAAGAGGAATGCCCGGTGCCGAAATCATCGAGCACCAGACCTGCACCGACAGCTTTCAGCGCCAACACTGCTGCAAGCGCATGGCTCTCATCCCGCAAGGCCGCCTGCTCCGTCAGTTCGATCCTCAACGATCTCTCCGGCAGGTCGTACCCGTTCATCAATGCTTCGACCAAAGCAGGCAGAGCACTCCGAGACAGGTCCCTCGCGGTCAAATTCACATGCATGAACAGATCTGATCGTCCGGATTGCGCCCGCATCTTGGCCAGCGTTTCCGCTGACCTGATCAGCATGTTTGAAGCGAGCGCTTCGTCTTCATACCGGTTCGGCGGGTTCTTTGCGTCGCCACCATCCCAGCGCGCCAGTGCCTCAAACCCAGCTATGTGCCCGTTTCCCAGAGAGATGATCGGTTGGAATACGGGGTACAAATCTGGACCAGGCTGAAGGTCTGAGGGATCAAATTCCGAAAATTCGCTATCAGCCAACAACATGCCCAGCGCTTCGTCTTGACCGACAAATGCGCCCACCAGATGAATATCGTCGCCCTCTGACAAACGCAGGCTGCATCGCACCGGCCCTTCGGGAACCTTGAATGCTTCTGCAAGCCGGCCTCGGCTAAGCCCTTCAAACAACTGCTCAATCGCGTTGAGCGACCATTGGCCAGCCAGAACCGACAATTCGGTTCCCTTCGGCGCTTCAATCAGAAGCTGCCTGGTTTCGGCATTCCAGTGCCAACTGCCTTGGGCTTGCGTCGCTTGGTCAGATCTCATCTCGATCAGCCTAGTGTTGAACGTCTCGCCTGACGAGGGCGAAAAGGACATGATCGCGTCTGACACCCGCAATCTCAAGGTATTTCTCTGCATGTCCCTCTTCCCGAAAGCCGTTTGATTCCAAGACTTTCCGGGAACGCAGGTTTGATGCCAGTATTCCTGCCTCAATGCGATGAAGGTGCAGATTGTTGAACGCCCAGTCGCAAACTGCCCGCACGCCTTCCTGCATCAGGCCCTGCCCCTGAAAGTTGATGCCCAGCCAGTATCCCAGACTGGCACTATCGGCGGGCCAACCGCGGACATTGGTGAGGGATACACCGCCAACAAGTTCGTTGTCTTCCAGCCTGCGGATAAGAAATACGTAGGCTCGGCCAGACTGCCAGCCTGATTTCCACGCCTGAAGCCGCCTGGACCAGTCGGCACGGGAGTTGGCGTCTTCAGGCCAACTTGGCTCCCAGGGCTGCAAATGCTTCCGACTACGCTTGCGCAGATGGGACCAATCCTTGAAGTCCCGCTTCCTCGGCGGCTCGATAACCAGCCGATCCGAGACAATAACGGTTTCCTTCCGGCTGATCGCCATTGCTTAGCGGGCCAACTGCTCGACTCGGGCGCGCACCGCGGCCAGCGTCGGTTCCACGCGTTCGAATACTTCTTCATTCTCGGTAACGCCGGTGGCGAAATCCGGAAGCCCCGCCTCGCGCCCAGTTGCCTGCTTCACGGTCTCAGGGAATTTCGCGGGTGATGCTGTCGCCAGAACGACCGTCGCGACATCCGCTTTTGGTGACAGCCGCGCCACACGCGTTCCAACCGCTGTGTGAGGGCAGATCAGCCAACCTGTCTCGGATTCGAACTGCTTCATTTCTTCCAGAGTGTCTGCATTGCTGACACTTTGAACGCGAATACCGGAACAGCTCATACGCCCCTTCGCTGTTTCAGGAAGATCCGCCTCACCTGCCTGTTTGAACCGTTCGTAAACACCGCGCACAGCGTCACTGTCGCGTCCGGACAGTTCGAACAGGATGCGTTCGAAGTTTGAAGGAATGGAGATGTCCATGGCCGGGCTTGGAGTTTCGACAGTTTGCGCCTTCGTCATCTTGCCGGCCTCGAACAGGCGCAACAACGCGTCGTTCTCATTCACCGCGCAGACAATATCCAGACCGCCCGGCAACATTCCGCAACGTGCGGCGACATATCCGGCAAGCGCATCGCCCATATTGCCACTCGGCACGATGAAACGAATTTGCTGCCCCGCCAGCGCAGCTTGTGAGGTTGCGTAGTAGACTGTCTGCGCGGCAATACGGGCCCAGTTGATGGAATTCACGCCGGACAGGCTTACCCGATCTGCAAAGTCACGGTCTGCAAAGAGCGATTTCACAATGGTCTGGCATTCGTCGAAATCAGTTTCGAGTGCCAGATTGAGCACATTGTCTGCGCCTGTTGTCGTCATGAAAAGGCGTTGGATGGGAGAAACGCGTTCAAACGGGTGAAGGATTACGAGGTCGGCATGCTTTGCCCCGGCAAACGCCGCCGCAGCAGCTCCGCCTGTGTCGCCTGACGTTGCACACATGATCGTCATGCGCTGGCCTGTCTTGCCGAGTACGAGGTCGTAGAGCTGACCAATCAACTGCATCGCCACATCCTTGAACGCCAAGGTCGGACCATGGTGAAGTTCAAGCAGCCAGTTTGCTGGGCCGGATTGGGTCAAAGGTGTCACGGATTGATGCGCGAAGCTGGAATAGGCCCGCTCGCAAAGTCCGAGCACCTCGTCCCATGTCAGCGCGTCTCCAGCGAAGGCCGAGATCACACGGGCGGCCACGTGCGCATAAGGTTCGCCCGGTTTCGCGGGGTCGATCTGTGGGTAAGCCTCGGGAATATACAGGCCGCCATCGGGCGCAAGTCCTGCGAGGCAAGCGCCAAGAAAATCGACAGGCTCAGACTGTCCCCGAGTGGAAATATACTTCATTCCGCGTCCCTTCCGCGAAACCGCAAGCGGCCTTTTTGATAGTGAAAGGCGAGATACACACCCAGAAGCGCCAAGGCGAGCCCCCACCACGTAATTGCGTAACCAAAATGCCGTTGAGGCGGCAGGTCATCATCCATGCGAAGGCGCGCAAACGGATTGCGACCAGCCATTGCACGGCCATTCTCAACCAAGCGAAGCGTTTGCGGCTCAAATGCCTCAGGCGACACACGGTCCGCCATCGTGCTTGGAAGAATATTCGAGAGATCTTTGATACTGTAGGCGTAAAATACGCCAGCTGCAGGCTTGTCCGGGCTGGCAAAGACATTCCGGTTGCCGGGCGTCTTGTAGATCCCCTGCGCGGTGAAGTTCAGGTTTGCACCGCAATCTGGCCCCTGACACGGAACTGGGGGCTCTACCTGGTAAAGCAATTCAATCGTGGTGAAGACCACATTGTCGCCCGCATCGACGGCGACGACGCGCCGCCATGAAGCCGCGCCATCCGCATAGGCGTAGACCATCGCTTCACTGCCCGGCACAACCCGACCCGACAGGGTTTGCCAGTTCGGCTCGGTCTCATCGAGTGCCATCTTTTCGCTGAACCGCCCGTACTGCCAATTCCCCAGCATCACCAGAATGATCAGCGACGCGATGGTGAACAAGGTGAGAATGGGAAATGGGCGAAAGGTCATGAGGCCTCAAAGTGTACCTGAAAAAAGGCCCGCCAGGCATGTGCGCCGGCGGGCCTGTCGATTGTTCAGTCTATGCCAGCGGCAGTCTACCCGCCGTAAACGAGGTGTGGCACCACGTAAACGAACGCAAACAGGAAGAGCCAGACGACGTCAACGAAGTGCCAGTACCAGGCAGCAAATTCGAAGCCGAGATGCTTCTCAGCGCTCATGCCGCCCATCAGAAGGCGGATCAGGCAGATCGCCAGGAAGATCGTACCGATTACGACGTGCGCACCGTGGAAGCCGGTCGCCATGAAGAAGGCGGAACCATACAGCGTCCCATCGAATGTGAACTGGGCGTGGCTATATTCGTAAGCCTGCAACAGCGTGAACACGAAGCCGAGGATAACCGTAAGGATCAGGCCGTTGCGTGCGCCGGCACGGTCGCCATGCTGAAGGGCGTGGTGAGCCCAGGTTACAGTTGTACCGGACAGCAGAAGGATCAACGTGTTGATCAGTGGCAAATGGAAAGGATCGAACGTCTCAACACCGACAGGAGGCCAATCGTTGAAGCGAGCGAGACCATCTGCGTAGAGTGCGTTCGTGGAATCCCAGGTTTCGCCGACGCGTGCGCTTTCGAAAATTGCGAACTCAAAGAAGCTCCAGAACCATCCCGCGAAGAACATGACTTCTGACGCGATGAACAGGATCATGCCATAGCGAAGACCGATCTGAACAACAGGCGTGTGGTCACCGACATTGCCTTCCTTGATGACTTCGCGCCACCAGCCGAACATCACCCACATGACCATGGCCAGCCCCAGTGCAAGCAGCCACCAGGTACCTGCTTCGAGGCCAAACAGGCCTTTCATGTAGGTCACGCCGCCCAGGGCAGTGACAACAACCGCAATCGACCCCAGCAGCGGCCAGGGTGACGGGTTTACGAGATGGAAATCGTGTTTGACTTCGTCGTGAGCCATGGCCCTTTTGACCCCTCTAAAAAATCACATGAATCAGAGCGCTGTTTAGACCGCTCCGGCTTGTATTTGCAACTGTATCAGCCGGCATTGGCTGAATTCGCCGCACCCTTTTGTGCGGCTTTTTCCTCGCCTGAATAGCTTGAACTGTCAAAGAACGTGTAGCTGAGCGTAATCGTCTCCAGCGATTTCGCTACACGATCCTCGAGCATGTCCGCCGATACGAAATAGACAATGGGGAGCTTCTTCGTTTCTCCCGGCGCGATAACCCGCTCCTCGAAGCAGAAACACTCCAGCTTGTTGAAATAGAGCCCTGCATAATGCGGCGTCACATTGTAACTCGCAATGACGCGCACTTCCCGATCGGTCGGGTTTGTGACTTCGTAAAACGCCAGTCCGTGTTGGCCAAGCTTCAACTCTTGCTCGGTCTGAAGCGGGCGAAACAGCAGAGGCACGTCAGCAACATTTGCATCGAACCGAACGTCAATTGTCTGATCGACAACCATCTCCGGCGCCGCAGTCGCAATGCGGGTTGTTCCCCCAAAGCCCGTGACCTTGCAAAAGGTGTCGTAGAGTGGGTCCGCAGCGAAGCCCAGTCCCAGCATACCGCTGAAAACTCCCAGGGAAATCAACGCAACTTTTGTGTTCGACAGCCTCATGAAGGGTCTTCCTCACTCGGTGTTTCATCTGCTGGGGTCAAGTTTGGCGGCGGCGCAGCCTGTTCCGGGGTCATGCCGGTAGGCAATTCCTGCACACGTTCGCCACGGTCATCCATATTGTAATAGAAGCCGCTCTCGCTCAGGTCGGAAGACGAGAGACGAATGAAGGTAATCACGCCAACGAGGATGACGAACACGGCAAGCGCGATGCCGAGCCAGCGATTGCGGCTGTTTCGAGCGCGAAGCTCTTCCTGACTCACCGCAGGCGCATCTGCAAACTGGCCCTGATACTTGTCTTGCTCATTTGTCATCTTCAGACGCCTCCAATCACGAAATGAAGGCCTGCCGCGTGCTCAAGAATGAGAGCAGCGAAAACCAGGAACAGATAGAGGATGGAGAAAAAGAACATTCCTCGTGCAAGCTTCATATCTGCTCCGCTAGCTTCGGCATCGCCAGCGTTCGACCGCCAGACGCGAACAGCATAGCCAAGGAATACAAGCCCGAGCGCCAACGCTGTCGCGCCATATATCCAGCCGCCCAAACCAGTGAGCACAGGCAACAAGGCCAATGGGACCAGCAGGATTGTGTAGAACAGGATCTGGTTACGCGTCACCTTCGCCCCGTGTGTTACCGGCAGCATGGGCACGCCTGCCTTCTCATATTCGCCATGCGCCAAGAGGCTAAGCGCCCAGAAATGTGGTGGGGTCCAGAAGAAGATGATGGCGAAAAGAATCCACGCATCAACCGGCGTGTTGCCCGTTACAGCGGCCCAACCGATCACCGGCGGGAACGCCCCTGCGCCGCCACCGATCACGATGTTCTGCGGCGTCGAGCGCTTCAGCCACATCGTATAGATCACGCCATAATAGAAAATCGAAAACGCAAGCAGCGCGGCAGCGAGCCAATTCGACGCCAGCCACATCAGCATGACAGATACACCGCTCATGATGAGGCCCATCGCGAGAGCCTCCTCTTTCGGCACGGCGCCGGAAGGAATTGGGCGCGTGGAAGTCCGGCTCATGATCTGGTCGATGTCTGCGTCATACCACATATTGATCGCGCCGGCCGCGCCCGAACCGAGCGCGATGGCCAACGTGGCAATGGCCGCCATGATCGGGTTGATCGAGACACCAGTCACGCCGACAGCCGCCACGAGACCCGCGATGGCTGTGAATACAACCAGCATCATGATGCGCGGCTTAAGAAGCTGCACATAGTCGCCCGCTGTCGCGTAACGTTTCTCTGATGTCGCACTCATGTCGGTCATTGTCTCGATCTGGTCCTCTTAAGCGAAACGGCCCAAGCGCATGTCGCGCCGGGCCGCCTCGGTTTCAGACTGTCTGGAAGGCCGAGCCCTTCCCTTGCCTGTTAGTGGCCGCCTTTGTTGGTAACGTGCGGCAGTTCGTTGAACTGGTGGAATGGTGGTGGCGATGGAAGCGTCCATTCCAGCGTCGTCGCACCTTCGCCCCACGGATTGGCTGCACCCTTGCGGCGGCGGATCATAGCTTCGACCAGACCAATGAAGAAGACGGTCGTGGCAACCAGCGTGATCGCGTAGCCGATGGATGACCACATATGCCAGGTGGCGAAGCCATCTGCGTAGTCAATGTAGCGACGCGGCATGCCTTGCAGGCCCAGGAAGTGCTGAGGGAAGAACAGGACGTTCGACCCGATGAACATCAGCCAGAAATGAAGACCACCGATGAAGCCGTTGTACTTGATGCCGAACATCTTCTCGAACCAGTAGTACCAGCCGGCGAAGAGGCCAAACACAGCACCGAGCGACAGCACATAGTGGAAGTGCGCCACAACATAGTATGTGTCGTGCAGGGCGTGGTCGATACCGGCGTTCGCCAGAACGACACCCGTCACACCGCCAACGGTGAACAGGAAGATGAAACCAATCGCCCAGAGCATCGGAACCTTGAATTCAATCGAGCCGCCCCACATGGTCGCGATCCAGGAGAAGATCTTGATGCCGGTCGGCACCGCGATCACCATCGTCGCCGCGACGAAGTAAGCCTTCAGGTCAACATCCATACCGACCGTGTACATGTGGTGAGCCCACACAACGAAGCCGATGACACCGATGGAGACCATGGCGTAGGCCATTCCAAGGTAGCCGAAAATCGGCTTTTTCGAGAAGGTCGACACGATGTGACTGATGATGCCGAATGCCGGCAGGATCATGATGTACACTTCAGGGTGACCGAAGAACCAGAACAGGTGCTGGAACATGATCGGGTCGCCACCGCCACCCGGCACGAAGAATTGCGAGCCGAAGTTACGGTCAGTCAGCAGCATGGTCAGCGCAGCAGCCAGAACCGGCAGCGAGAGCAGCAACAGGACAGCCGTGATCAGAACGCCCCATGCGAACAGCGGCATCTTGTGCAGCGTCATGCCTGGAGCGCGCATGTTCAGAATGGTCACGATGAAGTTGATGGCACCCAGAATGGACGCGATACCAGCTGTGTGCAGCGACAGGATGAGAACGTCCATCGCGGGGCCAGCGTGCCCGGTTGTCGAAGAAAGCGGCGGGTAGAGAACCCAACCACCGCCGAAGCCATTACCCGGCCCGCCTGGCACAACCATGGAAATACAAGCCAGAACAAACGCTGCGACGGTGAGCCAGAGCGAAATATTGTTCATGCGCGGGAAGGCCATGTCCGGCGCGCCGATCATGAGCGGCACAAACCAGTTGCCGAAACCGCCGATCAGCGCTGGCATGACCATGAAGAAGATCATGATCAGGCCGTGATAGGTAATCACGGTATTGTAGAAATGCTTGGCGTTCTGGATTGCAACATCGCCTTCACCGGCGACAAATTGCGTCAGGACGCTAACGCCCGGCTCAGCGAGCTCCCAGCGGATCAAGCCGGAAAGCGTGTACCCGATAATACCGGCAATCAGGGCGAAGATCAGGTACAGCGTACCGATGTCTTTGTGGTTCGTCGAAAACAGCCAGCGCGTGAAAAAGCCCGGCTTGTGATCGTGCGCGTCATGATGGTCGATGGCGACTTCATCCATTGGCATGGCGATTCACTCTCTCTTGTCTATTGCTGGGCGGCGAACTGGGTCGCCTGCTCGTTGGATGCAAACACATCTACAGAAGCATAGGCCGCCTCGTAGTCTCCGGCGAGCATTTGCTCAGCCCATGCGTCAAACTGTTCCTGGCTGACCACGCGAACCTCGATCGGCATGTAGGCGTGGTTGACGCCACACAGCTCAGAACACTGGCCGTAATAAATGCCCGGCTGCTCCACCAGGAACCAACCCTCATTCAGGCGTCCCGGCACAGCATCGGTTTTGACGCCGAAAGCTGGAACGGTCCACGAATGGATCACGTCAGCGGCTGCCGTGTAGTAACGGATGTAACGGTTTTGAGGGACAACCATGGGATAGTCGACGGCGAGGTTACGCGGCTTGGACGCATAATCAGAACGACCGGTTGCATCCGCATAATTGGCACCATCCGTCGAAACACCGACGTGCACCGGGTTCGAAACGAATTCGAGGGGGTAGCCTGAATCGTCCACCAGATCTGGATAGGTGTAGGTCCAGTTCCACTGGTTGCCCTGCGCCTTGACGTTCACAAACCCCTTTTCAGCAGCTTCCGGGAAGTAATCCTTCGTGAAGCGCTCATGCTGGCTGTCTTTTCCATCCGCCAACAGCTTCTCAGACTTGTCAGTAATTTGCTGCAGGTTTGGAACAACGTCCTGATAGTAGAGGTTCGGGAAGGACTGGCTGGCAATTGCCACCAGGATCAGCGCCGGAACGACGGTCCAGATAACTTCGATCAGCGTGTTATGGCTGAACTTCTTGGGCACCGGATTGGCCTTGCGATTGTGGCGAACAATGATCCACAGCAGCAGCCCGAGGACGAGCAGCGTGATCAACACAATGATCACGAGCACGAAGTCATGGAAGGTGTGAATGCGCTCCGCAATGCGGGTCGCGGCCGGCTGGAAGCCCAGCGCACCGTCGGTCGGTTCGAAAGCCAGTGCTGGTCCGGCCATAATGGCGGCGCACATGGCGGCAATAAGGTGTCGCACGAAGTTATCCTCGTCTCATTGGAATCTCTGCTCCTCTATCTACAATACGTACTAGCCGCAACCTACCACTTTACGCGCTCAATATTGTCGCAGGTTGTCGCCGCCAGACGGCATCTGTGGTACTTTTGGCCACACGCCCGGACATTGAAGAGAAAGGTCGACCAGATGAGAAACGCCATATGTGCTGCAGCCCTCCTTCTTGGATTCGGAGCCAGCCCTGCCCTTGCTCAGGTCGTTGTTCTGGGCGGCGGAATTGCCAAGGATTGTTATGAAGCCGCAAAATTCGAGACGGTTTCACCGCGGGAAGGTGCAGAAACCTGCACACGCGCCATCGAACACGAGGCCATGACCCCCAGCAATCGCGCTGCAACCTATACGAATCGCGGCGTACTGCACATGCGGGCGGGCCTCTATCAGAAAGCCCTGTCCGACTACGAGAAAGCCAAGAAGATACGCCCCGAAACAGGAGAAACCTACCTGAATGAAGGCGCAGCATTTATCTTCCTTGAAGACTATTCAAGCGCGCTTGCTTCGCTGGACAAGGCCATCGCACTCAATTCGAGTGACTTGTATGCCGCCTATTACAATCGCGCGCTGGCAAAGGAAAAGCTGGCGGATATCGAAGGCGCTTATTTCGACTTCAAGACCGCCTTGGAACTGAAGCCGGATTGGGAGCTGGCGCAATGGCAGCTTTCGCGGTTCGAAGTCACAACCAACTGATTTCTGCGCCTGCGCCCTTGCGGGTCGGCAGGGTGTCGCGCATCTATTCTGGATGACACAGACCTCCCTTCCCTTCGACCTGACCAAAGCATCCGAAATCCTGTCCAACGCCGCCAAGGGCGCGGATGACGGCGACCTCTTCGTAGAACGCTCGCGCTCGGAGAGCTTTGTGTTTGACGATGGACGTTTGAAATCGGCAGCATTCGACACCGATCAGGGATTTGGCCTGCGGGTTGTCGCCGGTGAAACAACTGGCTCCGGCTATGCATCCGAACTTTCGCTTGAAGCCATTCAGAGAGCGGCGGAAACAGCTGCTCAAGCAAAGCGCGGCTATTCAGGCCATCTCGCAACGGGGCCGACCCCAACCAATCGTCGCCTGTATGAGCCAATTGATCCTACGTCTGCGCCCGATTTCACCATGAAAACCGGGCTGCTGGCCGAGATCGACGCCTGGGCGCGCGCCTTCGACCCCCGCGTGGTGCAGGTTTCCGTATCGCTGGCTGGCAGCCACAAGGAAGTGGATATCGTCCGGCCGGACGGCGCGGTCTTTTCGGAGGTTCGTCCTCTTGTACGCTTGAACGTTTCCGTCACGCTCGAAGAGAATGGTCGGCGCGAATCGGCTGGTGCTGGCGCAGGCGGGCGCGCTGCCTATGAAGACTGGATCCAACCGGATCGCTGGCAAGCGATGGTGAAGCGCGCCGTGAAGAAGGCTTCGGTAAATCTTCAGTCCATCCCCACCCCAGCCGGCCAGATGGAAGTCGTCCTCGGGCCGGGCTGGCCTGCCGTTCTACTGCACGAGGCGGTCGGGCATGGACTTGAAGGCGACTTCAACCGCAAGGGCACAAGTGTTTATGCTGGCCGAATCGGAGAACAGGTCGCCGCGAAAGGCGTGACCGTCATAGACGATGGCAGCATCGAGCGTCGCCGCGGCTCGCTCTCCTTCGACGACGAAGGCACGCCGACGCAGCGTACCGTGCTGATCGAAGACGGCATTTTGAAAGGCTACATGCAGGACCGCATGAACGCACGCTTGATGGGCCAGGCCCCGACCGGCAATGGCCGCCGGGAAAGCTATGAAGCGGCCACAATGCCCCGGATGACCAACACGGTCATGCTGGGCGGCGACAAGGATCCCGACGAAATCGTTGGATCGATCAAGCGTGGCCTGTGGGCCGTTGATTTCGGTGGCGGCCAGGTCGACATCACGTCTGGCAATTTCGTGTTCCAGTGCACCGAGGCCTATCTGGTGGAAAACGGCAAAGTCGTTGCTCCCGTGAAGAACGCCACCCTGATCGGCCACGGCCCTACCGTGCTGCAGGATGTGACCATGATCGGAAACGACTTCGCGATGGATGACGGTGTAGGTGTGTGCGGCAAGGCCGGTCAATCTGTGCCGGTGGGCGTTGGCCAGCCAACTCTCAAAGTTGGTGCGCTGACTGTAGGCGGCGCTGGCTAAATTTGCTGTCACCTTGGGGAACCAGGGTTGCGGCGGACCACTCACTTTGACACTTTGTTGCCGCAATTGGTCATCGACTCGTTGCGGCTTTATTCAAGTTGAGTGTTCTCATGGTCCGTTTTCTATCGCCCCTCATCGCTGCAACGGCGATTGTCGTCAGCGCTGTCTTACCTGCATCAGCGGACATCCAGACCTTGTCTGCCGACTCTGCGCACACACTGGTCCAACGCGGCGAATTGATCCTGCTGGATGTGCGTACCCCCTCCGAATGGGCCATGACCGGAATGCCGCGTGACAGTGTCGGAGCGAATTTGCAGGACGTTGATTTTCTTGCTCAGGCCCGCGGCGCGGTCTTGGGCGATCTTGAATATCCAATCGCAGTGATCTGCCGTGCGGGGAATCGCTCCACCGAAGCAGCAGCGCGCCTCGAGGCTGCAGGCTTCGCCGAAATTTATGAGATCGCTGAGGGCATGGTTGGTTTGGAAGGCGTTGGCGACGGCTGGATAAAGCGCGGTTTGCCAACCGACCAGTTTCTGCCACCGGACTATTGAGCGCACACATCCAGACTCAAAAAAGCGGCCCCCCAGGAGCCGCCTTTCTTAGTTTCGATTTGATCAGAGATCAGAACATCTCGTCTGACACCATCGAGGATTCCGGCGGCAGCTCATCGCTTCCCTTCATCCAGTGCTTGATGATTGGTGAGATGATCAGCATCAGGACGCCGATACCCATGGCGACGTAGCCAACATTTGAATACACGCTGACATAGGTGGCTTTCGCAGCTGCAACGTCCGTGATCTGACCACCGATTGTTTCCGCACCGGTTGTGCGCGCGATCACGCCTGCCAGATAGTTGGACAGTCCGGAATAGAGGAACCAAGCGCCCATTGTCATCCCAACCACGCGGGCCGGGGCAAGCTTGGTCACCGCCGACAGGCCGACTGGCGACACCATCAGTTCGCCCATCGTGTGCACCCAGTAGATCAGGAAGATGAAGCCAACCGCTGTCATGCCCGCGCCGGACATGCCAATGCCCCCCACAAGCGATAGGAAGCCAAGCCCTGCCAGGAAGACGCCGATGGCGAACTTCACAGGCGTCGATGGTTCCATTTTCCGCTTGGACAGGGCAATCCACATCCAGGCAAAGATCGGGGCGAATATGACAATGTAGCCCGCATTCAAGAACTGGAAGACCGGCGTCGGCACGTTCATACCGAACATTTCCTTGTCGACCAGACGGTCTGTGAACAGGGTCAGCGACGAGCCAGCCTGTTCGAACAGCGCCCAGAACGGGATTTGCGCGAGCACGAAATAGATCGCTGCGAACATCCGATTGCGCTCTGTTCCCTGAAGTTTGACAAAGGCATATCCGACAAGGCCGATAAAGATGGCGATGCCGAGGGACCCGACGAACCAGTCTGGAATGACTTCCGCGTTCATCACGAACAACATGGCCACAGCGATGACAAGCGCGCCAGCCAGATAGCAGGCCATTTCAACATTGATTGGGCCGAGGAAGGATTTCTTCAGCGTTTCCGGATTTGGCGGCTCAGCCTTTCCTTCCAGGAATTTCTGTCCCCACAGGAACACCGCAAGGCCCGCAAACATGCCGATGCCTGCCAGGCCAAACCCGTATTTCCAACCCCATACGATACCGATGATACCGCAGGTCAGCGAGGACAAGAGCGAGCCAAGATTGATGCCCATATAGAACAAGCTGAAGCCTGAATCCCGGCGAGGGTCGTCAAACTCATAGATCGCGCCGACAATGGTCGAGATGTTGGCCTTCAGATAACCAACACCAGCAATGATGAAGGCGAGCGAGAGGAACAGGATGTTGGTATAGAGCTCCTGCTGTTCCACGCGGGTGGTGTATTCACCTTTGGCGAACTCCTGATAGACGGGCGCAGTTGGCTCGTCTGCATCGTCCGCGCTCTCGAGGATCTGGAGATCACCTGAGCCTTGCTCGAACACGACGCGTCGGGTTTCGCCGTCCAGGTCGACGAAGAGCTGGCGATTGTCACCGCGACCTTCATGCAGGATTTCGATCTCGGTCCCATTTGAGACGACATATTCTTTCGAGCCGGAGCCCTCAAAGGCCATACCGAAATGGCCGAGGCAGAGCAGGATCGCCCCGAAAGTGACGGCCTTGCGCTGGCCCAGATACCGGTCGGCCAGCGTGCCGCCGATAATGGTCATGACGTAAACAAGCGCCGTGTAGGCGCCGTACATGATGGATGATTTCTCGTCAGAGAACAGGAAATGCTGGGTCAGATAAAGCACCAGCAGGCCGCGCATCCCGTAATAGGAAAAGCGCTCCCACATCTCTGTAAAGAACAGGATGGCCAGTCCCTTTGGATGACCAAAAAATGAGGTATCGCGAGGCTTGCCCGCTTCACCCGTCGCAGTGATGTCCGTCACGCGTTCAACTCCCCGGAAATTCTTACGAACCGGTACTTTGATCACGCAAACGCAATTGTCTCAAGGCAGCTTGTGCCAAATCCAACGCCGGACAAAGGGCGTTTCTTGCCCCTAATAGGCCTGATCAGCAAAAATGTGACTTAGATCGCGCTGCCACTCACCATGATACTTCTCAAGAAGCCGCTCGGCCGGGGTGAACCCGGATCGTGCGATTTGGTCAAGTTCAGACAAATAGCCCGTTTCGTCATCACCAGATACTGACAGGTTCGCCCGGCGCTTCAGGCCCGCGCGCGCAATATCCAATACGTCGACGGCAAGATCCTGCATGGACCGGCCACCCGGCACGGGTGTTTTGAGGCCCAGCGTACGGACGCCTTGGCGCATCACCTCCCGCTCAGCCGCTGTCCAATCCTTCACCAGATCCCAGCACGCTTCGAGACTGTCTGAACAATACAGCAACCCGGTCCAGAACGCGGAGAATGCACACAAATGGCTCCACGGCCCGCCATCGGAGCCACGCATTTCCAGAAATTGCTTCAGTCGGACTTCCGGAAAAATCGTCGACAGATGGTCGGCGAAATCGTCCATGGCCGGTTTCTCGCCCGGCAGAATTGGCAGTTTGCCGTCAAGGAAGTCTCGGAACGACAGGCCGCTGGCGTCGAGATATTTCCCGCCGCGACGCACGAAGTACATCGGCACGTCCAGCGCGTAATCAACATAGCGCTCAAAACCAAAGCCATCCTCGAACACAAAGGGCAACATGCCCGTCCGGTCAGGGTCCGTATCGGTCCAAATTTGCGAGCGATAGGACAGGAACCCGTTCGGGCGCCCGTCAATAAAGGGCGAATTGGCAAACAGCGCCGTGCCCAGCGGCTGCAGCGCCAGCGACACGCGAAACTTCTTCACCATGTCGGCTTCGGATTCGAAATCGAGATTGGATTGGACAGTACAGGTTCTGAACATCATCTGACGGCCCAGTCGCCCCACCTTGTCCATATACTCCATCATGATCTTGTAGCGACCCTTGGGCATGATCGGCGTCTCCGCCATGCTCCAGATCGGGCTGGCACCCAGCCCCATGAAGGCCACCCCCAGCGGATCGGCAATTTCCTGCACTTCGCGCAAATGGCTGCCAACTTCATTGCACGTTTCATGCATCGTGCGAAGCGGCGCGCCGGACAGTTCAAACTGGCCGCCCGGCTCTAATGAGACGCTGGCACCATCCTTTTTCAGGCCGATCAGCTTTCCACTTTCGGAAATTGGCTCCCAACTGAACTTGTCGCGCAAGCCTTCCAAAATCGACAGCACCGACGCTTCACCCTCATAAGGCAGCGAGCGCAATCCATCGCGAATGAAGCCAAATTTTTCGTGTTCAGTCCCGACACGCCATTCCGAACGAGGCTTGTTGCCAGCCTCGAAATATTCGATCAGCTCTGACTTATCCGAGATACGGCGGGAGTTTTCGTCGATATCCGACGTCGGCGTGGTCACTTTGGAGGCCTCCCCTCAATCTCTTGATCTGTGTGCACATAGGGATGTTTCTCTGAAGCGCCAACCGGGTTATTCTCACAAGTTCGTTTATTACTGCAGGTGAAAGCAATGACGCGATTTACGACAGCAGAGCGCGACGACCTCAAAGTCTGGGCGCGAATTCATGTGCGTGGAGGCTATGAGCCGATCGACGAAATTGAAGATATCCTGCTCGACCTGACAGAAGAATTCGACTCGAGAATTTCAGAGCGTGATCGCCAGTCCGAAATCCGGTCTGCGGTGATTCAGGAAATCGAGGCCCTTCGCAGCGAACAGGCTGAGTGGTCAGTCCTCACGGACTTCGACAGGCTCGAACTGGCTTTCGACATGCTGGAAGACAAGGACATTGTCGCGCGCCAGAACTTCACGTGTTGCGGCTCATGTGGCGCAACCGAAATCGGGATCGAGATCGAAGAGTTCGAAGCGTATGGCCGACCGGCACGGGGCTATGTGTTCTTTCACCAGCAAGACACCGAAAGCGCTATCGAAACCGGTCATCTCTATTTGAGCTATGGCGCGTCGCGCAACACCGCCGATGGTGTGATCCTTGAAGTTGGTCAGGAGATTGTGGACACGCTCAAATCCGTTGGCCTGAAAGTTCACTGGGACGGAAAGCTGGAGCACCGGATTGGCGTATCGCTGGACTGGCAGCGCCGGTGGGAAGGGCCTGTCCCTCAGCCGCTGAAACGCTGGCCTTTCTAGATCCAGTCCCCACACACCGCTTGCCAAAGGCTCAGTGCGGCAACGACGGCCGTTTCAGCTCGCAAGATTCGCGGTCCCAGACTGATCGGCACTGTACCTGCGCGAGAACGAAGGAATTGTCGTTCATCCGGACTGAAGCCGCCTTCCGGGCCGATGAGAATGGCCGCGTCACGAGCCTTGAGATCGCCAAGTGCTGCGAGCGCGGCGCGGGCCCGACCCTGTTCTCCGCCCCAAGGCTTTGAATCGTCCTCACCGGCTTCATCACAGAAGATCAAGACGGTCTCATCAGGCAGGGCGGACAATGCGGCATCGAGAGAGACCAGATCCGAAATCTCAGGCAGATCAAGCCGCTCAGTCTGTTCCGCCGCTTCCAGCGCAATCTTGTTGAACCGGTCCAGTCGCACTGTTCGGGTTTGAGTGAACTGCGTTATGACGGGCCGAATTCGTCGAACCCCCAACTCTGTCGCCTTTTCAACAATAAAGTCCGTTTCCGACTTCTTCACGGGCGCAAACATCAAAGTGAGTTCGGGACAATCGGTTGTTTGCTGGGCGCGGATTTGCTCGGTCGGCACAATGATCGCAGTCTTGCCGTCAGGCTCCGCAAGCTCGCACACCCACTCCCCGTCGGTCCCATTAAAGACACGCACGCGATCACCTATCGATAAACGCATAACTCTAATGATATATCTTGAGGCCTCAACGTCCAATCGAACAGGTACAGACATGGACAAAGCTGATGGTACGAACAGTCGCGGGATGGAACTCATTCGGGTGATATACCTTTCAGCAAAAGTGAAATCAGCAAGAGGTGAACATGACTGACCAAACAATCAAATCCGTAAATCCGGCGAATGGCACAGTCATTGAGGAATTTACACCCCACACCCCCGCAGAAGTGACAGCGATCATCAACCAGTCGGAAGCCTGCTTTACCGACTGGCGCAAGACCAGCTTCGAGCATCGCGCAAAACTCCTGATGAAGGCGGCGGATGTGCTCGAAGCCAATGCTGATCGTTATGCTGCGGACATGACCGCTGAAATGGGCAAGCCGCTCACCCAGGCAAAAGCTGAAGTCAATAAATGCGCGTGGGTCTGCCGCCATTATGCCGAACAGGCCGAAGGCTACCTTGCCGACGAGATCATGGAGAGCAATGGCAGCAAGGCCTATGTTCGCCATCTCCCACTGGGCGTGCTGCTTGCCGTCATGCCTTGGAATTATCCCTTCTGGCAGGTTTTTCGCTTTGCAGCGCCAATCCTGATGGCTGGGAATACGGGCCTGTTGAAGCACGCCTCAAATGTGTTCCGGTCCGCGCTGAATATCGAAGAAGTCTTCACTGAAGCGGGCTTCCCGGAAGGTGCGTTCAAGACTCTGCTGATTGGTTCAAAACACGTCGAGAGCGTTATCAAGGATGAGCGCGTCAGAGCCGTTTCACTGACTGGTTCTGGGCCGGCTGGCGGCGCTGTTGCTGCCACGGCTGGCTCCCAGATCAAGCCATCCCTTCTGGAACTCGGCGGATCCGACGCCTTTATCGTGATGCCATCCGCCGATCTTGAGAAAGCCCTAGACACCGCACTGACAGCTCGCACCCAGAATAATGGTCAGTCCTGTATCGCTGCCAAACGATTCTTTGTTCACGCAGACGTCTACGACGCATTCAAGGCTGGCTTCGAGGCCCGCTTCAAATCGCTGAAGGTTGGCGACCCTATGGACGAGACCACCAATATCGGACCGATCGCAACCGCATCCATTCGCGACGAACTCGTGGAGCAAGTCGAGAAATCGGTTGCAGCTGGCGCGTCGGTCTTCAAACCGGGTAATACGCTGCCGGACGAGGGTAACTGGTTTGATCCCTGCATCGTCAGTGGTGCGCCAAAAGGAAGCCCTTCGGCAGACGAGGAAATGTTCGGACCCGTGGCAAACCTGTGGAAAATCGAAAGCCTCGACGAAGCGATTGCCCGCGCAAATGATTCGGTCTTCGGCCTCGGTTCTGTGATCTTCACTCAAGACCAGTCAGAAATGGACCAGGCCATCAACGAGCTAGAAGCCGGAGCAACCTTCGTGAATGCCATGGTTGCGTCTGATCCGCGCCTGCCGTTCGGCGGAATCAAGCAGTCCGGCTATGGTCGCGAGCTGGCAGCCGATGGGATCAAGGCCTTCGTTAACCGTAAAACCGTATATTTCGCCTAGCGTTTTCAGGCATCCGCACACGCTGCGTTTACCGACAGAGTTCACCCAATAGGTGTGCGCGGCTGTTGGAAACGCAGAAATTCGGTATAAGCCCCGGCGATGAACGACGCGCGCAAGATACCGGCTGACAGCGCCCTGCCCGGCTGGCTGGCAAGCCTGCCTGAGGCATGGCGCCCCTATGCCATGCTCGCCCGCTGGGATCGGCCCGTTGGTATCTGGCTGCTCTACATACCCTGCCTCATCGGTCTGTCTTTTCAGAGGCTGATCACCGGCGTCTACGTGTTCGATCTGGTTTGGGCCGCACTTTTCCTGCTCGGCGCGGTAGCCATGCGCGGAGCTGGATGCACCTGGAACGACATTACGGACCGCGATATCGACGCAAGCGTCAGTCGCACGGCATTAAGGCCGCTGCCGTCCGGCGCCGTCACACTGAAGCAGGCTTACATATTTCTGGCGGCGCAGTTGCTGATCGGCCTGCTAGTTTGGCTCTTCCTGCCGCTGGACGCGAAGCTGGTTGCGCTATTGTCGATCCCACTCGTGGGCGCCTATCCTTTCATGAAGCGCGTGACTTGGTGGCCTCAAGCCTGGCTTGGCATGACGTTCAATTGGGGCGCGCTGGTTGGCGCCGCCGTCGCTTCCACAATCAGCCTTCCCGTCCTGATCCTGTATGCGGGCCTGATCCTGTGGACAATCGCCTACGACACGATCTACGCCCTTCAGGATCGTGAGGACGACGCATTGATAGGGGTGCGGTCCACGGCACGCTTGTTCGGTCAACGCGCCGTGCTGATCAGCTTCTGTTTTCATCTGGGGGCTGCGGCCCTGATCGCTCTGGCTGCCGCGCTCAACGAAGCCGGGCGCATCGGGGCGGTAACGGCCTTGGTCTTCCTGGGTCATGGCGCTTGGCAATCCGCGCGCATCAAATCGAGCCGCGAACGCGATGCGCTGCCAGTCTTCAAATCGAATGTGTGGGCAGGCGCAGTCGTTGCATTTGGATTTGCGCTGTCCGCCATGGCTCCGGAACCGAAGCAAACATCTCTCTTTGCCGATCATGAAATCGTACCGGAAGGCCCTCCTTCCACCATGAGCTTGCCTTTCGGGTTTGAGGTGAAACGCGCTCGTCCCTCCCCGGCCGACCCCGGCGAGACATGGTTTGCCAGCGAGGCCTTGCGAACCTTGAGGCATGAGGGTGTGATCGGCCCCGACACCGATGCCCACCCTGCCATTCGCTGAATTGGAACAACCTCATCGCAGGAATGTTCATGACGCAGGCAGGGTGCGACCCATGCGCTCGCCCACGCCCGAATCCGTTGTCTCCACACAAAAAAGGCTGGATCGGTAAAACATGGCCAATCCCGACATACCGAACGTGCCCGATACAGAAAGCCTCGATCCAGAGGATTGGGAAGATTTCCGCATGCGTCTGCATCGCATGATAGACATTGCGGTCGACCAGATGGAGCGGTCGCATGAAGGACGGGTCTGGACGCCATTTCCAGACGAGATCAAATCCCTTTTTGATCTGTCCCAGACAGGCCAGTCTTCCGAACAAGTCGATACAACGCTCCAAAAGCTGTTGCCTTACGGTGTGGGAAACACACACCCCCGCTTCTTCGGCTGGGTTCACGGGTCAGGCACACCGTCAAACCTCGTGGCAGAAATCGCCGCAGCGACAATGAATGCCAATACCGGTGGACGAAACCATGCCGCGATCGAAGTTGAGCGGCTGGTGATCGAATGGTGCAAGGGGCTTTTCTCATTTCCTGATGAGGCGAGCGGGCTGGTCATGTCCGGCACATCCATGGCGACGATCGTGGCGATCAAGGCAGCCCGCGATGCGCGCCTTGACTTCAAAAGCCGCCAGGAAGGCCTCGGAGGCCACAAACTCGTAGGATATACCTCGACCGAGGCGCATGCCTGCATTGCCCGCGCATTCGACATGGTCGGCCTCGGCACAGACGCCCTGCGGCGGATCCCCGTAACGGCTGACCACCAAATCGATATCGAACTACTGAAGAAGCAAATCCATAATGACCGCGAGGGCGGATTTGAACCGTTTCTGATCGCCGGGACGTGTGGATCTGTAAATGCTGGCACGATTGACGACCTCATGGCTCTGTCAGACATATCTGAGACAGAGCAGCTCTGGTTCCACATTGATGGTGCCTTTGGTGCGCTTGGAATGCTGAGCGACAGATTGCGACACCGCCTCGCCGATCTGGAACGCGCAGACTCTATCGCCTTCGACTTCCATAAATGGCTTCATGTCAATTACGATGCTGGCTGCATCCTGATCCGCTCAGGGGACACACACCTGAAATCCTTTTCCGACAGGCCAGATTACCTCAAATCCGCGGAGCATGGCCTCGCCGCTGGTGGAACCTGGCCGGTCGAACTGGGGCCCGAGCTATCACGCGGCTTTCGTGCCTTGAAAGTCTGGGCCCAGATCGCGGAGCATGGTGAAGAGAAACTGGGCCGGATGATCTCGCGGAACTGCGAACAAGCCGCGTACCTTGGGGAGCTCGTTGAAGCGGCAAGCGATCTGGAGCTGCTTCTACCAGTCTCCATGCAGATCTGCTGCTTCCGCTACGTTCCGGCGTCAGCGAGTGACGTGGACCTGAACTCCCTCAACGAAGACATCGTTATTCAGCTTCAAATGTCCGGCATCGCGGCACCATCCACCACACGGATTGACGGCAAGACAGCCATTCGCGTGAACATTACAAATCACCGAACGGCACAATCGGACCTGGACGTGTTGGTCGGGGAAGTTCGCAGGATTGGCGCAGACCTCACCCAATCTCACTGACGGTTTATTTGCGTCCCGACGCAACCGCACCTAGGTAAAGGGCATGACACTCGTAATCGAAATGGTATCGGACCTGGTTTGCCCGTGGTGTTGGCTCGGCAAACGCAGGATGGATGAAGCAATCAAACTGGTCCCGGAACTGGATGTGGAGTTGATATTCCGCCCGTTCGAGCTGGACCCGACGATCCCGGCTGCTGGCGTCGACTACAAGGCGCACATGAAAGAGAAGTTCGGCTCTGATGCGGGCAAGGATCGCGCCAATACCATGCGTCAGGCGCTGATCGATTACGGCCACGCGGAGGGCATCCCGTACAATTTCGACAAGATCACCCGCCGCCCGAACAGCTTCAACGCACACCGGCTGGTTCGCTGGGCGCAAGGCCAGCAGAAAGGTGCCCTCGCAAAGGAAGCCTTGTTCAAGGCCTATTTCTCCGACGGCCGCGACATCGGTGAAACTGATGTGCTGGTCGACATCGCCCGGGAGATCGATCTGGATTCGAGCATTGTTGCCGAGCTTCTTCCGACCGACGCCGACGTAGACAATGTCCGGCAGGAAGAAGCTCTGTTCCAGCAAATGGGCATCAGCGGTGTTCCAACCTATATCGCCAATCGCCGCGTCGCCGTTCAGGGCGCTGAGACCGCTGAAAAGCTGGCCCGCTTCCTGAAGGACGCAGCCGCCCGCCTTCCAGAAGAGCGTCCTGCGGGAAGTTAGGTACAAATCCTCTGAATGACCGATCTAGGATTTGTACCCTAGCAACTCACGCAATCCAGGTACGGCAACTTCGACGAGCCTTCTTTGCATTTCAGGCAACTGCGAGGGCAATCGGTTGTTGTTGACAACAAGATTTTCACGAGCAGTACCGCTTTGCTTCTTATCGCTTCCGATCAGGATGCGCTGCTTCCAATCGTCAGGAACCGCAATGCCGCACGTTTCGAGCAGCGCCCCGAAATAGTCACGAGCCCGCTTCGAATCTATGTCCCTGAGGTTCTCAACAATGTCTTCGTACCGGTACAGATGAACACCAGTGCCCAACCATGCTGTAGCGTTGAACGTATAAATGTCATTCATTGGAGGCGCTTTGCCATGAATGCCGAATATCATCATATTCAACAACGATTCAGGAGAAAACGCTTCACTTTTGAGATGGTCCAGCGAGGCTTCAAAATTCTCAGATATAAAGAACCGCGCTCGCGCCAACACCCAAGTATAGGGATCGCGGACTAGGAGAATGTGCCGCGTCAATCGCGTCGCGAACATGGACTCGTCCGAGAAAAGCAGATGCCCCCAGCTGAGAAATGGTTGGGCAGGATCAAAGGCCCGAGCATGATTGTGCATAATCGGGATCTGAATGAAAGTATCGTGGTATTGCTGCTCATTGGCTACAAACATACGCATGATGTTGCGCATCAAATGCGTTCCACTTTTCGGCACCGAGTTTAAGAAGACGGGCGCAGTGAGCGGCTGATGAGAAAACTCTAAGTTTCGCTCATCCAGATTGTCTTTCTGCATCGTTATCTGCGGCAAACCGATTTCTCCTTCTGGTACCCGGACACTTTAATCTATGGAACAAAATAAAAAAAGCGGCGGATACGCTCCGCCGCTTTCGAGTTTATTGGCTTAACGTAGCCTAGAATTCCTTGCTTACGTTTAGGAAGAACCGACGGCCAAGCCAATCATACTGGGAGTAGAAGGCCGATGTTCCGACGGTGTTGTATTCACCCAATCCCAGCGTGGTGACTGCTGGCGGATGCTCATCAAAGATGTTCGATACACCAACGCGGACATCCACGCCATGTGGCAACTCCCGGCTGATCGACATGTTGTGATAGGTCGTCGCTTCAGTCTCAAGCTTGAAGAAGACAGGCGTGCCGAAATATGTACCGGTCGTGCCGCCATAGCTCTCCACGTTCGACGTCGACCCGATGAAGTCCACACCCCAGAAGTAGGACCAAGGCCCACGATCAAGCGTCGCGCTGATCTCACCGACCCATTCCGGATTGCCAGCTTCGGTATTGGTGTCGATCGGTTCGCTGTTCTCGAACAATGTCAGCTCGTCCTCGAATTGGAACGTGTGCTGAGTGGTCAGCGTCAGTGAACCAAACGAGAAGTCACGGCTGTACTCTGCAGCAACATCAAGACCGGAATTGGTCTGATCAGCCACGTTGATAAAGTTGTTCGTGACTTCAGAGACCAAGAAGTTGTCATTCCGTTCGAACAGGTCACACAGCGGCTCTGTCGCGAAATTATCAGAATTGTAACAGCCAAGCAGGATATTGTTCGCCCCAAGCTGGGTGATCTGGTCTTCGATATTGATCTCGAAATAATCGACGGAAACGCGGAAGTCCGCAAACTCCGGCGCCCAGATCAGACCCACATTGAACGCGTCAGAGGTTTCAGCCTCAAGAATGCCGGCGTTTCCGCTGGCAAACACGGTCGCACTGGAGCCAGAACCATTATGGTTACCCGGTACGCCACCAGCATTACAATTGTCTGCAAGACGTTGCGAAATGTCACCATTCGCAAGGTTTGCTGCCCAGTTGATACACGGATCTATTGTACGCTGCTGAGCAAAGCTGGTTTGCGAAGCGAGGTAGAGTTCGAACAGTGCAGGCGCGCGGAAGGACGTACCATAAGTTGTACGAGCGCGAATGGATGGTGTGATTTGCCAGCCCAGACCGGCCTTGTAGGTCGTGTCGGATCCATAAACGTCAACATCTGTCCAGCGAGCCGACAAGGACAGGTCGACCGCTTCCGCCAATGGCTTGTCCTTCAATAGAGGTATGGCGATCTCGCCAAACACTGCGGTCGTTTCTTTGGATCCTTTTGTGATTCCAGCAGTACTGGAGCCCCAAGCGTTGCCGATCCGGAAGGCTTCGGCTGGCGTGTCGTTGATACGCTCATCAATAAAGCTGACACCAAGTCCAAGATTTACAGTGCCTGCTGGCAACTCGAAGACTGGACCATCGATGAAGGCTTCAAACTGAGCCTGCTCGTAGACCGTATTACCGGTTTCTGTGCCGAACAGGAATGCCCGATCTTCAGCAGAAATGTTCCCTGCGAGGAATTCTGGGTTGTACCAATCAGGAGTGATACACGGAACACCACGCACATCCGTGACACCGTCTGCATCGGCTGCACAGCTTCCAGTTCTGAAATACTGATACGGCGTAATGGCGTCATCATAGATCAAGTCAGACGTGTAGTCGCCGTCAGAGCGGGAAAACTGGAAGAATGTGTTGTAGTGCCAATCAGGGATCAGTGAGTTCATTGATCCTTCGAGACCGATCACCGCATTCATATAGTCTACTGTGATGTTGTCATCGGAATGATCGGTGATGGCAGTAGGGCTCAGACCAATATAGCTGAACTCCCCAGCCGCCGCACCAAATCCGTTGGCCTCAAGGTTGGGATTGTTGGTGAAGATGGTCCCCAGGTAATTGTACATGTAGTCATATTGCCAGAACTGACGATAACCATTCACTTTGGTCTCACGACGATTCAGCAGGAACTCGCCATAAAGCGTGGCAGAATCTGTAAGTTCAAAGTCGCCGTTTCCGTAGAGCGTAATCCGCTCGACTTCCGGGATCATCGTAGTTTGATCCTGGAACGGATGGTCGTTGTTCGTCAGGCCTTCGGACAGTAGCGCCGTTGGCGAATAGACTGGATCAAACGTGGCGCCCGGCAGAAGTAATTCGCCCAAGCCAACCGGGAACCAACCGGCAGGTGCGTCAAGGCCGAAATCGTTCGGGCCCCATGGCGCAAGACCGTTGGCAGCCAGCGAACCATCATAATCATACTGCAGAAGCTGTGGACGAGACTGCCACGGGCGTCCCGTCAAGCCAGCGTCCAGATAGTTGTACAACCAAACGTGTCCCCATGGCAGATCCTGACAGGCATAGTCGCCCGTGCGCGGATCGACGACATCAGCCCGGCTGCCATCACGATTGAAGACGTACGGCTGTCCGCAGGAGAAATAATCCCGGTCACCTTGAGCTAGCTCTTCGCGCTTGGAGTAATCCAGAGACACGAGGAAATTGCCACGGTCCAGCGCCTTGCCATAGCTGCCGCTCAAGCGTAGTTGCTCACCGCCAGCCTCTTCAGGTGCACTGTAGAAGAAATCGATTTCGGAAACGTCGTCTTTCTTGGTGATGATGTTCACGACACCTGCGACCGCGTCCGAACCGTAGATGGAGGATGCACCATCCTTCAGGATTTCGACGTTCTGAACTGCAGACAGCGGGATCGCATTGAGGTCAAATGACGACACGCCACCGCGCGTACCGGCAGGGCCAGCCCGGCGGCCGTTGAGCAGGACCAGCGTCCGGTTGGCTCCAAGTCCGCGCAGGGAGATGGTTTCCGTACCGATGCCGCCATTCTGAACGAAGGCCGACGACGTCGCTGCCGTCACCTGTGGCGAACCGGCGGCTACCGTGGCAGTCTGCAGTAGGGTACCGACATCAGCGATCCCTTTGAGCGCGCCGGAGTCAGCAGAAATGATGTCGAGCGGCGCGATGCTCGTGAATTCATTCGCCAGTCGGGATCCCGTTACGCGAATCGTTTCTTGGGTCAGCGCTTCGCTGTCATCTTCTGCCGCTGTCGGGGTAGATATGATGGCATCGTCCGCTTCGTCAGAAGCATCTTGCGCAACTGCACCAAAAGCCAGTCCACTACACAGCGCTCCTAGCGCGACTGTGCGGAACAAAAAATCATTCCGTTTCGTTCTATTCATTTATCTCGATCCTCTCGAAGCTCACCTAGGTTCGAGTGTCGGCAAATCAGACTCCATATCTTTGAAGTCCAAGAACTCAATTTACCGCCCCTCTACAGAGAGGATTGCAGACCTGTAATATTAAAATCAATAAGCCGGATCATTTTTTGCTGTTCATTTTGTCATCTGTGACATTTCTGCCAATTTTTTGCCGGATCAGCACAGTATAGCCCGACAACACCGCGATGATGAGAAACAATTTTCATCGTTTTCTGAGTTACAAGGCCGTGCGGAGCTCATCTTGACAACGCTCACCTTAATGAAGTCACCTCACCAGAAACCAGAATTGAGGAACTTCAAATGAATAGAAAAGCTTGGCTCACTGCTGGCCTGACCTTAGCCGCAGTCTCACTTGGTCAAGTCTCACACGGCGAACCTGTTCCTATCGAGGACTTGGCAAGAATCCCAGCCATGACGAGCGTGTCCGTTTCTATCGATGGGCAATCAATGTTTGCGCTAATCGGCCCCTCTGAAGGTGACGATCAAGACCGTGCCGTCCTCGCATCATGGGATTTAACAGACCTTACCCGTCCCCCTGTTCTCGCGGCTCCAGATGGAGACGACTCGGAATTCGTTGCCGTGAGGGCACTGAAGGACGGGTATGCAATGACGGTTGTGCGCCAACCTTACACGGGATCACTTCGCGGTTGCTCAGAAGGGAAAATGACGGGGTCCACGCGTACCTGGGTTCGAAAGCTCTTCATTACAGATCAAAATTTCGATGAGTTTGACGAGCCGTTTCTCGATGAAAGAAGCATGCGCGGAGTTAGCAAGTCGACTGAGACTTGCATGCGCATGGAAGGACGAGGCAGCGTCGTGTCCAGATTGCCATTGGACCCAGAAAGAGTGGTTATTTCCCGACTGGACCCTCGTACATTCAGCACGGAGATTGCATACTACGATCTCCAATCCGGAGAAACGTCTAATGTATTCAAGAACACGTCGAGCAGATCTGCCGGATATATTGATGACCGCGACGGTGAAGTTATGTCCGCTTCGGGTTTGGACGAAGAGGGAAACACATTTCAGCTGGATACGTATGTTCGCGCTCATAAAGGAGCCCCGCTTGAACTGCATGAGGAATTGTCGGTTGACTTGGTCAAGCGTCAAGAATTGGTGGTCGACGCATGGGACGAAGAAAGCGGTCGCTACTTCATTGTAACGAACAAATTTTCAGACAAAGCTAACATCTACACCTACGATCCCGTGAGCCGGAAATTCAGCGACGAACCTGTTTTTGCGCATCCGGATTTCGATGCCTCCGGGGTCATAGTTTCTTCCGCTCCTAGCCGATTTGGACGAGTGTTGGGATTCGCATACTCTGCTGAAGTCAGAAAAGTGGAGTGGGTTGATCCAGAGGTGGGTGCAATTATGCTCGGCTTGGAGCAGGCCTTTTCCGGGCAAGACGTGAGAGCCATTCATATCTCAAATGATTTGAACCGAATTGTTTTCGCAACCGAAGCATCCAATCAGCCGCCCCGCTATTTCATACTCGAAGACCAAGCGCAGCTTACGGCTATCGGCAATGAGCGCCCGTGGATCAACCCCCAAGACATTGGCCAAAGCAAGCTCGTTTATTATACCGCGCGAGATGGTATGAAATTGCCAGCCATCCTAACCACTCGCGCGGGGTGGAAACCAAACGACGCACCAGGCAAGGCAATAATCCTACCTCATGGGGGACCGTGGGCACGCGACTATGGAGGTTGGGACGCCAGCGCTTGGGTTCCCTTCTTGACCTCCCGGGGATTCACCGTTCTCCAACCCCAATATCGAGGCAGCGAAGGCTGGGGACTAGATCTCTGGACTGCTGGGGATGGCAAGTTTGGCGGCGTCGTTCAAGATGACAAGGATGATGGTGCCGCTTGGCTGGTGAATGAAGGTTATGCCGCTGAAGACAAAATCGCCATGTTTGGCTATTCCTATGGTGGCTATGCTGCAATGGCAGCAGCGACTAGACCGAACAGTCCTTATCAATGTTCTATCGCCGGGGCTGGCTACGCTGAATCCGCAAAAATCAATGTCAATGTGGACCAGAGCCGTTTCGGAAGAATGGCCTACGCCGAAGGTTTGTCAGGGCGAGACATCATCGAAGATGTAGCTAACGCGGAAATTCCAATCCTGGTTTTTCACGGCGATCGCGACGTCAGGGTCCCAGATGAGTATGGCAAAGCTTTCTATAACGCCATCAAAGATCATACGGTGGCGAAATACGTCAACATTCCGGACATGCCGCACAGCTTACCTTGGACGCCGGAGCAGCAACGACAAAGCCTGAAGGCAATCGAGGACTTTCTGTCAAACGAGTGTGGCCTGTAGTGGGCAGCATCACTGAACGATAGATCAATAAAAAACGCCGCTCCAAAGGGAGCGGCGTTTTTTTATGAGATAGAGAGGCGAGCGCCTTAATTGACCATCGCAGCCTTGAGGCTTTCAAGATAATCATAGTGCTCCTGCAAGGTCAGCCGAGTGCTGTCTTCCTTATCGAGCGACTGTATCTTCAGATGGGTCTCTTCGAGCTCTTTCTGGACATCCTCAACCTTGAGCTTGTCCAGCATGCGAGCTTCCTCGGCAAGAATGGTCAGGCCTTCAGGCGTGACGTCCGCAAAGCCGCCACGCACAAAAATGCGCATCTTGACGTCGTTGCCTTCCAGAACACGAACGACACCGTTCTTCAGTGTCGTCATGAACGGAGCATGGTTTGCCAGCACGCCGAACTCACCTTCCGAGCCGGGGGCGATCACATGGTCCACCTCGCCAGAGAAAAGCTCTCTGGCAGGCGAGACGAGTGAGAAGTGGAGTTTGTTGGCCATACTTCCTTGTCCGTAATCGCTTAGGCGTCAGCCAGCATTTTCTCGGCTTTGGCTTTCGCCTCTTCCATGTTGCCGACCATGTAGAAGGCCTGCTCTGGAAGATGGTCGTACTCACCCGCGATCAGGCCCTGGAAGCCCTTGATCGTGTCTTCGAGCTTGACCTGAACGCCTGGCGAACCGGTGAAGACCTCAGCAACGTCGAACGGCTGGGACAGGAAGCGCTCAACCTTACGGGCGCGTGCCACGGCCAGTTTGTCTTCTTCCGAAAGTTCGTCCATGCCGAGGATGGCGATGATGTCCTGAAGTTCCTTGTAGCGCTGCAGGATTTCCTGAACACCACGAGCCACGTTGTAGTGATCATCACCGACAATCATCGGGTCGAGAATACGGCTGGTAGAGTCCAGCGGGTCCACGGCAGGATAGATGCCTTTCTCAGCGATTGAACGGTTTAGAACCGTCGTTGCGTCAAGGTGGGCAAACGAGGTTGCCGGAGCCGGGTCGGTAAGGTCGTCAGCTGGAACGTAGACAGCCTGAACCGATGTGATCGATCCCTTGGTTGTGGACGTAATACGCTCCTGCAGGCCACCCATGTCGGTTGCCAGTGTCGGCTGATAACCCACAGCTGAAGGAATACGACCGAGAAGTGCGGACACCTCAGCACCTGCCTGCGTGAAGCGGAAGATGTTGTCGACGAAGAACAGAACGTCTTTGCCTTCTTCATCACGGAAGTACTCAGCCTGGGCCAGACCGGTCAGAGCAACACGTGCACGTGCGCCCGGAGGCTCGTTCATCTGGCCGTAGACCAAGGCAATGCGGCTCTCGCCTTCCAGGTCGATAACCTTGGATTCGATCATCTCGTGATAGAGATCGTTCCCTTCGCGGGTACGCTCACCCACGCCGGCGAACACAGAGTAACCACCGAACAGCTTCGCGATGTTGTTGATCAGTTCCATGATCAGAACGGTCTTGCCAACACCAGCACCGCCGAACAGGCCGATCTTGCCGCCTTTCACGTATGGGCAAAGCAGGTCGACAACCTTGATGCCCGTGACCAGCACTTCGGATTCGGTCGACTGATCGACGAATTCAGGGGCTTCGGCGTGAATTGGCCGACGCATTTCGGTATCGACCGGGCCGCGCTCGTCAATCGGCTCACCGATGACGTTCATGATGCGGCCAAGCGTTGCCGGACCAACCGGAACCGTAATCGGAGCGCCCGTATCAGCGACCGACTGACCACGCACCAGACCTTCGGTAGAGTCCATGGCGATCGTACGAACCGTGCTCTCGCCAAGGTGCTGCGCGACCTCAAGCAGAAGGCGGTTGCCGTTGTTGTCTGTTTCAAGCGCGTTCAGAATAGCGGGCAGGTCGCCGTCGAATTCGACGTCGACAACAGCACCGATCACCTGGGACACGCGGCCGTTTGCGTTTGCGGGAGTGCTCATGCGGGTCGTCTCCTTTGGAGCGGGTATATAGATTCAGTCTTGGCCATTTAGAGTGCCTCAGCACCGGAGATGATCTCGATCAGCTCCTTGGTGATCTGGGCCTGGCGTGCGCGGTTGTATTGCAGTGACAGCGAGTCAATCATTTCGCCGGCATTGTTGGTCGCGTTGTCCATGGCCGTCATGCGGCTGGCCTGCTCGCCTGCTGCGCTTTCCAGCATGGCAGACAATATCTGGGTATTGATATAGCGCGGCAGCAGCGTTTCCAGAATGGCTTCCTCAGATGGCTCATAAATGTAGAGCGCGTTTCCAAGATCGACCGTTTCGGAATCTTCCGGAGCTGATGCCGGGATGAGTTGCTGTGCAGTCGGAACCTGGCTCAACACGTTCTTGAACTGCGAATAGACGAGTGTAGCCACGTCGAAGTCGCCCTGGTCGAATTCGAGCGTCAGCTTCTTGCCGAGGCCAATCGCGGATTCCGAGAAATCACCGCCCTTGACGCCAGAGAGGTCGACATGGCCAACGAACAGATCGCCATATTCGCGGGAAAGCTGTTCACGTCCCTTCTTGCCGACGGTGAGGATTTTCACCTCCTTGCCCTCGGCGCGAAGCTCGTCGATTTTCTGCTTGGCCAGCTTCACCACATAAGTGTTAAAGCCACCCGCCAGGCCACGCTCCGCTGTCAGCACGACAACAAGGTGTATCTTATCTTCACCGGTGCCGGTCAGAAGCTTTGGCCCACCAGCGCCAGCTGATGCCGACAGGTTTGCCAGCACGGACGCCAGACGCTCGGCGTATGGACGCGCAGCCGTCGCAGCGTCTTGCGCCCGCTTCAGCTTCGCGGCCGCGACCATCTGCATGGCCTTGGTGATCTTCCGCGTGGATTTCACGCTTCCGATCCGGTTCTTGAGGTCCTTCAAGCTGGGCATGTCAGGCCTTCTGGTTCTTCGTTCTCAAACTGCGGGCGAAATCAGGCGAACTTCGCCGTGAAATCGTCGAGTGTTTTCTTGATCTCGGCTTCGATGTCGTCCGTGAGGGCTTTCTCCTCACGGATTTTCTTCAACAGATCAGCCTTCGCGCCACGAACGTGAGCCAAAAGCTCCTTCTCGTAGCGGGTGACATCCTTCAGATCGACGCCGTCGAGATAGCCGCGCGTACCGGCATAAATCACGATGACCTGCTCTTCCATCAGAAGCGGAGAGTATTGTGGCTGCTTGAGGAGCTCCGTCAGACGGGCACCACGGTTCAGCAGGCGCTGTGTCGCGGCGTCGAGGTCGGAACCAAACTTAGCGAATGCAGCCATCTCGCGATACTGAGCCAGCTCACCCTTCATGGAACCGGCAACCTTCTTCATGGCCTTCGTCTGGGCAGCGGAGCCCACACGAGACACCGAGAGGCCGACGTTCACAGCCGGGCGAATACCCTGGTAGAACAAATCGGTTTCAAGGAAGATCTGGCCGTCTGTGATGGAAATCACATTCGTCGGGATGTAGGCCGACACGTCGTTGGCCTGCGTTTCAATGATCGGCAGGGCCGTCAGGGAGCCATTGCCAGCCGCGTCACCCATCTTCGCAGCGCGCTCAAGCAGGCGGCTGTGGAGATAGAATACGTCACCCGGATAAGCTTCGCGGCCCGGAGGACGGCGCAACAGCAGCGACATCTGGCGGTACGCAACAGCCTGCTTGGAAAGGTCATCATAGATGATCAGGGCGTGCATGCCGTTGTCACGGAACCACTCACCCATCGCGCAACCGGTGAACGGTGCGAGGTATTGCATCGGAGCCGGCTCGGAAGCAGTTGCGGATACAACAATCGTGTAATCCAGTGCGCCGCGCTCTTCGAGCGTCTTGACGACCTGCGCAACAGTGGAACGCTTCTGACCAATCGCGACGTAAACGCAGAACAGCTTCTCGCTGTCGTTCTTTGCCGCGTCATTTGTCGGCTTCTGGTTTAGGATGGTGTCGACACAGACAGCGGTCTTGCCGGTCTGACGGTCACCAATCACAAGCTCACGCTGGCCGCGGCCAACCGGGATCATGCCGTCGATAGCCTTGATGCCGGTCATCATTGGCTCATGCACGGATTTCCGCGGAATGATGCCAGGAGCCTTGACGTCCACACGGGCACGCTCAGCAATATCGGTGATCGGGCCTTTGCCGTCGATCGGTTCACCGAGCGGGTTCACAACGCGGCCCAGCAGGCCTTTGCCAACCGGCGCAGCAACGATCTCGTCGAGACGCTTGACTGTGTCGCCTTCCTTGATCGAACGGTCGTCACCGAAGATCACGACGCCGACATTGTCGTTTTCAAGGTTGAGCGCCATGCCTTTGATGCCGCCGTCGAATTCGACCATCTCGCCAGCCTGAACGCTGTCGAGACCATAGATGCGGGCGATACCGTCGCCAACTGACAGAACCTGACCGACATCGGAAACTTCAGCTTCAACGCCAAAGTTTTCGATCTGCGATTTCAGGATGCCCGAAATTTCTGCTGGTGAGATGTCCATCGAGCTACTCATGCTCCCTTCATGGCGGTGTTCATGCGATCCAGTTTGGCGGCCAGGCTGGCGTCAACGAGTTGGGACCCGATGCGCAGCTGAATGCCGCCGATCAGCGAGGCATCAACCTCGCTGGACAATTCGACCTCGCCGCCAACGGCCTTGGCGAGGATTGATTCGATACGCTGGCGCTCTGCACCAGTCATTTCCTTTGCGGTGCGAACAACGGCGCGCTTCACACCGCGCTGCTTCGCGTACAATTCGTCAAAAGCGATCTGCGCGCCCAGAATATCCTGAGAGCGACCGTTGCGGGCCATGACGCCTACGAAATTCGACAGCAGACCAGAGAAACCAGCCTTCTTCATGACTTCGGTCAAGGCACCCACTTTCTCATCCGCCGAAAAGGCTGGCGATCCGAGCAGAATGGCCAGATCCTTGGATTCCTTCGGCAGTTCTACAAACGCCTGAAAATCCTTGTGGACTTCGGCGAGAGCGCCCTTGTCCTGAGCAAGATCGAAGAGCGCGCTGGCATAGCGCCGGGCAGCTTCACTCGCTTTTGTCACTTTAGATGCAGCCAAGGTTCTGTCGTCCGTGATTGAGTCGGTCAAATCGACCTGAAAAACAAAGCAGGACAACGCACCTTGCGGTACGTGCCCATAAAAACTGTGCGCCGCTTAGCATCAGTCTTTCAGCCTGACAACACAGCCAAAGAAGCTATCTATGCGGCGAAATGGCATTCACTGCAAAACCACAGGGCTACAGGAATGAGTATGGATCGATATCCACCGACATCCGCACCGGGTTTGGCAACTTCAAACGAGCTATCCAGGCGGCCATATAGGCTGAAAGATCAATGTTTTTGGGTGATTTGACGAGAAACCGCCGTCGGTGACGGCCTCTCAGCACAGCAATTGGGGCCGGCGCAGGCCCAAACACCTCTATCCCTTCGCCGTTAGGCGCCTGCTGTACGATCTGCAGCGCAATTTCATCAACCATCTGAGCCGAAGGTGCAGACAGAATCATCGCCGCCAGTCGCCCAAACGGCGGAAGACCGAGTTCAGCACGAACATCCCGTTCGATCTGGAGAAATCCGTCTCGGTTGTTATCCGCCAATGCCAGCATCGCCGGGTTGTCCGGCGCGTAGGTTTGCACCAATGCCCGGCCCGGTCGCTCTGCCCGGCCCGCACGGCCTGCAACCTGGCTGAGCAGCTGGTATGTGCGCTCACCTGCGCGGAGGTCTCCGCCCTTCATGCCGCTGTCCGCGTCGACAACGCCGACGAGTGTAAGATTCGGGAAATTATGACCCTTGGCGACGATTTGCGTCCCGATGAGGACGTCGATCTCGCCCTGCTCCATCCTGTCCACAATTCCGCGCGTCGCCTCGCCCCCTTGCGCCGTGTCCGACGAGAAGATCTCAATCCGCGCCTCGGGCATCAATGTGCGCACTTCTTCAGCCACACGCTCTACACCGGGCCCGACACCCATAAGGGAATCAGCGGCGCCGCAATGCGGACATGTCTTGGGCTTGGGAATCGAGTAACCGGTGACATGGCAGACGAGCCGCCCAGTATAACGGTGTTCGGTTAGCCAGTTTTCAGTTCCGGGTGTCTTCAGTCGTTCACCACAACTCTTGCAAATCACAAGTGGCGCGTAGCCCCGGCGGTTCAGAAACAGAAGCGTTTGCTCGCCCGCCGCGAAGGTTTCCTGCATTGCATGGATCAGATGTGGCGACAGCCAGTGATTGCGCTCCGGCGGCGCGCGGCGAAGATCAACGAGATCAACATCCGGCAGTCGCGACGCGCCCGGTCGCGCAGAGAGTTTCAGCCTCTGATAACGCCCGGATTCTGCGTTCACCATCGTTTCCAGCGCCGGCGTCGCGGAGGCCAGCACAACAACGGCCTCTTCCAGCTTCGCCCTCATGACCGCCATGTCGCGCGCATGGTATGTAACGCCGTCTTCCTGCTTGTAGCTGCCGTCGTGCTCCTCATCGATGATGATCAGCTTCAACTGCCGATATGGAAGGAAGAGCGCCGAACGCGCGCCAATGACGATTCGGGCTCGCCCATGCGCCACCTCCCGCCATGTCCGGCGACGCTCCTTGTCAGAAAGACCCGAATGCCATGGCGCCGGCTTCGCTCCGAAACGCGACTCGAACCGGGACAGAATCGCCTGGGTCAGCGCGATTTCGGGCAAGAGGACGAGAATTTGAGCATCGGCATCAGTCTTCAGCGCTTCAGCGATGGCCTCGAAATAGACTTCTGTCTTGCCGGAGCCCGTCACCCCGTCGAGCAGGAATGTCTCGAAGGCCCGGGTGGCTACCGCAGATTTGAGCGCTTGCGCGGCTTCGGCCTGTTCATCGGTCAAGGTCGCGCCGGGCAAATCGGCCAATGGCGACTCAAATGGCAGATCTGTTGCGATTGATTCTGCGCGCAGAACGCCAGCATCCGCCAATCCTTTCACCACTCCTGACGAGACGCCCGCCGCTTCTGACAGCACGGATGCGCTTTGCGGACCAAGCTCTCTGGCGGCGTCGATCAACTTGGTCCGGGCCTCGGTAACTCTTGCCGGCGTGGCCCCTGTGAGCGAATACACAGTCTCAGTCGGCGACGGCACCAATCCCCCACGAGAGCGGAGCGCCATGCCAAGGACGTGACCGGGATGAGACACGGTATATCGCGCAGCCCATTGAATGAATTCCCGCATCGGACGGGACATGGGCGGCGTCGGATAGAGTTCGGATACGAACTTCAGCTTTCGCCCGTCACCTGCGCTGTCGGGCAACATCTCCTGAACGACCCCAAGTCGCTCATACTTGCCGAGTGGTGCAGCGACGTACGCTCCCTCCTGAACGTCCAGTCCCTCGGGCACCGCATAGTCGAACGGTTCCGGCAGAGGCAGGGGAAAGAGAATCCGAGCGATGGGCATGAGCGAATCCCTACCCTGACGCTTCTGACCTGTCGAACCTTTCGGTCACCTGACAATTTTGACTGGCACTACAACGAACCTACACACGTTCCAATTGCTGGATGGCCAGCTCGATGTCTTGCATGAGCGCCGCCTCACTCGAGCCCGTCATGCCCTCATCATCTGCAACTTCAAGCGCCTTAATATCATACTCCCAACGCCGAAGCAGTTCGAGCTTCAAACTGTCTTCACACCTGCTGGACATGAGTTGATGAACTGTTTTGAACGCGTCGGCCGGATCGAGCAAGGCGGCATCCAGATCAACATCCAATGATCGGCCAGCCTGGTAGAGCCTGTCGAGAAAATTCTGCCGCTCCAGATAGGCTTCAGCCGTCTCCCTGTCCGTGAACATCTTGCCGGCCGCGTAGAATACCCCTCCTTCTTCGCTAATGATCTCGCCAGAACTCGACGTTTCCGCGCTGACGGACATGATCGGCTGGTTTGGCGCGTAAGCATGGTCAGGAATTCCGTGCAGATGCACATCTTTCCCGGAATGCGTTTTCAATATCTGAACCGCGCGCCGCTCATCACCCGCATTCCAGGTCCGCACCCATAAGGCTAGCCCACCATGTGCAATCTGGTCGGAAACATAGTCACCATGTTCCTTGCCTATTAGCCGCGCGAGAACGGCGCCTAGTGCAGCACCTCCACCGCCGCCGACGGCCATGCCTGCTAATGCGGCCGCCAATGCACCACCGGATGCAACCACCGGCACCAATCCAGCAAGCGCCCCAACATAAATCAGTCCTCCGATCACGGCGCCTTCCGCCGCACCGACATCCTCTTCTGCAACGTAGGCAATGCGTGGGGCCAGGAAATCATCCTCAATCTCGGAAACCTTGCGATAGGCATGTCCAAGCGCGCGCTCAACGCTGTCTGTCGCGGCAAGAAGGGAAATCTCGGCCCGGTCAAATCCATGAGACAAGAGGTCGTCAACCGCTGCCTGCAAGGCATCTTCAGTGTCGAACACACCAACAGCTTCACGGACCATTGTCACATCCTGATCGCTCATCTCTCTTCTCCCACGAACTGGCCTGATCGTAGCAGACATCAGACAATCACCCCAATTCGGGGAACTACGTAAGACTACCCCTACCCCAGCGATACCGCTTGCCAGTTTCCCTCCCGAGACCTACCCATTGGACCGATGACACAGACCTCCCTCACCGGCTACGAGCCCATGACCTCAATCGAGGCCATTACGTCCGGCCTTGAATCTGTTGGATATATATCCACGCAACAGATCTCGACGGCCGTTTTTCTCGCTCTTGGTTTGCGAAAGCCCATCCTGATCGAAGGACCCGCAGGTGTCGGCAAAACCGACCTCGCAGCCTCGCTTTCGCGTTGGCTTGATGTGCCCCTTCTTCGACTGCAATGTTATGAAGGCCTGGACGAGGGCAAAGCGCTGTACGAATGGAAGTACGGTAAACAGCTTCTCTATACTCAGCTGCTGAAGGAAAAACTGAACGAAGTCGTAGGCGACGAAAAGACGCTTGAATCTTCCCTCCAAAAGCTTGGGTCGTTCGAAGACCTGTTCTTCTCGGAACAGTTCCTTGAAGCGCGCCCCTTGCTGACGGCAATGCGCCAATCAGCTGGCAGCGTTTTGCTGGTCGACGAGATCGACAAGTCTGATGAGGAATTTGAAGCGTTTCTCCTGGAAGTTCTTTCCGACTACCAGGTCACGGTGCCGGAGATCGGAACGATCAAGGCGAACGTGCCGCCGATCGTTATTCTGACGTCGAACAATGTGCGTGAGCTCGGCGATGCCTTGAAACGCCGCTGCCTTCACTTGCACATAGGATTTCCGGATCATAAGCGCGAACAACGCATCGTGCAGGCCAGGGTTGAGGGAGTGTCTGAGGATCTGCTGGAACAGTTGATCAGCTTTGTTCAGTCCGTACGCGAACTAGATATCAAGAAACAACCGTCTATCGCGGAAACTGTTGATTGGGCCAAAACGCTGCTTCTGCTGCATGCGAGCGCACTTGATGAAGCATTTGTCCGGGACACACTCAACGTACTCCTGAAACATGAAAGCGACATTGAGGCAGTGACCTCAGATATTCCAAAACTGGTGCGCGAAGCGACCAGCGGCAAACCCATGTATCCAGGGCAATTTACGCGCTAGGCTGGAAAAGGCATGGAACGTCAGATCACCAGCTTCATTCGAGCCCTTCGCGCATCTGACGTTCGCGTTTCCACGGGTGAGGCCATTGATGCCACCCGCGCTGTTTCCGTGGCGGGCTATTCAGACCGAGCCTTCCTGAAGGATGCCTTGCGGTGCACGCTGGCCAAATCACCAGAAGAAGCCGTCACATTTGACGAATTGTTTGATGCGTATTTCGCCCCACGCAGCCTGAACTCCTCATCTCAAGACCAAGACAATCAAAACTCCGAGCAGAGTGATGCTTCTTCGGAGATTGACCCGGTGGACCTGATGGAGTCGGGCGACGAAGCCGCGATTGCGTCTGCACTGGAGCGCGCGGCGAATGCCGTTGATGCGGACGATATTAGATTCTCTACTCAGATTGCTTACTATGCCCAACAAATGGTGCGTGAAATGGGCGGCGAACGAATACAGGAACGTCTCATGCAGGCGTTTCAGCAGCGCAGCGAAGAGGGCGATACTGAAGCAGAGCGGCTAATCGACCTAAGACGAGACTTGACAATGCGGGCGCGGGAACGCGTGCAGCGCAGCTATGACATCTTCGGCAAGGGCGAGACCGAGCAGTTCCGAAATGAGTTCGCTGAGAACAAGAAACTCTCAGCCATTGAACTAAGTGATATGGCACGCATGAAAGTTCTGGTCGCGCGTATCGCAAAGCGCCTCGCAGTGAAGCACTCTCGAAGACGCAGAAAAAAGAACCGAGGCCAGCTGGACGTACGACGCACAATGCGTGCGAATGCCGGAGTTGATGGTGTTCCCTTCAACGTCGTCTGGCGCCAGAAGCGAAGGGAGAAACCAAAGATTGTCGTGATTTGCGACGTATCCGGATCAGTCGCTCGCTACGTCCGGTTTCTGCTTTTGCTCCTTTGGTCCATGAAGGATGTCGTGCCGGACCTGCACGCCTTCGCGTTCTCGAACAAGTTAGTCGATGTTGATGACATCCTCGAGAAGAACAAATTCGAAGACGCCATGGACCAAATCCTTCGCGTCGCAGGCATGGGGTCTACCGATTATGGCGAAGCCTGGACCAATCTGAAATCTGGCCACGAACAACTCATTGACCGGCGCACGACGATCATCGTTCTCGGCGACGGTCGATCCAATCATGGCAACCCGCGCACGGATTTGTTCCGGAGCTTTGCTGCCCGCGCAAAGCGTACAATCTGGCTGAACCCGGAGCCACAGCCAGCATGGGGCACGGGGGATAGTGAAATTCCGCGCTACCGCCCCTACTGCTCTTCCATGAGCCAGGTCTCCACACTCAAGGATCTTGAGCGAGCGGTCGACGACGTGCTCAGCGCTTACGCCTGAATCGAAAAAGCCCCGGCAAATGCCGGGGCTCTCTCAATCTCAACTACCCATTTCTTTACGAGCGCTGCGCGCGGCACTCTGGGGTGTTGTTGAACTTTTCTTCCGCTGCCTTGAGACGCTCTGGGACAGTCTTGCAGCTTTCCGGAACGTTCTCTTCACCAAGAACTTCAAGACGCTTACAGATTTTCGCTTCGTTCTCGATGTTGAGATAAGCTGACTGAACCTCGAAGCAGACCAATGCGTCAGCCGTGGCCTCTTCAGAGTCCATGAACTGCAGCCAGCCGCGTCCACCGCGATTGTTGGCCTGACGGAATGCCTCACGCGCGCCAGCGCGATCATTGCGCTCGTAGCGCGATTGACCGATCATCACATAAGCCGTGCCGCGATCTTTCACGCCGCCAGCGTTCAGTGCATCAGTCAGCGCTTCTTCTGTCTCTTCCCACATCTGCAGGTCAGCATAAGAGCGGCCAAGACGCTCGAGCATGGCACCGCCGCCGCCAGCAGCAGCAGCTTGCTTGATCACAGGAATGGCTTTCTCGTGCTCACGAGCGACCTGATAGAGGTTGGCCAGCAATTCCAGATTCTTGAGTGACTTGCTGATGCGACCAGCATTCATCTCTTTCTCGAGAATCTGAGCAGCATGGTAAGGCGCGTTGAAGCGGTTGTAGAAGTTCACAACCCGCATCAATTCGTCTTCCTTGGTCAGAAGCCCGGCGAGATACATTGCCTTCTGAACTTCAAAGGCTCTGCGTTCTTCATTCGCAGCGAAGTAGTTACCTGCGATCGCATCCCAATACTTCCGCTCAGTTGGGTTGCGAACCAGCACTTCTTCCAGAATGGAAGCGAGCTTCGCTTTGTCGTCGACCGAGTTGTAGAGATAGATCAGCAGGTCATAAACTTCCTGCTTGTAGTTGCTCCCGTCGTCGCGCTTGACCTCTTCAGCCCATTTGATGGCTGTCTGGAAATCGTCAACGCGCTGATAGAGAACTGCCAGCTGCCACTTTTGTTGGCGATCCGGCTGGCCACCGGCCTGCTGCCACTTCTTCATGAATTCAAGCGCCTTCTCGACGTTCTCACCCTGAAGATAGATCTGTGCGATATTGTAATAAGTCTGCGCTGCGTCCTTGGCTGGAATGTAGCCCTTATCGAGTGCGGACTGCAGGTCGCGAATAGCGCCCTGACGGTCGCCACGTTCAATATTGATATAAGCGGACAGTTTGAGAACCGCACCTTCTTCGTAGCAATTCAGTTCCTGAGACTTCAGCTGGTTCATGAATTGCGACGCAGCATTGAAGTCCTTGTCTGTCATGGCAGACTGTTCGGCCTTCAAGTAGATCTCGCCCGTCTTCGAGGAGAACTGCGTCTCTTCACAAGCGGCTTGCGCCATTGCAGCACCAGCGCCAAAGGCTGCCATCATGCCGGCCAGAACGGCACCTTTCAGGGTTGCTTTAAATCCCATAATTCCTCTCCTGTCCGCAGGGACCGCGGGTTCAGCTCTATCAACCGGAATTGCCCGGCCGGATCAAGGACTTCCGCGCGCTTTGTGAGGCTTTTTATGCGCGTGCGTAATCCAAGTGTAAATCTATTACGGTTCGTGCCGAATATGGGTGCAAGCGACACGGCGCGTCAACGATGTACTACAGGGTTTTAATGATTATCACTCCTCACTAAGGCGAAATTGAAGCGGGTATGAAAATCCGTGCGATTCAGCGGGCTGACCCTTCAAAATTCCCGGCAAAAACTCTGCCTTTTCGACAGAACGGCGCGCCTCTGATTCGAACCCGCGGTGCGAGCAGTCCGCGACCACATTGAAGGGCACGCCTCGCGCGGTGAGACTAAACCGGACCAGGCACTCCCCCCTCCTGACCGCGAGATGCCATCGCTCTCGGATAAACAGGAAGAGGTCGCCTGACAGGCGTCGCGATACGATCAATGATCGGGCTCGCATCTGTCATCAAAGTGCTGACATCAGCAGTCGGCGTCCTGGACGGCACCCCTCCAACATGCGTTATCGGCGGCAGCCCCACATCTGTGTCAATTGGCGACCTCTGCGGTGGTGGAGGCGGCGTTTGCACGTCAATCATTTCAGGCCTTGGCCGAACGAAAATCGCCGTATGAGGGTCGTGGTGGCTATATACGATGGATTCGAGAATTCGCTGTGGCGAAGGGTCAAGTGTGACGTCTTCGACGCTGATGAGACCGTCCATAATATAGAAGAGACCTGCCGTGATCATCGCGGCTGGCGCGAGCGCCGCGAGCGATCGCCTCCAACCAGACGACAGAATAGAACGCCGCCCGATGGAAAGGGTTGGAGCTGCAGTGTCGACTGCGCCGGCAAGGGTATAACTCATCAGACTTCCTCCAATTATCGTTTTCTTATTGTAATATTATGTCATAACCTTTACGTAGCGGCAACCCCGCGCCTTTATGGGAGCTTTAACCAAAAAAGGGCGCCCCATGGAGCGCCCTTCTTCAAATTCGCGATGTGTCTGCCGGACTTAGTCAGCCAGCTTGAACTCCAGTGGGTAAACCACGTTTTTACGCTCAGCTGCCTGACCCCGGATAATCTTCGGAGCAAACTCCACCTTGCTGACAGCCCGCTCGGCTTCCCGCTTGAACACATTGTCTGTGCAGGTTGCGGTAATGTTGTACGGGCGTCCACGGGTGTCCACGTCGAAGCGAACTTCACAGCTTCCTTCCGTGCCCCGTTCAGCAGCACGCTGCGGATAAGACGGGGTCGGTGGACGAATTGGCTGTGCGTCGCGGTCAGAAATCGCAACCGGATCGATCGCCAGTGAGTCCATGCGGCCAAGGTTCAGATCGGTCGGTGCGGCACCCTCAATACGTGGGGTTGGCAAATCGATCTGGGACTTCGTTGCCGAGACTTTCGGCGGCGGTGGTGGCTTCTGCGCAGAGTCGATGCGCTTCGGCTTTGACCGCTGACGAACGCGAACGTCGGAGTCCTGCTGTTGTGGCGTAATCGCCGACAGAACACGCTGCTCGCTCTCGTCAAGCCTCACTTCTTTGACGCTGATCAGGTAGTTCATCAGCATGAAGAGAGCGTAGACGATCGGAACCGCGATCCCGAGCGCAATCACCAGGCGAAGAAGGGGATTATTTAGCATGTGGCTGTCTCCTATTCTCTCTTCGCCGACACGTCGATCACGGTGGCACCATCAAGCTTGTTGATGGTTTCCATCAGATCGACCAGCACTTCAGCTTCGGAAGCAACATCGGCCTGAACGACGATCTTACCACGAGGATTGTCTTCACGCATCTGTTTGATGGTAAAGGCGACCTCGTCTGCTGCCACTTCCTTCTTGTCGATAAAGACACGGCTTTCCGCATCAATCGCGACCAGAATGGCAAGCGGCTTGGCAGTCGCTTTGTTATCCACGTCAGGACGGACGATATCCACGCCCGGCTCTTTGATGAACTGTGCCGTCACGATGAAGAAGATGAGCAGGATGAAGACCACATCCAGCATTGGGGTGAGGTTGACGTCGTCTTCCGCACCACCGCCACCGGCCATGCTCTGGCGTTTTCTACGTGCCATGTGCTGCTCCTCTATTCTGCCTGGGACAAGACAAGGTTCACCCCTGTCGTGTAGCCAGCACTATAGGCGGCGTCCCGAATAAGGACGATGACACCGTTCTTCGATTTAGGATGCGCCTGAATCACAACCTGGCTTTCCGGGTTCTCGGCACGCACACGCTCAATGTTTGCGCGGACGGCTCCGACATCGGTGACACGGCCATTGACCGTGATCAGGTTGGACTCATCAACATAGATCAGAATGGCCGGAACTTGCTGCTGCTGCTGATCCTGCGGTGCAGGCGGCGGCGGCGGCTCGAGGCCAATCGTCTCTTCCTGGGCGAAGGTCGATGTCACGATGAAGAAGATGAGCAGGATGAAGACAACGTCCAGCATGGGCGTAAGGTCAACATTTGCCTCTTCAGGGGCTCTGTGGGTACGTCCTCGCATCAGCTAATCTCCATCGCATCTTCGACCTGCTGGACCGAGCGGTTAACCCGGCGGTCCATGCCGGAGGTGAACAGAATGCCTGAGAGCGAAGCGACCATGCCTGCCATCGTCGGGATCGTAGCGCGGGACACACCGGCCGACATGGCCTTGGCATCCGCACCGCTGGTGATCGCCATGATGTCAAACACTGCAACCATGCCGGTCACGGTGCCAAGCAGACCAAGCAGCGGCGCGAGCGCCACCATGGCCTTGGTCAGCTGGACATTCTGTTCCGCTTTCATGCGGACTTCAGAGACCAGCTTGTCTTTTACCCAGTGCGCGAGTGTGGATTTCCGGTCGGAGCGCGAACGCCACTCCGCAATCGCATCGGCAGCGACCTGCTTATGTGCGAACCTGAAATAGAACACGCGTTCCAAAATCAGGCCCCACATAAAGAATGTTGCGAGCATAATAACCAGCAACACTGGTCCGCCACGATCGAGGAAAGCCTGTAAGTCTGCAAAACCCATATCGGGTTACTCCTCGGGTGAACGAGGGAGGTGGCTTACGCCACCGCCCCGCGCGTGGATTCCGCTTTCTCGGCGACCAGGCCAGCAGCCTGTTCGTCAAGCATCTGCTGGTTGCCGCGCGCCATTGCGGACACGACTGCATGAACCAGAAGAAGCGGGATAGCTGCGACCAGACCGAACACGGTGGTCATAAGCGCAACGGAGATACCGCCAGCCATCAGCTTCGGATCACCAGCACCGTAGATGGTGATCGACGTAAAGGTGATGATCATACCGATAACGGTACCGAGCAGACCGAGCAGCGGTGCAACAGCAGCAAGAACCTTGATGATGTCGTTGAAGCGCTCAATGCGCGGGCTCTCGCGAAGGATCTGTTCGTCCAGCTTGAGTTCCAGCGTCTCGATATCGTTCTGCTTGTTCTGCTCGTAAGCTTCGAACACGCGAGCCAGCGGGTTGCCGTCACCAGCCTGACGGGTTTTCGCCGTCTTGCGCATTGCGCTACCCATCGTGAACAGGGTGAAGATCTTGTAGAGACCAAGCAGCAGGCCAACAGCCAGCAGGAACATGATCACGGCACCAACCGGACCACCTTGCTTCACACGGTCGCCAAGCTCTGGAAGGTCACCCAGAATGCCGAACAGGTTACCCTTGGATGGGTCGACCGGGGCGCGGACAACTTGGTCCGGACCAGCATTGATCAGGCTGCGCATGGAAGATGCAAAGGCGCCGGAAGGCTGCTTTTCAAAAGCCTGCAGGAAGGTTTCGCCGTCGTCCTTCTTGCGGACCTCAACAAACTTCGTGCCGTCAACCGTCGCGGCAGTGAACACGCCAACGCGCATCACTTCTGCTTCAGCGTTTGAGGAATCAGGACCGATACCATCAACAGTTGTGGTGAAAGACTTCACTTCGGACTGAGCAATCATTTCCTGAAGCATCGCTTTTGGAAGACGCTCGAGCTGAGCGCGGTTCGGAAGCGTACGCGCTTCAGCGATTTCGGCAATGCCCTCGACGCGGCCCTGGTAATCAAAGTTCGCGAAGGAGTTGGAGATTTCCGGCATGGTTTCACCAGCGGCCGTACGGAACTGACCCAGCAGCTCCTGGAAGTCACCGGCTTGCTCGGAAACCTGAGATTCCAGATCCGCAAGAGTCGCTTCGTTTGCGTCGAACTGTGCGCTCAGCGCACGGCCACGACCTTCAGCTGCAGCAAGTGCGCCGCGAGCTTCAGACATTTTCTGTTCCTGGGCAGCGGTATCTGCCTGGAATTCACGCAGACGCTGCTGGTCTTCAGCGGACATCTGGTTGGAGTCCTGACGCACTTTGGCGAGAACATCCTGAAGTGATTGTGCGGAGGCCGGAGCGGACACCGCGATAGAGCCGAGGCCGAGCAGCGTAGCTGCACCGAGAGCCTTCAGCGAGGAATTGAACTTCAACATTGTATTACCTCTTTAATCCCTGGTGCCTGCCGACTACTGGACGGAGAACTTCTGAACCGGAGCGAACAGCACGTCTTGCTGGGCTTTCGCCTGAGCAACACGGATCGCCTTGTCGATATCTGCAGCGTAGCTGCCTTTCAGTGCTTCCCACTCACCCGTGGCGCGGTTGTAGCGAGCTGTCTTGCCATTCGGCGTCGCATAAACGAGCGCAACACGGCCGTAGAGGAACATGTCGACGGTCACCGGGTTGCCATCGATGTTGATCTCTTCCTGCCAGGTGCTGATCGTGCGGCCGTATTCCATTTCAGCCTGATAGGCGTCCATGATGAGGCGATACTGTTCAGCTGGCGTAACGTTCGGCGTTTCCATGACAGCATCCAGACCGTCGAGGCGAACCTGACGCTCTTCCATTTTGAACGGAAGGTCTGCAGCAACGAAGGCCTTCAGGTCTTCGATCATGCTCAGTAGCATTGGAACTGTTTGAGCCGTGATATCATCGATTGAGCCGAGCTGCTCGGTCAGGGATTCAATCTCCTGCTCCTGGCTCTCAACAACCAGAGCCTGCTGCTTGGCATAAAGCTCAGCGGCGTCGCGACGCTGCAGCAATGTGCGGTACTCCCGCACCATATCCGTGCGCTCATCGTCAAGCTGGTTGATTTGCTCTTGAACCTGTTCGGCACGCCGGGTGGCTTGCTCACCGGTATTGAGCGCATCGCGCAGCTGGGCCTGCGCCGGGACGGCCAGGCCTGCAATCAGCGCAGCGGCAAGAACGCCGCGAGCTGGTGACAGAAGTTTCTTCATGAGGTTTGCCTCTCACTCTCCAAACGGTCGCGCAGGAATTGCGCGTAAAAATTCGACAGTCAGGCGCCCTGCTCATGAGGACGTCCCGGTTTCAATGCCATGACCACACACACAATTGGCCTGGTAGGTATTGTCGGAAGCCGAAAGGCGCAGAGACGCCCGACCTCTCCCCTGAGCTTTGGAGCGTGGGCCGCTCTCTATCTATACCCTTTGCCACTCAGACGCCGGGTACGCAACGCCCTTACTTTTGATCTCCAAGGCTAACAACCCTGAATTCGGGGATCAACAAGCGGGTTTACGATTCAGTTAGGAAAATATCGGGCACACGCCCGAACGCAACCGGCGTGATACAGTATCTCAAAATATTTGTCGTTCGCTATCATACCACTTGTGTGGCAACTGCGAAGAAGTGGCTGGGGTGCCAGGATTCGAACCTGGGAATGCCGATACCAAAAACCGGTGCCTTACCACTTGGCGACACCCCAACGAAGGCGCCGAAATAGCCACTCTTGCGGTGGCTGGCAACACCCGATCTCATCCTTTGCAGTGGATTTGTGCAGGTAATGCGTCGATCCGCCCTAATTTTAATACGGATGCTATGCCCACCTTTACTTTTTATCGATAATCGGCAATATCGTTTTACAGAAAACCATAGACTCCCAGACCGTGCCGATGGAGACCCCAACTAGATGAAGACGTTTTTCCTTTCCATGGCAGGCGCCCTTGCCGCCATGTTCATTTTTATTTTTCTGATCTTCTCATTTTTCATGATGCTCATAATTGGAGCATCAAGCTCAAAACCTGAGCGCCCTGATGCTGTGGTCCTTTCCATGGACCTCAACATGGAGCTGTCAGACCAAGCTCCATCCGGTGGCTTCGCCGCATTGTCTGGTTCGCCCGGCTTCATCGACCTCCTTACACGCCTCAAGGCGGCAGAAGATGATGAGTCTGTCAAAGGCCTGTTTATCCGCGGCGCATTCATTGGCACGGGCAGCTCAAGAGCTGAAGAACTTCGCCAAGCCATCCACAGCTTCCGCGATTCAGGCAAATTCGTCATCGCGCATTCACAAGGTACGCTGGGCGTTGGCGGCCCCTCTGCCTACTGGTCCATCTCGGCGGCGGATGAAATCTGGATGCAGCCCGGCGCAGACCTGGTTGTTCCCGGACTGACGTTCGAAACGGAATTCTTCAAAGGTCTGTTCGAAAAAATTGACGTCACACCTGAAGTGTATCCGTTCTATGAATACAAGAACGCGCCAAACTCCTACAACGAAACCTCCTACACAGAGCCGCACCGGGAAGCGATGAGGGCACTGGCTGAATCGCTCTGGGAAACAGGTCTTGGCGACATCGCTGAGGACCGTGGCTTGTCCGTGTCATCCCTGAAAGCAACGCTCGAAGGGGGCATGATCCCAGCGGAGAAAGCCGTTGAACTGAAATTGCTCGATAAGACCGGATACCCTGAAGAAGCGTCCGAAGCTGCCTTGGAACAGGGTGGCAAGGGGGCGCAATTGGTCGACCTCGTATCCTATCAGGCCCCTGCCCCCGGATTGCGCGCCCCGCAAATCGCGGTTGTTGGCGGTGAAGGCGCAGTCGTCACGGGAGGCTCTGAATCAGACTCTCCATTCGCGTCTCCGCCTGGCTTCGCGTCGGACAACATCGCGCGCGCCATTCTGGACGCTGGGGCGAACGACAAAGTGAAAGCCATTATTTTCCGCGTCGACAGCCCTGGCGGATCCCCGATTGCGGCGGACCAGATCTGGAATGCAATTGAAACGGTACAGGCAGACGGAAAGCCGGTAATCGTTTCGATGGGGTCGCTCGCGGCATCCGGAGGATATTACGTCTCTGCCGGCGCTGACTATATTCTTGCAAACCGTGCAACACTGACTGGCTCAATTGGAATCTTTGGTGGCAAGTTCGCCATTGAAGGTGGCCTGAACAAACTCGGCATCACTTTCGACCGGGTCACTGTCGGCGGCGAGTTTGCGGGTGCTTATGGCACGTCAACGTTCACCGATACGCAGGAAGCCGCCGTAAAGGACATGCTCAAGCGCGGCTATGACCGGTTCCTGAATATCGTCGCAGATGGTCGCGGCATGACGTATGACGAAGTGCATGAAGTGGCTCGTGGCCGCGTCTGGACAGGTGCCGACGCTCTGGAAGTAGGTCTGGTCGATGAACTCGGGACCTTCATGGACGCTGTCGAAAAGGCAAAGGAACTGGCCGATATCGAAGCGGATGTGACTCCACGTCTGGTCTACTACCCGCACCGTCCGACCGGATTGGAAGCTCTTGAAGCTCTGTTCGGCGTGTCCGCCGAAGGCGCCGAGGCCGCCATCATGCTCAACCGCCTGACCGACGATAAGAATGTCCAAGCACTGATCGAGCAAATGGCAACGATGGAAGCCGTCAATTCCGGACAGGCCCAGATCGTGATGCCACGCTTCAGAGAGAGATAGGCAATCACTCATTCCTGACAAAAGCCCTCCCGAAATGGAGGGCTTTTTTTATGTGCCGTACTCAAGGGCTAAACCGAGCCTTGTCGCGACCCGCTCAAACTCACTGGGAACCGGGGCACTAAATGTCCGCCTCTCTCCATCAGGATGCGTGATCTCAAGTGACTGCGCGTGCAACATGAGTCGATCCGCTGATCGCTGGCCAGTGCCGTAAAGGTGATCTCCGAGAATTGGACAGCCCGCCCCCATCAGGTGAGCCCGTATTTGATGCATGCGCCCAGTTTCCGGTGAGAGCTCCAACACGGCGTGATTGCCAGTACGAGATACAACTCGCCAAGCGGTTGCGGCGGACAGTTTCCCCTTGCGGTCCGGCTTGGCGATCAACATGCGCGGGCGACCACCCTCTTCGACTTTCACAAGTGGCTGGTCGAACACGCCCTCGTCGCCATCAGGGATTTTTCCCTCAACGACAGCAACATACGTCTTCCGTGCACGGCGTGAAGAGAATTCCTTAGACAAAAACGCTGCAGCAGGCTTTGTCCGTGCGACGATGATAACGCCTGACGTCCCCCGATCAAGACGATGAACCAGCCGCGGCCTCTTCCCATTTGACTTGGCAAAAGCCACGAGCAGGTCGTCCAGCGACTGCTCAACACCCCCGCCGCCCTGCACAGCCAATCCCGACGGCTTGTCGAAAACGATCACTTGGCTGTCTTCATGGAGCAAAATACTGCTCACATAAGCACGATCCGCCTCCCTCAGAGACGGCAACGGGCGATTTCTCATGAGTCACCCCGATAGCGTTTACGAATTTCGGCAACATAGTTCATGCGCTCAAGCACTGCGCGTTCTCGCCCACGTCCGGTCGGTTCATAAAACACGGGGCGCCCCATTTCTTTCGGAAAATAGTTCTGACCAGACACGCCCTCCTCCGTATCATGATCGTATATGTAGCCGTCCCCATAGCCCTGATCTTTCATCATGCTGGTTGGTGCATTCAGAATGGTTTTGGGCGGCATCAAGCTGCCAGTCTCTCTCGCGGCTGCCCGAGCCTTGTGCAGGGACATATAGGCAGCGTTCGATTTCGGGGCAGTCGCCAGATGAACAACGCAATGCGCCAACGGAATAAGCCCTTCCGGATCTCCCAACCGCTCGAAGGCTCTGGCTGCCTCGCCAGCTACCATCATCGCCGTCGGATCCGCGAGACCAATATCCTCGCTCGCCATCACGACAAGTCGGCGCGCGATGAAGCGAGGATCTTCTCCGCCTTCCAGCATACGCGCGAACCAGTACATCGCCGCATCCGGATCTGATCCGCGAACGGATTTGTGAAGCGCCGAGATCAAATTGTAATGCCCGTCGCCGGATTTGTCGTAGGCAGGCGCACGTTTCTGAAGCGCAGTAGACATCGCCTCAACTGAGAGGACATCGCCTTTGCCGGCGAACGTATAGACCTGCTCGACCAGGTTAAGCAGATAGCGCCCGTCGCCGTCCGCCATTTCCATCAGAACCGCGCGTGCGGCAGGTGCTACCGGCAGCGCCCTCCCCTCCAGGGTTTCAGCACGCTGAATGAGTTGACCAAGCCCGGTCTCGTCCAATCGCTTCAACACCATGACCTGGCACCGCGACAGCAAAGCGCCATTGATTTCAAAGCTTGGATTCTCGGTTGTTGCCCCAACCAGCGTCACGGTCCCCCCTTCGACAAAGGGCAGGAACCCATCCTGCTGCGCTTTGTTGAACCGGTGGATCTCATCAACGAACAGCAAGGTTCCCTTGCCGGTCGAACGGCGGGCCTCAGCACGCTCGAACGCTGCGCGCAAATCCTTCACGCCGGAAAAAATCGCGCTTATGGCCTCGAATTCGAGATCCGTCTCGCTCGCCAACAGACGGGCGATAGTAGTCTTCCCGACCCCGGGCGGGCCCCAGAAAACAATGGAGGATAAACGCCCGGCGTCGAGCATACGCCGTAGTGGGCCGTCCGCCCCCAACAAATGGTCCTGTCCAACGACCTCCGAAAGAGACTTTGGGCGCAAGCGGTCCGCCAATGGTTGCGGCGCGCCTTCCGAGAGGCCGGATGCAGAGAAAAGGTCGGTCATGAGCTCGTTCTAGGCGGGTTTGAATGCCGTGATAAGGTGGAAGGTGGAGGAGACATATAATGACATTGAAGATTGCACCAACGGGGGAAGCGTGCGGCGCTGTTGTTCGCGGCGTTGACCTGACCCAACCACTCGCCAAAGAGACCGTAGATGAAATCCGGTCGGCGTGGCTGGACCACCTGGTTCTCGTGTTCCCGGACCAGGAAATGAGCGACGAAGATCTTGAACGCTTCACGCTCTATTTTGGCCCCTTCGGAGATGACCCGTTTATCGCACCCATCGACGGACACGAACACATTATCGCGGTTCAGCGCGCCGCGGACGAGACAGCTCCGATCTTCGCTGAGAGCTGGCACACGGATTGGAGCTTTCAGGAATCACCCCCAAGCGGAACGTGCCTGTTCGGAATCACCATCCCCCCATCGGGTGGCGACACCTTGTTCTCAAACCAGTATCTGGCTCTGGAACACATGCCGTCAGAGTTACGCAGTCGGCTGGAAGGACGAAAAGCCGTCCACTCCGCCCGCAATGCCTACGCGCCGGGCGGCATGTATGGTGAAGCGGACAAGGAAAACGGCAGGAGCATGACCATAATCGCCTCTTCCGATGCGGAGGCGACACAAACTCATGATGTCATTCGTACACATCCCGAAACCGGCCGGGAGACGCTTTTTGGCGCCGCCGGTTACATTACGGGTTTCGAAGACATGACGGACGACGAAGGCTGGGCTCTCCTGACAGAGCTCTACCGCTGGCAAACCCGGCAGGAGTTCCAGTATCGACACAAATGGCGAGAGAACATGCTGGTCATGTGGGACAATCGCTGCCTGCTTCACATGGCGACCGGCGGCTATCCTGGTCATGCCCGCCTGCTGCACCGCACAACAATTGGCGCTACCTGAGCGCTGGCCTCCTGCCCGTTTCAGGCGTACTTTGAAAAGAAAAAAACGGGAGGAACACATGGCCGATACCGAGTATGGGGCTGCGAGCGCAATTCCAGACCCCTGGACACTGCCGCTTGAGACATTTGACGTGTCCAAGGCGGAGATATTTCAGAACGACATGCAAGGCGAGTATTTCCGGCGTTTGCGACAGGAAGCGCCCGTACACTACTGCCCGGAAAGCTCCGTAGGCGCATATTGGTCGGTGACCAAGTATCACGACATCATCGCCGTCGACTCCAATCACAAGACATTCTCGTCTGAGCCGAGCATCGTGATTGGCGATCCCAGCGACAATTTCCAGCCACCGATGTTTATCGCCATGGACCCTCCGCTCCATGACATTCAGCGGAAGGTGGCGCAGCCTGCGGTCGCGCCGACCCAATTGTCAGAACTCGAGGACCTTATCCGACAGCGCGTCAGCACAATTCTGGACAGCCTGCCAGTCGGTGAAGAATTCAACTGGGTCGACAAGGTTTCCATCGAACTGACAACACAAATGCTGGCGACACTGTTCGACTTTCCGTTCGAAGATCGTCACAAGCTGCCCTTCTGGTCAGACGTTGCGACAACGAGCGACGCTGTTGGCATCGTCGGCACAGATATGGAATGGCGGATGAAGCATCTGAATGAATGCGTCGCCTATTTCACTCAGCTGTGGCGCCAAAGGGCGGCAGAGCCCCGAAAGTTTGATTTCATCTCCCTGCTCGCTCACAGCGACGACACCAAGCACATGGTCGACAATCCAATCGAACTGCTCGGCAATCTCATGCTGCTGATCGTGGGTGGGAACGACACGACGCGAAACTCGATTTCAGGGGGCGTCTACTTCCTGAACAAGTTTCCCGAAGAATACGATAAGCTACGCGCCGATCCCTCGCTGATCCCGAATATGGTCTCAGAAATCATTCGCTATCAAACGCCGCTTGCACATATGCGACGCGTGGCGACAGAAGATACCGAACTCGGCGGCCAGAAAATCCGCAAAGGCGACAAAGTGGTCATGTGGTACGTTTCCGGCAACCGGGACGAAGAGGTAATCGACGACGCCGATACATTCCGGATTGATCGCGCAAATGCCCGGCGCCACCTTTCATTCGGGTTCGGGATTCACCGATGCATGGGAAATCGCGTCGCAGAAATGCAACTGCGTATTCTCTGGGAGGAAATCCTGCGCCGCTTTGACCGCGTGGAAGTCACGGGAGAACCGACAAGGGTATTGTCCAATTTCGTGCTTGGTTACGAAAAACTGCCTGTGATTTTGCATCCAAAGGCGACTGCCTGACGCGTTCCACCAGTCTGGTTGAATTTCGAAGCGATGTAATCGACACTTGGCCCAATTCATGCATAAAAAATGCGATCGCAGAAAGCGTTGGCGTTTAAGGGGACCGTGTTTGTTATGAAGGCTGATTTGAAGACCGGGTCGGTACTCGTTCTTGAATTGAACGAGTTGTGCCCACCAATTCTGGAGCGCATGATCGCCGCGGATCAACTTCCGAATTTCAAGAAGCTTCGCGACAGTTCAGAAGTTTTCGTAACTCACACGGATGACCCAACGCTGGAACCTTGGGTACAGTGGCCCACGTTTCACACTGGTCAGCCCGAGAGCGTTCACGGCGCCGCCGAGTTGGACGAAGGACATCTCATCAAGCCAGCTCGTGTCTGGGACACTCTGGCGGAATCCGGTGTGGAGAGCGTGGTCTTCGGTTCAATGAACGCAGACGCAAAGCGCAAAGACCGCGTCTTCCTGGTGCCGGACCCGTGGTCTGCCAATGTCACGCCAAGCGACGCCTCTTATGAGGCCTTTCACAAATTCATCAGCTTTCATGTTGCCGAGCATACCAACCCAAATGCCAAGCCAACTTCCGCTGACGCCATGAATTTTATGAAGTTCATGCTTGGTCATGGGCTTTCATTGAATACGGTTACAACGGCCATGAGCCAGATCGCCGGCGAGAAGACCGCATCTGGCGATCGCAAATGGGGGCGCGCGCTCGTCCTCGATTGGATGATGTGGGACGTATTCGCAAAGACGTGGAAAAAGCGCCGTCCACAGTTCGCGACGTTTTTCGCCAATTCGACAGCGTTTCTTCAGCACCGATACTGGCGTCAGATGGATCCGGACTCCTACCAGGTGAAACCTTCTGAAGAAGACGTGCGGAACTACGGTTCGGCAATCGAGGATTCGTATCGTCACATGGACCGGATCGTTGGCAAGGCCTTTGATCTGGTTGGCCCAACCGGTCGGATCGTTTTGGCGACAGCTCTAAGCCAGCAAGCCAATACCCAATATGAACATATTGGCGGCAAATTCGTGTATCGCCCTCACAGCTTCAAAGACCTGTTTCAATGGGCTGGTGGACCGCAACCTGTTAGTTTCGAACCGGTCATGACACATCAGGCTTGGGCCACATTCCAGTCTGAAGCAGCCGCCATCGAAGCAGAAGCAACGCTCGCCGCGCTTCAGTCGAACGGAAAGACCATCATGGAATGGCGCCGCACTGCAAATCGGATCATGTTCTGGTGTGGTCTGATATCGAAGACCGGACCCGGGTTTGAAGTGACAAACGCCAAAAATGGAGAAAGCACCTCATTTGAGGAGCTGTTCATGCTGGTAGGCCAAGTGAACAATTCTAAGCATTGCCGCGATGGAGCGTTTTGGGTGCAAAGCGTCGACGGATCAGCAAAGCGACATGTCGACAAACTGCCACTGGAGCACGCCTATGGGTTGATGCTGGATATGTTTTCAGACCAGACTGCATCAAAAGTCGCGGCCGAGTGAGACATCCCGCCTAAAGCCGGACTGTGCCGCGCACGACCCGGCCGTTGCGCTCTATCTCAATATCCCAGCTACTGGCTCCCTCGTTGAGCGCCGATTTGAGCTCATCAACCGTCTTCGTTTGAACGCCGTTCACCGAGCGCACAATGTCTCCGGGGCGGAAGAAATTCCGCGCAATAGAGCGGCGCATGACTGAATAGACATAGATGCCTGATCCTTTCTGGAAAGGATCCAGCCCGTTTTCCTCAGCCAAACGAGGAGAGAGCTCAACCACGCGCGCACCTGAGAATGCGGTCCGTCCTTCCAGCAATACAACGTCAGCCTCGCTGGCACCGGGTGGCGGGGCCACGGTCACACCCATGTTCTGGGTCTTGCCGCCGCGAAGCACTGTCAGCGACGCTTCCTCACCGGGGCTCCGCACGGCCGCCAGGAATTTCAGACCCTTCTCATCGAAGACTTCACGTCCATCGATGGCGGTGATCAGATCGCCGCGGCGCAGTCCGGCTTCATCAGCGGGACCATCATCATAGACCTCGGTAACCATCACGCCGACCGGCCGATCGAGACCTTGAGCTTTTGCAATGTCATAGCTGACGGATTGCGCGGCGAGACCGAGCCAAGGGCGTACAAACGTGCCTTCATTCATGGCCGCGTCAACCACGCGCTTCACCATCTCTGCCGGAATGGCAAACCCGATCCCGTTCGAACCGCCGGAGCGAGAAAAGATCGCCGTATTCACGCCAACGAGTTCGCCCTTGGTATTGACCAGAGCGCCGCCTGAATTCCCTGGATTCACCGCCGCATCGGTCTGCAGGAAAAAGGCATAGTCAGAGATTCCGACATCTGTTCGCGCCGTCGCAGAGATAATGCCGCTGGTGACAGTCTGGCCAACGCCGAACGGGTTTCCAATGGCCAGCACAAGATCGCCGACTTGCGCCGCACGCGTGTCTGCATATGGCAATACCGGCAACACCGCGCCCTCAGTGTCGATCTTCAGCACAGCAAGGTCAGTCCGCTCGTCCGCGAGCACCAATTCAGCCGGATACTCCCTGCGATCACTCAGCACGACACGGTACGTATCCGCACCTTCGATCACATGATTGTTCGTTACAATCACACCGTCTGATCCGACAATCACACCGGACCCAAGCGAATTCTGGCGACGCTGCTTGGGAATGGCATTGCCAAAGAACATTTGCTCCATTGGCGATACGCGATTGGACACCATACGTTCGGTGAACACGTTGACGACAGCCGGCGACGCTTCCCTGACAAGCGGCGCAAAGCTGAGATCAATTTCGGTTTGTGACTGCGGCAGTCGCTGCGCGCTTGCGAACAGTGGCAACAAAGCCAGGACAAGAAGGGCCAGAACCGAAAGCCCGGCAACGACCAGGAACTTCGAAACGTGTTTCGTCATGCGGAGTGTATGCATCATGACTATGGCTCTATTGCGGCGTGAAGCAGGTGGCAATTCCTCACTTCATGACAAATCAGTGAGTTTTTTCAGGGAGTTGTGCCCGGCTCATCCCTGGCTGCGAGTGCAGCCAGATTGGCTGCATGGCTTTCCCTGCTGATACGATAAAAGCTCAGACAGAAAATCATGAGCATCCAGATTACGAGCAGCGACACAGCATACCCCCATCCGAGACGGTCCAGCGAAGCATCCGCCACCTCACCCGGCTGCATGCCCGGCCGTAGCTCTGCCACCGACAATACGACGGCAGCCGTCAAAATTCCCGCCCCCTGCGAAAGCTTCCGAATGAAGCTGATACCCGCAAAGAAGATGCCTTCGGAACGGCGCCCTGTGGCAAGTTCGCTTTCTTCAACAATGTCCGCAACCATCGCCGCCATCAGCATTTGCGTCACAATGATCAACGCCACATCGACCACAGTGATCACGAGCACGATATAATACAGCGCGTCAGTCCCGTTGGCAGGCATGAGCCCGAACAGCCGCGCCAGAACGGGGGCTGGCGCAATTGTAAAGGCGAACAAGCCGATGATGATCGCCCCGCGCTTCTTGCCCAGCGATTTCCCGATGAGCGGTGCCAGCACCAGCGCCATGCCAGCCGACAGGAATACGCCCATGGTTAGCCCTGCAATCTGATCGGTGTCAAAGCCCCAGAAGAAGCCATTGATGTACTGATTCAATGCCGCTGATATTCCACTCGCGAACAGACCGAAAAGTGTCGCCAGAAATAGCGCCCGGAATGACGGATTCGAAACGGTCTCGAATATCTCACTGAACACTTTGCCGATGGTGAGGTTGCGAGCAGGCGGCGCTGCCTTGAGGTGTGGGATATAACGATGGGTGCCGACACTGCAGATAAAAATGGCACCGACGATCGTGACCGCTGCCCAGAACCCATAGGTGTGCCATCCATCCAGATTGAAGAATCCCATCTTCACCGTTTCGGTTGGCCGCAATAGCAAAGTCAGCAAGGCAACCTGAATGGCCAAGCCGCCGATCCAGGCAAAGAAATACCTGAATGACATGAGGCTGGTTCGGGCGTCGTAATCCTGCGTGAGTTCTGCGGCGAGTGCGAGGCTTGGCACTTCGTAAAACGTAAAGCACAGCCGCACGGTGATCGTGATCGCAACCAACCAGACAAACAATCCTTGGCTATCCAGTCCCTCCGGAGGATTCCAGGTCAGGAAATATGCAACGCCAAGGGGCAACATGGCTGCGTACATGAAGGGGTGCCGACGCCCGAAGCGTGTGCGGACATTATCCGACCAATACCCGACAATCGGATCCGACACAGCGTCAACGACAAGAGCCAGGAACAACGCGCCAGCAACAAGCGACGCAGAGATGCCCAGGACCTGACTATAGTAGAGCAGCAGAAAATATTCGAAGCCGTTATTCTTGACCCCGCTCGCGGCACCGCCCACGCCATAAGCAATCCTGGTCAGGAAGCCCGGCTTGCGTACGACTGGCGTGGGCGCTGCCGTAAAGGTCAAAGGCCGAGCACCATCTTGGCCATGATGTTGCGCTGGATCTCATTTGAACCAGCGTAGATCGACGTCTTGCGATAGTTGAAGTAACTCGGCGCAACAGGCACGGCATATTGCGGCATTGGCAGGTCAGCATTTGCGCCATCCCGCGCGACAGCGAAACTGTCCTGAACAAATGGTGCAGCATAGGCGCCGGTCGCTTCCAGGATCAATTCCGTGATCGCCTGCTGGGTATCCGACCCTTCGCATTTGAGCATGGAGCTCTCAGGGCCAACTGCCTGCCCCGCCGACAAGGCCGAAAAAATCCTCTGCTCAGTTGCATCCAGACTGTCGATCTTGATTTCCATGTTCGCCAGCTTGCGAGAGAAATCCCGATCACGGATAAGCGCCTCACCTTCAGATTGCTCCAGACTGGCTATCTTTCGCGCCTTTCTCAGCATGTTCCGAAGACCCGGGGCATACGCATTGCCACGCTCGAACTGGAGCAAGTATTTCGCGTAGGTCCAGCCCTTGTTCTCTTCGCCTACAAGCGCTTCAGCCACTGGCACACGGACATTCTCGAAGAAGACCTGGTTGATCTCCTGCTGCCCTTCCAGTGGTCCATCCAGCGTAGGAAGTGCGGAAACAGTGATACCCGGCAGAGTCATCGGAAACACGATAAAGCTGATCCCCTCCTGAGGCTTACCCTCTTTGGAAGTTCTGACCAGACAGAAGATCATGTCGGCCCACTGCGCGTGCGTGGTCCAGATCTTCGAACCGTTGAGAACGTAGTCGTCACCGTCGCGCACCGCGCTCATCTGTAGTGAAGCGAGATCAGATCCAGCGCCCGGCTCTGAATACCCTTGGCACCACCAGACATCAGACCGGAGGATCGGCGGAAGGTACTTTTCTTTTTGCTCGTCTGAACCGAATTCCATCAGAACTGGCGCGACCATCGATATCCCCATCGGACTGACCGTGGGAGTACCGGCAGCGGAAAGCTCCATGTTCAGGATGTAGCGCTCGGATGGTGACAGACCGGGGCCACCATATTTTTCCGGCCAGTTGGGCGCGACCCAGCCCTTTTCATAAAGGCGCTTTTGCCACTCCACCTGGCCGTCCTTGTCGAGATACCCGTTCTTCGACATGGCCATTTTCGCACGCAGCTCAGGCGTATACGCCTCGGCAATCCAATCCCTGACTTCTTTTTGGAACTCAAGGTCTTCCTTGGTAAATGAGAGGTCCATAATTGTCTCGGATCAATCCACGCTTGTGAGGTAGGTAATTTGTGGCGCGCCAGCGAGGCATGCGCCCAGCTTTGGCGCAGCTGCGGTGTAATGCTCGGTCTTGCCATGCGCATCCAGATCGTCCTGGCTGGCATACTCTTCGAGGAAAACGTAGGAGCCGTCTTTGGATTTATAGAGCTGGTATGTGAGACAGCCCGGCTCGCTGGCCTTGACCTTCGCCATCAGGTCCCTTGCGACCTGTTCAAATTCCGCTTCCTTGCCCTCTTGAATGGACAGGTTCACAACCACACCAATCATGTCGATTTCCTCCTGATATATGCGTCTATCCTTAGGATGTTCGGCGCCGACGGCAAGGCTAACGTAAGGGAGGGAGCGATCAGGTTTTGGTCGGTTGAAGCGTTGTTTTGCCAGCCTCTCGACATGGGCCTTAGCTTTTGGAATGAATTTTGCTGTTCCTAAACAGAAGCAGACGTTCAGGACCCTCAATGCCTTCCGATGTTATGGAAAGAAACACTATGCCGAAGTCGACATATGCATCGCAGTCGAACGCAATGGCCGTGATTCCGACCTTGAACGAGGAAGCTCACATCGAGGCGTGCATTCGCTCCCTATTGGTGGGCGACAAAGCGCTACAGGAAATTCCACTCGTCATCGCGGACGGTGGAAGTCACGACCGTACTGTTGAGATTGTCGAGGGTCTCAAAGGCGAGTTCACAAATTTGATCGTCCTGAAAAACCCCAAACGGCTACAGGCTGCAGCAATCAATCTGGCCGTCGAGGCATTTGGCTCAGACCACACCGATTATATGGTGCGTTGCGATGCACATTCGATCTATCCGCCAAATTTCATTCTGGATGTCGTCGATTCATTGAAGTCCACCCAAGCCGCATCTGTCGTCGTACCGATGGACGCCATTGGCCAATCCTGCTTCGAGAAGGCCAATGCATGGGTCTCAAACACAATACTTGGATCAGGCGGATCTGCTCACAAGGCGGGGCGGAAGTCCGGTTATGTCGATCATGGTCATCACGCTGGCTTCGATTTGAGGGTCTTCAAGAAAGTTGGCGGATACGACGATACGTTTTCTCACAATGAAGATGCCGAATACGATGCGCGCGTCGCGCAACAAGGAGGACGCATTTTTCTCAATGCAGACATCCGCATTCAGTATGTACCTCGCAGCAGCGCCACCGCCTTGGCCAGGCAATACTTCAATTATGGCAAAGGGCGCGCCCGCACCATTCGCAAACACCAGGAAGTGCTGAAATTACGACAAGCGCTGCCAATTGTGGCGTTGCTTGCAAATCTGATGAGCCTGATAGCCGCACCGTTCATTTGGTGGACTCTTCTTCTGCCAATCATGTACCTTTTGGTTCTTGGCGCAGCTTCGCTGGTCATCGCGATAAGCAAGAGATCAATCTGCGGGCTTTACGCGGGCGTTGTGTCGTTCGCCATTCATATGAGTTGGGCCGCCGGTTTCTTGCGCGAAACCATACTTCCAAAGCGTTCCGGCACCGCCTCGCCTTTGGTTTCCACCCAAAAACCACTATAAACAATTCATTAATCATTGAGCATCCATGGCAAAGCTGACGCAGCAAATTCAAAAGTCGTTTATCGAGCGCCTCGGGCAACTGACCCGCTCGACCACGTCTTTGCGCGCGCGGATGCGGCAACGGTTCGAAGCGTTCTCGACGCCAACCGAGGCAGAGGCCGAACCAGCTCCTGCTCAGGCGCTGACTCGCGTATCTGCAGCGCCGGACGGCGAATGCCTGTATGCTATTGGCGACATTCACGGTCGGCACGATCTGTTGGAACGCCTCATCGATCAAATCAAGCAAGATCGGCAAACGCTGCCTGAAGGCACCAAGTGCACGATCGTCTTTCTCGGGGACTACATTGATCGGGGGCTGCAGTCCCGCAGTGTCATCGATTTCCTAATCAGCGACCGCCTTGATAGTTTTGAAACAGTCTTCCTGATGGGAAACCATGAGGAGGCGCTTCTGCGTTTCTACCATGATGCCAGTTTCGGAAAACAATGGGTCCGATATGGCGGCGGGGAAACACTTTACTCTTATGGCTTTCAACCACCGAACACGCGCTCCAGCCTGACGTCACACGAAGCGATGCAAGCGGCGAAGAAAGCCTGGGACCAGGTCTGGACCGGATTTCGCGATCGGCTGCCGAAAGAGCACCTTGAATTCTACGCATCCCTCAAGACCCATCACATCGCGGGCGACTATCTCTTCGTACATGCAGGTGTGCGTCCTGATGTTCCTCTGGATCAGCAATCTGACCGGGACATGCTGTGGATCAGAGATGAATTCCTGGATGATGCAGCAGAATTCGAGCACGTCATCGTGCACGGCCACACGCCAGCAGATGACGTCTTCCGCGATAATCGTAGAATCGGCCTCGATACCGGAGCCTTCATTAGTGGACGCTTATCGGCTGCCAGACTTTTTGGCACTGATGTCAGCTTTCTGGAAACAAGTCCGAGTTAAAGACTAATCATAGCTTGGCGGCGGGTGCCGTCCAATCAGGGAGAATTTGGGGACATGACCATATTTCGTGCTATTTTGTTGGCGCTTGCGGCAGGTACATTCCTGCTCGTTTCTGCCTGCCAGTCCGGCACCGTCACACAGCGCTCAGACGCGACCGATGTTGCGACCGACCAGCGCACTGCTCCGGCGTACGTCCTGGGTAATGGCGACCGCCTTCGTGTAACTGTGTTCGGCCACCCGGACCTGTCCGGCGAGTTCGATGTTGACGGCTCCGGCGCAATTTCATTGCCACTGATCGGCCAGCTCGACGCGCTCGGCCTCACCACACCAGAACTCGAAGCTCGTATCGTCGAAACGCTTGATGGTGATTACATCCTGAACCCACGCGTAAGTGCGGAAGTGATCAACTATCGTCCTTTCTACATTCTCGGCGAAGTAGGCTCACCCGGCGAATATCCCTACACATCCGGCCTCACCGTTCTGAATGCCGTGGCGGCTGCGGGTGGATTTACCTATCGGGCCAACAAGAAGGTTGTGTTCATCAAAAGCGTAGATGGCGCAGAAGAACAAAGCTACACGCTCGACACCAATACAGCGGTTAAACCCGGCGACACGATCCGGATCGGTGAGCGCATTTTCTAGCGCGACTTAACCATTCAAAAATTGCAAAGGCGGCGCTTTCTGGGCGTCGCTTTTTTTGTTTCCCGATTCCCAGCTTGGCACGCGACTGTCCTAGAATCGGTCACTCATTTTCAAACGAGCAAGAAATACCCCCAGAACGCCCAAATTTCGTAGTGTTTTGCCGAATACTTACCCTTTACTTTCCCCTGACACGCGAAATTTGCGTCCATCCGCTAATTATTTTCAAAATTGGCGGTACAAACATTGCAAACCTCCCTGAAAGAAATAAACATCCAATCAATCTTCCGAGTTAACTACTCGTTAGCAAATGCGTTGGGTGTGGCAGGTAACCCGGCACATTGTGTGTAGATTGTAGGGGACGAAAATGGGATTGAGACTTTCGAAAGAGTCGCGCGAAGTGGAGATTTCGACATATACGACCCTCAGGAGCCGGCCCGTTCGTCCGGGAACTGAGCTATCGGCGAAACGCGCATTTGATGTCGTCGTCGCTTCCGCCATCCTGTTGTTCACTGCTCCTCTTATTCTTGCAGTCGCGATTATTGTGCGCTTGCAGGATGGCGCACCGGCCCTGTTCCGCCAGTCCCGTCTCGGAAAAGACGGTGTGCCATTCAAATGCTATAAGCTACGCTCCATGGTCGCTGACGCGGATATCCGCCTGCAGGAATTACTCGCCGCTGACCCGGAAGCTCGCCGCGAATGGGCAGACACACAGAAACTCACACACGATCCCCGCATCACACCTTTTGGCCACTTCCTTCGGAAAAGCTCAATCGATGAACTGCCCCAGCTTATCAATGTCATTCGTGGGGACATGTCCCTCGTAGGTCCACGCCCAATCGTTGAAAGCGAAGTTTCGAAGTATGGCGACAACTTCAAAGACTATTGCGCCGTCCGTCCTGATCTGACAGGTCTTTGGCAGGTTCGCGGTCGCAGCGATACGACGTATGAGACCCGCGTAGAGATGGATGTCGAATATGTTCGTGAGCATTCCTTCCTGTCTGATCTCAAGATCCTTTTTCTGACGGTTCCAGCGGTCTTCAACTCCCGCGGCGCACGCTGATTCCAAAGGTCGAGAATAAAAGCTCGGCATTCCAAGGCGCATTAAAAAGCCGGACGAGATGAACGATCTCGTCCGGCTTTTCCTTGCCCAATGTTCAGGTGTCAGTTGACGTTAAAGTTGTGCCCGAAACCAGTCGATCGTATCCGCTACCCCGGTCTCAAGCGAAAAGCGCGGCGCCCAATCGAGACCAGATGCGCGTGTCTTTGACATATCAGCGACAATAAGAGGTGGCTCGAACGCAGGCGCTTCCCTCGCTCCAAGCTTGACCAGATCATTCCGGCCAACAGCGCTGGCGATTTCAAGAATGACGTCTTTGACGCGGACCGCCTGGCCAGTTCCGATATTGTACTCGCCGGTCAGATCACTGGCGGCAAGCGCTGCCATGCCGCGGCCGACGTCCGCCACATGACTGTAGTCGCGCAGCTGCATGCCGTGAGAACACGCCGCTTCGTCTCCCGCCAGCAATGAGTTGATCACATAAGCCGTCAGGCGGCTTTCGTGCTCACGAGGGCCATAAATGAAGAATGGGCGACCTGCCACGAATGAGGCCCCGGCCACCTGACACATGGCTGAGAGGCCGTGCAGAACTGACACTTTCGCGGTTCCGTAAATCGTGTTCGGGCGCAATGGCGTGACATCTTCGATGCAAATTCCGGACGTCCAGTCATATTCGCCACAGGACCCACACAAAGCGATGCGTTTGCCACCAGCATCAAGAAAGTCCCGTCCCAAGGCGAGGCTTGCCTGAAGCCAGTCAGTATTTTCTGGCGCTCCCCAAAGCCCGCTGACCGCAGCACGCCATGCGATATGGAGCAGCGTATCGGCCCCAGCCTCGGAGATCAGTTTTTGCCGAGCCGCTGGATCTGTCAAATCGCAAGCGACATAATGCGCTCCAGAGACGCTCTCGGAAATCGGGCGGCTTGTTGGAACGATAACCTTGTGCCCGCGGGCAACCAGTTCCGTGACGGCATGGAACCCGATGAAGCCGGTACCGCCTGTAACAATAATGGTCTGTGTCATTGATTGATTTTCCGCGTGTGCAGCTGCTTGTCAGATGTCGAGATCGGGCCAGTTGCGGTCCTTATCGGAGATATCGGTAACCGGGGCAGGCCATTTGATTCCAATACCCGGATCGTCCCAGCGAACACCGCGCTCCGTTCCCGGCGCGTAGGCATGCGAGGTCTGGTAAAACACTTCAGCACCGTCCGTCAGTGACAGGTATGCGTGCGCGAATAGAGGCGGAACAATCAGCGCCTTCCGGTTTTCAGCTGTCAGTTCGACGCCGAACCATTGGTATCGCGTCGGCGAATCTGGCCGCATATCGACGATGACGTCGAAAACGGCGCCATTGATACAGCGAAAGAATTTTGCCTCCGGCGCTGTTTCGTTCTGATAATGCAATCCGCGCAACGTCCCGGCCGAAACGTTGCCGGACATATTCGCTTGGACGAATTCATAGTTCGCACCAACCGTGGCAAGTTCGTCCTTGCAGTAAGCTCGCGCAAAATAGCCGCGCGCATCCGAGAATGGCTCCTGCTCAACGATGAACGCACCGCTGAGCGGCGTTTCGACAAATTTCATGTCAGTCCCCTGAAGTGATGTCCGGAAATTGGATTAGCCTATAGAAGTTGCAAATCACATTCCGAGATTAACAATCTTTTCGCTGTCATTTCATCGTATCGAAACTTCTATGGTTTACGGGCGATCGTGACCAAACAAGCCGTGCAAGCGTGGGACATGGCGAACTTACGGAGACTTCTATGAATGACGGCAATCTGACCGAAAGCGGTGTGCGCATTCTCGGCGCGGGGTGCGCAGGCTTCGGTGCAGCTCATCAACTGCACTCACAAGGGGTCAAGCCTGTCATCTACGAAGCGCGAGATCACATTGGCGGGCATACCGCCAGCTTCGACTATAAGGACGGCTTCATTTTCGACGAAGGGCCGCATATCTCTTTTACAAAGAATGAGCGGATCAAGACACTCTTTGCTGAAAGCGTGGAGCAGGACTTCCAAGCCTTCCCGTCCCGCGTAAACAATTACTGGCAAGGCCATTGGATCAAGCATCCGGCTCAGGTGAATTTGGCGGGTCTTCCGAGACAATTGATCGTTGATTGCATCAAGGATTTTGTCCACGCGCAAAACAATGAGTATGGCGAAATCCGCAATTATCAGGATTGGCTTCACGCGGCCTTCGGCCCAACCTTCGGCGACACGTTCCCGGGCGAGTACACCAAGAAGTACCACACGACAGAAGCCAAGAACCTGACCACGGATTGGCTTGGACCGCGCCTGTACCAACCGGATCTCGAAGAGGTCCTCCACGGCGCGCTCGACAAGGATACTCAGGACGTCCACTACATTCCGGACTTCCGCTATCCGACAAATGGCGGCTTCGTCTCCTACCTCGACATGTTCGCAAAGAAGTCTGAGGTTCACCTCGATCATCGCGTGACCGAAATCGACACAAGGGAAAAGATGCTTACCTTCTCTCATGGGGGACAAGCATCCTATGAGAAACTGATCTCCTCGATCCCGCTGCCGGCGCTGATCCCACTCATCAAGGATGCCCCCAAGGATGTTCAGGAGGCCGCTGCGCTCCTGTCATGCAGTCAGGTCGTACTAATCAATATCGGGGTAAATCGGGCGAACGTTTCGGATTGTCACTGGACCTATTTCTACGACGCAGACATTCCGTTCTCGCGCTTGTCCTTCCCTCACATGTTTTCCCCGCACGTCGCCCCGGAAGGCTGCGGCGCAATTCAGGCAGAGATCTATTTTTCAGATAAATGGAAGCCGATGACCGGTACGCTGGAAGACTGGATCGAACCGACCATCCAGAGCCTGATGAAGATCGGCTACATTCAGGACCGGGAAGAAATCATCCACACTTCGACCCTCTACGCCCCGTGGGGCAATGTCATCTTCGACCACGACCGCCCCAAATGCCTCAAACTGGTACATGACTATCTGAAGGAAGTTGGTGTCGCCTATTGCGGCCGGTATGGCGATTGGGCGTATATCTGGACAGATGAAAGCTTCATCTCAGGTGAACGCGCCGCAAACATGGTCATGAATTACGGCGCTGAAGCCTAGTTCAGAAGTGACGCAACCCGGTCAGCAATCGCCAGGCTGGACGTGAGTCCAGGGCTTTCTATGCCAAACAGATGGACCTGACCGGGCACCCCATGATCCTCAGGACCGGCAATCCGGAAATCTGCATTCGGCTGCCCCGGTCCGGATATTTTCGGGCGAATGCCGGAGTATCCGGCAACAAGCGAGTCATCTGGCAGCCCCGGCCAATAGCGCCGGATCGCCTCGTAGAATGAGTTGCCGCGTGCGGGATCAACTTCATAGTCGAGTGTTTCAACCCATTGGACATCCGGGCCAAAACGCGCCTGCCCGCCCATATCGAGCGTCAGATGCACACCCAACCCGCCTGGCTCCGGCACGGGATAAATCAATTTGCTGAACGGTGTAGAGCCACTCAGTGAGAAATAATTGCCCTTGGCGTAGTAGAATTCGGGCACGTGCTCAGATGGCACACCCTCAATACGTCCAGCCAAAGCTGGAGCAGTCAGACCTGCAGCGTTCACAACCATGTTGGCCGTAATCGTCGCAGCTTCATCGCCTGAACAGACCAATCGGGTCCTTCCATCTGGCAAGACTTCGCCCGAAACAACTTCCGTCTTGAATGCGATCACACCTCCATGATCTTCAGCTTCTCCCTGGAGACTGACCATGTAGGAATGACTGTCCAGTATTCCGGTGGAGGGCGACAGCAAAGCGCGGGTAGCATGAAGCGCTGGCTCCAATAGCTGGGCCTCTGCAGCATCGATGATCGTCAAATCATCCACGCCGTTGTCCCAAGCGTGCGATGCAATGCGCTCTAATTCCTCAGCCTGAATGTCGTTTGTCGCAACGATCAGTTTCCCGCATTGGCGATACGGGAGTGACCGCGACTGCAGATATTCATAGAGTTTTTCACGACCGGACACACAGCATTCAGCTTTCAGTGAACCTTTCGGATAGTAAATGCCCGCATGGATGACTTCAGAGTTCCGCGAACTGGTTTCCATGCCGATATCGGCACCGCGCTCGATGACCAAGACATCACGCCCACCTTTAGCCAGCGCCCTGGCACACGCCAGCCCGACAACGCCTGCACCAATGACGACGCACTCTATTTCGTACCCTGTATCCATGAGCGGTAATTAGAACAAAAATATCGGACACGCTAATTCGAATTTTGGTTCTGTCACGGCCCGGTTCTTGCTACTTGGCAGACAATCCTGTCTCGAAATCGGCATGATCTGCGCATTGAACTAAAACAGCACAGTCGCCGTCACTTTGAGACACCATGCAATCCAAGGGGACACTCTCATGCGCGTACTTTTCACTGGGGCTGATGGATATATCGGGGCTCTGTTGGGGCCTTATCTGCTTGAGCGCGGTATTGATGCCGTCGGTCTTGATACCGGATACTATCGCGAAGGCTGGCTCTACCCCATGAGCGGGCCGCGCCCACAGATTGTCACCAAAGACATTCGCGACATTACGGCTGAGGATCTGCAAGGCTTCGATGCCGTCGCACACCTTGCAGAACTTTCGAACGATCCGCTTGGCCAGCAAAATCCGGAACTGACCTTCCAGATCAACCACCAAGGCTCGGTTCGTTTGGCGAATGAAGCCCGCAAGGCTGGAGTGAAGCGCTTCGTATATATGTCCTCCTGCTCCGTTTATGGCGTCGGCAAGGATGACGGCGTTCTGGACGAGACGAGCGAAGTCAATCCGCAAACGGCCTATGCCGAATGCAAGGTTCGCGTTGAGAACGACCTCACGCCAATGAACGATGCAAACTTCACGACCTGCTTCATGCGCAACGCAACCGCCTATGGTGCCAGCCCGCGCCAGCGCTTCGATATCGTGCTCAACGATCTGTGTGGCCTTGCCTGGACCACGAAAGAAATCAAGCTGTTGTCAGACGGCAAACCGTGGCGGCCTCTCGTCCACGCTCTGGACATGTGTCAGGCGATTTACTGCGCACTGAATGCGGATCAGGACAAGATCGCCGGACAGCGTATGAATGTAGGTTCCACCGATCAGAACTATCGGGTCATCGACATTGCCAAAATCGTTGCAGACGAGTTCCCGGATTGCACACTGTCGGTCGGAGAGCCGTCTGCCGACAACCGGTCCTACCGGGTGAATTTCGACAAGATTCAGAAATTGATGCCGGACTTCAAATGTGAATGGACCGCAGAAAAAGGCGCCGCGCAGCTTCACAAGGTGTTCAAAGCCATCAATATGACACCAGAAATCTTCCAGGCAAATCCGTATACGCGCCTGAAAATGTTGATGAAGTACAAGGCCGATGGACTGCTGACAGACGACTTGTACTGGTCATCGTCCGATCTTTAGCGAACGCCTCAGGGCGGGCTGGCGGAAAAATCGGCGCCAGTCGCCCATGAGGTGGGCGAGGTAGAACAGAAATCGTATGCTGAATCACTTGGAATAATCGTTGTATGTAGCTCACTGTCATGTGACAGAAGCGGTATTCCGAGACTGGATGGGGACGTCTCGTGTCAATAGAAACACCTACTCAAAGCAAAGTAGCGTCCAAGCGGTTCGTTCTGCTCGACAGCTTGCGCGGCTATGCCGCCTTCGCGATCATGATCCTGCATTTTCCTGAGATAAATGGATCTCTCAACACCTATCTGGCTGTAGACTTCTTTCTCATTTTGTCTGGCTTTGTGTTGATGCACGCATACTTTCGCAACCCAGAATTCTCGCTCGTTTCATTTGCACAAGCCAGATTTGCGCGTCTGTACCCATTGCACCTGGTCACTCTGATCGTCTCTGTTCTGATATATATCGCAACGAACGAATACATCGACAAATCCACATTGGCGCTACACGGATTGATGATCCATCATGTTGGGTTGGGACCTGACAAATTCTGGTTCAATTCTCCATCCTGGTCGATCTCTGTCGAATTCTGGGTAAATATTCTGGTCGCACTCGCCTTGGCATTCGGGACCAGAATCCTGGGCTCGATCAAATCATCAATCGTCAACGGCCTGATGATCGTAGTTTCAATCGCGTGTTATGTGACGCTGTTCATAACGCTCGGGCATCTGGACGGACACATTCAGACATTGGCGCCGGCCGTCAGCGCAGGAATGGTCCGTGGGATGGCCTCATTCATGGCGGGCATCCTGATCTACAAGCTGTACACGCATCTGGACGCGGCCCCCAACCCAGCGCTTCAGCGTGCATTTGGGATGGCAACGCCAATACTACTTGGACTGTTCGCGATCTGTCTTTGGCTGCCATACATCCATCTGTGGATAGATTTTATCATGCTGCCGCTATTCCTCGCAGTCGTGCTGATCGGCGCGTTCGAGGTCGGATCAAGCGCAAAGCTCGCGATGAAGATCCATCATCTGGGCACCATTTCATTTTCCCTGTATCTCATACACCGTCCAATACAGAAGATCGCCTACCTGATCCTACCGGAAGACACGCCATTGGCCGTAAAAATTCTTCTGATTGTACCGGTCGTACTGGTTCTGGCCCACCTCACCCAAAAATACTTTGAAATGCCCGTTTATCGGCGTCTCAAAAAATTACTTCGGGACGCGCCTCTGTTCGCATCAAAATTAAGTACACGCAGCGCTCGGGATTGATCGCCTTCACTCTTCTTCAAAGTCCTTTCCAAAGATAATTTCTAACATCCGGTTTCCGACGAATGACCACTCTCAAACCCGACACGACACTTCCAAAAGTTGCTATCATCACCCCAGTCTACAACGGTGCGGATTTCCTTTTGGAAACACTCGAAAATGTGCAGGCCCAGGACTATCCAAACCTGGTCCATATCGTGCTGGATAATTGTAGCACCGATGGCACAGCTGACATTTTGGAAGCCTTTGAGCCTAAAAATTTTCCTGTGATTGTTCACAAGAACACGCAATTGCTCCCACTGTACTCCAACTGGAATACGGCGATGAGCCATGCTCCAGCAGACGCAAAATATGTAAGGCTTCTTTGTGCGGATGACACAATGTCTTCGAACTGCACGCGAAAAATGGTGGAAGTCGCCGAGACTGATGATGATATCCTGCTGGTCGGAACGAACGTATCCAAGAATGATGAGCCGGTCCCATTTGTCTGGCCGGAAGACCAGACTGTTATGGACGGCAAGGAAGTCGTGCGACGCTTCTTCTTGAATCAGATCGGCTTTTTCGCTGTTCATATGTTGATGCGCCGGGATGTCATGGACTGGCGCGATCCGATTTATGATGATCGCTTTACGGGTGCTGACTTCGAATCCGTGCTGGCTATCCTGAAACGCGGAAAATTTGGCATGGTGCACGAACGCCTCGGATGGGTCCGCATTCATGATGGCTCACAAACCGCCGCGACGATTGTCAAAAAGAATACGCATTTTGTAGACTGGCTAAACTCTTTGTATGAACACGGACCGGATGTTCTTACGGAACGGGAGTTCAAACGCGTTACACGTCGGTATTGCAGACACTATTTCCGGCGTGCCCTGCGTTGGAAGAAAGAGTACGGCGCCGAGGCAACCGAACGTCATTTCGCCGCGCTGGAGAAGCAGCGCGGCCCAACAACTTTTGCCACCTATGCCGACGCGTGGTTTGATTGGCTGATGATCAAGGTTGGTGTCCGGAAATACTGGTCCGGCTGGCCATCCTGAGCGCTAGAGAACGGACGATGAATTCTGGACCTCTTCACCCGATTAATGAACCGATGAAAATCGGCTTTCGCGTTGGCACGTTTCCAAAGCTGTCGGAGACCTTCATTCTGGACCAGATTGAAGGAATGATCGCCCGCGGACATCAAGTTTCCATTCTGGCAAACGACCGGGCCAAGCCACAGGAAAAGGCTGTATCGCCTGAAGGATTGCACGACCTCTCCTATGTTCGCTCAGACAATCCTCTCTTGTCCGGACTACAAGATCGACTGCCTTACCGTCTCCGCAGAGCGCTTACCGCCTCGCGCGAGCGCAAGTTCTGCACAGCCAATGATGTTATTATCTGCAACTTTGGCTGGTTTGGCGCTCAAGTACTGGAAAGCGCCAACTCGCTGTCTCCGGCACCAAAAATTCTCACGATCTTCCACGGCGACGATATGTCGAGAAGCTTGCTTGCCAATGGAGGCAATCTGTATTCAGACCTGTTTGATCAGAGACAGATGCTATTGCCGGTCAGTGACTTCTGGTCTGAACGACTTCAGCAATTCGGTGCACGCGAAGAAGACATTTTCGTTCACCGAATGGGCGTGAAGACCGAGAACTTCAAATATGCACCGAAAACTCGATCCAATACCGATCCATTCAAACTTGTCACCGTATGTCGTTTTGTTGAAAAGAAGGGGTTGGAGTACGCAATTCGTGGGTTTGCAAAAGCCGTGAGCCAAGCGCCCGATCTGACAATGCGGTTTGAACTCATAGGCTCCGGTCCGCTCGAAGCATCTCTCAAAGCACTTGTTCGCGACCTTGGCATTTCAGAATTGGTGAGCTTCTCAGGCGCTTTGCCACACAAGGAAGTTGCACACGCGCTAGCCCGGTCTGACGCGCTGGTCCTGCCAAGTGTGGTCTCTGAAGACGGAGATATGGAAGGGATTCCGCTTTCGCTGATGGAGGCCATGGCCAGTGGCGTTGGCGTCATCTCCACCTATCATAGTGGCATCCCGGAACTCATTGAAAATGGTGTATCGGGCCTTCTGGCACAGGAAAAGAACTGTGATCAGATAGCGGATCACATTCTGACCTTGGCCAGGAACCCGGAATTGGCTGTCACTCTCACTCGAAATGCGCGCGAAGTGATTGAAGAAAAATTCAATTCGACCAAGCTCAATGATCAACTCGAAGAATTGTGTAAGCGCGCGCTCACCGATTCGGGCGTCCCGCCCCAAAGCACTGAGTGAGGATCCGTATGTCGGATGGCGTTTCTGTAATACTTCCAACCTACAACCGGTGTACCCTGCTTCAGGAAACCCTGGAGTCTGTGCTCGCGCAATCCCTACAGCCTGCCGAAATCATTGTGGTTGATGACTGCTCGCCTGACGACACAGTTGAGATGCTAGCGACGTATGGCGACAAATTGCGACTGATAACCAAGCAAAGCAATCAAGGAAAAGCCCATTCGATCAATCTGGCACTTTCAGAGTGCCAGCATCCGCTTGTCTGGATCGTTGATGATGACGACCTGATGCATCCGGACGCTCTGCAGACCCTCACAAATTTATTGCAACACAATCCAGAAGCCGGCTTTGCCCATGGCCGCCACGTCCGTTTTTCGATCGACAATGCCGGAAACCGCCAGGAATGGGACACAGGTTACTGGACTGAATGCGCGTCTGAGGAGTTTCTGGTCCGCACAATGGAGGATTTCTTCGTTCACCAGCCGGGCATGATCTTTAAGCGTGCGCTCGTCGACCAATCTGGACCCTTGAACGAAAATCTCGTTCGCTCTCAAGACTACGATTTCCTGATCCGACTGGCTCGTGTTGCCTCAGGAGTTGGAACGCAAGACGTTATTTTCTTCCAGCGTCAACACGATGGACTCCGTGGCACGAAGGAAAACAGCTTCTCTGCGACAGAACGCGACAAGAAATGGATGGAATACGACCAGAAGATTTTTCGCGCGCTGAGAGACGATATGGATTTAAGCGAGTTCCTGCCGTCTGGCGAACAGATCCAATCTCCAACCGACAAACGCCGCGCACTGCTTCAAAGAGGCGTAATCATGGGCCGCAAGAAGCTTTGGGACCTAGCAATCCAGGACTTCTCCGATGCAGCATCACTAGGGGACGCCCCTTTGAGCGATGCCGAGACGCTCACTCTTTCACGCGCATTTTCATCGAAATACGGCTGCGAAGAGATCTTCGATGGCTCGTTTCCAATCGCTGAATACAAACAGATATTCGCATCGGCACCCCTTGGACCTGAGATCTGTAGATCGCTTTCGAACGGGCTTAGATGGCGGATTCGAGAGGCGCTGTTTAAGGGAAAGATAACCCGCGCATTCTTGTATTCTCGCTTCATGCTGGCTCTGAGACGAGCGCGATAGGCAACCATCAGCTTGCCTGATGGGCTGGCTTGTTTCTTGCTAAGATATGCGCAAATGAACATTAGCGGATCGGGACGACATCCATGAAAGTTGTATTGCTCGCAGGCGGCTTCGGCACACGCATCAGTGAAGAAACCAGCATTCGGCCAAAGCCGATGGTTGAAATCGGCGGAAACCCGATCTTGTGGCATATTATGCGCCAGTACGCCGCCCACGGCCTCAAGGATTTCGTCATCTGCGCAGGCTACAAGTCTGATTATATTAGAAATTACTTTCTGAACTATCGCAACACCCGCTCAGACTTCACAATGAACTTGCGGTCCGGCCAGGTAGAGTTTCATGAAACCGAAGCTGAAGACTGGAATGTTACGGTGGTCGACACAGGCCTGAATACGATGACAGGCGGCCGCATCAAGGCAGCGCGGCGCTACATCGGCGACGAACCGTTCTGCGTGACCTATGGTGACGGCGTTTCGAATGTGAACATCACGAATCTCATCGAAAAGCACAAAGCATCGAATGCCTACGCGACGCTGACAGCGGTGGTTCAGCCCGGTCGTTTCGGTGGCCTCAGCCTGGATTCCCAGACCGGTGCGGTTCGGTCGTTCCGCGAGAAGGCCGCAGAAGATGGAAACGTCATCAATGGCGGCTTTTTCGTCTGCGAGCCCGAGGTTTTCGACTATATTGATGGTCCGGACACAATTTGGGAACGAGACCCACTCGAACGCCTGGTCTCTGACAACAAGCTCAACGCCTACCGTCACTTCGGCTTCTGGCAGCCGATGGATACGCTCAGAGACAGGAACTACCTTGAAGGCCTTTGGGAGAAAGGCGATGCCCCATGGGCACCTGAGCAGTTGATGGGCAAGAGCTGACTTCCAGCAATCCTGATATGGCACAATTTGCGCGCTCAGGCCGTCCCGTCACGACAATCTGCTAATGTTCATGGCGCATTCGATACCAGTTTGTAGAATCCACGTTTCGCCCCTCCTCCCGAAAGGTACCCATGCATGTCCAAAGGACTGATGAGCTCAGCAGGAAAGGCCGCCGCGTGGAGCGCCGTGGGGAGCTGGGCCGGACTGGTTGGCAGCATGCTGTCGCTGGTCGTATTGGCGCGCCTATTGGCTCCTACCGACTTTGGCATATACGGGTTTGTGCTGGTGACGTTGGCCATTCCCGAAGCGATCGCCTGCAACAGCCTGAATGAATCGCTTATTCAACGGCAAGAGTTGACTAGGGGGCACTCAAACTCCGTCTTTGGCTTGTCGTTCTTTTTCGCAGCGCTGTTCTTTGTGATCATCGCGGTTTCCGCTCCGATGATCGAGGCATTTTTCGGACAGGAGGGCTTGACCCCATTCCTGTGGGTTATGTCCGCAGGTCTCTTTGTGGGAGCTTTCACTGCAGTCCCGGCCGGCCATCTCCAGCGACGTCTCGCATTCAAGCAAATTGCCCTCGTCGACGTGGTGGGCACCCTCGTAGCAGCGATTGTGGGCATTGTACTCGCGATACTGCTCCAGAACGCTTGGGCGCTGCTTATTATGGAGTTGTCGCGTCGAATCGTTCGAATGCTGGCTTTTTGGTGGTTCGACCGGTGGATGCCTTCTCTCTCCTTCTCCATCTCTAACTTGAAGGATCTTGCGGCTTTCAACTTCGCCTCCGTAAGCCTTCGCCTTATCACCGTGCTTGAGAAAAGCATTCCCCAGGCTGTTATTGGCATGTTTCTCGGTCCTGCAGCACTCGGAATGTTCAATCTTGCAATGCGCGTTCAAGAGCAAGCCGGGACCGCCCTGATCTCTCCTTTCGGCGCGATTGCCCTGCCCTTTGCATCGAAATCCCAAGCCAACCGCGAATTGCTCCACAAGCTGTTGCGCGGTGCAATAACGGTTGCAACTTTTGTCGCCTACCCCGCATTTCTCGGTGCAGTTGCTATCGCGCCCGTCGCTGTACCAATCGTCTTTGGAGAGCAGTGGATCGGCGCAATTGGCGCAATTCAGATCTCGTTGCTGATCGGGATTCGCCGCCCGACATCTACATTCGACGCGGGCGTGCTAAAAGGCGTCGGTCGCCCGGATCTGGTATTGAAGATCGCGCTGATCTGTCTGGCAACGATGATTGCCCTCCCATATGTTGCGCCATATGGTCTTGAAGCGATCATGTGGCTAATCTGGGCACAGAAGATGATTGGCTGGGTACTCGGTGCGCTCGCCGTTCAGCGTGTGGTTGGATTTTCCATCAAACAGCAAGTTTTCGCTGGGGCATCCGCCTTGCTCGCATCGATCATCATGGCGGGCGCTGTCATTCTTACGTCGGCTCGAATTCCCGAGCACGTGGATGACATAGCAAAATTATTACTTTTGGTTGTGCTGGGCGCGCTGACTTATCCGCTGGTGTTGCTAATCGTTTCACCTCGCACCACCCTTCGTCGTATCAGGGCACTGGTCCTACTCTTCGCCGGGAAGAAGGAGCGCGCCCTACAGACAATGATGAATTCGCCAGACAATGACGAGTCGTCCAACTTTGCCCCTGAGGTTTCAGATGCGGCAAAATCTTGATCCCTCCAAAGTCGCCATTGTCATTCCACTGTACAATGACGAACCACATATCGAACGCGCAATTCTCAGTGCGCTTAAGCAAGAGTGCCCCAGTGGCATCTCTCTCGAGGTCATTGTCGTCGATGACTGTTCGACGGATTCTGGTTATGAGATTGCGAAAAGTCTGGAAGATGTTCACCCCAACCTGAGAGTGTTGAAGCAATCAATTAATCAGGGCCCATCCGCTGCGCGAAATCTCGCATTGTCTCAAACAGATGCTGGCTGGTTCACGCCGCAGGACAGCGATGACATTGTTTTGCCAGACCGCCTGTCGAAACTTCTGGCCACTGCAATCGAAAACAATCTTGATTGGGTGGCAGACAATCTTCTCATTTCGCAGGAAGCGTCCCCACAATCGATAGAACGCAACCTTTGGCCAGAAAAGCCCGACGGTCCGATTCCGCTTACAGCCGAGTTCTTTGTAGAGCGATCATTTGAAGTCGAAACGCCTCGATCCGAACTCGGTTTTATCAAACCTCTCTTCAATCGGTTAGCCATGAAAGATGGCGACTCGCCTTATCTTAACGAACTACGATTTGGCGAAGACTTTGAACTTTACACACGCCTTCTCCTGGACGGTACCAAAGCCTGGTTGATTGACCCTTGCGGCTACTATCTCGTCCAACGAGCAGGATCAGCATCTCACTCGCAAGCTGGGCGTGACCATCGCAGGCTTGCCGCAATTTCAGCACGCATGTCGAAAAGGCCGGGGATCTCGCCAGATGCGAAATCAGCACTGAAGGCTCATGCCGCTTACTCGCAGCGCGAAGCCGCAATCTGGGCGTGGATGGACGGTGTCCGACAACGCGACATTTCATTGACGCTGTCTGCATTTAGCTTTTCAGTAGATGCGTCCCTGAATCTTCTGGGCACAATCATGAAGCAAGTCCTCAGAAAGCTGCTGCCAGCCCGCAGCATCACAGAATAATCCAATTCTCGCCGGATTCATCCGCAAGATGGCTTACCATGACAGGTGAATTGAGAATCGCGTCTTAAAGGCGCTTTAAGGAATGACCGGTCTATATACGTTCATGAATGAGGTGAACCCGTCTCTTGCTAGGACACGCTCCATGATGAATTTGGCGACTCAAACCAGCGTTATCGGGACTTATCGGGATCAGCCGAAAACGGACACGCATGGTGTGAACAAATGGCCAGTTTGGCTGCGCATCCTGGTGATCGTTAGCCTCAGCTCAGCGCTTTGGACAGGTATCATTGCTGGCGTTGCAGCAATCCTCTAGTTCTCTCACCTACCCGCCAGTCCACTAAGCGGCGCTTCTGTTTCCCGTGATAAATACCGGCATTTCTCCTACGCGCTTCCTGCGTACGGGAGATAGTGTAGCAGCTGCGCCGATATACAAAAGATTCAAGGCCGTATTGAAGCTGGACCAAGCAGTAGATTCTGTGAACGTCGAAACGAACACGATGCCTCCGAAAACAAGCCAAGCCGACATCTCAAGAGAAGTTTGCTGGAAAAACTGTAGCAGAAGCCTGTAGCCGCACCACGCCCACATCAACAGGTAGAGAGCCAATCCGATAAACCCCAGATGCACGCGAACCTCGAGATACGCGTTGTGGAACGTCAGTTGGGTTCCGTAGGGCTTGAAGTCTGTCTCGTTGATAGACTGCGCTGCACCGTTTGAGATGTGCCAGAAGCCCGAATGGCCATGCCCGATCCAGGGATGTTCAGCTGCGGCAACTTCACCCGCGGCCCAGATAGCGGTTCGGCCTGTGAATGTAGAATCCTTGCCCAGCGCAGCGAGGAAGTCCTGCAGGTAGGATTGATGCGTCTGGTTGAGCACGAACATCGCACCCAACAAAATGGCTGAAAAAGCCGTCAAAACCAGAAGCGACCGAAGGTGGCGAATACGGCTGATCGAGACCCAAAGAAACTTAACACCCATAAGGCCAGCAATACCTATCGCGGCGAACACCAAGGCAGTGGCCGACGGCGCCCGCAACATGAACAGAAGTGCGACGGGAAACGCGACAGCTGCGAGCATGCGCGTCCAAGGCCAAGATTTGTCGTTCAACAACGTCGTTAGGCTGAGCAAAGCCACAAGGAGCATTTGCTGTGCGAAATAGTTTTTCTGAGGATACGGGCCGCCTGCATGCATGGTGTCGTAATAAGGCGCACAGACAACAAGTGCGGCAACTCCAGCGAAAAACATGCAGCGCAAGATAGTCGAGATATCAAACCGCGCGATCGTGATTAAGGCTACAATTGGCGTGAGCAGGAACAGCAAAGCCGTGCGCAAGGCATCTCCTGTAAAGGGAGACCATGCCACTGACATCAGACCGAACAGCTGAATCGGAAAAAGTGGCCACGCCTTGAGCATGACCGGGATAATTTCATCCTTGTAAAGGAACAGCTGTGCGACAAACCACAAGACGATCAAATATCTTAGGGGCGTCTCCATTGGCAGCGGAACGAACGCATTTAGGAACCATATAGAAAGAAGCGCTTGCTCCCAAAAAGGAATCTTGCGCGGCTCTTCATATACAGTAGCCAAGACAAGCGCATCGCGGTCATCAGCAGGAATACGACTTACGATGTTCATGTCGCGCTCTCCCCCCCAAGGCTCGTCCTTACGACATCACGCATGAAGCCAGCTGGCTGAATAAAAATGTCCTCGGGTAACGCATTCAAGACATTCACATATCGGGTTATCTCACTTCGATCAGAAACGAGTTTTTCGATCAGTTTGGGTAACTCCGTCTCCAGTGGTTCCTCGACCACAAAACCGCAGCCATGCCGTTGCAGCCACGCCGCAGTCTCAGTGCCCGCAGGCGCGATGGAGGGCGTTGCGTAGTAGCCGCCTTCATATATGCGGTTTGGTAGCAACCAGACCGAGTTGTATCCCGCTTCCATGAAATCACCTGCCCAGACGACGTCCAGCGAGGCATAAATTCCCGACAAGTCTTCAGGCGATTGATAGCTGCCGAAATATCGCACGTTCTGGCGCGCATCAATTTCAGGTTCAAACACTGGAATTTCTGTTCGGGCCGGCAGCCCGTGGAGATGAACCTCT